>Ga0208849_1000453_pt1 | contig 38433 bp, 37 predicted proteins | sample NGESurdeep072012_10_FD_184470 | JGI IMG/M metagenome (GOLD analysis project Ga0208849, IMG submission 184470) | Arctic peat soil microbial communities from Barrow, Alaska - NGEE Surface sample 53-3 deep-072012 (SPAdes) | ecosystem: Environmental > Terrestrial > Soil > Wetlands > Peat ... | reverse complement strand
GGCGGGATTGCGCGGCGAGCAGGTGAGCCCGCACGTCCTGCGCCACGCCTTCGCCAGCCACCTTCTGCACAATGGCGCCGACCTGCGTGTGGTGCAGACGCTGCTCGGCCATGCCGACATCTCGACTACGCAGATTTACACCCACGTGCTGGAGGAGCGGCTGAAAAGCCTGGTGCGCGATCTGCATCCGCTGGCGGAGGGTTGATGCGCTCGGATCGAAACCGTGGCCGCCTCGATTGACTTATCGTCGTGGCGCGGGCGAGTGTGTTCCGCCATCCTTCATCTGTCATAAGTCCCGTCATTATCAAGCGATTCACTGATGCGCTCTTACCTCGATTTCGAAAAACCGGTGGCCGCGCTTGAGGCCAAGGTCGAGGAACTGCGCGCGCTGCAGGCGGGCGGCGACGCGATCGCGATCGGCGAGGAGATCGGCCGCATTGAGGCCAAGGCGGCGGCCGCGCTCGAGGACCTCTACGGCACGTTGACGCCCTGGCAAAAGACGCAAGTGGCGCGCCACCCGCAGCGGCCGCACTGCCTCGACTACATCGCAGCGATGATCACCGAGTTCGTGCCGCTGGCTGGCGACCGCAAACATGGCGACGATCCAGCCGTCATCGGCGGTTTCGGCCGTTTCCACGGCGAGAGCGTCTGCGTCATTGGCCATGAAAAGGGCTCCGACACCGACAGCCGGCTCAAGCACAATTTCGGCATGGCGCGGCCCGAAGGCTATCGCAAGGCGGTTCGTCTGATGACGATGGCGGATCGCTTTGATATTCCGGTTATCGCCCTAATCGATACGGCAGGCGCCTATCCGGGAATCGGCGCCGAGGAACGGGGCCAAGCCGAGGCGATTGCGCGTTCGACCGAAGCCTGTCTTGAGATCGGCGTGCCAAACGTGGCGACGATCATCGGGGAGGGCGGTTCCGGCGGGGCGGTGGCGCTCGCCACGGCCAACAAGGTAATCATGCTGGAACATGCGATCTACAGCGTGATTTCGCCCGAGGGTGCGGCCTCGATTTTGTGGCGCGACACTGCCAGGGCGCAGGACGCGGCTTCGGCCATGAAGATCACCGCGCAGGATCTGGTGCGCTTTGGCGTCGTCGATACCATCGTGCCGGAGCCGATCGGTGGTGCACACCGCGAGCCGGCTGCCGCAGTCGCGGCCACCGGGGAAGCGATCGCTGCCGCGTTGGCAGAGCTCCGCCAGCTCGACCGCGCCGCAGTCGTTCAGCAGCGGCGCGCGAAGTTCCTGGCGATTGGCCGCGCGCTGACCTGAACCTCGAACGGGCACCAGTTCCTTGTGCCACAATGCCGCCTGAATTTGACCTCGCCGGCGCCCGCGGTCCAGGTCGCGGAAAGTTGCCAGATCCTTAGATTTGCTTGTGGAATTTGCTGAAAATTAACGCTTCATTATCCCTGGTGCGTAAGTTTCCGGCACACCAAGCTGCCTTGCGAAAGCCATGGCTAAGAGATAACGATTAGCTAGTGATGGAATGGGATGATCCATCCGTCGGGGAGTGTCCGTTTGAACCGCGCCACACCGGCTCGCATGCATATTACGCGTGCGCTATTGGCGTCTGCGGTGCTTGCCGCCGCACTGACGCTTGGCGGCTGCTTTGGCGAAGACGGATATGACATCCCCGGCAGGGCGATGAAGGAACTGTCGCCGCAGATGCTGGCGACGCTCCATCAAAAGAACATGCCGCAGGACTCGCCGCTTCTCATCCGTATCTTCAAGGAAGAATCGGAGCTCGAAGTCTGGAAACAGGATACGAGCGGACGCTACGCGCTGCTCAAGGTCTATCCGATCTGCCGCTGGTCGGGGGATATCGGTCCGAAGGTCAAAGAGGGGGATCGCCAGGCGCCCGAGGGTTTCTATCCGATCACACCCGGGCTGATGAACCCCAATTCAAACTACTATCTCGCCATCAATACCGGCTTCCCCAACGCTTACGACCGAGCCAACAATCGCCACGGCGCGTTTCTGATGATCCACGGCGATTGCTCCTCGCGCGGCTGCTACGCCATGACCGACGAGGAGATCGGCGAGATCTATTCGCTGGCGCGCGAGTCGTTTCTGGGCGGCCAGAAGGAAGTCCAGCTCCAGGCCTATCCGTTTCATATGACGCCGGCCAACTTGGCCCGCCACCGCAACAATCCCAATCTCGCCTTCTGGCAGATGATCAAGGAAGGCGACGACCATTTCCAGGTCTCGCACCTCGAGCCCAAGATTAACGTCTGCGAGCGGCGCTATGTGTTCGATGAGGTTTCGCCGGATAATCCGGCTAAGCCACTTTCGTTCACCCCGACGGGGCGATGTCCGAAATTCGAGGTTGATCCGACGATCGCCAGCGCAGTCGCGGCGAAGCAGCAGATCGACAATTCGAAATTCGCGCAGCTCGTGCGGGAAAACGTCGCCGAGGCGCCGCTGACGAACGGAACGGACGGCGGCATGAACCGGGTGTTCGTGGCCAAGCTCGCCGATCCCACCTATACCTACGACAACAATGGGCACATCCATGTGCCGCCGCTGCAGCCCGGCCGCCTGCCGCCGGCTATCTCGCCGCCTCGGGGCTCCGAATCCGATATGACCGCGGCCATCGCCGCACCGCCCGCTGAGCCTGGCTCGGTGGGCAATATCTTCGGCAGCATGTTCGCTTCGCACGCTTCCACCGAACCAGCCGTCGCATCCACCGATTCCGGCAGCCACTCAGGTTTCTTCGGTGGTCTGTTTGGATCGAAGGGCGATGTCGCGCAGCAGCAGCCGGCGCCGCAGGCGTCGGCGCCAGTACGGACGGCGACCGCTCCACCTAGACTTCGGCCTTCAGTGCGAACTGCGCCGACCGCCACAGCGAGTGTCCGGCCGAAAGCACAGCCCCAGACGGCTGACGCCGGCAAGCCCAAGCCCAAAACTGCGCCGATCGAACAGGCCAGCGCTTTCGCGCCGGCGGCGAGCAGCGGCAGTTTGATTAGCGGCGCGCAACCCGTTGTGCCGGCCGGCAACTTCAACAGCCGATGGTCTGGCTTCTAACGGCGTCTGATCCGCCGGTTCCGCTGTGATCAGACGTAGCGTCCGTGACAGTGCTTGAACTTCTTGCCTGAACCGCACGGGCAGGCCTCGTTGCGGCCGACCTTGCCCCAACTCGACGGGTCTTTCGGATCGCGCGGCATTGTCTGCGCCCCACTCGCCGGGGCGGGCGCCAGCGACGCTCCGGCGTTGCTCGCCATGGCGCGGACGATGTTTTGGCGTGCCGGCATGTCACCGCCGGCCATGGCCATCGCCATTTCGTCTCCGCCGGTCATTGGGTCGGCCTTGTGCAACTCCATGGCGGGCAGCATTCCTTGTTGCTCGGGCGGCGCCTGTGTCACCTCGACGCGCATAAGCTGCGCCGTCACCGCCTCGCGCAAATTGTGGCTCATCGCCTCGAACAGGCTGAAGGCTTCGGCCTTATATTCGTTGAGCGGATCGCGCTGGGCGTAACCGCGCAAGCCGACGACCTGGCGCAGATGGTCGAGCATGACGAGATGCTCGCGCCACAGGTGATCGAGCGTCTGCAGCAGGATCGATTTCTCGATGTAGCGAACGACATCCGCGCCCCATTCCGCCGCTTTGCCTGCCATGTGCTCATCGGCGCGGCGCTCGACGCGATCGAAAATCTCCTCGTCCGCGATGCCCTCTTCCTTCGCCCACTCATCGACCGGCAGATCGATGCCGAGCACACGCTGGATCTCCCCGCGCAGTCCCGGCGTATCCCATTGCTCGGGATAGGCGTTCTCCGGCACGTGCTTGGCGACCAGATCGTCGATCGCGGTGTGGCGCATGTCGGCGACGATCTCGGCGACCGCGTCGTCCTGCATCCATTCGACGCGCTGGTCGAAAATGACCTTGCGCTGGTCGTTCATGACGTTGTCGTACTTGAGAATGTTCTTGCGCAGGTCGAAGTTGCGCGCTTCGACCTTCTGCTGCGCCTTTTCCAACGCCTTGTTGATCCACGGATGGACGATCGCTTCGTTCTCCTTCAAGCCGAGCCGCGTCAGCATGCCGTCGAGCTTGTCGGTGCCGAAGATGCGCATCAGGTCGTCTTCGAGCGACAGGTAGAATTTCGAATGGCCGGGGTCTCCCTGGCGGCCCGACCGGCCGCGCAGCTGATTGTCGATGCGCCGGCTCTCGTGACGCTCGGTGCCGAGCACACAGAGGCCGCCGGCGGCGAGCGCCTTATCCTTCAGGCGGCTGACCTGCGCACGGATTTCAGCGGCGCGCTCGGACTTCTCGCGCTCGCGCTGGTCTTCGATATCGGCCAATTCCTGGCGAATGCGCATATCGGCGTTGCCGCCAAGCTGAATATCGGTGCCGCGGCCGGCCATGTTGGTGGCGATAGTGATGGCTCCGGGCACGCCGGCCTGGGAGACGATGTAAGCCTCCTGTTCGTGATAGCGGGCGTTGAGGATGGCAAACACCTTCGCCTTCGTGGCGCCCTCGTCGCCGGAATAGAGCGCCGCAAATGCGTTGGGATCGGAAAAATCATGCTGCTCCCAGCCGTGCTGGCGCAGCATTTCGGCGAGCTGCTCGGACTTCTCGATCGATGTCGTGCCGACCAGCACCGGCTGGCCGCGCTTCTTGCAATCCTCGATCAGTTCGATGATGGCGCGATATTTCTCCGCCGCGGTGCGATACACTTCGTCGTCGTCGTCGAGCCGCACCATCGGCATGTTGGTGGGAATTTCCAGCACTTCGAGTTCGTAGATGTCCTGGAACTCGTCGGCCTCGGTCAGAGCCGTGCCGGTCATGCCGGCGAGCTTGTCGTACATGCGGAAATAGTTCTGGAAGGTGATCGAGGCGAGCGTCTGGTTCTCCGGCTGGATCGGCTGGTGCTCCTTGGCCTCGAGCGCCTGGTGCAGGCCTTCCGAATAGCGACGGCCTGGCATCATGCGGCCAGTGAATTCGTCGATGATGACGACCTCGCCGTTGCGCACGATGTAGTCCTTGTCGCGGGCGAACAGCTGGTGCGCGCGCAGCGCCTGATTGACGTGATGGACGACGGAGACGTTTTCCACGTCATACAGCGAATCGGACTTGAGCTGGCCGGCATCGCGCAGCGTCCGCTCCATCTTTTCCATGCCGGCTTCGGTCAGCGTGACGGTGCGCTGTTTCTCGTCGACCTCGTAGTCGGTCTTGTCGAGCGTGGGAATGTAGGCGTCGACGGTGTTGTAGAATTCCGAACGATCGTCGAGCGGTCCGGAAATTATTAGCGGCGTGCGCGCTTCGTCGACCAGGATGGAGTCGACCTCGTCAACGATGGCATAGACGTGGCCGCGCTGCACCATGTCCTCGAGCCGGTATTTCATGTTGTCGCGCAGATAATCGAAGCCCAGCTCATTGTTGGTGCCGTAGGTAACGTCGCACTCGTATTCCTTCTTGCGCTGCTCGTCGTCGAGGCCATGAACGATGATGCCGACCGTCAGCCCAAGGAATTTGTAGATCTGGCCCATCCATTCGGCGTCGCGCTTGGCCAGGTAATCGTTGACCGTGACGACGTGGACGCCGCGGCCGGCCAGCGCATTGAGATAGACCGGCAACGTTGCGACCAGCGTCTTGCCCTCGCCGGTCTTCATCTCGGAGATTTTGCCGTCGTGCAGCACCATGCCGCCGATCATCTGGACGTCGAAATGGCGCTGACCGAGCGTGCGCTTGGCGCCCTCGCGCACGGTGGCGAAAGCCGGCACCAGGATGTCGTCGAGCGTCTTGCCCTCGGCGAGCTGCTTCTTGAATTCGGCGGTGCGCCCGCGCAGTTCCTCGTCGGAGAGCTTTTCGAGCTCGGGCTCGAGCGCATTGATCGCGTCGACGCGCGACCGATACTGGCGGATACGCCGGTCGTTTGAGGTCCCGAACAGCTTGCGGGCGACTGCGCCGATCATCGCATTATCATCCTTCGGCCTACCGGCCGCGCCACAAAGTTAACGAAGTCGTCCCCGCAACGTGGCGGCCGCCTGTCGCGAACACGGTTGAATTTCCACGCGATCGGCCAACGTCCAACTAACGGAAAATGCGGCGCTATTTGGGCTTCTGCAGACGACAATGCAACGGCACGCACGCGTGACAATCACCGTCCGCACCCTTGGCGACACATAGGAGGGGGTGGTTTTCTTGTCAATGCGATGCCTCGGTCACCTAGGCGCAACCTCCGGCCGAATTCTTCGATTGCAAAGCGGGGCCGTTTCGGCGAGTTTCCGCGCCGAATTCTGGGCTCGGACGACTGGTTCGACCGGCGCGACGACCGGGCCAAGCCGACACGGGCCCGGCGAACCTGACAACCCTGCAGGGATCCTGCCGGCAAATCGACCGGTCAATTTGCCCCTGTGACAAAGGAATAGGTCTGATGACATTTATTCGTTCGCTTGCAATCGGCACGTTCGGCGCGCTTTTCGGCGCCTTCGCTCTCACGGTGCCGCTCTTTGTGCCGGTCACGCCGTTGCAGGCCCAGGACGATCCGGTGATCGCCCGCGCCAATGGTGTCGATATCCATCAGAGCGACCTCGCGATGGCGGAGGACGAGATCGGCTCCAACATCCCGAACATGGGACCGGAGCAGAAGCGCCAATACCTCGTCACCTACCTCGCCGACGTTATCGTGCTGTCGCAGGCCGCCGAGCAGCAAAAACTTGGCGACAGTGCCGACGTCAAGCGCCAGCTTTCGTTCGACCGCAACAAGGTGCTGATGGAAGCGCTGCTGCAGAAGGCCGGGCGCGCGGCGCAGACCGACGACGCGCTGCACAAGGTCTATGACGACGCGATCAAGACCATGAAGGGCGAGGAGGAAGTACACGCTCGCCATATCCTGGTGCCGACCGAACAGGAAGCCAAGGACATCGAGGCCGCGCTGAAGGGCGGCGCGGATTTCGCCAAACTCGCCAAGGAAAAATCCAAGGACCCGAGCGGCGCCAGCAATGGCGGCGATCTCGGCTGGTTCACCAAGGACCAGATGGTGCCGGAGTTCTCCGACGTCGCGTTCAAACTTGCCAAGGGCCAGATTTCGGACCCGGTGAAAACGCAGTTCGGTTGGCACATCATCGAGGTCGAGGATAAGCGAATCAAGCCGACGCCGACCTTCGAACAGGTCAAACCTCAGCTCGAGAACTACGTGGCGCACCGCGCGCAAGCCGAACTGGTCGACAGTATGCGCAAGTCCGCCAAGATCGAGCGTCTGGATCAGCCGGCGGCGCCGCCTGCGGCGCCGCCGAGTCCCATGCTCAATCCTGCAGCGCCGGTGAAGAAGTAAGCTCGGCGCCAACCGTTCCAGATCGGACGGAACTGCGAAGCCACCAGGCGCTCGTAGGGGGCGGGCTCGGCGATGAGCCCACTCGCCTTTGCGAATTTGTTCGATCCGTCAACCGCTCCCGATGTGACCATAGCGTCGTAGAACGGCGCGTCGCGCGCGACCAGGCTGGAGATCGGCGATGCCTCCTCGGGCGGGAAAAGACGATTACCGATCGCAGTAGCGAGTGCTGGGTCGGCCTTGAGGGCTTTTTGGGTTCTGACGATCGCGCGCACCGCGCTGATTCATTCAGTTCGTGTCGGCCATCGCGAAGGTTCTCTCGTGACACACAGCGCTCTCGCCGGGAACCGTCTGAGACAATCGGAATTCAGCCATTGAGCTCGATATCGCTGGCCAAGCTCCGGCCAGTTCAGCCGCCAACTGATCCAAATTGTGGTCGGCCGGATTTCAAGTCTGGCTAGCGCTTTCCAAGCGATCGCGCATCGCGTCGGCCATTGTCCACCAACTGCCGCTCCTGACCGCACCGCGCCGGCAGCGATTCCCCATGACAGGTGGAGGAGATGGAGCCAAGTGCGCCGCGAGCGCATCGATTGTTTTTCTTTCGCCGGTCGTATCGGAAGCTCAAATCGCTGCGGATTGCGCAATTGAGTCTGGAACCCGCGGACAAATCCAAGTATTTCAAAGCGACCGCGGGCAGCATCGCGGCGCCCCGCATTGAAGAGCAACGATGACCTCTATTTCCCCTCTCGCGCCCGCGGCGTTTCCCGAAATGCCTCCCGTTGCCGGCGTGCGGTTTGCGACGGCGGCAGCGGGCATCCGCTATGCAGGACGCACCGATGTGCTGCTTGCCGTGTTCGATCCCGGCACCGTGGTGGCGGGCGTCTTCACCCAGTCGAAATGCCCGTCCGCGCCGGTCGATTGGTGCCGGGCCCATATCAAGGGCGGCAGCGCTAGCGCGCTGGTCGTTAATTCAGGCAACGCCAACGCCTTTACCGGCAAATCCGGCCGGTCGGCCACGGAACTGACCGCCGCAATCGCCGCCAAGGCGGCCAGTTGTAAAGCCGACAAGGTGTTTCTCGCGTCCACCGGCGTCATTGGCGAGCCGCTCGACGCCACGAAATTTGAAGGCGTCATGGCTCGACTTGTCGCCGATGCTGCGCCCGGCGGTTGGGAAGCGGCCGCTACGACGATCATGACCACCGACACATTTCCCAAGGGCGCGGCCGCCATGGTCAGGTTCGGCGGCACCGCAGTGACCATCTGCGGCATCGCCAAGGGCGCCGGCATGATCGCGCCCGATATGGGCACCATGCTGTCGTTCGTCTTCACCGACGCGCCGATCGCGCCCGCGGTTCTGCGCAAGTTGTTGCACGAGGGCGTCGAGGATACTTTCAACGCGGTCACCATCGATGGCGATACCTCGACCTCCGATACGCTTTTGGTTTTTGCGACCGGCGCCGCTGCCTCGCGCGGCGTCGCCAAGATCGCGAGCCCGGCCGATCCGCGGCTCGCCGCCTTTCGCAAGGGCTTTAACGCCGTGCTCGCCGATCTTTCCGAACAAGTGGCGCGCGACGGCGAGGGTGCGCGCAAGCTTGTCGAAATCATCGTCGAGGGCGCGAAGTCGAGGACATCGGCGCGGCGCATCGCGCGCTCAATCGCCAATTCGCCGCTCGTCAAGACCGCGATTGCCGGCGAGGACGCCAATTGGGGCCGCGTGGTCATGGCGGTCGGCAAGGCTGGCGAGCCGGCCGATCGAGACCGCCTGTCGATCTGGTTTGGCGGCATCCGCGTCGCACACAAAGGCGAGCGCGACCCAAGCTACGACGAGGCCGCGGTGTCGGCAGCGATGAAAAAACCTGAGATCACGCTCAAGGTCGCGCTCGGACTGGGTAAAGGCCGCGACCGCGTGCTCACCTGCGATCTGACCAAGGAGTATGTGGCGATCAACGGCGACTATCGGTCGTAGCCGTCACAAAAGTACACTGCAGTGCGGCGTGGCAGAGCGCTGACAACAAGCGCAGCAATACAACAAGCGCCGTGATAAAGGGGGAACGACAATGAGAATTTCGCGCCGCGATTTTGTTCATCTCGCCGCCGGCACAGCGGCGCTGCCCGCCGCTTCGTCTCTCGCCTGGGCGGACGATTATCCGGCGCATCCAGCGCGCCTGATCGTCGGGTTCGCGGCCGGCAGTACGACGGATATTCTGGCGCGGCTGATGGGACAGTGGCTGTCGCAAAAGCTCCGCCAGCAATTCATCGTGGAAAACCGACCAGGCGCCGGCGGCAATATTGGCGCCGAAACCGTGGTCAAAGCGACGCCTGACGGCTACACGCTGCTGATGGTGCCGCCGGCGGTCGCCGCCAATGCGGCGCTCTATCCGAAACTCGACTTCGACTTCATCCGCGACACCGCGCCCGTAGCAGGCGTCGTCCGCGTGCCCAATGTGCTTGAAGTCAATCCGTCGGTCCCGGTGAAGACCGTTCCGGAGTTCATCGCCTATGCCAAGGCCAAACCGCTGAGTTACGCTTCGGCTGGTATCGGCACGGCGAGCCATCTGGCCGGCGAATTGTTCAACCGGATGACGGGCCTGCACCTTCAACACGTGCCTTATCGCGGCGACGGACCGGCGATGGCCGACTTGATCGCCGGCCAGGTCCAGGTCGGATTCGCGACCATGACGGCATCGATCGGGCATATCCGCGGCGGCAAGCTGCGGCCGCTTGCCGTGACGACAGTGCAGACCTCGCCGGCACTACCCGGCACCCCAAGTGTGAGCCAATTCGTGCCGGGCTACGAGGCAAGCTCGTGGTTCGGTATCGCGGCGCCGAAAGGCACGCCCGCGGCGATCGTCGACAAGCTTAATCAGACCATCAATGCGGGCTTGGCCGACGCAACCATCAAGGCGCGGATCGCCGACATGGGCGGCATGCTGCTCGCCGGTTCGCCGGCCGATTTCGGAAAGCTCGTCACGAATGAAACGGCAAAATGGGGCAAGGTCATTCGCGACGCGGGCATCAAGGCGGAGTAGTCTCTGAAGCGCCCTCACGCCGTTCGCAAGTTTAGCGAAGATAGCCGAAGGCATGACCGCCACCCTCAATTACGTCCGCACATCGGCGCTTCAGATTGCGTATGAGGACAATGGTGAGCCGAGCGGCCTGCCGGTGCTTCTGCTGCACGGCTGGCCGTACGATCCGCGCTGCTACGACGAGGTTGTGCCCGCGCTCGCCGCTGCCGGCTGCCGGGTCGTCGTGCCGTACTTGCGCGGTTTCGGGCCGACGCGGTTTCTGTCAGTCGACACACTGCGCTCGGGCCAGCAGGCGGCGCTCGGCAATGATCTGCGCGAATTGATGGACGCGCTCGGCATCGAACGCGCCGTACTCGCCGGCTACGATTGGGGAGGACGCGCGGCCTGCATCGTCGCTGCATTGTGGCCGGAGCGCGTGCACTCCCTCGTCACCGTCAACGGCTACAACATCCAGGATATCGCCGGCTCGGTGAAGCCGGTTGCACCGGCCCAGGAGCATCGCTTCTGGTATCAGTATTATTTTCACACCGAGCGCGGGCGCGCCGGCTTGCAGCAGAACCGGCGCGCGCTGGCGCGCTACATCTGGCAAATCTGGTCGCCGCACTGGTCGTTCGACGACGCCACGTTCGAGCGCAGCGCGCCGTCGTTCGACAATCCCGATTTCGTCGATGTGACGATTCAGTCCTACCGCCATCGCTTCGGCTATGCGCCGGGTGATCCGGCGCTGGAACCGATCGAGTTAAGACTCGCCGTCCGGCCGAAGATCACAGTCGCGACGATCGGGCTGCAGGGTGAGGCGGACGGCGTCGCTCCGGCGCAGGCTTCCGACCCGCACGCCGCATTCTTCACTGGACGGTATCAACGGCGCATGCTGTCCAAGGTCGGGCATAACCCACCGCAGGAAGCGCCGCACGCGTTTGCGGATGCGATCCTGGAACTGACGCGTGCCGTGCAGCTATGATCGGTAACTCCTCATTAACCGCGGCAGCGTTTGGCGGAATCTCTCTGCTTGGGTTGAAACTGCCTTTACCACCCTCCCTTTACGCTGAGCACAGGCCGTGAGCGTCAAAACCGTCCTTGTCGCCGCCTGCGCGCTCATCGATTCCGACGGCCGCGTGCTGATCGCACAGCGGCCCGAGGGGAAGATGATGGCGGGGCTTTGGGAGTTTCCCGGCGGCAAGGTGGAGGCGGGTGAGCGGCCGGAAGAAAGCTTGATTCGCGAGCTCAACGAGGAACTAGGAATCGTCGTCAAGGAGGCGTGTCTCGCACCGCTGACATTTGCCAGCCACGTTTATCCCGACTTCCACCTGCTCATGCCGCTCTATGTTTGCCGGCGATGGGAGGGGTTTGTGGAGGGGGGGGAGAACCAGAGGCTCAAATGGGTAAGGCCGACCGAGTTGCGCAATTATCCGATGCCGCCTGCCGACGAGCCGTTGATCTCGCACCTGACGACGCTGTTGTGAACAAAAGCCAGAGGGGCGACAGGCCATGTTCGGTTCTGCTCGAGAGTTGATGGGCGTCTCCGTCCGCCGCTTTGTGCGCGACGAGAGCGGCGCCACGGCGATCGAATACGCCATGATCGCTTCCGGCATCGCGGTCGCCATCGCCACCACGATCGCGAGCCTCGGCTCCAACGTCAAAGGCCTCTATTCCAGCGTTGCCACTGCGATGCAGTAACGGCCGCCACCGCATGATCGCGGCAGGGGCCATGCTCACTCATCGCAACCAGCTGATGGCGTCGCTGAGCTATTACGGGACGGCCGCATGCCGAAGGAAGTCGTTGCTTGCGTGGTGGCGCACGCGGGGACACGGTCGAATCGACAAGTGGGGAAGTTAAGCGCTGAAGCGAAATTGGACATTGTCTGTCCGGTTGGTGGCATTGGCGGGTGCGGGCGCAAGTCTATGCGCATTGCCGGTGCCCGAGGCTCGCTCGTCTAGCGCCCCGCTTTTTCTCCCGCTGATATTTCCCGGCTGCCTAACGCGTCGGCGAGGCGCGAGTGCGCCGAGCCCGGCTTGAGCGGCTGCTGCTGGTTCGGATGCGGCGCCCAGCCTGATAGCCAGACGATATCGAACGTCGCGCGCACGCGGCCGTCGGCGTCGGCAAATCGCTCACGATAGATTTTGGCCATGCGCAGCAACGTCGTGCGCCGCAGTGGCGTGCGGCGGCGCGCCACGAGTGCGTTGGTCGCCCCCATGCGCCGGAGCTCGGTCATTAGCGCGAACGGGGACTCGTAGCGCAGAGTATAGCGGTCACTGTCTGCGACGGGCAGCGCGAAACCGGCGCGCTGCAACAGGTTGCCAATCACTCGAACGTCGGCGAACGGCGCGACGCGCGGTGAAGCGCCGCCTTCGACGTCGCTCTCGGCGGCGGCGAAGGCCTGACGCAACTCGGTCAATGTCTCGCCGCCGACCAGCGCGGCGAGAAACAGCCCGTCGGGCTTCAGCGCACGGCGGATCTGTACCAGCGCGCCCGGGAGGTCGTTGACGAATTGCAGTGCCAGCGCCGAGACGGCGAGATCGAGCGAAGCATCGCGGAACGGCAAAGTTTCCTCGTCGGCGACGACAAGGTTCGGGATCGTGCCGGCGCCCGGTCCGCGTGCTTCGGGCACCGCATCCACAGTCACGATGGAGCCCACCGAGCCAAGCCGAGCAAGCGCCGCGCGAACCGCATCGCCGGGCGTGCCGATGTCCGCCGCAAGCTCGAAACGACGCAGCACTGCGCCAAGCCGCTCGGCGAGATCGTCGGCGACCCGGTCGAGCAAAAACACCGCCGGCCCGAGCAGCGCGGCTCGCCTGCGGCGCGCTCGGACAAGCGCTCGGTCAAAAATCAGCGGGCCATCGGTCATCGCCTGATTTTCTCACATCGGTCGCTGCGCGCGAAGCGCCGCCCGCGCGGGAAAAGCCTCGTCATCTTGAATGACAATGCGCGCGCGGGGCGATACGCTTGTATCATGTCGCTGACCCTCTCCTTTGCCGTTCCTGCGCCCGTCAGGCGGGCTGCGGAGGTCGCACGCAATCTGTTAAGAGCAACGCTTGACGTCGCGCTGCCTCATTTGTGCGCGGCTTGCCGCGTGCCGGTCGATGGCAAGGGGTTATGCCCGTCATGCTGGTCGAGACTGTCCTTCATTACGCGGCCCTATTGCGAGCGGCTCGGTATCCCGTTTGCGTTCGATCCCGGTCCCGGCATTCTGTCGATGGAAGCAATTGCGAGCCCGCCGGCCTACAACCGGGCGCGCGCCGCGGTGCGTTTCGACGATGTTTCCCGCGCGCTGGTGCACGCCCTCAAATATGGCGATCGGCTCGATCTGGCGCCGATGATGGGACGCTGGGCCAGCCAAGCCGGCCGCGAACTGCTCGCCGACGCCGATGCCCTCGTCCCGGTGCCGCTGCACTGGCGGCGGCAATGGGGCCGGCGCTTTAATCAGTCGGCGATGCTGGCGGCAGCCGTCTCAGGCGAGAGCGGGGTGCCGATTGCAGCTGGTGCGCTTAAACGCGTCAAGGCCACCGCTCAGCAGGTCGGCCTGACCCGCGCCGAGCGCGCCACCAATGTTCAGGGCGCCTTCAAGGTCCCCGAGGAGGGCAGGGCCTTGGTCTTGCGCCGCCGGCTGGTCCTGGTCGACGATGTGCTCACGTCCGGGGCCACGGTTGAAGGCTGCGCGCTGGCGCTGCTGCGCGCTGGCGCCGCCAACGTGGATGTGCTGGTTTTCGCCCGGGTTGCCGATCCGGCCCGAACTTCCATATAACAAATCGATAGAAATTACCGATCATCATGGCCGACATCGACATCTATACGATCCGTTACTGTCCCTACTGCGCCGATGCCAAGGAATTGTTGACCCGCAAGGGCGCCGCCTTCCACGAGATCGATGCCAGTGGGAATAGGGAGCTGAGGAAAGAAATGATCGAGCGCGCCAACGGGCGCAGCACGTTCCCGCAGATTTTCATCGCCGGGACGTATGTCGGCGGCTGCGACGATCTTTATGCGCTCGATGAGTCGGGCAAGCTCGATCCCTTGCTCGCGAAGGTCAAGGATCAGGCGAAGGAAGCGCCCGCATGAGCGGCACCAAGACCTCGACCTTCAAAGTCGGCCTGATCGCCATGCGCTCGGGCTGCGACCCGCAAGCCAATCTCAGCGCCGTCCTCTCGGCGATCGACCAAGCCAAACGCGCCGGCGCCGATTACGTGCAGACGCCGGAAATGACCAACGTGCTTGAAAGCAAGCGCGAGCGCCTGTTGGCTAACATTGTGACTGACGACAACGACCCCACGCTGGCGACGTTGCGCGAGGTCGCGCGAAAGCTTGCGATTTACATCCATATCGGCTCACTCGCCATCAAGGCGTCGCCTGAAAAGGCGGTGAACCGCTCGTTCCTGATCGATCGTAAGGGCGACATCGCGGCGCGCTATGACAAGATCCATATGTTCGATGTTGATCTGACCGGCGGCGAGAGCTATCGCGAATCCAACACCTATCGCGCTGGCGAACTGGCCGTGGTCGCTGATCTGCCGTGGGGCCCTCTCGGTCTGACCGTGTGTTACGACCTGCGCTTCCCGGCGCTCTATCGCGCGCTCGCCGAGGCCGGCGCGTCGTTCCTTGCGATCCCGTCCGCGTTCACGCGGCAGACCGGCGAGGCGCACTGGCATGTGCTCTTACGCGCCCGCGCCATCGAGAACGGCTGTTTTGTGTTTGCGGCCGCACAGGGCGGCAAGCACGAGAGCGGACGTGAGACATTCGGCCATTCGCTGATCATCGATCCGTGGGGCCGCATCCTCGCGGAGGGTGGTACCGAGCCAGGTGTGGTGATGGCTGAGATCGATCCGGCCGAAGTTGCAGCGGCGCGCGCCAAAATTCCGTCGCTGCACAACGGCCGGCGCTTTGAACTAGTCGAGCCGTTGGCCGAACCGACGTATCTGCATGCTGTAAGAGTCCCGTAAATGATCCGCTACACACTTAGTTGCGCTAAAGGTCATGACTTCGAAAGCTGGTTCCAGAACTCGGGCGCGTTCGACAAGCAGAAGAAGCGCGGGCTCGTGACCTGTCCGGTCTGCGGCTCCGCCAAAGTGGAAAAGGCGATCATGGCGCCGCGGCTGGCGCGCGCCGACGCAGTGGCAGCCGAACCGCCTCAACTGCCGTCGCCCGCGGCGCCGACGCCTCCCAACGCGCTGCCGGGGCCAATGGCGCCGGTCGCGTCCGGCAAGGCCGCCGTCGCAATGATGTCGCCGCAGGAACGCGAGTTGCGTCAGAAACTAAAAGAGCTGCGCGACCATGTCACCAGACACGCCAATTACGTCGGCGCGCAGTTTCCGGAAGAAGCGCGCAAGATGCATTACGGCGAGATCGAGCATCGCTCGATCTACGGCGAGGCCTCGCCGGACGACGCCAAGGCGCTCCACGAGGAGGGCATCGAATTTCATCCGCTGCCGATTCTGCCGGATGAATTCAACTAGAGCGGGCTCATACGAGCGCGCCGGCGGCTCTTTTCACTTGCCACTGGCGGGCGTTCGCCACTACTGAGGCCCGGCCGGTGGCGAGTGTTCGCCCAGTAAGATCCCGTTGACCTCACGGCCATACATCGACATCGGGCTGTCGTGATATTTGGTGCGAGTCTCGGCAGCCGAACCGGCGAACCGCGGATCTTGCGGCCGTTCATGGCTGTCGATAAAAGCCGCGACATCCCAGGCGGCTTGATTGGAAAGCTTATTGCCCTGGCTGAGCGGCATATTTGCTTCCACGAATGCTGCGGCATTGCCGATGTCGGCCATTCCGGCACCCCAATTATAAGAATGCGCGCCCCATACCGGCGGGAACACTGGCTTGCCGGCAACCGAGCTCTGCCCTTGCCCATTCGCCCCATGACATAATGCGCAATTCGCCGCGTAGACCTTTTCACCTTGCGCATAGTCAAATGGATGTGCGGGTTGGTCGAGTCCGGGGAAACCGCGGCCGGGCATGTCCACGCCGACCGGCGCGCCCCGGGCGAGGAAATACGAATAGGCTTCCAGCGCCACCAGCACGTCGCTGCCATCCGGGGGCGCCTTGCCGTTCATGCTGTAGCGGAAGCACTCCTGCAGCCGCTCCGTATAGGTGTTGACGTGTTTGTTTTTGCTGCGATAGGCGGGATAGGCGACATAGGCCGCCCACAATGGTGCTGAGCCGGCCAGCCGCCCGCGATCGAGATGGCAATTCGAACATTGCAAGTTGTTGCCGATATATTGCTCAGCATAGATCTGCGTGTTGTAGAAAACTTCCTCGCCGAGACGCACCATCTTGCCGAAATCGTTGTCCGGGATTGCGCCTTCCGGTGGCGGCGCGAATGCACTGGCTGCGGCGGGCACTGCCGGGGCGCCGTGCTGGGTGGGCTTTTCGGCCGACCCAGCGCGCTGCGTCGCGCTCAGATTCGGTTCGGCCGCATAGTAGGCCGCCACGTCAGCGACCTGGTTGGCATCGAGCCTCTTTGCAATCCCGGCCATCAGACCCATCGGATCGTTGTGCCGTGTGCCCCCGCGCCACGCATTGAATTGGTTCGCGGTGTAGAGCGCGCCTTGCCCAGCAAGGCGTGGAAATGCAGCGCCGACGCCCGAGGCCAGTGAACCGTGACACTGCGCACAGGGTGGCACGCCCTTACCCCAGTCGCCGCGGTTGGCGAGTAACGCGCCGGCTTCGATCTCGGCCGTAACCGGGCTGCCTGCCTTTGTTTCAGGAATGGGCAGGCTGGCGTAGTAATCAGATACAGCCTTTCGCTGGACGTCATCCAACGCTTTGGCGATCGGACCCATGACAGAATTAATACGCGCGCCATCGGCAAAGCTCGCAAGCTGAGCGGTCAAATAGGCTGCATTGAGGCTGGCCAGTTGCGGGAAACCGGCCGTAGCCTGACCTTCGCCGTTGTTGCCGTGGCAGGCGGAGCACGGCGCCGCTCCGTTTTTTGTCCCTTGCATGGCGATATCGCGCCCGGTGGCTGCGAGCGCCGGGCCGCCGATCAAAAATACTACCGCAAGACTCGCTGCAGTCGTTTGCTTCATCAAGCGCACACCTGAAATGTCGGACGTAGGCCCGGCACCGAACCGTGCACTAAAATTGCACGAATGAGCCCTGAATTGGCGGTGATGGTAAGCGATTTCTGAACTGACCGGAAGACGCTAAGCGCTGCCCGCCTTCAGGATTTGACCGCCCAGCATGCGTAATAGGCGCCGAAGACAAATTCCTTCATTTGCATCGGTCCCAATCGCGCCAGATTCTCCCACGGCTTGAGATCGGCGTCGCCCATGAAGATCGACTCCAGGACCTTCTCGCCGAAGGGGCGGATGAACTTGTCGGCGAAATCCCGCTGTTTGCCATCGATGATCGCGAGACAGGCGCCGGGCTCAAGCGTATCCCAGATGCGCGCCAGCGTTTGCATGGGATATTCCAGCGTGTGATAGCAAAGCGAGAGCAGCACCAAATTGGCCGACGGCACGCGGTAACGCGCAACGTCCTGCCGGACCAACGCGACGTCGAGCCGTTCTTGCCATGCGAAGCCGATCGCGCGAGCAAACATGCCAGCCGAAAATTCCACTCCGATCAGTCGGCCGTCGCCGCCCACAGTACTCCGCAAATATGGAAAATTTCGTCCGGTGCCGCGCGATCGACGCGGCTCGGTTCCGCACTCGCAACCGTCAATGCTCCAAAATCAGCAGAACAACGCCGGCTACGACAAACAGCATGCCGATCACTTCGCGCTTTGTCGTCTTCTGGCCGAACGCGTAGCGCGCGACGAGCTGCGCAAACAGCACTTCGATCAGCGCCAGCGTGCGCACGCTGGCGGCGGTGGTGAGCGCGAAGGCGAGGAACCAGAATTGCGAGGCGAGCGCCCCCATAAAGCCGGCGAACAACGAGCGCTTCCACGATTTCGCGATGGCGGTCATCACCGCAGGTTGGCGCAGCCACAGATATAGTGACAGCACCGCCGCCTGCATGACCAGCCCGACGACGAGCGTGAAGGTCGCCGCCATGACGAAATTCTTCAGGTGCAGATCGAGGATGGCGCCGCGATAGCCGATCGCCGACAGTGCGAACAGACCGCCGGAAAACAGCCCGATCAGTGTCGGCTTGACGCCGCCGACCATGCCCCACCCTTCCCTCCCCCGCGTGCGGGGGAGGGAAGGGTGGGGGATCGACATGATGAGTACGCCCGCGGTGGCAACAATGATCGCAGTCATCAGCGGCAACGACACGGCGTCGCCAAGAAAGATCAGGCCAAAGATCGCTACCTGGATTGGCTCGGTCTTGATGTAGGCGATGGTGACGACGAAGGAGCGTTCGCCCATCGCCATCAGCATCGTTGCAGTGGCGGCGATCTGCGCAACGGCGCCGTCGATGACCCATGGCCAGAATGCCCAGCCGGGCCGCGGCAGCGGCACATCCGTGCCGACAATCAGGCCGAGGAGGAAGATCAGCGCGAACGGGAAGCCGAACAGAAACCGCACATGCGTGGCGCCTACAGTGCCAAGCGTGGTGGTGAGCTCGCGCTGCATGGCGTTGCGCAGGGTCTGGAAGAACGCCGCGATGATGGTAAAGACGACCCAAAGCCAGGCGAACATCATCGCACCCGTATGGGCTTGTTCCGGCCATCCACGCCTTGCTTGCTCGCGTTGAAAAGTCGTGGATGCCCGGCACAAGGCCGGGCGTAACGGATGAGGATCACGCGGCTTTCTCGGCGACGATCATGTAATTGGCATCCATGTCGGTGGATAGTTGAAAGCGGTCGGCAAACAGATTGTAGATCACGCCGGTCTCGCCGGTGACGCGCAGACCCGCCTGTTCGAGCGCGAGTTCTAGCTCATCGGGCGTAATGAACTTGTCCCATTGGTGGGTGCCGCGTGGGATCCAGCGCAGAATATACTCCGCGCCGACGATGGCGAGCGCGAAGCTTTTCATGGTGCGGTTGAGCGTGGCGACGAACATCAGGCCGTCCGGCTTCACCAGATCGGCGGCTGCCTCGATGAAAAGATTGACGTCGGCCACATGCTCGATGACTTCCATGGCAAGCACCACGTCGAAGCGCTCGCCGGCTTCGGCCAGCGCTTCCGCGGTGGTGCTGCGATAGTCGATCGCGAGACCGGCCTGTGCGGCATGGTGCGCCGCTGCGGCGATGGTTTCCTCGACCGGATCGGCGCCGACCATCGCGGCGCCAAGCCGCGCCAGCGGCTCGGATAAGACTCCGCCACCGCAGCCGATGTCGAGGATGCGCAACCCCTTCAGGCTGTCGAGCCGCGCCGGATCGCGGTCGAAATGGGCCGCAGCCCGATCGCGGATATAGCCGAGCCGCACCGGATTGAACCGATGCAGCGTCGCCCATGGACCGCGCGGGTCCCACCATTGTCCGGCGAGCCGCGAGAAGTGCGCGACTTCATCGGCGTCGATGGTCCCCGTGGATTTCCGTGCGCGGTCCATGGCGGGCGGATCAGGCGCTTGCGCGCTTGCGCTTGAAGTGACCGTAGCCGGGACGGTAGCTCTTCTCGTCAAGGAACTGCTTCATGCCTTCCTCGCGGCTGCTCTCTTTATCGTTGTAGCGTAGCGCGTCGCTCTTCGCGTTGAGATAATCTGCCGCCTGCGGCTCGTTCATGAAGCGCACGGCGCGGATGGCCTCCTTGGTGTAGCGCATCGCCGCCGGGCTCTTTTCCATAAGCTTCTTGGCGAGCTTGATGGTTTCCTCGCGCAGCCGGTCCTTTGGATAGGAGAAGTTTACGAAGCCCATCTGCTTCGCCTGCTTGCCGTCGAACGAGTCGCCGGTCATCGCGTAGTACATCGCATCGCGATAGTTCATCGTCTGCGCCACGTTCCAGGATACGATGCCGCCGGGCAGGATGCCCCAATTGATCTCGGAAAGGCCGAACATGGCGTCGTCGGCGGCGAGCGCAATATCGCAGGCCGACGCCTGGGTGAAGGCGCCGCCGAAGCAGTAACCGTTGATCATGGCAATGGTCGGCTTTGGAAAGGTCGAGAGCTTCTGCCAGCGCCAATTGTTGGAAGCGCGGCGCAGCTTGTGCCGAGCCGCCGCATTGCCGGCGTTAGCGCGGAAGTAGAGCTTGATATCCTGTCCGGCCGAAAACGCCTGATTTCCCGCACCGGTCAGCACCAGGACTTCGGTTGCCGGGTCGACGGCCAGATCGTCGAGCACCTCGTCCATTTCGAGGTGGACTTGCGGACTCATGGCGTTGCGCTTGTCGGGCCGGTTAATCATCAGCCAGGTGATGCCGCCTTCGTTCTCGACATGGATCGCTTCGAATTTCTTGCCCACAGGCATGTTTTTTTCTCCCTTCGTGGATTGCCGCCCATTCAACAGGCGATCCTCGCAGCAAGCAAGGTTAGTCGCCGGCGGGCGGCGTCCCAAGCAGCGTCGGATGCGCCCATTTGCGCCGCTTTGGCACGTTGCACTTTGCCGCGACCTGAACGAGGATAGCGCTCGAAATCGGGTTGAGCATTCCGAAAATCGGGAGGGAGCGATGCAAAAGCTATTGTGCGGTCTAACCTGCGTGGCGCTGGCGCTTATCGGCGCCGGGTCGGCCAGCGCCCAGAACTCGGTCAAAATCGGAATGATTAACGAGTATTCCGGACAGTTCGCCGACACCGGGGCGCAGATCGACCATGGCGTCACGCTTTGGATGAAGCAGCACGGCGACACGGTCGCCGGCAAGAAGATCGAGCTCATTCGCAAGGATACGGGAGGCATGTTTCCCGACACCGCGAAACGGCTCGCTCAGGAGGCGATCGTCCGCGATCACGCCGATATCCTCGGCGCCTTCTCGCTGACGCCGAACGCGCTAGCGGCGGCGGACGTTTCCAAGCAAGCCAAGAAATTCATGGTGGTGATGAATGCGGCGACCTCGATCATTACCGAGAAGTCGCCATATATTGCGCGCACGTCGTCGACCACGCCGCAGCTGAATTATACGCTCGGTCAGTGGGCCGCTAAAAACGGCATCAAGACGGTCTACACCATGGTGTCAGACTACGGCCCGGGCATCGACGCCGAGACGTGGTTCCAAAAAGGCTTCAAGGATAACGGCGGCAAAGTCCTGGGCTCGGTCCGCTTCCCGATCGCGAATCCGGATTTTTCCTCCTTTGTTCAGGCGGCCAAGGACAAAAACCCGGATGCGATCTACATCTGGATTCCCGGTGGCGCGCAGCCGGCGGCAGTCGGCAAGGCGCTGGCTGAACGCGGCATCGACACCAAGAAGGTCAAGATTCTCGGACAAGACGCACTCGCTTCCGAGACCGCGCTCAAGAGCATGGGCGAATCCTCACTGGGCATCATCACGGTGTCGGACTACGACTACAATCACCAGTCGCCGATGAACAAGGAATTCGTCAAAACCTACAACGCCGAATTCCATCGCAATCCCGATTTCTTTTCCATCGGCGGATATGACGGCGCGCATCTGATCTATGCGGCGCTGGCAAAGACCGGCGGCAAGGCGGACGGCGATTCGCTCATTGCCGCAGCCAAAGGCATGAGCTGGGAGAGCCCGCGCGGTCCGATCATGATCGATCCGGAGACGCGCGATATCGTCCAGACGGTGTATATCCGCCGCGTGGAGAAAGTCGGCAACGAATTGCTCAACGTTGAAATCGCCGCTGTGCCGAACGTCAAGGATCCGGCGCACGGCGCGAAGAAGTGAACGGTCCGGAAGAATGAACGGTTACCCGTAGGCAAGCCTCCATGCTCCCCGCTTTGGGTGTGTTGTTCGACGGCGCTGCCTACGGGATGCTTCTGTTCCTGATGTCGGTCGGGCTGTCGGTCACGCTCGGGATGATGAATTTCGTCAACCTGGCGCATTGCAGCTTCGCCATGCTCGGCGGTTACGTCACCGTCACGCTGATGAATGCGCTCGGGTGGCCGTTCCTCGCTACGCTGCCGGCCGCTTTCGTCGCCGGCGCGGCGGCCAGCATCGTGCTCGAGCGCATCTTCTTTCGGCGGTTCTACAATTCCAACGAACTCAATCAGTGCCTGCTGACGATCGGCATCGTCTTCATGTCGATCGCGACCGCCGCCTACATCTACGGCACCGACCAGCAGCCGATGCAGTTGCCGTCCTATCTGCAGGGCTCTTTCACCGTCGCCGGGATCGACCTTGCGGTCTATCGGCTGTTTCTTATCGTGGTGGCGGCCCTGATCACGGCCGTGCTCATGCTGACGCTAGAGTCGACCCGATTCGGCGCGCAGGTCCGCGCCGCGGTGAACAACCAGCGCATGGCGCGCGGTCTCGGCATCGACGTCGACCGGCTGTTCGCCGTTACCTTTGCGCTGGGCGGCGGTCTCGCCGGGCTCGGCGGCGGCCTCGCGCTTCCCATGCTGGGACTCGACCCGTCATTCGCCCTGACTTATCTGATCTATGTTCTGATCGTCGTATCGGTCGGCGGCCTGGGTTCGATCGCCGGATCCTTCGTCGCCGCCATGCTGCTCGGCGTAGCCGACATGGCCGGAAAATATTACGTTCCGGCGCTCGGTTCGGTCCTGATCTATCTGGTGATGCTGGTGATGATCATGTGGCGGCCGACCGGCCTGTTCGGGAGGCGCTAGGCTGTGACCAGCGAGACGCTCGCCGCCGCCGCTTCCGCCGCGCCGGCCGGTCCGAACGAGTTTCTTCGCGCGCAGGCGCGCTGGCGCTGGAGCGAGATTGCGTTCTGGCTCGCTACGCTATTGCCGTTCGTGCTGACGCCGGATTATCTGATTTTGGCGAGCCAGGTCGCGATTACCGCGCTGTTTGCACTGTCGCTTGATCTCATTCTCGGCTTCTCAGGCATCGTCTCGCTCGGGCACGCCGCTTATTTCGGCGTTGGTGCCTATACGGCCGGCCTGATCTCGGTATGGGGCTGGGGCGAGCCGCTGACCGGACTTTTGGCCGCCGGCCTCGCCGCCGGCATCGTCGGCTATATCACGAGCTTCGTTATCGCCCGCTTTCGCCACCTCGCGCTGATCATGATCACGCTCGGCTTCTGCCTGCTGCTGCAGGAGGCCGCCAACGACGCCAATTGGCTCACCGGAGGGTTCAACGGTCTGCAGGGCATTCAAACCTGGAAGCTCCTCGGCATCTTTGATTTCGATCTCTACGGCTATACGGCGTACGCGTACGCGCTGGCCGGATTATTTGTTATTTTCCTCGTGGCGCGGCGCATCATTCATTCGCCTTTTGGGCTGGCGCTGCGCGGTATTCGCGAAAACAGTGCGCGCATGCCGGCGATCGGCGCGCCGATCCTCTCGCATATCCGCACCATCTACACGATCGCCGCCATTATCGCCGGCATTGCGGGCGCCATGCTGACACAAACTACCGAAACGGCTTCGCTTGAATCGCTCGGCTTTCAGCGCTCGGCCGACGTGCTGGTCATGCTCATCGTCGGCGGCACCGGCCGGCTTTACGGCGGCTTGATCGGCGCGGCGGTCTATATGGTCGCCCGCGACCAGTTCTCGGGACTGAACCCGCAATTCTGGTATTTCTGGATCGGCCTGCTTTTGATCGCCATCGTCATGTTTCTGCCCAACGGCATCCTCGGCGGGCTGGAACTTTTGGCGCGTCGCCTGAAAGTTTGGCCGTGAGCGGGAGCGCACTTTCCGCACGCGGCGTCAACAAGAGCTTCGGCTCGCTCGTCGTTGCCGCCGACGTCAACATCGATTTGCCGCCCGGTGTGCGTTACGCGCTGATCGGGCCGAACGGCGCCGGCAAGACGACACTGATCAACCTGATGACCGGAATGCTGCGTCCGGATTCCGGGCGCATTGTTCTCGGCGACGAGGACATTACGGCGCTGCCGCCCGAGGAGCGTGTGCGCCGAGGGCTGGTGCGCACCTATCAGATCAATTCGCTGTTTCCGCATCTGAGCGCACTTGAATCGGTGACACTTGCGGTGTGTGAGCGCCGCCGCGTCGCCCCGACCTGGTGGCGGCCGCTCACTGCGTATCGCTACGAAATCGAGGAGGCTCATGCCATTCTCGTCCGGTTGGCGCTCGGGCCGGTTTGCCACCGGCGAACGCGTGAGCTCGCGTACGGCCAGCAGCGTCTGCTCGAAATCGCCTTGGCGCTGGCGTCCAAACCCAAGGTGCTGCTGCTCGACGAGCCGGCCGCCAGCGTGCCGCGCGAGGAGAGCAGGGAGCTGTTCGAAGCGATCGCCGGCCTGTCGCGCGACATCACCGTGCTGTTCATTGAGCACGACATGGAACTGGTGTTCCGTTTCGCCTCGCGCATCATCGTGCTGGTCGGCGGCAGCGTGCTGATGGAGGGTACGCCGGCTGAAATCGCCGCCGACGCGCGGGTGCGCGCGGTCTATCTTGGCGAAGCGCATCGGGTGGCGGTGCATGGCTGATTCACTCCTCTCGCTCAGCGACGTGCGCGCCGGTTACGGCGCCGGCGTCGTGCTCGACGGCGTGACGTTTGATCTGCCCGAGCGCAGCAGCCTTGCGCTGCTCGGGCGTAACGGAGTCGGTAAGTCGACGCTCATTCTCACCATCATGGGCATGACCCAGATCGTGCGCGGCCGCATTCTGTGGCGCGGCGCCGATATCACGGGAGAGCCGCCGCACCGCCGCGCCCGCGCCGGCATTGGCTGGGTGGCGCAGGAGCGGGAGATTTTCTCGGCGCTGACGGTGGAAGAAAATCTCACCGTCGCGGCGCGTCCCGGCCGATGGGAACTCCAGTCGGTGTATGACCTGTTTCCGCGGCTTGCCGAGCGGCGGCGCAATTTCGGCAATCAGCTGTCGGGCGGCGAGCAGCAGATGCTGGCGATCGCGCGCGCGTTGATGACCAATCCGGCGCTGCTGTTGCTCGACGAGCCGCTCGAAGGCCTTGCGCCGATCATCGTCGAGGAGCTTGGCGCCGCCATCCGCCGCATGACGAGCGAGGGCAGCAACGCCTTCATCCTGGTCGAGCAGCACGCCGACATTGCGCTGTCGCTGACCGAGACCGCGCTCGTCATCGAACGCGGCCGCATCGTCCATTGTGGCCCATCGGCGGCGCTGCTCGCCGATCAGTCCGCGCTCGACCGGCTGATCGGGCTGCGGCTTGCCGAGGTCTAAATCCAGCCGCAGATTAAGGCGGTCCCACAAACGGCAGGAGAACATCCCATGGCAATGCCCCAGGCAGGCACGCAGGCACCAGGTTTCTACCGGCATAAGCTCGGCGGGTTTGAAGTCACAGTGATAAGCGACGGCAAACTCACCCTCGAACACGGGCTGTTCACCGGAGACGCGGCCGGTACGGAGAAGTTGCTGAAGGACAGTCACGTGGGCGACAAAAACGCCATTCCGACGCCGCTTAATGTCTGGCTCATCAATACCGGCGACAAACTGATTCTCGTCGACACCGGAGGCGGTGCTTCCTTCGCGCCGACGGTGGGACGTCTGCCGAAAAATCTCGCTGCCGCCGGCGTTGATCCAGCCGCGGTCGACGCCGTCATCATCACACACATGCACCCCGATCATATCCCGGGGTTGATCGCGGCCGACGGCCGTGCGCTTTTTCCCAATGCGACCGTGCATGTCCACGGCGACGAGTACGCATTCTGGATGTCGGATGAGATGCGCGGCAAGACGCCAGAGCAGTTCCGCGTGTTCTTCGACATGGCGAGAAGTTCGATCAAGCCGTACATGGATGCCGGTAAGGTGCTGATGTGCAAAGACGGCACACAGTTCGCGCCGGGCATCACCGCGGCCGCGCTGCCGGGTCATACGCCGGGCCATACCATGGTGCGCGTTTCGTCGGGCGGCGAGGACCTCCTGATTTTCGGCGACATCGTGCACTGCGCGGCCTTGCAGTTTGCCGATCCGGAACGCTCGGTGGCGTTCGATGCCGATCCGCCGCTGGCGTTGGCCAACCGCAAGAAGGTGTTCGACATGGTGACGACGGACCGGCTTCTGTTCACCGGCGGCCATCTTCCGTTTCCGGCTCTCGGCCACGCGAACAGAGCCGCAAGCGGCGGTTACGTGTTCGTGCCGTTGATCGCCGATTATTCGTGAGCAAAGCCGCGCAACCAGCGCGGCCGCACGGTGTCGCCTCTTCTCCTCCGTGGCCGGTGTCTCAGTGTCGAATGGAGGCCGTAGTGGGAACTCTTTGACCGGCGGCCACCCACTTGGTCCAGGTCTCCATGTGCAGACCCAGCTGGTCATAGTCCACGACCAAGTAGCCGTCGCGGTCGCGTGAGACAGCCTTTGGCATGACGGCCAGGACTTCCTGCGCCATTACACCGACATAGACTTTATTGCTGCCGTTGTAGCTGAAGCGATAGAAACCGAGGCCATTATCGAGGTGTCCGAGCATGACGATGTCGTGCTTGAGACGAATGTCGGAGCGATGGCGGCCGCCGCCACCGTGGCCGCCACCATGCCCACCGCCACCGTGACGACTGACGCTGCGGTGTTGGCCGCCGTGGTGCTCAACACCATGGTGTTCGCCGCCGTGGTGCTCGCCACCGTGATGTTCGCCGCCATGGTGCTCACCACCGTGGTGCTCGCCGCCATGGTGCTCACCACCGTGGTGCTCGCCGCCATGGTGTTCGCCGCCGTGGTGACCGTGGCTACCGTGATGGTGCCAGTTGTGCCAGCCCTCACGGCCGCCGAAGCCGCGGCCGCGGCGGAATTCGAAGCCGACGATATACCAGCCGGGACCGTTCCAGCCGTCGTCATACCAGCCGTATGTCTGTCCGTCGGCGACGAATTCGTCGCCGCTCGGCGCGACCGTGCATTTGATCTGCAGCCGCGACCAGCCATCGGCATCAGGAACGAGCCGCCACAGCTGCCAATCCGCGCCGTTGTCGGCTGAGTCTTCACTCAGCTCTATGTCCGCGCAATTGGCGGCCGAGAGGAGCTTGCCATTGCGCTTGATTTGGACCCGCGACCAGCCATCGGTGGCGGGCACGAGCTTCCATAACTGGCAAGAGCCGTTGTCGTACGTCGACCCCGGATTCATATTCAGCTCGTCGCTGCATTGTTTGGCGTCGAGATACTTGCCGTTTTCCTTCAGTTGCAGCCGCGACCAGCCGCTGGTGTCGGGAGCGAGCTTCCACAATTGGCAGGCGCCGTCGTGGTACGTCGATCCGGGATTGAGGTTAAGCGTGTCGCCGCAAAATTTGGCATCGAGAAAACCGCCGCCCCCGGCCGGAGCCGGTTGCGCGGAAGCAGGCGGGCAAAGCGCCAGCAACGGCCGAGCCCGATGAGGGCCGGCGCAAGACGGTACACGGAGGCCGCGCTGTTTTTCATTCTGGATAGGATATTCTGAGAGTGCATGTGAACCACCCGATCTAGAAGCCGGACAAATCCCACTGTCGGGATCGCTTCCGCGGCTGTGACGAACATTAGTCGACCCGAGGCCTCTGGAGGTTTCGGCAAATCCGCTGTCAAGAGAATAGCAGCGGACCCTAGCTCAGGATGGGATGAAGCCAAAATCCCTCTCCGGCAGAGGCCCCCAGGGCAGCCGATGGCTTGCCCGCCCGGTCCGAGGCGTTAAGGTCGCGCGCGGCCCGTTCGGGCTGCTTGCTCATGGAACAGTCGTTCGATAGCCCAAATCCGGGACAACTCCGGGCTGGTGGCAGGAGGTTAGGCGAAAAATGTCGGACAAAGTGCTGGTGGTGCGGGGCGGCAGGCTGATCGATGGCACCGGGCGGCCGCCACTCGATAATGCGGTCATCGTCATCCGCGACGGCCGGTTTGCGGCGGTCGGGCGCGATGGCGAGATCGCTGTGCCGCCTGGCGCCGAGGTGATCGATGTCGCCGGCAAGACCGTACTGCCGGGCTTTATCGATGGGCACGCGCATCTCGAGGATTTCCACGGCGAGCTTTACCTGCATCTCGGCATCACCACTGCGGTCACTATTGAGATTTTTCAAGACGGCCCGTGGACCTTGGCCCAGAAGCGCGGCACCGAGTCCGGCAATATCAAGGGGCCGCGCATCTGGACGTCAGGGCAGGCGATTGGTGGCGTTCGTACCGAAACCGATGCGCCCGACTCGCGCGCGGTGCGCGGCAACATCACGGTCGAGACTCCGGAGGAAGCGCGCAAGGCCATTCGTGACAAGAAGGAGCAGGGTTACGATCTGATCAAGCTCAACGAGTTCATCTCGTACGATCTCGTTCATGCCGCGGCCGATGAGGCGCACAAGGTTGGGCTCGGGGTCACCGCGCACAGCTGGGATGTGATCGAGTCGGTCAAGGCCGGCGTGGACAGCATCGAGCACATCTGGTCGGTTGGCTATAGTTCCATTCTCGACGTGAAACGGCGGCGGCAATTGGCTAGGCAGCGCTTGGCCGGCAACATCGAGCAGGAGCTGGCCGGTTCATACTACGAGCCGGAAAATTTCGACGAGGTGATTGGCGTCATGGTGGAACACGGCGTTGCCTGGACGCCGACCATCGCCAAGTGGCTGCGGCCGCTGTCGCCGAGCGCGCCGCGATTCCGCGAACGCGAGCGGGAGATTCTCGACAATCCCGATGCCGATCTGCCAGCAGCGGTGCGCGCGATTGCCGACGTGGCTTACGACAAGCTCTACAAGCGCTACACGCCCGAGCAGCTCGATCGCACCAAGATCTTCTACGAAAAGGCCAACGAATTCATTCGCCGCTTCGTTGCCGCCGGCGGCATCTTGAAGGAAGGCTCCGACCCGCCGCGCGGCATGGCGGCGATGCTGCTGCACGAAGCGCTGGTGATGGATGTCGAGGCCGGCGTGCCGCCGATGACGGCGATCCAGGCGGCGACGTTGAACGTCGCCAAGACCTTCAAGAAGAATAGGGATTACGGCAGCGTCGAGCCCGGCAAGGTCGCTGACCTTTGCATCATCGAGGGTGATCCGCTGTTAGACATCTGGATGACGCAGAACGTCAAGATGGTCATCATGGACGGCAAGAAGGTCGATATCGGCTTTTCCAAGTATAAAAATCCTATTCCGGCGTTCTATGCCTATCAGACGCTGCCGCTCGATCTGGACATCTCGCCGCTTTATGTCGTCGCAGGCTCTGGTCCGACGGTGCTGAAAGTGCGCGGCCCCGGCATGTGGCCGTTTCATCGCGTGCTGCTTAACGGCCAGCCGCTGCCGACCCGCTACGTCAACAAGTCCGAGATCGAGGCGACCATCGCGCCAGAATTGATCCGGACGGCGGGGACCTACTTTGTCACGGTGAAGCCGGAAGGAGAGGTTCTTCCGGAATCGAACCGCGCTCATCTTGTGGTGGCATTTCCGAACTGAGAACCAGGATGCGAGAAGTGGCCCCCGATATAGCCTGGAAGCCGGCGCCACGTGCGGCGCCGCTGCGCTTCGGTGCATTCCGGCAAGACGAGGTGCATGTGCGCGCGCTGGAGCGAGTGAGGGTCTGGACGCGCGAGAGCCTCGACCTTGCGGCAGACGATGCGATCCTCGTGTCCGAGGTAGTCTGCGCGCGGCCCGGCTGCCCGCCGCTCGAAACGGTGGTTACGTTTTGGACGCAGGCCGGTGAACGGCACTGGTTCAAGGTGTTCAAACCGGTCGCCGAAGTCGCGTTCGACGACATGCCGCCGGCGTGGCTCAGGGACGCGCTCTACGCCGCCGATCCGGTCGATGGGGCTTGTTGCTGATCACCGGTCGACGCCCTCATTGAGTGCGCGCAAGCGGTCGACGACGCGCGGCGGCGTGGCGTAGGCGTGGTCGATGACGTCCTGAAGCTGCTGGCCGGTCTGCGGCGCGTTGACGACAAGTTTGATGTTTTTCGCATCGGCCAGGAAGGTGGGATCGGCAAGCGTGTCAGCGAGCGCCTGCCGCATTGCCGCAACCCGCTCCGCCGGCACGCCGGGCGGCATCACCAGCGGACGTCCGAGCGCCAGCGGCGCGAACGCCGCCTGCAGCAGCAATTTGTCGTCGGGCACCGTGATCAGATCGGGCACGAACGGCACGCCGGCCAAATCCTTCACCGGCTGCGGCCCGTATTGCAGGATGGCTTTCGCCAAATGGTCGGGCAGCCAGTGGGGCCGCGTCGAAGTGATCGCGCTGTAGAACACGCTGGGCGAGCCATCGATCTCGCCACGCTCCATCGCCAAAAAAGTATCGTTCAGTCCCTTGTAGCCGTTGATGGCCTTCATCTTGGTGCCGAGCACGGCATCGACCAGCCGTGTGTAGAACGCCTGCGTGGAATTGGTGCCGGACGCACCCATCGTGGTGGTGCGCGATTTCAGGTCCGCGAGCGAATTAACCGGCACGGTGTGCCAGACCAGCGCCACGGCGGTCTCGACGCTCGGCGTGCCGAGCCAATTGAATTTGGTGGCGTCGTAGCGCGCCTGCTTGACGCCGAACAGCGGCGCCAACGGCGGCCCATTCTCGACCAGCGCGATGACGCTGCCGTCATGCTCGGCGGTGTGGAACAGATAATCCATGGCAACCATGCCGCCGGCACCCGGCATGTTCTGCACGACAATGGAAGGGTCGCCCGGAATGTGGTGGCCGATGTAGCGGGCGATCGCCCGGCCGAGTATGTCGTAGCCGCCACCGGCGCTGCCGCCGACGAGAAACGTGACGGTCTTTCCCTTGTAGAACGCGTCGATCGGACCGGCCGCAGCGCTTGCGGCCCACGCCGTCACCAGGAGTGCGATGCAGATGGAGCGGCGGATGAGTGTCATCGTGCTGGTTCCGTTGCAGGCATTTTGACCGCGTAGGTTTTGGCGATCCCCTCAAGCTCGCTCCAGAGTTTTGCCGGAATCGGAATGCCGTTCTTGCGGCGCAATATCTCGGTGCGGCCAGAGCGTTCGCCCGGCATCGTGACTTCGTCGAAGCCCACCTGCCGTGGCAGCGATTTGAGAAGGGCCACCAGTGCGTCGGCATCGTGCTCGAAATCAGCGAGCGGGCGGAAGCTTGCGATATCGATGGCGAGCATCGCCAGGTTGGCGACGTGGCGCGTGCGGTTCTCGGGGCCGAGCGCGCGCGACTGGATTGGCGCCGCGGCCATGATGCTTGCCAGCATCTCGAACATCAGACCGAGGCCAGAGCCCTTCGGGCCGCCAAGCGGCAGCAGAATTTCGGCTTGCTTTGGATCGGTCGTCGGCTCGCCGTCTTTGGTGAGCACGGTACCGGGCGGCAGCGGCTCGCCGGTGGCGCGCGCCTGTAAAATCTTTCCGTTGGAGATGGTCGAGGTCGCCATGTCGAGCAGCATCACGCCTTTGCCGCTCGGCACCGCAATGGTGATCGGGCTTGTCGCCATGCTGGCGACGCGAGTACCGTGAAACGCCATCAGCGCCGGACCGCAGCCCATGATGAGGCCGGCGCAGTTCTGCTGCGCGATCCATTGCGCATAACGTCCGATGGCGCCGGTGTGCGTGGTCTCGCGCACGATGCCGTAGCAGACGCCGATTTTCTTTGCCCGCTCGACGGCGAGCGCGGCAGCCTGCATGCACGCCACCGGCCCGAAGCCGTGGCCGGAGTCGATCACGAAGGTCGCGGGCCGGTCGTGCACGAGCCGCGGCGCGGCTTTGGTGTCGATTTCGCCGCGCTTGATGATGCCGATATAGCGCGACAGCCGCGAGACGCCGTGGCCGTCGACGCCGCGCAGGTTGGCCCACACCAGGCCATCCGCGACCATCGCGGCTTCGTTCGCCTTCGCACCCAGAGACACCAACACGTCGCGGATGAAGCGGTGCAGTTCTTCCTGGGGGACAAGGATGCGTTCGCTCACTCGATTTCTCCAATCACCACAGCATTGTCATTCCCCGCCTAGGCGGGGAATCCAGTAACCACCGATGTCTTGAGAATTAACGTGCTGCCTATTGATCAGTGATTACTGGATCGTCCGCTTTCGCGAACGATGACGACGTGTCACTTCGTCGCCGGGAAATACGTATCGAGCCATTGCCGCATCATGTTCCAGACGCGGGTGGATTTTTCCGCGAACAGAAAATGGTCGAGGCCGGCGAACAGGTGCAGTTCGGCAGGCTGGCCGGCGCGCTTGAACATTTCGATCGACTGTTCGGTCGGCGTCACCGAGTCTTTGGCGGAGTGGATGAGCAGCAGCGGCCTCGGCGCGATATTGCCAACGACTTCCTCGGCGCGGAAATCGAACATGCTCTGCGCGGTTTCGGCCGGAAACGTTTCGACCGATCCGGGCGCCAGCATGCCGACGCCCTGTTTATCCAGATTGGCGCGGACATGATCGGGGATCGGCACGATGTCATAGCGCGGCACCATCAGCGATTTTCCGGTGCGAGCGCGATGTGCTTTGCCCTCTTCGAGCATCTTGGTGAATTTGGCCCAGGCTTCCGGCGTGCGATGCTGACCGCGGAACTTGCGTTCGCCGTGGCCCCAACCGCCGTTCGACACCACGGCGGCTACCCGCGGATTGGTGCCGCCGGCATAGACGCCAACTGCGCCGCCGAAGCTCGAACCGATTACCCCGATGCGGTCGGGATCGACATTGCCGTGCCGGGCAAGGAAATCGAGCGCATTGCCGGTGTCGTCGACCTGCTCGAGGCAGATAATGCCGCCGAATTCGCCCTCACTCTTGCCGCAACTGCGCATGTCGAAGCGCAGCGTCACATAGCCGAACTCGTTGAGGACCCTTGCGGGCGTGATGCACGTCGGGCTGTCGCTGTTTGAACCGAATCCGTGCAGCACCAGGAACGCGGCGCGCCGCTCGCCGGGGCGCAAGCCATCCGGCACGCTGAGGATGCCGTGCAGGCGCAAGCCCGCGGATTGAAAGCTGACGACTTCTTCCTTCATGGCGCGAAGACCTCTCTCGTGCGGCGGTGGCGGGCGGCACTGTAATCATTTGCCCGGTTGAGGGAAGGGGAGGGCGAGGGCGAGGAAGGCCGCGAGAGCACTGCGGCCTTTGATTCCCCGGCCGGTGCGGGCGCCTTCGGGCCAGAGCCGAATGCGATGTACAGCGCGCGGTTTCTGCGATTAAATACCGGCAGCGAAAAGGCCGCAAAAGGGGGAAACGATCATGCAGCAGATGCGTCTTGCAAAGCTCGGCGGAGTTGCCGCGCTCGGCTTGGCACTGGGACTCGTGTCAGGTCTCGGAACGGCGTCGGCGCAAGAGAAAACGTTCAATCTCAAGCTCTCGCACTGGGTGCCGCCAAACCATCCGCTGCAAAAGGCAATCCAGGATTGGGCCGACGACATCAAAAAAGAATCAAACGGCACCATTACGTACACGATTTATCCGGCACAACAGCTCGGCAAAGCATTCGACCATTACGACATGGCGCGCGACGGGATTGCCGACTTCGTCTACGTCAATCCGGGCTACCAACCCGGCCGCTTCCCGATCATTGCCGCGGGCGAACTGCCGTTTATCGTCGGCAACGCCAAGGGCGGCAATCTCGCAATCGACGCGTGGTATCGCAAATACGCGGCGACCGAGATGAAGGACGTGCACTACTGCTTCTCCTTCGTACTCGATCCGATGGCCTGGCACTCAAGCAAAAAGAAAATCGTGGTGCCGGCCGACATCAAAGGCATGAAAGTCCGACCGGCCCAGGGCACGATCGCGGCTTGGGTGACACAGCTTGGCGGCACCAATGTGCAGTCGAGTGCGCCCGAGGCGCGGGATATTCTCGCCAAGGGCGTTGCCGACGCCATTACATTCCCGTGGGGTTCGATGGTGCTGTTCGGGATCGACAAGGTCACCAAGTACGACATGGATGAGCCGCTTGGCTCGGTCATGTTCCAGTGGCTGATGAATCCGGCGACCTATGCGGCGATGTCAGACTCGCAAAAGAAGGTCATCGACCGGCATTGCACGAGCCAATGGGCGGCCCGGTTTGCCGATCCGTGGGCCGATTTTGAGCGCGGCGGCTTGGCGAAGCTCAAAGCCGAGCCATCCCACGAAGTTTACAAGATTTCGGACGAGCAGCTTGACGAGTGGAAAAAGTCGGCGGAGCCGCTCAAGCAGAAATGGGCAAACGACGTGAAAAAGGCGGGTGGCGATCCTGACGCGATCTGGAGCGATCTGCAGGCGTCATTAAAGCAATACAACGCGGGGTTCTGACGGGCGAGGAGACTGGCGCGGCGCCGGATTTTTGGCGCCGCCGCCGGCACGCGAACGACCATGCCTGAAGCCGATCCCCCCGACGCCGCACCTGCTTCGCCGCCGCGCCGCCGCAGCGCGATGGATGCCTTCATCGACGGCATAGAGCTGATCGCGGCGTTCTTCGTCGGCATCGTCGCCGCCGATGTCTTCATTTCCGTGATGCTGCGGTATTTCTTCAGCGTCCAGATTCCGGACGCGTATGACTTCGGCCGGCTGCTGCTTGGCATTCTGATTTTCTGGGGAATCGCGGCGACCTCGTATCGTGGCACGCACATCACCGTCGACCTTGTCTATGCCAATGTGGGCGACAGGGCGAAGCGTTTTATCGACGTGTTCGCCACCCTGGTGCTGCTGTTTGTCGTCACGGTGCAGACATACACGCTGTTCGACAAGGTGCTGGATACGCGCCGTGACCACGTGCTGACGTTCGACCTGCGGCTGCCGACTTGGCCCTTTTTCCTCGTGGCCTGGCTCGGTGACGTGTCTGCGGTGTTCTTGATCGCCGTGCGGACGTATCGGCTGATCTTCCGTCCCGAGCTTTTTGGCAACCAATACCAGATCAAGCCGGTGGAATGAGCAGCACAGCAAGAGCTCCGTTAAACTGTCATCGTTCGCGAAGGCGGACGATCCAGTATTCATCGAGCGCGAAATTTACAGCGGCGGCGCAAGTCTCCGATGGCTTGCGTGTGCTGGATGCCCGCCTTCGCGGGCATGACAGTCTGATGAGGCGCGGGTGAGTAGCGATACGGTTGCCATCATCGGCTTCGTCGCGCTGTTCGCGCTCATGCTGCTGCGCGTGCCGGTCGGCATGGCGATGGGACTCGTCGGCGTTTCGGGTTTCGCCTACATCGTCGGCGGTACCGCGGCCTTGAAGAACGTCGGTCTCACCTCGATGCGCACGGTGACCGACTACACGTTCGGCGTCATCCCGATGTTCCTGCTGATGGGTGCGTTCGTATCCAACTCAGGCATGAGCCGCGAGCTGTTCCGCGCCGCCAATGCCTTTGTCGGGCATTTCAAAGGCGGCCTCGGCATCGCCACCATTGCCGCCTGCGCCGGCTTCGCCGCTATCTCGGGCTCTTCCGTCGCCACCGCCGCGACGTTCGCCACCGTCGCCTATCCGGAGATGCGGCGCTACAATTATCCGCAATCGTTCGCCACCGGCGTCATTGCGGCCGGCGGCACGCTTGGCGCCATGCTGCCGCCGTCGACCGTGCTCGCGGTCTACGGCATCATTACCGAGCAGGACATCGGCAAGCTGTTCATCGCCGGGATTATTCCGGGCCTTATCGCGGCCTCGATGGATATCATGACGGTGGTGATCATTGGGCGAGTTCGGCCGAAGTTCTTGCCATCGGCGCCGCGCCATTCGTGGCAGGAGCGATGGGCTGGCTTGCGCAACATCTGGGCGATGCTGCTGCTGTTCATCTTCGTGATCGGCGGCCTCTATGGGGGCCTGTTCACGCCGACCGAGGCCGGCGGCATGGGCGCTTCAGGCGCGCTCATCATCGGCGTCATTCGCGGCAAGCTGACGCGCGCCGAGATCCGTCGCTCGCTGCTCCAGGCGGTGCGTACCGCTGCCGCCGTGCTCACGGTGCTGATCGGCGCGCTGCTGTTCGGCTATTTCCTCACGGTGACGCAGACGCCGCAGAAGGTGACGGAACTCCTCACCGGACTCGGCTTCGGCCGTTACGGCGTGCTGGCGCTGATCATGGTGATGTACATCGTGCTCGGCTGCCTGATGGACTCGCTGGCGATGATCATTCTCACCATTCCGATCATCTTTCCAGTGGTCACCCAGCTCGGCTTCGATCCGATCTGGTTCGGCGTGATCATCGTGATGACGGTGGAACTCGGGCTCATTCATCCGCCGGTGGGCATGAACGTGTTCGTCATCAAGAGCGTGGTGCAGGAAGTCAGTTTTTCCACGATCTTTGTCGGCGTGCTGCCGTTCATCGTGACGGACCTGATTCGGCTCGTCATTCTGATCGCGTTTCCGATCCTGGCGCTGTGGCTCCCGTCGCACATGTGACGGCGAAGGGAACTGCGATGTTCACACCTCGCGCCGGTAGGCGGACAGCCCCGGCCGGTACGATTTGTCGTCGAGGAACTGGCTCATGCCCTTCTCGCGGCCTTTTTCCGGGTCGAGAAAGCGGAGCTGGTCGAGCTTGGCGAACAGATAATCCTCGGCGTCCTCCCACGACATATCGTGGACACGCCGCGCCGCGTGCTTGGCGATACGGAGCGCCATCGGATTTTTCTCAAGCAGCGTCTTGGCGAGTTTTTCCACGCGGGCGCGCAACGCGGCTGCCGGCACAGCCTCGTTGACCAACCCGGTGGCGCTGGCCTTGCGTCCGTCGAAGGTCTCGCCGGTCATGATGTAATACATGCAGTCGCGCTGGCCCATGACGGAGGCTACCGCCTTGGTGACGGTGCCGGCCGGAATGATGCCCCAGTTGATCTCCGATAGTCCGAACGCCGCGTCCTCGGCGGCGATGGCGAGATCGCAGGCGACGAGCGAGTTGAACGCGCCGCCGAAACACCAGCCGTTGACCATCGCGATGGTCGGCTTGCCGTAGAACTGCAGCCGCTTCCATTGCGCCGTGGCGCTGCGGCGCATGATTTTCATGCGCTCGTCATGGCTGAGCTTGTCAGTGGCGCGGAAATATTCGCGCAGATCCATGCCCGACGAGTAGGCGTCGCCCGCGCCGGTCAGCACCACCACGCCGCAGCGCTCGTCCGCCTCCAGCGCGTCGAACACGTCGAGCATTTCGAACGACATGGTGGGGTTGATGGCGTTGCGCTTCTCCGGCCGGTTCATCGTCACCCAGGCGATGCGGTCCGCGATCTCGACAAGAACGGTCGTGCCGCCGGGGAGATTGGCGGTGTCTGCGTTACCGGTCATCGGTCGAGTCCTTTTCATGTCCATGAACCGGTGCTTTCTAAGCTATCGCGACTTGCTGGACAAAGGCCCGGCAAAACCGGCATGCAAGACGGAAAAATCGAGGGGGAAACGATGGACTTGAAGCTTGGCGGTCGCACAGCGCTGATCACCGGCGCGTCGAAGGGCATCGGTCTTTCAGTGGCGCAGTGGTTCGCGCGGGAGGGCGTGCATGTCAATCTCGTGGCGCGCTCGGGCGAGGCGCTAAAAAAGGAAGCCGCAGCAATCGCCGCGGCAAGTGGCGTGAAGACTCAGACACTCGCCGCCGACCTCGCCGACGCCGCAGCACGCGAGAGCGTCTATAAGGCGTTTTGCGACGTCGACATCGTCGTGAACAATGCCGGAGCGGTTCCCGGCGGCACCATTCACGACGTTGACGAGGCGTCATGGCGTGCCGGCTGGGACCTGAAAATTTTCGGCTACGTGGGCATGACGCGGCACTATCTGAAAACCATGGAAGCGCGCCGGCATGGCGTGATCATCAACATCATCGGCCTTGGTGGTGAGCGGCTCGACGCCACCTATATCGCTGGCGCCATGGGCAACGCCGGATTGATGGCATTCACCCGCGCCATCGGCGGTGCCAGTCTCGATCACGGCGTGCGGGTGGTCGGCGTCAATCCGGGGCCGGTGCTGACCGATCGCGTTGAGGTTTTGGGTCGTAAGCGCGCGGCGCGGATTTACGGTGACGAGAGCCGCTGGAAGGAAAGCTTTGCGCGCATGCCGCATGGCCGCCCGGCCACCTGCGACGAGGTCGCCGCGATGGTCGTCTTTCTCGCCTCAGATCTGTGCGCGTATGTCAGTGGCACTATCGTGACCATCGACGGCGGCCTCGCCCATCGCGGCGGCATGCCATAACGGGACTGGCTTTTGACCTGCGGGAAAATTCGGCGGCACCTTTACGGATGCGAACGCCCAGCCCCCGGTGACGACACCGTGAGGCCGGAGCGCAGTTTGTGAATCGATGCCGCCGCGGCCCCGGGCGGCTTACGCGCCCCGACTGGGGTTAGACCCGTCCGCCGCCGGCGAGCACGGCGGCTACGTGCAGGACGCGGTAGCGCATGGTCTTGGGCTCGGCCTTGGCCAGGGCGCCGTCGAAACAGGTCATCTGGCTCCAGGCCAGTAGTGCGCCGGCGATCACCGAGACGGCCACCCAGGCTTCGTTGGCGCAGTATCCGTCG
>Ga0208849_1000450_pt1 | contig 38459 bp, 32 predicted proteins | sample NGESurdeep072012_10_FD_184470 | JGI IMG/M metagenome (GOLD analysis project Ga0208849, IMG submission 184470) | Arctic peat soil microbial communities from Barrow, Alaska - NGEE Surface sample 53-3 deep-072012 (SPAdes) | ecosystem: Environmental > Terrestrial > Soil > Wetlands > Peat ... | reverse complement strand
TCGCGCTACGACCGCCAGCCCGGGAGCGACGAGGCCGAGGTCGCCTTCGTCGTCGACGACGCCTGGCAGGGACATGGGCTCGGCCCCATCCTGTTGCAACAGCTCGCCGACGCGGCCCGGTCCCGCGGCGTCCGGTGGTTCGTCGCCGACACGCTGTCGGAGAACTTCCGGATGCTGCATGTCTTTCGCGATGCGGGCTTCCCCCGTACCTTCACGCGGGCCTCGGAGGTCATGCGGGTGGTCATGGACATCGGCCACCCGCCTGATCCCGGAGGGGTCGCGGGCGCAACGCCCCCTTCGTGACGATGTGCGGGCCCCGAACCCGGCCCCCCGGAACGCTGCCCACCGAAAACCCCCCGTCACCTGGGACCTTTGGACCTCACGTCGGGACCTTCGGCTCTGCCTGCGAAGGGGTCCGCCCCGTCATGGTGGAACCAGAGGCCCGACAGGTGTGTCGGGCCCGTTGCCCCCGGGGCAACTCACGACAGGACAGGGAGCTTCGCTATGCGGCGCAAGACGCTCGACATGATCATGACGGCAGGCGGTGCGGTCCTCATTGTCATGCTTCTCGTGGCGGGGGGCCTCGGGATGTGGGGCTACAACTTCGCCAACTCGAATGTCCACGACCAGCTCGCCCAACAGGCGATCACCTTCCCGCCCGCGGCGGCATTCACGCACGCCAAGGCCGGGACCGAGATCACTCCCTCGATGGTCTCGACCGTGGGGAAATTCGCAGGCCAGCCACTGCTCACCGGCCAGCAAGCCCAGGTGTACGCCAATGACTTCATCGCCGTGCACCTCCAGGAGATCGGTGGAGGCAAGACCTACTCGCAGCTGAGCGCAGCGGCCCAGGCAGATCCGACCAACACCGTGCTGGCCGGCCAGGTGGCCACCGTCTTCAAGGGGACCACGCTCCGAGGCCTGCTCCTGGAGGCCTACGCCTTCTCGACCTTCGGCCAGATCGCCCTGGTGGCCTCGATCGTGTCCTTCGTGCTGGCGGGCATCATGCTCCTGTTGACCATGCTCGGGCTCCTCCACCTGCGGCGGGTGCCTGAGGACCAGGAGTTCCCCAAGGTCCATCAGCACGAGAAGGTCCTCGCATCGGTCTAAGCCTTCTGACAGGACTCGCAGGCGCTATGGCCTGGGTGACCGGCGGGGTGTCGTACAGACGCCCCGCCGGTTCCGCGTGGGGCGGCGGCGACCGGAAGGTCAGGACTTGTGCTTGCGCTCGGCCAGGACCGCCGCGTACACGGCCGCCTCGGTGCGACGGGCAAAGCCCATCTTCGAGAGCAGGTTCGACACGTAGTTCTTGACGGTCTTCTCCGCCAGGTACAGGTCGTCGGCGATCTGGCGGTTGGTCTTGCCGTCCGCGATCAGCTCGAGGATGTTGCGCTCTTGGGCCGTGAGCCGGGCCAGGCGCTCGTCCTCGACGTTCTCGCCACGCAGTCGCTCCATGACCTGTCGGGTGAGCGACGGGTCGAGCAGCGACTCCCCCGCCGCCACACGCCGCACGGCCGAGACGAGATCGCTCCCCTTGATCTGCTTCAGGACGTACCCGCTGGCCCCGGCCAGGATGGCCGAGAACAGCGCCTCGTCGTCGGCGTAGGACGTCAGCATCAGGCACTTGAGCTCCGGCATGGCCGAGCGCAGGTCCCGACACACCTCGACACCATCGCCGTCAGGGAGTCGGACATCGAGCACGGCCACGTCCGGCTTGCACGCCGGCACCCGGACCAGGGCCTCGTGGGCGGTGGCGCCCTCTCCGACCACGGCCAGGTCCCCTTCGGACTCGAAGAGCTCGCGCAATCCGCGGCGGACAACCTCGTGGTCGTCGAGAAGGAACACCCTGGTGGTCACGAGGCGGACCCCTGCCGCCGGGCCTCGGACGGGGGCCTCTGGGCCTCCCAGGGTGACTCCGGACGGTTCCGCTCGATGGCGGGATGAAAGAGCACGTTCGAAAGCCTAGGCCCGCACCACCGTGGCGCCGGGGCGTTCATCCCCACGAGTGCTGCCAGCCGAGGCCCGTGGTCGGTCTTCCGGCCAGGGTGCGCTCGGCCGGGTCGGCGCTGCAGACGCCGATGGCGAGGAGGGGCCGCAGCCCTGCTGCGGCGAAGGCCGCCTCGATGCGGGTCGAATCGGGGACCGCCATCACGAGCTCGTAGTCCTCGCCTCCACCGAGGGCGTCGTCGATCGTGGCCCCCGGGGCCACCGGCACCGTGTCGAGCCGGAAGCCCACCCCCGAGGCCTCGGCCAGGTGGCCGAGGTCAGCCACGAGCCCGTCGGAGACGTCGATCATGGCCGTGGCACCCGCACGCCTGGCCATCTCCCCCTCGGCGAGACGCGCCCATGGTCGGCGGTGAGCCACCATCGAGGCCTCCTCGGATCCGGCCTCGGATCTGTCGCCGCGCCCCGACGGAGCCCGCAACGCCCGCAACCCTGCCGCCGCGGCCCCCAGGGGGCCGGTGACGTAGAGACGGTCGCCGGCCCGGGCCCCGCTGCGGAGCACGGGCCCCGGACCGTCTTCGATGCGCCCGACCACGGTCACCGTCACCGCCAGCTCGGTCGAGTTGGAAAGGTCCCCCCCCACCACGGGGCAGCCGTGGGCTTGCGATGCGCCGGCGATGCCGTCGTAGAGCAGGTCAAGGTCGGTCGTGGGGGGACCGGCGACGGCGATCACGGCGCCCAGGGGCCGGGCCCCCATGGCGGCCACGTCGCTGACGGCGCCGGCGAAGGCCCGCCAGCCCAGGTCGTCGAGGCCGATCACCTCCAGGTCGGCGTGGACGCCGGCCACGGCGACGTCGGTCGTCACCACCAGCGGGCCCGAGACCGCTCCCAGGACCGCAGCGTCGTCGCCGATCCACACCTGCCCGGGCGGAGGGCCCGGGAGGCGGCGGCGCACACGCTCGATGGCGGCGAACTCCCCACGCTTTCCGCCGCCCGTCCCCGGTCCACCACGAGGCGTGGCACGGGACTTGGGAGAGCGCATCGCCAATGCCTACCATTGGAGGGACTCGAACAACCGCGGGGCTCCTGCTCGCCGCGTCCGGAGGCCGAGAGACGGCCCTCGGCCGGAGGGCCGATGCCCGCCCGCCCAGGCAGAGAGGACATCTCCCGACCATGCCGCCCACCGCCAATCGCAAGCTCCTCGCCTGGGTCGAGGAAGTGGCCGCTCTCACCGCGGCCGACCAGGTCGAGTGGTGCGACGGCAGCCAGGCCGAGTACGACCGCCTGTGCCAGATGCTCGTGGACAACGGCACCTTCACCCGGCTCTCGGAGTCCACACGACCCAACAGCTATTGGGCACGCTCGGACCCCGGGGACGTGGCGCGCGTCGAGGACCGCACCTTCATCTGCTCCAAGAGCGAGGACGACGCCGGCCCCACCAACAATTGGCGCGACCCCGACGAGATGCGGGCCACCCTCTCCGACCTGTTCAAGGGCTGCATGCGGGGCCGGACCATGTATGTGGTCCCGTTCTCGATGGGCCCACTGGGATCGCCCATCGCCCACATCGGGGTGGAGATCACCGACTCGCCCTACGTCGTGGTCTCCATGCGGACCATGACCCGCATGGGAACCGGGGCGCTCGAGGTGCTCGGCGACGAGGGTGAGTTCGTGCCCTGTCTGCATTCGGTGGGATATCCGCTCGAGCCGGGCCAGGCCGACGTGCCGTGGCCCTGCGATGCCGAGAGCAAGTACATCGTCCACTTCCCCGAGACACGCGAGATCTGGTCCTATGGATCGGGCTACGGCGGCAACGCACTCCTGGGGAAGAAGTGTTTCGCCCTGCGCATCGCTTCGGCCATGGCGCGCGACGACCACTGGCTGGCCGAGCACATGCTCATCCTCAAGCTCACCTCGCCCGAGGGCGATGTCCGCTACGTGACCGGCGCCTTCCCCTCGGCCTGCGGCAAGACCAACCTGGCCATGCTGGTCCCCACCATCCCGGGCTGGAAGGTCGAGACCATCGGCGACGACATCTGTTGGATGAAGTTCGGGGCCGACGGCCGCCTGTACGCCATCAACCCCGAAGCGGGATTCTTCGGGGTGGCGCCCGGCACGGGCATGAAGACCAACCCCAACGCCATGGAGACGATGCGCTGCAACGGCATCTTCACCAACACTGCCCTGACCGACGACGGTGACGTGTGGTGGGAGGGCATGACCGACACGCCGCCCGCCCATCTCATCGACTGGCGCGGCGAAGACTGGACACCGGAGTCCACGACCCCCGCTGCCCATCCCAACGCCCGCTTCACCGTGCCCGCCGAGCAGAATCCGGCGTGCGCACCGGAGTGGGAGGACCCCCAGGGCGTGCCCATCTCCGCCATTCTCTTCGGGGGTCGTCGCGGTTCGGTCGTCCCCTTGGTCACCGAGTCCTTCGACTGGGCCCACGGGGTGTTCCTGGGATCGATCCTGTCGTCGGAGACGACGGCCGCGGCGGCGGGTGCCGTGGGCAACCTGCGGCGCGACCCGTTCGCCATGCTGCCGTTCTGCGGGTACAACATGGCCGACTATTTCGCTCACTGGCTGCGCATCGGGAAGTCGACCGACGCCGCCAAGCTGCCCCGCATCTACTACGTGAACTGGTTCCGCAAGGACACCGGGGGGCACTTCCTGTGGCCGGGCTTCGGCGAGAACTCACGCGTGCTCGCCTGGATCGTGCAGCGCACGGCGGGCCAGGCGCCAGCCACGGCCACGCCGCTCGGCAACGTCCCCGCGCCGGGTGCCCTCGACGGTGACGGGCTCGGCGTGTCCGAGGCCGACATGGCCGAGCTCCTGCGCGTGGACGCCGATGAGTGGCGCCACGAGGTCCCCCTCATCGCCGAGCACTACGCCCGCTTCGGTGATCGGCTCCCGGTCGAGCTCGGGGAGGAGCTCGACGCCCTGGAACGCCGGCTCACCTGAGCGCAAGGGCGCTCAGGGCGCCACCCAACGGTGGCGCAGGGCGCGCCGACTCGTGAGGTAGGACAGTCCCGTGACCGCCGCCACCGCCGCGATCACGACGTCGCCCGCCACCAACGGCAGGTTGACCACCACGGGCAGGAAGGCCCCGATCACCCACACCAGCTGGAGACGCGTCTCGAAGCGCGCGAAGGCGCGTCCTTGGGCGGCGGTGGGGACGTAGCGCTGCACCAGCGCGTCGAAGGCGGGTTTGCTGGCGGCACTGGCCACGCCGATGACGAAGGCCAGCAGGGCCTGGATGGCGATCCCGCCCACGAACCCCACCAACGCCCCGGCCAGCGCCACCGACCAGATCGACACCGCCAGCATGGCGGGTTCGCTCAACACCTTGCGCACCCGGGGGACGGCCACCACCCCGACCAGGGCTCCCGCCAGCGACGAAGCCAGCATGAAGCCGTACCAGCCGGGGGCGTTGCCGTTGCGGTGCAGCGAGAAGGCCAGCAAGAACGTCACGAACCCGACCATGCCGCGCAGGATCGACATCGCCGACAGGGCCAGGATGACCTCGGGATGCGTGTTGGCACGCGGTCCCAAGGCCCCCAAGGGGGTCTCCTCGTCCCAGGCGTCCTGGGCGTCGGCGACGACCGACGCCGGTGGCGTGTCGTCCTCTCGGCGCGCCGCGCGCCCCGAGCGACCCACGGGCAGCCGCACGGCGACGACGGTCCCGACGATGAACACCACCATGTCCAGGCGCAGCACCCAGGACCCGCCCAGGAGCTCGAGCACCCCGATGGCCGGGATCGAGGCCGCCAGGCTGGTGAGCGTCGACAAGAGGCCGAGGCGGGCGTTGGCCGCGGCCAGCTCGTCGCCCCCGGGCCGCTCCGAGGCCGCCACCACCAGGGGCACGAGCGAGCCCTTGGTCACGAGGTACACCTTGGACAGCACCAGCATGATGAAGGCCAGCGGGTACAGCAGTGGCCCCTGGAGGTCGTTGGCGAGGACCAGGCTCACCGCCGCCCGGCACGCCGTCGACACCACCACCGTGGCCCGTCGAGCGCCGCGGCTGCGGTCGATGATCGGTCCCAGCAGCGGTGCCACCACGGCGAAGGGCGCCATGGTGAGCAGCAGGTAGAGGATCACCTTGCCTCGGGCCTCGTTGGTCGAGACCTTGAAGAACAGCGAGCTCGCCAACGACACGGTGAGCAGGGCGTCCCCGGCGGTCAGCACCACGTGCGTCAGGGCCAGGCGGCCGAACGGGGTCTTCTGGTCGAGGAGGGCAGCGAAGGCATCGCGCACCTGACGCGCGATGCGGGTCGACGCCTCACGCCCTCGACCTGGCACCGGGCCAGACTACGGCCAGGTGGAGACGTCCATGGCACCACTACCATGACCACAGACCCGGAGCTCCCATCGGGTCGGCTCGAGGGAGGGGACGACGATGGCGGTAACCGCATACGTGCTGATCCAGACCGAGGTGGGCAAGGCGGCGCACGTCGCACAGCAGGTCCGCAGCATCGACGGCGTGGTCTCGGCCGAGGACGTCACCGGCCCCTACGACGTGATCGTGCGGACCCAGGCGGCCTCGGTGGACGACCTCGGTCGCATGGTGGTGAGCCACATCCAGCTCATCGAAGGCATCACGCGCACCGTGACCTGCCCCGTGGTCAACCTCTGAGGTCTCCCCCGCCCGCCTGACGCTGAGAAGGCTCAGTCGACGGCGCCGCTGTGGCGCAAGGTCGCGATCCGACCGTCGTCGATGCCCCACGACTGCAGGGCCGCCTCGGCGTCGGCGCCGGCCACCGGCGGCGGGTTGTGGACGGCGGCCGGTGTCCGGCTGAAGCGAGGCACGGGCCCGGGCTGCACCACGCCGTCGACCTCCACGAAGGTCTCACGGTGCGCGTTGTGCGGATTCGTGTGTGCCTCCCACGGTGACAGCACCGGTGCGCCACAGGCGTCCTTACCGGCGAAGGCCTCGGCCCACTCGTCGCGGGTCCGGGTGCGGAAGATCGCCGCGAACCGCTCCTTCATCGCCGGCCAGTGGTCTCGATCGTTCTGGACCGGAAGCTCCCCGCCTTCGAGCCCGAGGACCTTCAGGAGCTCGGCGTAGAACTGCGGTTCGATGGCCCCCACGGAGAACCACTTGCCGTCGCTGGTGTCGTACACCTCGTAGAAGGGCGCGCCGGTGTCGAGCACGTTCACGCCACGTCCCTCGGTCCACAACCCGAGTTGGCGGAACGCGAACGTCATGGTCATGAGCGATGCTGCGCCGTCGACCATCGCCGCATCGACGACCTGGCCCTGGCCCGAACGTTGCGCCTCGAGCATCGCCGCGCACATGCCGAAGGCGAGCAGCATGCCGCCACCTCCGAAGTCCCCCACCAGGTTGAGCGGTGGCACAGGCCGTTCCCCCACGCGGCCGATGGGCCACAAGGCGCCGGCCAACGCGATGTAGTTGATGTCGTGTCCCGCCGCCGACGCCATGGGCCCGTCCTGTCCCCACCCCGTCATGCGCCCGTAGACGAGCCGGGGATTGCGGGCCAGACATTGGTCGGGGCCGACGCCCAGTCGTTCGGCCACCCCGGGCCGCCATCCCTCGACCAGGCCGTCGGCCTGGGCCACGAGGTCGAGGACCAGGCGCACCCCCTCGGGGTGCTTGAGGTTCACGGCCACCGACCGCCGGCTGCGGTTGAGCAGGTCCCAGTGCGGGCCTGACGCCGGGGCCGGCGCGCTCCCCGTGGCCCGGTCGATGCGAAGCACGTCCGCTCCGGCATCGGCCAGGAGCATGCAGGTGTAGGGGCCCGGCCCGATCCCCGCCAGCTCGACCACGCGGATGCCCTCCAGCGGCCCGCTCACCGGGGGGTGCCCGAGGTGCGGTCGTCAGAGCCCTTCAGGGCTCGACGGGCGTTGGCGACGATGGCGGCGACCACCTCGGGCTGTGCCGCCGGCGGGATCTCGTGGCCCATGTCGGCGATCACGAGCAGCTCCGCTCCGGGGATGGCGCGTGCGGTGGCCTCACCACCGTCGAGCGGGACGAGCGAGTCGACGTCGCCGTGGATCACCACGGTGGGGGCGTTCACACCCCCGAGCGCCGTGGTGCGGTCGCCCGACGCCGCCATCGCCATGATCTGGCGCGCGGTCCCCGCCGGGTCGATGCCGCGGTCGTAGAACCGTTCGAAACGTCGGCGCCGCCACTCCTCGTCGACGAGGGCCCGGCGCGACCCGATCACGGCACTGTTGGCGAGCTCGGTGGTGACATAGGTGTCTCGGTCTGCCGCCGGGCGTTGCATGACCACAGCCAGGGCCTCCGGCGTGGGTCGACCGACGTCGTCGGCGCCGGTCGTCGACATGATCGAGCACAGGCTGCGCACGCGCCTCGGGTGCCGGATGGCGAGCGTCTGGGCGATCATGCCTCCCATCGAAGTCCCGACGATGTGCCCGTCCTCGATGTGCAGGACGTCGAGAAGCGCAGCCGTGTCGTCAGCCATGTCGTCGAGCGTGTAGGCCACCGCCTGGGGTCCGCCGCGTCGCGCCGCAGCGAGGTCGAAGGGCGGCCCGTCGTGCAGGTGGGTGGACGCACCCACATCGCGGTTGTCGAAGCGAAGCACGCGGAAGCCCGCGTCGGTCAACGAGTCGCAGAAGGCGTCATCCCATCCGATGAGCTGGCGACCGAGGCCGGCGATGAGGACGACCACGGGATCCCCGGGTGACCCCTGCAGCTCGTAACACAGCTCGATGCCTGTTCCGACGGTGGCACGCTCCATGCCCGGATGCTGACCGCCCCGGCCCGTAGGGGTCAAACCGGTCGTGCCATGCTGTCGTCACCATGGCCGATTCCTCCCTGTTCCGAGGCGCCGTCCCGGTGCGGGCCCATAGCCCGGGGCGGGTCAACCTCATCGGCGATCACACCGACTACAACGCGGGCCTGGCCCTGCCCATGGCGATCGACCTCGGCACCACCGTGACCTTCGTCGCCGACGGCGGGGAGCGCGTGGTGCTGCGGTCCTCGCACGACCCCGAGCCGGCCGATGTCGACGTGCACGTCCCGCTCGACCCCGATCGGCTCGGAGCCATCGAACCGCCCTGGGCCCGCTACGTGGCCGCCGTCGCCTCCGCCGTTCGCCCGTCCTCGGGCGGGTACGGCACCGTGCTCACCACACTCCCCCTGGGGGCGGGGCTCTCTTCCAGCGCGGCACTGGAGGTCGCCCTCGCCCTCGTCCTCGGGTGCGACGCCGATCCGTTGACCTTGGCGCGCACCTGTCAGCACGCCGAGCAGGCGGCCACCGGTGTCCCGACCGGGATCATGGACCAACTCGTCGTGAGCGCGGCGGTCGAGGGCTGCGCCCTTCAGATCGACTTCGCCGACCTGTCGGTGGAGCCCGTCGAGATGCCCGACGGCGCGGAGGTCGTCGTGGTCCATTCAGGCGAGACCCGGTCGCTCGACCGCTCCCCCTACGCCCAGCGTCGGGCGGAATGCGAGGCGGCCGCCCTGAGGCTGGGTCCGCTCGGGCAGCTCGACCCTCAGGTCGCCGGGGCGATCCCTGATCCGCTGCTGCGACGCCGGGCGCGCCACGTGGCCGCTGAGTCCGAGCGGGTGCGGTGGTTCACCGCCGCGCTCGGTACCGGCGACCTGGCGGCAGCGGGGCGTCTCATGTCGGCGAGCCATGCCAGCCTGGCACTCGACTTCGAGGTGTCGACTCCTGGGCTCGACTCGTTGGTGGAGTTGCTGACGCGGCGACCGGGTGTCTTCGGGGCGCGTCTGACCGGGGCGGGATTCGGGGGATGCGTGGTGGCACTCACCGAGCCGGGTGCCCTCGACGTCGACGACTTCGGGACCGCATGGCGGGTGCGCGCCGCGGCGGGGGCCCACCTCGTCGTCGACTCATGAGCACGACCAGGCGGCCCCACCCGCCCAGCGGTCACAACCGGTCGAGCAGCTCCGCCTTCTTGGCGGCGAACTCGGCATCGGTGACGATCCCGCGCCGGCGCAGCTCGTCGAGCTGCAGCAACCGGTCGGCCACCGAGTCGTCCCCGAGGGACGTGCGGGGCAAGCGGGCGATGCCCGAGGGTGGGGTGTCATCGACCAGGGCGGGCCGCGTCCCCCGGGGGGTGTTCGGCGCCGCCCCGTCGAAGAGATCGCGCGCCGGTGCGGCCGAGACGCCGACACCGGCCCGGTGGCGCAGGGCGTCGATCTGCTCGGTGATGATGCTCTGGACGGCCGACGGACGCGGCACCCGGTCGAAGACCACGACACCGGTCTCGCCGCCCATCTCGACATGCAGCTCGCCCGTGCCCAGGATGCGATCGAGGATGCCCTGGTGGTACGAGAGCTGGTTGACCCGTTCGAGCCGGAGCTCGAGCCCGGTGCGGCCGAACACGCCGGAGCGCTGCACGATGCGGGTCGTGGTCACCACCAGGCTGGTGGCGAACCACCGCACGAGGCGACCCCCCAACCACAATGCCGAACACCCCACCAGGATGAGGAGCACGTAAAGGAGCGCGGGAGGAGCGTCGGAGAAGGCCACCATCACGGCGATGGAGAGAGCCACGACCCCCACGGCGGTCACGAGCGGCTTGCCCAGGAAGGCCCAGTGGGGCCGGATCTCGACGACCACCTCTTCGTCCTCGGTGAGCAACCGGCGGGGAAAAGGCATGCATGACCAGGATATCCCCGCCCCCTCGGCGCCAGGGGCATGCGCGCCAGGCAGGATCGGGAGGCCGTCGCCATCCGGCCCGCGTGCCGGACGCGCCATCAGCCCAGCGTGGCGGCGATGGTCAGGCCAGCTTGCTGGCGATGCCGCCCGCTCCTCGCAAGACGGTGCCATCGGCACCGGCCGAGCTGTAGTGCGCGGCGGGGCGGGACAGCGCCTCGCCGAGGAGCGCGTCGAGGAGCTCGATGAACGGCAGCACCGGGTCCACCCACAGATAGCGGGCCAGGGACCCCGGCACCGTGTTGACCTCGTTCACGAACAGGGACTCCCCGTCAGAGAGGAAGTCGATGCGCGCCACTCCCCTGACGTCGGCCAGCCGCAGCACGGAGCGCGCCGCGTCGTGCAGGGCGACGACCAACGCGGGGACGAGATCGGCCGGGAGCTGGCGCGGGGCGCTCGCCATGCCCTCCCCACCCACGTACTTGTCGGCGTACCCGAGGATCTCGGCCGCCGTCGTCGAGCGCAGGGGCCGCTCGATGGCCGAGAGCTCGGTTCGGGGCCACGTCCGGACGGCCACGTTCAGGTCGAAGAGGTCTTCGCGATAGGGCTCCACCACGGCGCCGGCCCGCAAGTGCGTGTTGTTGTCGAGGCGAGCCAGCGCGGTGTCGAGGTCGGCAACGACCTCGACACCGATGGACGACCCCCCGAAACGAGGCTTGAGGATGTAGGGGCCCGGGAACCCGATCTGGCCACGTGCGGAACCGGGCCCGTCGTCATTTCTGCACAACAGCACCCTGTGCAGCACGGGCAGGCCCGCAGCGTGGGCCACTCCGGCGAACGCCAACTTGTCCATCCCCAATGCGGCCGCGGCCACCCCGGGGCCGGTATAGGACAGGCCAACGAGGTCGAGCGCGGCCTGCAAGGTGCCGTCCTCGCCCGGGCCGCCGTGACAGCAGTTGACCACCACGTCCACGGGCAGCGGACGGGTGCGCCCGAGTCGTCCCGCCCCCGCCACGAAGCCGGCCCCCTCGGACCCTGTGACGAGTTGCAGAGGTTGCGCTCCGCGCGGGACCCCGTCGACGAAGTCGGCGGCTTCGAGCGACGCGTCGACGCGATGCCATTCCCCTGTCTTGGTCCAGTAGAGGCCCATGACGTCACGTCCCGCCCCCGCCAGCTCGCGCGCCGCCTGCAGGCCGGTCAGGATGCTCACATCGTGTTCCGGCGACGGTCCCCCGAAGACGACGGCGACCTTGGCGCTGGTGACGTTCAACAGTCGTGCTCCCGACCTCGGTGGCATCGCCCGACGCAATGACGGGACGGGCCGCAGCCGCTCAAGGGTAGTGGTCGGGGAGGTCGTTCTCGTACAGCACGACGTCGCCACTCCCGAGGTGCTCGCGCACCCACTCAGTGGCCTCCGGGCGTGTGCGCAGCAGCACCACACGGGGACGGGCCGCCCCCGCCGAGGGGCTCCCGGCCCCCCGCACCAGGGCCCGGCGGTTGGTGCGTCCCACCACCACCAGGTCGGTCGCCACCCCCGCCGCCGCCGCGGCGAATTCCGTGTTCTCCTGGCCCTGCCGGGGCCCGAGCTCGACCATTCCCGGTGTCACCACCGCGCGCCGGGCGGCGTCGACCCCCAGCTGCGCCAAACTCGCCAAGGCGGCGCGCGCCCCGGCAGGGTTGGCGTTGTAGGTGTCGTCGAGCACCACGACCCCACCAGCCCCAACCGTGTGCTCGAGACGATGCGGGGCGCCGGGCAGCGTCGGCAGGCGCCGGACCACCTCGTCGACGGGAATCCCGAGCTCCAGCGCCACCGCCACGGCGGCCGCGATATTGCCCGGTCGGCCCTCGAGGCGCGTGAGGCGCGCCACCTCGGCACCTCGGACGTACAGCACGAGCGCGTCGCCGACTTCGCTCACACACACGTCGGCGCCCAGGTCGTAGGCGGAGACGCGCCATACGCGGGTGCCCCGCTGGGCGTGGGTCGGGGCCAGTGCCGCCAGGCGATCGTCGTCGATCACCAGCACCGCGCACGGGGAGTCCTCGAGGATCTCCGCCTTGGCCTGCAGGACGCGGTCCTCGGACCCGAACCGCTCCAGGTGCACGGGCCCGATGGCGGTGATGACGGCCACGTCGGGCACGATCCACGAGCACAGCTCGGCGATCTCCCCCCGGCCGTAGGTGCCCATCTCGGCCACGAACACCTCGGTGCCCTCGGCCAGGTGCTCGTTGACGGCGCGGGCCAACCCGGCCCGGTTGTTGAAGCTGGCGGGGCTGGCCACCACAGAACGAGAGCCCCCGACGAGGTGGGCGATATAGCCCTTGGTGCTCGTCTTTCCGAACGAGCCCGTGATGGCCACCACCTTGGGAGCCACGCGCCGCAGCCGCGTCGTGGCCCGTGCCACATGTGTGGCGGCCAGGCGGCGTTCAAGGGGTGCGGTGATGGCGCAGGCCAGGTCGACGAGCGCGGGAACGGCCAACGCTGCCGCGGCCGCCGCCACCGGCCCCTGGCCGGCGACGGTCCCCCCCGCCACCGCCGCGGCTTCGACCCCGATCCACACCAAGGCCAGGGTGCGCAACCGGCGTGTCCACGCCAACGGCGCCGTCCTCCCCCGCCACGACAGGCCGACCGGGCCCGCGCCGACCACCACGGCGGTGGCAAAGGCGAACGCCGGCCAACGCGCCGAGAGGAGGAGGCCAGCCACGGCGACGACGAGCCCGGCCGTGTTCACCGGGACCGTCGTCCACCACCGCAACGCAAAGCGGGACGTGGCGTCGACGAGATAGTGCTCGCGCTGTGCCACCCGCAACCACCGAGGCCCCGCCACCACGATCGACACCACGCACACCGCCACCACCGCGCCGCGCAGGATCATGTGGCGCGGGCCGATGCTCGTTCGACCGCGGCACGCAACTCGGCAGGGGCGGTCAGGGGCACGAGATGGCCCGCACCGGGGCACAAGGTGAGGCGGGCTTGTGGGACCGCGGCCATGATGGCGCGGGCCGTCTCCACCGGCACGTCCGTGTCGTCGTCACCCCACACCAGCTCGACCGGGCAGGCCAGCGCCGACAACGCGTCGTCGTAGCGCTCGTTCACGAGACGCACTAGGACGTCGCGCATCACGCCCTGCGCGGCGCGGTAGTCGGCCGAGCCGTGGCGCTGACGGGCGCGCTCCATCGCGGTGTCGCTCACCAGGCGCGCCCGGTGCAGGGCCCGTGCCAGGCGGTAGGCCACCGGCGGCGGTCGCGAGGCTCCGGTCCGGCGCACGAGCGGTGCCCCGGTCAGCACCAGGGCGTCGACGAGCTCGGGACGGGCGGCTGCCAGGTGCACGGCGATCCGGCCCCCCAGCGAGTGCCCCACGACCACCAACCCCGGCCCGGGACCCGACGCCGGCACCTCCTCCAGCAGACGGGCCACCGCCTGGGCGTACTCCACCGATCCCCACGTCTCGGAGGGTGCAGGGGTGGCCCCGAAGCCGGGGAGGTCGGGAGCCAGGGTGGACAGGGGTCCACCAGGAGCGGCGGGACCGAGGGACGGGGCGAAGTCGGCATGGGTACGGCCCCAGCCGTGCAGCGACAGCACCGCCGGGGCCCCCTCCCCCCACGTCTCGCCGTACAACGTCCCACCGGCGAGCGACCGCAGCACCTCGGGGAGGCTACCTCCGGGGTGCGGGGGGCCCGCCCATCCCCGGCGCCCATACACCCCGACGATACGGTCGCATCGGTGCTCAGCTCCCCCTCCAGCGTCGCCGGATCGCCGCCGGTGCGCGGGCTCACCGACGCGCAACACCGGGCGGTGATGGCACCTGAGGCGTCGCTGTGCGTGCTGGCGGCGGCCGGATCGGGCAAGACGACGGTGCTGGCTCGACGGGTGGCCCGCCGCATCCTCGACGGATCGGCCGGGGCCGAGCACACCCTGGTCGTGACCTTCACCCGCAAGGCCTCGCGTGAGCTCCGCGAGCGCCTCGGCAGGCTCGAGGTCCCCCGCGGAGTGTCAGCGGGGACGTTCCACGCCCTGGCGTTCGCCCAACTGCGCCGGCACTGGACGGACCGGGAGCTCCGCCCCCCCGTGGTGATCGACGATCCGGCGCGGGTGCTCCGCACCGTGCTGGGCCCCCGGGCCTCGAGCAAGCCGCGGCAGGCCGCGTCGGTGCTCGGGGAGCTGCACTGGGCGCAGGTGAGCATGCTGCGCCCCGAGGACTACGCTGCCGCGGCCCGCGCCGGGGAGCGCCACACCATGCTCGAGATCTCCCCTGAGGATGTCGCCGGAATCTACGCCGCCTATCTCGACGAGAAGCGGCGGCGGAAACTTCTCGACCTCGACGACCTCGTGACGGAGTGTGCGACGCTTCTCGAGCACGACGAATCCGCCGCGGCCGTGCAACGGTGGCGTGTCCGTCACGTGTTCGTCGACGAGTTCCAGGACGTGAACCCGGCCCAGTGGCGCCTGCTCAAGGCCTGGCTCGGAGACGGGAGCGACCTGTTCGTGGTGGGTGACCCCCGACAGGCCATCTATGCATGGAACGGCGCCGACCCCACCCTGCTCGATCGTCTCCCCCAGCTCCTGCCGGGCACCACGGTCTTGCGCCTCGACGACAACCACCGGTCCACGCCCCAGGTGATCGAAGCGGCCCGAGCCGTGCTTGGCGCCGACCCCGGCCACGCTTCGCGCCCCGACGGGCCCAGCCCGGTGGTCAACGGGTTCGACGACGACGACGACGAGGCCGCCGCCGTGGCGCGGTGGCTCCGACACGCCCATCGACCGGGGCGCCCGTGGTCGCATGTGGCGGTGCTGGCTCGCACCAACGCTCGTCTCGACCCCATCGCCCGGGCTCTGGAGCGAGCCGGGATCCCCCATCGGATCGGGGGCGGGGCCAAAGAGTCGGCCGAGGCCCGACGTGCCCTGGCCGAGCTCCGCCGAATGCCCAAGACCCGACACCTGCGCGGCGCGCTGGCCGAGCTCGTCATCGCCCGCCAAGCCGCCGATGGCGGTGAGGCCCAGGCACCGGAGCTCGAGGGGGTAGACGCGCCGGGCCCGGGACTTCCTCGGGCGCTGGCGCAACTTGCCGATGAGCACGCGCTGGAATTTCCCGACGCCACAGTGGGGGAATTCCTCGACTGGGTGGTGGCAGGCGGGGACGGCGCCATGGAGCTCGAACCGACCGACGGTGTCGAACTGTCGACGTTCCACCGCGCCAAGGGACTGGAGTGGCCGGCGGTGGCGGTGATCGGGCTCGAGGACGGCATGGTGCCCATCGCCTACGCCACGACACCCGACGCCGTCGCCGAGGAGCGACGGCTCCTGTACGTGGCTCTCACCCGGGCCGAGGACGAGCTGTGGTGCTCGTGGGCCCGCACCCGGCGGGTCGGGGACCGGACGTGGCGCTGCGACCCCTCGCCCCTCCTGGCCGCGGTGGAAAAGGCGAGTGGCGACAGGGTTCGCGCCCCCGATGCCGGCCAGCTCACGTCGCGCATCGCCTCGCTGCGGACGATGCTGCCCGAGCCGGCCGACCGCGCCAGCTGAGGCGACCGCGCCAGCTGAACGGGCACGGTCCTCAGACGTCGATGTCGACGAGCACCGGGGCGTGGTCGGAGGGCTGCTTCCCCTTGCGGGCGTTGCGGTCGACGAGCGCGTAGGTAACGCCGTCGGCGAGCGGACGGCTGAGCATGACGAGGTCGATGCGCAGGCCCATGTGCTTGTGGAAATTCCCGGCGCGGTAGTCCCACCACGTGAACAATTGGTCCTGGGCGTAACACAGTCGGAAGGCGTCGACGAGCCCCCACTCCTCGAGGGCCGCCACACTCTGTCGCTCGGGTGCGGTCACATGCGTGGCGCCCACCAGCGCGGCGGGGTCCCACACGTCCCGATCGTCAGGAGCGACGTTGAAGTCCCCGCACACCGCCACGTTGTCGGTCGGCTTGGAGGTGCGCTCGAGGTAGGCGAGGAGCTCGCCGTACCAGGCCAGCTTGGCCTCATAGTGTTCGCTCCCGACCTCGCGGCCGTTCGGCACGTACACGCTGTGCACCCGCACCCCGCCGCACGTGGCGGCCACCAGTCGCGTGCCCTGATCGTCGGCCGGTCCCCCGAACCCCCGGACCACGTCGTCGAGCCCCACGCGGCTCACCACGGCCACACCGTTCCACCGCCCGTCCCCGTGGGAAACCGACTCGTAGCCGAGCGCCGAGAACGCCATGGTGGGGAACGCCGCGTCGGCGAGCTTGGTCTCCTGCATGCACAGCACATCGGGCCGGGCGTAGTCGATCCACTCCTCGACCCGGGCCAGCCGGGCATTGAGCGAGTTGACGTTCCAGGTGGCGATGCGCACGTGGGGCCCTCGGGGCTCAGCTGTCCACGATGACGAAGAGCAGGTCGGCCTCACAGGCCAACTCGCCGTCCACCGAGGCCCGGCCCCGGCCCGTGCCCGCCCGAGCCGAAAGCCTTCCCAGGGTCACTTCCAATTCCAGCACCTCGCCCGGGACCACCTGGCGCCGGAAGCGGGCCTTGTCGATCCCGCCGAACAGGGGCAGGCGCCCCGCGAACCGCTCGTCGGAGAGCACAGCGATCCCCCCCAGCTGGGCCAGGGACTCGACCATCAGGACCCCGGGCAGGGTGGGACGACCGGGGAAGTGCCCGGCGAAGAAGTCCTCGTCACCGCGCAGATGCCAGCGACCCCGGGCACGCTGCCCGGGATCGAGCTCGGTCACCTCGTCGACCAGCAAGAACGGTGGCCGGTGGGGCAGGACGTCCTCGGGGCGCGGCGGTGCGAGCACGGCCGCCGAGGTTACCGGCCCCGACCGGCGCCGACGCAGGAGTCGCCTTACGGGTACCCGGTACAGGCCGCGGTGTTGGGCGAGCTCGGTGCCAGCTTGCAGGCCCCGGCGGCCACGGTGAACGCCGAGAAGCCCCACTGCGAGGTCCCGGGGTTCAGGTAGTACGGCGGCGACAGGAACACCAGGCGCTGGTCGTACTGGTAGTTCTTGGCGTAGCCGGTTGCGATCCCACCGCCGTTGAACGTCCCCACCGGGCCACGCCAGTCCTGGTCGATGGTGCCGTTCACGTTGATGGTGCCCAGTTGGTTGCCGGTGTTGTAGTTGTTCACCAGGAAGGAATGGTTGAGGGCAAGGATCACGGCGTCGACGTACGGGTTGGACAGGTCGCACGTCGGCGTGCCCGCGCCCAGGGTCTGCGAACACGTGGACACGTTGTTGCCGTGGTTGTCGACGGGGTGGTTGAGCTCGACGTAGTTGTCGGCGACCAGGCCGAGCACGTTGGTCGATGGCGCCACGGGGGCCGCTGTACACGTACCGCCCGAGACGGCGTCGGCGTAACAGATGTTGCCGTCGATGACGATGTTGTTGGCCGACCCGACGGTCATGGGCGAGTTCACCGTCCCCTGCACGATGGCGTCACCGGCCGTGACGCCGCCGACCCCGGTCTCCCCCGCGTTCACCAGCGGGTTGTAGACCTGGCCGTTGCATTTGGTGACCCCACCCGTGTTGGTGATCGACTGGCACGTCTCCACGTAGATCACGCCGTTGGCCGGGACGGGAACCGTTGTGGCCGGCGACACTGGCAGACAGACGTTGGCGGTGTTGGCGGCGTCATTCAAGGCGTCGTTGGACGTCGAGCTCCCCGGCGCTCCCGAGGGTGGCCCCGTGGGGGTGTCGGGACTCGTCACGGTCATGTTGGAGCCGTTGATCACGATGGTGGTGGGCCCCTCGTAGAGACAGCCGTTGACCGACGCCTGGGTCGAGAGCGACCCGTTGCTGGTCGGGATGGGTTGAATCCCGACGTTGTCCTGCTGGGTCCCGGAGATCGACGGGGGCCCGCTGCACCCGTTGTCCTCCACGTACATTTCGGTGGGATCGGCCGTCTCCACGTTCTGGAACGTGGGGCTCCCGCACACGAAGATCGTGTCGTTCACGAACAGGTTGCCGGTGAGCGCGTCGGCGGTGATGAAGTCGAGGATCTGGCAGTTGTTGCCCAGGGCATTGGGGTTCGGGGTCCAGAAGTAGTCACACGTCGGGGTGCCGTTGTTGCCGTACTGGTTGACCACGGCCGGATCGACCTGGTCGTAGTTGATCCACAGCACGTTGAGCAGGAACCCGTTGAGCGGCTGCAACGTGACCACGGCGGACTGGTAATTGTAGTCGTTGGCGTACCCGGCAGCGCCCACGATGTTGATGCTCAGATTGCCATTCGAAACGTTGATCACAGGGTTGTCGATCATGAACCACGCCGGGGGCCCGTTCGCAGCCCCGCTCCCGGGCACCGAGACCCATGACCCGAAGCTCAACGCGCTGCACACCGACGACGCCCCGGTGAGCGTCGAGTTCCCCACCGAGGTGCCTGACGCGTTGACGAACCTGGCGCTGCAGGCGGCGAAGTCGGCGTTGGCATTCACGGCGTACTGGTACTCGTCGAGGCCCGACACCATGGCGCGGTACGCCTCATGTTGGACCACGTCCTTGGTCACGATGGGGAATTGCTGGAAGGTGTTCTGGACGAGCACGACGGTGCCGAGGGAGAGGACCAGGATGATCCCCAGCACCAGGGGCATCGTCTGGCCACCTTCGGTGCGACGTGATCGCATACGCAGCTTTCGAGCGGTATTCACCACTGCCCTCCGGGACTCGAGACGGGGTCGCATCAGCCGACCGTGGTGCTGTAGTTGGGCGAGAACAGGTACGCCAGGGACTGGTACCCGGTGGGCTGACCACCGGGGTTCTTCGTGGCCTGGACGTTCAGGGACACGGCCACGATCTGGCCCAGCTGTGTCGTCGAGCACGTGGTGTCGTACACCGAGGCGCCCGCGGCCACGGTGCCCGTCAGGGCACTCACGGTGATGCTGTTGGCATTGATACCGGCGGCGGTGGTGACGGTCACGTTCTGGGCCGTCGCGCCCGTCCCGACGGCGAGGGTGTCACCGCTCGCCACCGCGCTCTTGAGCGCGTTCACGTGCAGGGTGGTGCCCGAACTGGACGACGACACCGTGGTCGGAGGCGAGTTCGGCACCGTGGTGAGCGCACTGTCGTACACGTTCGTGCCATTGGTCGCAGAGCCGGTGAGGGCGCTCACGCTGATGACCGACGTCCCCGCCGCGGCGGCGGCGGTGGCGGTGGTGGTCTGGGCGGTGGGGCCCGAGCCCAGGAAGAGGGTGTCACCCACCGACACCGCGGCAGGGAGCACGCCGGTGTGCAGCGTCGTGGCCCCGTTCGCCGCAGCCTGTGACAGGGTCGTCGTGGGCGAGCTCGGCGGGGGCCCGGAACACACCTCCCCGCCTTCGAGCGTGTAGGTGAACACGGGGCTCCCGGCCGTGCCGTTGGTCAGGTAGTTGATGAGAAGGAACGACTGCGTGAAGGCCCCGTAGGTACACACCGTTCCGCTCGATCCGGTCATGGGGCAGCTGTTGGCGTTGGCCACAAACAGGTTGACGCCGAAGGTCCGTGCGCCTCCCACGGTGGTGACCTGCATCACGACCTTCTCGGGACCGGTGGCCTTGCCGGTGTTGGCGTAGAAGGTGGTGCTGTTGGCATTGGCGGTCAGGAACGGGTTTGTGGTCGACGACGGCGACACCGCTTCGTGCGCGTACCGGGTCACCACCTCCGAGGCGAGCACCAGCTGGTCCACCGACTGGTAGGTGTTCTGCACGATGTTGCTCTCCCGGAAGAACACCGGGAGCACCGGGAAGGCGGCGGCGAGGACGATCGACATCACCAGGACGGTGATGAGCGTCTCCACCAGCGTAAAGCCGGCCTGGTTCGCCGCCGCGCACCGTGTCGCCGCGCCCCGCTTCGCCACGCTGCACTGCCTGAGACGGCGCCTCATGACACCACCACCGGCACCGCCGTGCCCGTGGGGTAGAGGATGCTGTTGTAGGTGACGCCTGTCGCCCCCACCACCATGGCGAACGGCGTGTTGGAGTTGTTCGAGGGATCGTGGACGATGACGTTGTAGGTCTGGTTGATGATGGCTGTCTGAGTCGTGTAGCTGGTCGTCGACCCCACCGTCGTCGGGGTGGCGCCGGCCAAGGTGTAGACCTCGCCGCCAGTCTTGTCAGCGGCGGGACAGCCGTCACCGGGCGCCGCCGCGTCGTTGATGGTGGCGGTGGCGGTGGGAGCAGAGGAGAAGGCCGCGTTCCCGGTCCGGGTGACGGTGATGGGCAACGTGGTGAGGCCCGTGATCGACGCCGTGGCGGCACCCCGGGGCGAGAGCGAGAACGGGGTGGGTGCCGACGGCTGTTCCTGGATGGTGATCACGCTGGTGCAGTCGCCGTACCACACCGTGTAGGGCGCGGTGTAGGGGAAGAGCGAGACCACGCTCGTGCTACTGCCGTAGGGCACGATGGTGTTGACGCCCCCCGGCTGCAGGGAGCCGCCGTCGGCCACGGTGATGGGCAGGCCCGGCGCCAACGGCGCACCGGCGGACGGGTTCAGGGTGACCGTGCCCGCCTCGTCGTAGGTGAATGAGGTTCCGAAGGGGAGCCCGACGGTGAGGACCGTCACCACCACGGGGTTCTGGCCCGTGACTCCCGGCGTCGGGTACTCCTGGTAGTCGATGTACGACGGCCCACCGGTGGGGCTGGCGAGGCTCACGCTGTACTTGCCCACCGGCTCTTGGAGATAGACACACCCGGTCTGGTCGGGGTTGTAGATCGACGACCCCCCCCACGCCGCGTCGGCCACCGCGGTCCCGGCGACGAAGGTCGAGCTGGGGGTGAATGAGTTCACCGAGATGGTCTGGGTGCCGCTCCCCACCACGTGGGAAGCACTGGCGGTGACCACCTGCGCCGACGATCCCGACCCGATCGTGATCGAGTCACCATTCGTGACGGGCAACGTCAGACCCGCCACCGAGATCGACGTCTTGGCCCCCCCTGCGGTCGTGAGGGCGGTGTTCAACGTCGTGACCGGCGTCACGGTGACGGGGACGTTGATCAGGTTCGTCGTATCCGCCGGTGGCTTGTTGGGAGTGGGGCCGTAGATGCGGATGGACAAGAAGCCGTCACCGGGGATGACGGTGCCGTAGGGCGGGTCGATGATCGAGGTCTCCCCCATGGACTGCCCGTTGCCCCACTTGACGGTCATAGTGGCCCGGATGACCTGAGGCGGGTTTCCCGATGCGCACAGGCTCGGCGAGGTCCCGGTCCCGGCCCACTCGAGGTGCGACCACACCGAGTAGTTGATCCCTCCGACGGTCAGCGGGGTGGCGGTCAGCAGGACGTCTTTGGAGATGTCGGCCTGCAGTGACGACAACGTGGCGTTCGACGTCGTCTCGAGGTACTGCTCGGCGAGCTCGGCGGCGGACACCCTCTGGCGGTTGAAGGCGGCCTGCTGGACGACGTTGTCGACGAGGTAGCTGCTGGCGATCAGGACCAGGAGCAAGACCGTGAGCGACAGGATGACCTCGAGGAGCCCAAAGCCCTGTTCTCCACGCCTGGGTCGTCGCCCCTCGGTTGCCATCCTTCGTCCTCTCTGTCCCTTCGCCCGGGCTCGGGGTGCCGCGCCCCGGCCCGCGAAGGTCGGGCCAGCATCGGTCGCGACCTGCGATCTCGGGGTGGTCCCCGCCCTCAGGGCGGTGTCGAACCAGGCCCGGCGGCGCCTGGCCCTGGACTTCCGGGATCTTCTGTCGTGGCCTTCTCTCGCCACTGCCCAAAGATCGACACGAAACGCGTCGATCTTGACGGTCCGTTGAGAAAAAGTGCCCCGATCCCCGGTGCCCAGGACCTCTGCTGCCGCGGCGCGTCAGGCCCTGCTGGGCCAGGGGTCGTCGTACTCGGCGTTGCTGTAGCGAGCCTGGGAGTTCTTCCAGGACTCAGCGGTGCCCGTGCGCGGTGCCTCCATAATCAAGACGCCGCTGGCATTGTGGCGGGGCAGGTGAAGGCCGATGCGGCCAAGCTTGTGCTTCAGTTGCATGACGGGTTCCTCGTGTCTGGTGTCGAACCCTCCGGGCCTGGGAGATGGTCCTTTCGGCCAACCCCTGGCTGGAGGCTCCTCGTCCGCTGCTTTTTCCGACCGAGATGTCGACACTATGCGTGACATCTTGAGATGGTCAGCCACTTATTGTGGCAATAGAGGGAGGGAGACTCAGCGAGCCAGTCGCTGGGGAGCGATCTCGGGCAGCGCCAGCTCCGCGCCCCGGCGCGCCGGGTCCAGAGCCACCAGGACGAACTGCCGTTGCTCTCCCCTCTCGACGACTTCACGGGCCCGACGCGGAGGTGGAGAGGCGAACCCCGCCAGCGGGACATAACACTGCATGCCCCCGACGTCGACCATGGCGCCGTGCGACACGAACGAGGACACGGTTCCCTCCACCGTGGAGCCGATGGGGTGTTCGGAGACGAACGTCAGGAACGTGAGCGGGTCGTTGACCGCGGCCGGTGGGCCGGTTCGCCGGCGGCGACTGGGCTCGGGGGCTTCGGCGTCGGCGTCCGGATCGACGGCTTCCACGGTGGCCACGTCGATGGCGGCCCGGACGTCGGGCGCGGTGGCCCGTCGGGCGCGACTGCGTCGACTGCGGGATGCGGGGGCGGTCTCGGCTCCATCGGGCCCCGCGGCTCGTTGTGTCTTGGAGGCTTTCTCGACCGTGCGCGCCTTGCCGGCCTTGGCCGCCAAGGGCTCGCTCACCGCTGCCTTCTTCGCCTTCTTGGTGGCCTTCTCGGCTTTGGCCGCCTTTTCGGACTTTGCGGCTTTGTGCGTTTTGGCGGCTTTGTCGGTCTTGGCGGCTTTGTCGGTCTTGGCTGTGCCGTCGGCCTTGTCCGCCTTGTCCGCCTTGTCCGCCTTGGCGGTCTTGGCCGGCTTGGTGGCCTTCTCGGCTTTGGCCGCCTTTTCGGACTTGGAGGCTCGGCCGGCCTTCTCGGCGGTTCCGGCCTTCTGGGTCCTCTTGGCCGCGACGTCCCCCGAGGCCTCCGACGTCACATCCACCCCCGCGGCCTCCACCGCCGCCCCGATGGCGACGTGGTCTCGCGCCGGCCGGGTGTCGCCGATGTTGGGGCCCGCCGTCCCCTTGGCCGCCTTTGTGGCCTTGGTGGCCTTGCTCGCCCGGCTGGAGCCCACCGCCATCACCGCCCGGCTTCGCACCCCGCGCACCGGGCTCCGGGGGGTGAAGATCCACCCCACTCCCGGCACGGGCTTGCCGCCGATGAGCCGTCCCTCGTCGAAGAGCCAGGGGTGCTCGGCGTGGAATTCCTGGAAGGAGTCATTGGACAGCACCTGGGCGCCCACCCGCTCGGCCACCCGGAGGAGGAAGGCGTCGCCGCGTCCCACGGCCCCCGCCGGCGGGGAGACGAGCTCGGCGTGGGCCACGGCCTCGTCGAAGGCCTTGCGCTCGGACGGGTCGATCCGGTGGCCGAAGGTGGCGTCGACGACCACGATGACCTCGGTGCCGGCGAACTCGGCCTGGAATTGCCTGACGGCGTCGTCGAGCTGGGCCAGGCTCGGAACGGAGCGGCCCTCGGTGGCGATGTTCGATCCGTCGACGACGGCGTAGGTGGGGGCCATGTGAGTCCAGTCAACCATCCCACCGCCGGCATCGGTCCGACCCTCACCGAGCGGGCACCCTGTAGGGCCGGGCTCGCGCCATAGGATGCGGCCATGGCCGGGGACCTGGGCGGGGAGGTTGCCGAACTCCTCCAAGCCATGATCCGCAACGAGTGCGTCAACGACGGCACGCCCGAGTCGGGACACGAGACGCGCAACGCCGATCTCCTGCGCGACCTCCTCGAGGGGCGCGGGCTCGACCTGGAGCTGTACGAGCCCCTCCCCGGCCGCACATCTCTGGTGGCCAAATTCGAAGGACGCGACCCCGACGCGCCGGCGTTGGCGCTCCTGGGGCACACCGATGTGGTGCCCGCCAACGGCGAGGACTGGCGTCGTGACCCCTTCGGCGGGGAGATCGTCGACGGCGAAGTGTGGGGCCGAGGCGCGGTGGACATGCTGAACCTCACGGCGTCGATGGCCGTGTCGGTGCGTCACCTGGCCGACGAGGGATTCCGTCCCGAGGGCGACCTGTTGTTCATCGGTGTCGCCGACGAGGAGGCCCTCGGGAGCCACGGCGCCAAATGGCTGACCGAGCACCTGGCCGACGAGGTCCGCTGTGACTACCTCATCACCGAGGCCGGCGGCTTCCCCATGGGGAGCCCCGGCGGCGTGCGCCTCCCCGTCATCACAGGAGAGAAGGGTGCGTTCTGGTGCACCATCACTGTGCGGGGCACGCCCGGGCATGCCTCGCAACCGCTGCGCACCGACAACGCCTTGGTGAAGGCGGCCGAGGTCGTGCGCCGGCTGGCCGAGCACGAGACGCCCGCCGACATCCACGACGCCTGGCGGCGCTTCGTCGAAGGGATCGGGCTCCCGGCCGAATTCACCGGCCCGTTGCTCGACCCCGACCGCATAGGGGAGTTCTGCGAGACGCTGCCCCTGCTGGGGCTGGCCCGCCAGGCCCACGCCTGCACCCACACCACCATGGCCCCCACGGTGCTGCAGGCGGGAAGCAAGGTGAACGTCATCCCCGACCGGGTGCACCTCCAGGTCGACATCCGCACCTTGCCGGGCTGGGGCCGGCCCGAAGTCGAGGCCATGATCGACGACGCGCTGGGGGAGCTGGCCGGCGACGTCGAGCTGTCCTGGAACAGCATCGACGTGGCCAGCACCTCTCCCGCCGACACCCCCTTGTGGGACGCGCTCGAACGCGTGGCCCGCAACGCCTACCCCGACGCCAAGTGCGTGCCCTTCCTCACGGTGGGGGCCACTGACGCCCGCTTCTTCCGGCGACTGGGCACCGTCGCCTACGGCTTCGGCCTCTTCAGCGAGCAGCTTTCGTTCGAACAGTACGCGGCCATGTTCCACGGGATCGACGAGCGCGTGGACGTGGCGTCTCTCGGACTGTCGGCCGAGCTCTGGGACGGACTGGCCCGGCAGTCGTTGCGGTGAGCGGGCCGGGGGCATCCGCACCCCGGCCCGTGGCGGCGGTGCTGTTCGACTTCGGCGGGGTCATCACCGACAGCCCGTTCGACGCCTTCGCCCGCTACGAACGCGACCACGGGCTGCCCGAGGGGTTCATCCGGGGCGTGAACTCGGCCAACCACCTCGACAACGCCTGGGCCCGGCTCGAACGCAACGAGCTGGGGTTCGACGACTTCTGCGACGCCTTCGAGGCCGAGACCGCCGCCGCGGGCGGACGGGTCGACGCCCGAGCCCTGTTCGCCATGTTCTCGGGCCAGCTCCGTCCCGACATGGTCGAGGCCGTCCGGCGCTGCGGGCAGCACTTCAAGACCGGGCTGTTGACGAACAACTTCGTCACGCCCATCTCCGAGTCGGGATACTCGGCCCTGGCCGAGGTCCTGGCCATGTTCGACGCCGTGGTCGAGTCCTCGGTGGTGGGGGTGCGCAAGCCCGACGAGCGGTTCTATCTCATAGCGTGCGAGGCACTGGGCGTGGCGCCGAGCCAAGCCGTGTTCCTCGACGACCTCGGGATCAACCTCAAGCCCGCTCGAGCGCTCGGGATGGTGACCATCAAGGTGACCGACACCCCGAGGGCGTTGGCCGAGCTCGAACAGGTCGTCGGCATCACCTTGCGCTGACGTCCGGCGAGCGGTGGGCGGCAGATCAGGAGAAGGCCCGGCGCAGGAGGTCCTCCTGCTCGAGCGCATGCAGCGCGGCGCTGCCCGTGGCCGGGCTGGCCGACTCGGCCCGGCTCACGTGGGTCAGTGTGAAGCGCTCCCGCAACAGCCGGTGCAGGCGCCCATGCGCAAAGGACCACGCCCCCATATTCTCGGGCTCCTCCTGGACCCACACCACCTGTTCGGCGTCGGGGTAGCGGCCCAGCACCGCGGCCAGGGCCTCTTCGGGCCAGGGATAGAGCTGCTCCACACGCACCACGGCCACCGCGGCGGGGTCGACGCCCGGTTCGGGCAACCCCTCCTGCGCACCGATCAGGGCGTCGCGCCGGGCCATGGCGTCGAAGGCGACCTTGCCCGAGCACAGCAGCACGCGGCGCACGGCCCCGGGGTCGATCGTCCCGGGCGCGCTGGCATCGGCGGCCGGATCGTCCACGACCTCGGCGAAGGACCCCGCCGTGAGCTGCTCGATTCCCGAGCGGGACTGACGGGCCCGCAGCAAGGACTTGGGCGTGAACACCACCAGGGGCTGGCGGCCCATGCCGTGGGTCTGGGAGCGCAGGAGGTGGAAGTACTGCGCCGCAGTGGTGGGTTGGGCCAAGCGCATGTTGTCGCGCGCACACAGCGTGAGGAACCGTTCGATGCGCGCCGAGGAGTGCTCGGGGCCCTGGCCCTCGTACCCGTGGGGGAGCAACAGCACCAGGCCCGAGTGCTGCCCCCACTTGTCGTCGGCGGACACGAAGAAGTTGTCGATGATGATCTGGGCTCCGTTGGCGAAGTCGCCGAACTGTGCCTCCCATGCCACCAGGGCGTCGGGGGCCTCCACCGAGTAGCCGTATTCGAAGCCCACCGCCGCGTACTCCGACAGCAGTGAGTCGTGCACCCCGAATCGACCCACGTCGTCACCGGGGAGGTGCGCCAGCGGGACCCACTCCTCCCCCGTCCGGTAGTCGACGAGCACGGCGTGGCGTTGGCTGAAGGTGCCCCTCCGGGTGTCCTGGCCCGAGAGCCGGACATCGGTGCCTTCGAGCACGATCGAGCCCAAGGCGAGCGCCTCGCCCAGGGCCCAGTCCACCTCGCCGCCCGCCACCAACTGGGCCCGCTGCTCGAACTGCCGGAGGAGCTTGGGATGCACGGTGAAGCCCTCGGGCACTGCGGTGGCGGCCACGGCCAGTCGCTCGAGCTCGTCGCGCCCCACTCCCGTGGCGATGGACGGCCGCGGGGCGGGCACCGGGTCCGGCGCCCGCAGCACCGTCGGCCGCGGCGGCGCGCTCTGGCGCGTCTCATCCAGCGCCACCTGCAGCCGCGCCTGGAAGTCCTCGAGGGCGCGTTCGGCATCGTCCACGGTGATGTCACCGCGACGCACCAGTGACTCGGTGTAGAGCTTGCGCACCGAGCGCTTGCCTTCGATGATGGCGTACATCCGGGGCTGGGTGTAGCTGGGGTCGTCGCCTTCGTTGTGGCCGTGGCGCCGGTAGCACACCAGGTCGATGACGACGTCTTTGTGGAACGCCTGGCGGAAGCCGAAGGCCAGTCGGGCGGCGCGCAGGCACGCTTCGGGATCGTCCCCGTTCACGTGGAACACCGGGGCCTGGACCATCTTGGCCACGTCGGTGGGGTACAGCGACGACCGCGCCGACTCGGGCGCGGTCGTGAACCCCAACTGGTTGTTCACCACCACGTGGATCGTGCCGCCGGTGCGGTAGCCCGTCAGCTGCGACAACTCGAGTGTTTCGGCCACCACACCCTGGCCGGCGAAGGCGGCGTCGCCGTGCACCAACACCGACAGCACGTCGAAGCAGTGGTCGCCGCCCACCATGTCTTGTTTGGCCCGGACCATGCCCTCGACCACGGGATCCACCGCCTCGAGGTGCGAGGGGTTCGACGCCAGGGTGACGGTGAGCTCGGACCCGGCTCTGGCCACGAACTTGCCCGTGGCCCCCTTGTGGTACTTGACGTCCCCCGATCCCTGGACCGAATCGGGGTCGAGGTCGCCCTCGAACTCGCGGAAGATCTCGCCGTAGGACTTGCCCACGATGTTGGCCAGGACGTTCAGCCGGCCCCGGTGCGCCATGCCCAGAACGGCCTCGGTGGCGCCGGCGACGGTGCATTCTTCGAGCACGGTGTCGAGGAGCACGATGGTGGATTCGGCTCCTTCGAGGCCGAAACGCTTCTGGCCCACGTAGCGGGTGTGGAGGAACCGCTCGAACGCCTCGGCTGCGTTGAGCCGGTCGAGGATGTGGCGTTGCTCGACGGAGTCGAGCGTGGTGGGCATGCCTTCGGTGTGTTGCTGGATCCAGCGCTTCTGCTCAGGATCCTGGATGTGCATGTACTCGATGCCCAGGGTCCGGCAGTAGGCATCGCGCAGGATGTCGAGCGCCTCGCCCAAGGTGAGGGTGTGCCGGCCCGCCAGTCCGTCCACCACGAACTCCCGGTCGAGATCCCACAACGTGAGGCCGTAGGTGGTGGGGTCGAGCTCGGGGTGCAGAGGACGCGGCTCGGCCGACAGCGGGTCGAGATCAGCGATCAGGTGCCCGCGCACTCGGTACATGTTGATGAGACTCTGCACATGGACCTGCTTCACCAACCGCATCTGCTCGCTGTCGGCGGCGTTGACGTCGGCCTGCCACCGCACCGGTTGGTACGGGACGTCCATGGCAGCGAAGACCGACTCGTAGAAGTCGTGCTGGCCCGTGAGACACTCCGACATGTGCGTGAGGAAGAGCCCTGATTCCGCGCCCTGGATGATGCGGTGGTCATAGGTCGACGTCAGCGTGACCACCGGCCCCACGCCGATCTGGGCCAGGCTGCGGCGATCGGCGGCCTGGAACTCGGCGGGGTACCCGAGCGCCCCCACGCCGATGATGGCCCCCTGCCCGGGCATGAGCCTCGGGACCGACTGCATGGTGCCGAGCGTGCCCGGGTTCGTGAGCGTCACCGTGGCCCCGGCGAAGTCGTCGGGGGTGGCCTTGGCGGTGTGGACCTTGCGCACCAGGTCCTCGTAGGCGATCACGAAGGCCCGGAAGTCGAGGGACTCCGCGGCGCAGATCACCGGGACCAGGAGCGTGCGCGTGCCGTCGGACTTCTCGAGGTCCACGGCGAGGCCCAGGCCCACATGGTCGTGGTGCATCACGCCCGGCTTCCCCGGACCGTCGGCGTCGGGGACGAAGCTGGAGTTGAGGGCGGGCACCGCCTGCAGCGCCCGCACCACGGCGAAGCCGATGAGATGGGTGAAGCTGACCTTGCCCCCCGAGGTGCGCGCCAGGTGCTGGTTCAGGATCGACCGGTTCACCTCCAGGAGCTTGGCGGGGACCGAACGGACACTGGTGGCGGTGGGAACCGACAACGACGCCGCCATGTTCTGGGCGATGCGCGCCGCCGCGCCTCGAAGCGGCAACGCCGTGGGCGTGGGGGGCGCTGTGCCACCGTCGGGCCGGGCGCCCGCATCGGGGACGACGGTCACGGGCGAGCGTGGCGCCGGAGCGGAAGACGGCGCCGGAGCGGGAGACAGCGCCGGAGCGCGAGCCACCGGCGGGAGCGCCACCACCGGAGATGGGGGCACCGCGGCGGTGGCCACACCACCGGGGACGTAGTCGGCGAAGAACTCGCGCCAGCTCTCGCTCACCGACGAGGGGTCGTTGCGGTACTCCTCGAACATGTCGTCGACCAGCCAGGCGTTGGGCCCGAACGCACCACCGGCCGGGGGGCTCGTGACTCTGGCCTGGTCCTGGGACATCACTTCGATCCTACCGGGGCACCTGGGGCGGGAAGTCCCATGTGCACCAGGCATTACCCTTGCGCACCATGTCCTTCGCGCCCCGCTCGCCTGCCCGCCGACGGTGAGCGCGCCTCCCGACGGCCTGCACGTCGTCGAGCACGGCACAGGGCGCGCCGACCGGGACCGGCGCGCACCCACGGTCGTGCTCGTCCACGGATCACTCGACCGGGGGGCGTCGTTCGCGCGCACCGTGCGCCGGCTCAACGACCTCCACGTCGTGACCTACGACCGCCGCGGCTACCACCACTCGCGTGCCATGCCCCTGGCGCAGACGCTCGAGGAGCACATCGCCGATCTCGTGGCCGTGGTGGGCGACGGGCCCGCCGTGGTGGTGGGCCACTCCTACGGGGGTGACGTCGCGCTGGGCGCCGCGCTGGCCGCCCCCGACGTCATCGGTGCCGTCGGCGCCTACGAGCCGCCCCTCCCCTGGTTCGACTGGTGGCCTCGGCGAAGCGCCTCGAGCATCACCGACGAGGGCCCGGCCACCTTCGCCGAGGGGTTCTTCCGCCGCGTGGTGGGTGACGCGGGTTGGGAACGGCTCAGCGATCAGGCCCGTGCCGATCGGCACGCCGACGGCCCCGCCCTGGTGGCCGAGCTGGCCGACCTACGCCGGCACGGGGCACCCTTCGACGTGGCCACGCTGCGCGTGCCCCTGGTGCTCGGACGGGGCAGCGAATCGGTGCCGCATCACCGGCGCGCCGTCGACGCCCTGGTCGAGCTGGTCCCCGGGTCCGAGGTCGTCGACATCCCCGGATCGGCGCACGGCGCCCCGCTCAGCCATCCCGACGCCTTCGCCGCCTTCGTCCGGCGCGTGGTCGAACGGGCCACCGGCACGGCGCGCCAGGGGTCGGCGGCGCCCGCTCAGGCCTGAAGGGCCCGGCGCGACTCCGCCCACGACCGGGCGGCTTCGACGTCGACGTCGTGGGGAAGCCCGAGGACGCGCTCGGCGATGATGTTGCGCTGCACCTCGGCCGTGCCCCCACCGATGGTGAGTGCCCTCGAGAACAGATAGCCCTTGGCCCACACCGATGCCGGCCACGGGGCGTCGGTCGGTTCGGTCGTGCGCGCCGACGCCAGTCCCTGAGCGGGCCCGGCGTCGGCCAAGAGGCCGTAGGCCCCCGCCACCGCCTCGGCCAGCTCCATGACCCGCTGCCCGTGGTCGTCGGCCAGGGCCTTGCGCACTGATGCCTCGGGGCCCGGCGCCCGACCCGCCAGCGCCGCGCTGACGGTGCGCAGCCGGATGAGGCGCAGGATCTCCCCCTCGATCCACACCCGGGCCAGGCGTTGGCGCAGTCCCGCGTCCGACACCCCCCCGCCCCGGCGCACGATGTCGAGCAGGTCGCCGATGGTGGGTCCCTGCCCCCACAGCGCGCCCTCCCCCGACAGCGACACCCGCTCGTTGCCGAGCGTCACCTTGGCCAGCGCCCACCCGGCGTTGACCTCACCCACGAGGTTGTCAGCGGGCAGGCGCACCTCGTCGAGGAACACCTCGTTGAAGGCGTGGTCACCGGTCATGTCCACGATGGGTCGGATGGTCACACCGGGCGCGTCCATGGGGCACACGAAGTACGAGATCCCCTGATGCTTGGCCACGTCGGGCTCGGTGCGCGCCAACAGGATCCCCAGAGCGGCGATGTGGGCGAAACTCGTCCACACCTTCTGGCCCGTCACCACCCACTCGTCGCCGTCGCGCACGGCCCGGGTCGAGAGCCCGGCCAGGTCCGAACCCGCGCCGGGCTCGGAGAACAACTGGCACCAGATCTCCTCCCCCGCCAGCAGCGGGAGCAGGTACCGCTGCTTCTGGGCCTCGGTCCCGGCGTGCACCAGCGTCGGGCCCGCCCACCCGATGCCGATCTGGTTGAAGGGACGGCGCACGCCCGCCCGGCGCAGCTCGTCGTCGATGACGAGCTGGGCGATGGGATCGGCGTCGAGACCCCACGGACGCGGCCAGTGGGGGGCGACGTACCCCGCGGCGGCGAGCAGGCGGGGTGAGGGGTCGGGGTTGGCACCCAGCCACGCCCGGAACTCGGCGCGTGCCGGATGATCGTCTCCGGGCAGGGCGAGGTCCACAGCGAGGCAGCGTAGGCTGCGCCGGTGACCGACTGGAACTTTGCCGACGTGTGGGAAACCGTGGCCGACACCGTGCCCCAAGGGCTCAGCGCCATCCACGGCGAGCGCCGCCTGACCTGGGCCGACACCGAGCGTCGGGCCAACGGGGTGGCGCAGTCCCTCCTCGACCTCGGGGTCGTCCATCAGGACAAGGTGGCCCACTACCTCTACAACGGCCCGGAGTACATGGAGTCGACCTTCGCCATCTTGAAGGCCGGCCTCGTGCCCGTGAACACCAACTACCGCTACACCGACGACGAGCTCGTCTACCTGTGGGACAACGCCGACGCCGTGGCCGTCCTCTTCCACGGGGCCTTCTCGCAGCGCATCGCCGGGCTGCGGGCACGAGTGCCGTTGGTCCGGGCCTGGCTGTGGGTGGACGACGGCACCGACGAGTGCCCGTCGTGGGCGACGCCCTACGAACACGCGGCGGAGAGCGGGGCGGCGCGCCCCGAACCCCGGTGGGCACGCAACGGTGACGACCTCTACTTCCTCTACACCGGTGGCACCACGGGCATGCCCAAAGGCGTCATGTGGCGCCAGGACGACCTCTTCGCCCGACTCAACGCCGGGAACCTCCTGCGCATACCCGAGGACGGGGGCGCCGACGGGGTCCGCAAGACCATCGTGGGCCCGGGGCCGCTCCATCTCCCCGCCTGCCCCCTCATGCACGGCACGGGCGGGTTCACGGCCATGGCGGCCATGACCGTGGGCGGCTGCATCGTGACCCTCACCAATCGCCGCTTCGACCCCGTCGAGCTCCTCGACACCGTCGACCGCGACAACGTCAACACCGTGGCCATCGTGGGCGACGCCTTCGCCAAGCCCATCCTGCGCGCCCTCGACGACCACCCCGGGCGGTGGCGGCTGTCCACACTGCTCGCCTTCGTGTCCTCGGGCGTCATGTGGAGCGAAGAGACCAAGCAGGGTTTGCTGCACCACCACCCCAACCTCATGCTCATCGACGCCTTCTCCTCGTCGGAGGCGATCGGGATGGGGACCTCGGTGTCGAGCGGGACCTCGGCCGAGCACACGGCGCGCTTCACCTTGAGCCCCGAGGTGCGCGTGCTTGACCCCGAGTCCGACAAGGACGTCACCCCGGGTACCGACGAGGTGGGGGTGCTCGCCCTGGGAGGTCGCAACCCCGTCGGCTACTTCAAGGACCCCGACAAGTCCTCGGCCACGTTCAAGGTCATCGACGGCGTCCGCTATTCGGTCCCCGGCGACTTCGCCACCGTGGACGCCGACGGCGCCATCCATCTCCTGGGGCGGGGCTCGGTGGTCATCAACACCGGCGGCGAGAAGGTGTTCCCCGAGGAGGTGGAGGAGGTCCTCAAGCTCCACCCCGCCGTGGCCGACGCCGTGGCCGTGGCCATCCCCGACGAGCGCTTCGGGCAGGTGGTGGCGGCGGCGGTGGAGTTGCGCCCCGGGGCCACCGCCACCGAGTCCGAGCTCACCGAGCAAGTGCGCGGCCGCCTGGCCGCCTACAAGGCCCCCAAGCGCGTGCACTTCGTCGACACCATCGGGCGGTCCCCGGCCGGCAAGGTGGACTACGCCCGCATCCGGGCCGAGACCACCGAGTGGGCGACGACGGCACCCTGAACGGCGGCATCCTGAACGACGGGGACGGGCGCCACCCACGCGCCCTCGAGGGCGTGGCGCGCTGGCCCGTGGGCTCGGTCGCCGCCGGCGTGGTGCGCCGCACCCCCGACGGCGTGGTCGAGGTGGCGGAACGGTCCGGTGACCTCGGGGCACCCTTTGCCTGGGCATCGGTCACCAAGCTGCTCGTGGCCCTGGCGGTGCTGGTGGCCGTGGAGGAGGGCACCCTGGCCCTCGACGACCCGGCCGGCCCCCCTGGGTCGACGATCCGTCACCTCCTGGCCCACGCCTCGGGCCTGGGGCCCGACGCCGAGGCACCGCTCAGCGCCCCCGGCCGGCGGCGCATCTACTCCAACATCGGCTACGAGGTGCTGGCGCAGCACGTGGCGCACGCCTCGGGCATGGCATTCTCCGACTACCTGCGCACCGGCGTGGTCCTCCCTCTGGCCATGACCGGCACCGAGCTCCGTCCCGGGACGTCGCCGGCGTCGGGAGGGCGCGGGCCCGTGCGGGACCTGCTCGCCCTCGCCGCCGAGCTCCTGGCGCCGCGCCTGGTGTCGCCCGCCACCCTGGCAGAGGCCACCTCGGTGGCCTTCCCGGGCCTGGCCGGCGTGCTCCCGGGCTTCGGCCGGTTCGACCCCTGCGACTGGGGCCTGGGCTTCGAGATCCGCGACGCCAAGGCCCCGCACTGGACCGGCACCCGCAACTCGCCGGGCACCTTCGGCCATTTCGGGCAGTCGGGGAGCTTCGTGTGGGTCGACCCCGTGGCCCAGGTGGCGTGCGCGGCGCTGTGCGACCGGGACTTCGGCCCCTGGGCCCACTCGGCGTGGCCCGCCCTGGCCGACGCCGTGCTGGAGGACTGGGCCCTGGCCTAGGCTGCCGCGGCGTGAAGGGCGTGATCCTGGCCGGGGGCAGCGGCACCCGGCTGCACCCGCTCACCCGCATCACCAACAAGCACCTCCTGCCCATCTACGACCGGCCCATGATCAGCTACGCCATCGAGGCGCTCGTGCTGGCCGGCATCAACGAGATGATGCTCGTGACCGGCGGCACCCACGCCGGGGAGTTCCTCCGTCTGCTGGGCAACGGCCACGAGCACGGCATCGACCGGCTCAGCTACGCCTATCAGGACCGGCCCGGGGGCATCGCCGAAGCCCTGGGCCTGGCCGAGCGGTTCGTGGCGGGCGACTCGGTGCTCGTCATGCTCGGCGACAACATCGTCGAGCGCACCTTCCGACCCACCGTGGAGCACTTCGCCAGCCAGGGTGGGGGGGCCCGCATCGTCCTGACCGAGGCCGACGACCCCGCCCACCTGCGCCACCTCGGGGTCCCCGAGTTCGATGCCGAACGTCGCATCACCCACATCATCGAGAAGCCCGACGACCCTCCCAGCAACTACGCCGTGACCGGCATCTACTGCTACGACCCCTCGGTGTTCGAGGTCATCGGCACCCTCGAGCCCTCGGGACGGGGCGAGCTCGAGATCACCGACGTCAACAATTACTTCGTCGAGCAGCGCACCATGGCCTACGACATCCTCGACGGCTTCTGGGGTGACGCGGGCGAGTCGATCGACGCCTACTACGCCGTCAACGACTTCGTGCGCGCCAACGGGGCCAACAAGGGCTGAGCACCCCGAGGCCGGCGTCCGGACTCAGGCGTCGAGGAAGCGGCGGATCCCCAGGTAGGAACCGAAGGACCCGATCACCACGCCGATCAGCACCACCACCAGGCTGGTGACGATCACCTCGCCCGTGGGCATCCGCATCTGGTACCAGATGTTGCCCGTCTTGGTGTTGGAGAAGCTGTCGAGCAGGAAGTGCAGCGAGAACACCGTCAGCGAGGCGAACAGCGCCCCGAAGAGGCCCTGGGCCACGCCCTCGAACATGAACGGCACCCGGATGAACCAATTGGTGGCCCCCACCAACTTCATGACCGACACTTCGCGCCGTCGGGCGAAGATGGCCAATCGGATGGTGTTGATGATGAGCACCGATGCCGAGAGCAACAAGATGACGGCCAGCACGAAGAAGACCAATTGCAAGATGCGGCTGACCGTCTGGATGTTGTGGATGGTCTTGGTGGGCACCGCCACGCTCTTCACGCCCGGGAACTTGCCGAACTGCCGTGCTATGGCCAGGGCCTCGCTGGGGTTGTCGAGCTGGATGCGCAACGAGGCCGGCATGGTGCCCACCGTCAACACCTGGTACTCCGGCGGCGTGAGGAGGTGCTTGGACTCGGCCAGGTCGAAGGCCTGGGAGCGGTAGGTCGAGGACCGGACATAGGGAAGCTGGTGCACCTGCTGCTCCACCGAGTCCCGCTGGGCCACCGAGACGTTGGGGTTCAGCCACACGATGGCGTCCACCCCGTGCGCCCACTGGGTCGTGGCATGGGCCACGCCCTGGCGCAGCAGCAGCGACGCCCCCACCAGCGACAGCGACACCCCCACGGTGAGCACCGCGGCGATGGTCATGAGCCGGTTGCGCCACAGGTTCGACGCCGTCTCGCGCGCCACGTAGTCCAGCGAGACCGGCATGTCAGTGCGTCCCCCGCTGCAGCTGGTCCTCGGGCGCCATGCCCGCCGGGGCCATGCCGTAGACGCCCCGGGCCTGGTCGCGCACCAAGGTGCCGTGGTCGAGCTCGATGACGCGCCGGCGCATCTGGTCGACGATGCCGGCGTCGTGGGTGGCCACCACCACCGTGGTGCCGGTGCGGTTGATCCGGTCCAGCAGGCGCATGATGCCCTGACTGGTGGCGGGGTCGAGGTTCCCGGTGGGCTCGTCGGCGAGGACCACCAGGGGCCGGTTCACGAAGGCCCGCGCCACCGCCACGCGCTGCTGCTCCCCACCGGAGAGCTCGCCGGGAAGGCTCTCGTGTTTCTTCGACAACCCCACCAGGTCGAGCACCTGCGGGACCTGCTGCGCGATCACGTGCTTGGGTCGCCCGATCACCTCCAGCGCGAAGGCCACGTTCTCGAACACCGACTTGTTGGGTAGCAGGCGGAAGTCCTGGAACACGCACCCGATGTTGCGCCGAAGGTAGGGGATCCGCCACTGGCTGAGATGACAGATGTCTCGGCCCGCCACCCAGATGCGCCCGTCCCCGGGGTCCTCCTCGCGCAGCAACAGGCGGATGAACGTCGTCTTGCCCGAGCCCGACGGGCCCACGAGAAAGACGAATTCGCCTTTGTCGATGTCGATCGACACGTCGCGCAGCGCGATCGAGCCGCTCTTGTAGGTTTTGGTGACGTTCTCGAAACGGATCATCGAGTGAGTCCTCGGCGGCATGCCCCAACCGCCATCGGCCGTAGTGGCACAAGAGGGCGAGCCAACTCTACCAGTCGCACCTCAACCCCCACAGATCGGCCTCTCTTCACCACCACCCGAGCCACGGATGGTCCTCAGTTGCCCACGGGGCGGCGGCGTCGCAATTCGGCCTCGATGAAGGCGTCGAGATCCCCGTCGAGCACGGCGTCGACGTTGCCCGTCTCGCACTCGGTGCGCAAGTCCTTCACCATCTGGTACGGCGCCATGACGTAGGAGCGGATCTGGCTGCCCCAGGCGACGTCGGCTTTGGGCCCCGACAGCGAGTCGAGCTCCGACCGCCGCTCGGCGCGCTGGAGATCCACGAGCTTGGCCGCCAGGATCTGCATGGCCCGTGCCTTGTTCTGGTGCTGGCTGCGCTCGTTCTGGCACGACACCACGATGCCGGTGGGCAGATGGGTGATGCGCACCGCCGAGTCGGTCTTGTTGACGTGCTGTCCCCCCGCGCCCGAGGACCGGTACGTGTCGATGCGCAGATCCTTGTCGTCGATGGCGATCTCGGTGGCGGCGTCCTCGAGGAAGGGGATCACGTCCACCGAGGCGAAGCTCGTCTGGCGGCGGTGCTGAGAGTCGAACGGTGACATGCGCACCAGCCGGTGCACGCCCCGCTCCGCCGACAACAGCCCGTAGGCGAACCTGCCCTTCACGATGAACGTCGCCGACAACAACCCCGCCTCTTGGCCTTCGGTGGTCTCGTCCACCTCGAAGGCGAACCCGCGGCGCTCGGCCCACCGCAGGTACATGCGCAGCATCATCTCGCACCAGTCCTGGGCGTCGGTGCCCCCGGTGCCGGCGTGGAGCTCGGCGATGGCATCGCGCTCGTCGTACTCGCCCGAGAACAGCGACCGCAGTTCGAGATCCGAGAGCTGTTTGGTCAGGTCGTCAACGGCTTCGGTGAGCTCACCGGCGAGCGAGTCGTCGGACTCCTCGACCATGAGGCCGTACAGGACCTCGGTGTCGGACAACTTGGCACCGAGGCTCTCGAGCATGTCGATGTCCGCGTTCACCGAACTGAATTCCGACGTCACCCGCCGGGCCAGGTCGGGGTCGTTCCACAGGTCGGGGCGCGACACCTCGGTCTCGAGCTCGGCCCGCCGCTCCCGCAGGCGGTCCAGGCCCAGATACCCCTCGGCCTCTTCGAGGCGCTTGCGGAGCGACGCCAGCTCCGCCCGGAGGTCGCGCTGGTCGCCGGCCCCTGCGGGCTCAGGCCGCGCCATGACAGAGCTTGAACTTCTTGCCGCTCCCGCACCAGCACGGCTCGTTGCGCCCGAGCTTCTCGGTGGGAGCCTTCACCAGGGGGGCCTGGGTCTCCTCGTCGGCCTGGTGGCGGGGCGAGACCTGGCGTCGATGGCCACCACCGCGCACTGCGCGCCGACCAGGTCCTTGGCCGTGATGCCCACGGTCCATCCCAGGCGCGCGGCCTGCGCGACGATTTGATCGGTGGTGTGGATCGAGGTCGGCCGGCGCAGCTTGGGAATCCGCT
>Ga0208849_1000449_pt1 | contig 38489 bp, 39 predicted proteins | sample NGESurdeep072012_10_FD_184470 | JGI IMG/M metagenome (GOLD analysis project Ga0208849, IMG submission 184470) | Arctic peat soil microbial communities from Barrow, Alaska - NGEE Surface sample 53-3 deep-072012 (SPAdes) | ecosystem: Environmental > Terrestrial > Soil > Wetlands > Peat ... | reverse complement strand
CACATTTTCTATTTCGGCACCAAATATTCGCTCCCCATGCGCGCCAATGTGACCGGCGCGGACGGCCGGGAGCACGCCGTCGAAGGTGGCTCCTACGGCATCGGGGTTTCGCGGCTGGTCGGCGCCATCATCGAAGCGAGCCACGACGAGGCGGGCATTATATGGCCGCAAGCGGTGGCGCCGTTCGATGTCGCGCTGATCAATCTGAAAGCAGGCGATGCGAAAACCGATGCGGCAAGCGAGGATGTTTACGCGAAGCTGACAAGAGCGGGCAGGGACGTGCTTTACGACGACACCCCCGAGCGCCCCGGCGCCAAATTCGCCGGCATGGATCTCATCGGCATTCCGTATCAGATCATCATCGGCCCGCGCGGTCTGGAGAAGGGCATGGTCGAGGTGAAGACCCGCGCCACCGGCGCGCGCGAAGAGTTGAGCCTGGACGAGGTGGCGAACAGATTCGGCGCGTGAGCGCAAAGCGCCGCCTGCCAGGGATGACAACGATATTTGTAGCGCCGCGCGACGATGTTCACCCCCGCTGTCATCCTCGCGCAAGCGAGGACCCAGCGCGCGCGCGTCTGCGCGCCAAATAACGCCGTACCAGCTACAGGCGATCGAATAAGTCTTCCCATTGCGGGTTCGACTTTTCGATCAGCTCGATTTTCCACGCCCGTCGCCAGTGCTTGATCCGCTTTTCGAGGTCGATGGCGGCGGCGATGTCTTGTGAGGTTTCAAACCAGACGAGATGATGCACGCGGTAACGCCTGGTGAATCCTTCGACAAGATCGTTCCGGTGTTCGTGTACGCGCCTCGCAAGATTGTTCGTGACGCCGATGTAGAGTGTGCCGTTGCGCCGGCTCGCAAGGATGTAGACGGAATAGTATCGGGGATCGCGCATCGGCGAAGGTTCGCAAAAGCAGTTCGCGAGTGTTTGCCCCGAATTGTCGCAATCCGTCCCGATCCGTGTTTCTCGTTTACCGAATGCGCTATTCGCCGCGCCGAGGCGCGGCGTGCTGGGTCCCCGGTCTACGCGTCGCAAGCGACGCTTGCCGGGGATGACAACGATATTTATGGCGCCGCGTTATCGCGTTCCCCCCCGCGCTGTCATTCTTGCGCAAGCGAGAACCCAGCGCGCGCGTCCGCGCACGCAATTGAACGCTTTTTTTGATCTCGCCGCGCTCCCGCGCGGCGTGCTGGGTCCCCGATCTGCGCCGCGCGAAGCGCGGCTTGTCGGGGATGACAACCATATTTATGGCGCCGCGCCATCGCGTTCACCCCCCGTTTGTCATCCTCGCGCCGCCGGTCCGGCGAACGCCGGTCGGAGCATAAACTCCAGCGAGGACCCGGCTCGCGTGCGCCGGCCACTCAAACCCTCGCGGGCGAAGTGCCGGCCAGCCCGTCGGCATGGGTGCATTGACCAAAGTCGGCAAAAGACGGAGATTGTGGACCACAGGGCCTGACTTCATGGCCGGCGAAAGAGGGGAAACCTATGAGCATTATTGCATGGATCATTTTGGGGCTGATTTCCGGCTTCATCGCCAGCAAAATCATCAACAAGAGCGGCGAGGGCCTGATCGTCGATATTCTGCTTGGGGTCGTAGGCGCGTTCGTCGGGGGCTGGCTGTTCACGCGGTTCGGTTACGCGGGTGTGACGGGCTTCAACATCTACAGCATGGTGGTCGCCGTCATCGGCGCCATTGTGGTGCTGCTGATCTACCACCTGATCGTTCGACGCCGCGCCTGACCGGGCTCGCACGCGCGCTGAAAGTCGCCGCCTGACATGGCGGCGGCCACGCGCCCGTTCGCGCCGTTCGGATGGATGGTTGCGCTTCGCTGTCTGCGCTCCAAACGCAGGAAACCGTTCGTCTCCGGCGGCCGCAATTGACTATTTGTATCCCATAGGATACCATTCGCCTGGTTGAAGTTGGGCAGACGGAAATCTACCGGCGCTGGTTTGACAATCTTCGCGACAGCCACGCTCAAAAGCGGATTCTTGCCCGAATTCGACGCCTGTCGCTCGGCAATCCGGGCGATGTAAGAGCTGTGGGTCGGGGCGTATCCGAACTTCGCATCGACTATGGACCAGGGTACAGGCTTTATTTCCTCCGGCGAGGATCGGCCCTTGTGATTTTGCTGATGGGTGGCGACAAGCGCACACAGGATCGAGACATCAAGACCGCCATTGCTTTGGCCGACGAGATCGGGAGCGTGCCATGAAAAAGACGCGAGAAAAAATCAGGATTCTTGCCTGGGATTCCGTCGAATATTTGAAGACAGAAAAAGACATGGCACATTATCTCGAGGCGGCGCTGGAGGATGGCGATCCAGCGCTTGTCGCCGCGGTGCTGGGCGACATCGCGCGGGCGCAAGGGATGACAAAAATAGCCAAAAAAGCAGGGCTGGGACGCGAGAGTCTTTACAAGGCGCTATCGCGCGACGGCAATCCGGAACTCGTCACCGTCCTGAAGGTGGTGAAAGCGCTCGGCCTCAAGCTGAAAGTCGCCGCCTGACATGGCGGCAGCCACGCGCCCGTTCGCGCCGTTCGAATGGATGGTTGCGCTTCGCTATCTGCGCCCCAAGCGCAGGGAAGCGTTTGTTTCCGTCATCTCCATCATTTCGCTGGTCGGCATTGCGCTGGGGGTAGCGGCGCTCATCATCGTCATGGCCGTGATGAACGGCTTCCGCCACGAATTGCTGTCGCGCATTCTGGGGCTGAACGGCCACATGGCCGTGGAAGCGCCGGCGGGCAATCTGGTGGATTTCGACGCGGTGGCGGCGCGCGTGCGCGGCGTGCCGGGCGTGATGCGCGTAGCGCCCATCATCACAGGACAGGTGATGGGAACCGCGGGCGGCGTCTCGCTCGGCGTGCTGGTGCGCGGCATGCGGGCACAGGATCTGAAATCGCTGAGCGAAGTTTCGCGCACGCTCTCCGACGGCGCGCTGGAGCGTTATCATGGCGGCGACGCGGTGATCGTCGGCGGCAGGCTCGCCAATCAGCTTCGCATCCATCCCGGCGACAAGATCACCCTGATCGCGCCGCGCGGCGACGTCACCCCGTTCGGCGTCACTCCGCGCGTAAAGTCCTATACCGTCGCCGGCACCTTCAATGTCGGCATCGCCGAATACGACCAGACCTTCGTCTTCATGCCGCTCCAGGAAGCGCAGCTTTATTTCAATCTCGACGACAAGGTGAGCGGGCTCGAGATCATGGTGAAGGATCCCGACAGTGTCGGATCGCTGATCGAGCCGGTGTCAAAAGCGGCCGGGCCGTATTCGCGCATCGTCACCTGGCAGGACATGAACATGAGCCTGTTCGAGGCGGTGGAAGTCGAGCGCAATGTGATGTTCCTGATCCTGTCGCTCATCATCCTGGTGGCGGCGCTGAACATTATTTCCGGCCTCTACATGCTGGTGAAGGACAAGGGCGCCGACATCGCCGTCCTGCGCACCATGGGCGCCACCCGCGGGGCCGTCATGCGGATCTTCCTCATCGCGGGCATGAGCATCGGGATCGCCGGCACCCTGACGGGCTGGCTGCTCGGCGTCGTCATCAGCATCAACATCGAACCGATCAGGCAGTTTCTCTCCGCGGTGTTCGGCATCGTGCTGTTTCCGCCCGACATTTATCACCTGACGCGGCTGCCGGAGATCATCGACACCCACGAAGTGACGTCCGTGATTCTCATGGCATTGACGCTTTCGTTTCTCGCAACGCTCTATCCCTCGTGGCGCGCGGCGCGGCTCGATCCGGTCGAGGCGCTGCGCTATGAGTGAGGCGGCTGCGGCGCTGCGATTGTGGGGCGTGACGCGCCTCTATGCCGAAGGCGAAGGCACCACGCTCGAAGTGTTCCGCGATGTGAGCCTGACGGTGATGCCCGGCGAGCTGGTGGCGCTGGTCGGGCCATCGGGCGCCGGCAAGTCGTCGCTGCTGCACATGGCGGGATTGCTGGAAGCGCCGTCGGCCGGCGCGGTCAGCGTCTGCGGCCGCGACGTTGCCGCCATGCCCGACCGCGAGCGAACGCGGCTGCGGCGCGACGCCATCGGCTTCGTTTATCAGGCGCATCATCTGCTGCCCGAATTCGACGCGCTGGAAAATGTGATGCTGCCGCAGCTCATCGCGGGCAGGTCGCGGAAAGAGGCCGCAGCGGAAGCCAGGCGGCTGCTCGAATGCCTCGGGCTTGGCGCCCGTCTCGAACACCGCCCCTCGCAGCTTTCCGGCGGCGAGCAGCAGCGCGTCGCCGTCGCGCGCGCGCTGGCCAATCATCCAAGGCTGCTTCTCGCCGACGAGCCGACGGGCAATCTCGATCCGCGCACCGCCGCCGGCGTGTTCGATGCGCTGGTGCAGCTCGTGCGTGCGGAGGGGCTGGCGGCGCTCATCGCCACCCACAATTACGAACTCGCCCATAAGATGGATCGCGCGCTCGTCCTGCACGAAGGCCGGGTGGTCGAAGGCGGCACGCTGAGGCCGTGAGAGGCTTCGCATTGAACTCGCCCGGTATCGGGAGTATCAAGCGCAGTCCGGTTCAGGGGAAAATCCACATGAAGAGAATTCCGTTTTTCATTTCCGTCTGCGCGCTGGCGGCGCTGGCTGCGCCGACTCTGCCATACGCAAGAGAAAGCAACGAAGCGCAGATCAGGGCGCTCGAGATGAAGTTCGCGGCGGCAGCGTCCGCCAAGGACGTCGATGCGATCATGCGCGCCTACGTGCCCGACGAATCGCTGTTTGTCTTCGACGTGATCATGCCGCGCCAATATGTCGGCGCTGCGGCGTACCGCAAGGATTGGAGCGATTTTCTCGCGACATTCAGCGGGCCGGTCAAATTCGAGATCAGCGATCTGGCGGTGTCGGGCGATGGCGAGATCGCTTATGGCCACAGCGTTCAACACGTGGTCGGCACGGACACCAAGGGCCACGCCGTGGAGTTTGTCGTTCGCGTCACCGACGTCTATCGCAAGATCAAGGGCCAGTGGCTGATCGTGCAGGAACATGTCTCCGTCCCGGTCGACATGAACGCGAACAAGCCGGACATGATGTCGAAGCCGTAGCGCCTGTTTGGAGCGGCCGGTGTGACATGACGATCGCATACGCCGACTGCTCCGCAATGGATGCAAGCGATCCGCTCGCTCCTGCCCGCGAGCGCTTCGTCATTCCCCACGGCGTCATCTATCTCGACGGAAATTCGCTGGGCGCGTTGCCCAGAAGCACCCCCGCGCGCCTTTTGCGGGTGATGGAGAAGGAGTGGGGCGAAGACCTCGTCCGAAGCTGGAACACGAATGACTGGATCGGGATGCCGGCGCGGCTGGGCGCGCGCATCGCGCCGCTGATCGGCGCCGCGGCGGACGAGGTGATCGTTGCGGATTCCACCTCCGTCAATCTCTTCAAGCTGGCGGCGGCGGCGCTCGGCCTCAACGCGCCGCGCCGGGTCATCCTCACCGAGCGCGATAATTTTCCCACCGATCTTTATGTGTTGCAGGGGCTTGAGGAGCTTCTCGGTGGTGCGGTCACCATGCGCATGGTCGCGCGCGGGGAACTCGAAAGCGCGCTTGACGAGGACGTCGCGTTGCTCGCGCTGACGCATGTCGATTTTCGCACGGGCGAAATTCACGCCATGAAGAGGCTGACCGCTGCCGCGCACGCGTCCGGCGCGCTTGGGCTATGGGACCTGAGCCACAGCGCCGGCGCGATGGCGTTGCACCTCGACGCCGACGACGTCGATCTTGCCACCGGCTGCGGCTACAAATATCTGAACGGCGGACCGGGCGCGCCCGCGTTCCTGTTCGTGGCGCGCCGGCTTCAGGGGCAGCTGCGTCAGCCCCTGAGCGGCTGGATGGGGCATGCGGCGCCGTTCGAGTTTGCCGCGCAGTATCGTCCGGCCGAGGGAATGCGGCGCACGCTTTGCGGCACCCCGCCGGTGCTGAGCATGGCGGCGCTGGAGGAAGGCTTGCGCAGCTTCGACGGCATCGACATGGGCGCGCTGCGCGCCAAATCGCGAGCACTGGGCGATCTGTTCCTCGATCTGGTCGAGGCGCGATGCGCAGACGCCGGTTTCGAAATGGCCTGCCCGAGGGATTCGGCGCGGCGCGGCAGCCAGGTGTCGCTGCGTCACCCGCAAGGCTACGCCATCATGCAGGCGCTGATCGCGCAGGGCGTCATCGGCGATTTCCGCGCGCCGGATATCCTGCGTTTCGGTTTCGCGCCGCTTTACACGCGCTATGTCGATGTGTGGAACGCGGTCGACAGGCTGGCGGTCATCATGAGCGAAGAAAGCTGGCGCGATGCCCGTTTTCAGGCCCGCGCGGTGGTGACCTAGAACCGCACTTACGGGATGTCACTCCTGCGATTCCGGTTCGCCTTTGGAAGGAAGCTCTACACCCGCATAGATTTCGCTCAACGCAATGGCGATGCCGATCTCCGGCATGGCGAGCGTGTCGCCTTCGGCGAGCGCGACAGCCGGCCAGACATCGCCCTGGCGGGTGAAGACGGTCGCGCCGACGCTTTTCTGCTCGAGAATGACATAGCGCCGGATTGACGGCGTCGCCTGGTATTCGCGCAGTTTCTCGATACGGTCGGTGCGCGCGCCGTCTTCGCTCAACACTTCGAAAACGACGACGGGATTTTCGATCACGCTCGAACCGAACACGACCGGGCTGCACGTCACAAGCGCGTTGGGATAGCGGACCTTGCCTGCGACAACGACTTTGACGTTCGGCCCAAATGGCCTGCAGGGCTTCCCGGCAAGCGCGGCGTCCAGGAGTTTCTGAAGATTAAAAGTAATTCGGTCATGCGCTATCGTTCCACCGGTCATCGCATGCGGTCCATATCCGTCGAATTCGAAGGGGCGATCCTGGCGTTCTTCCCACGCCAGGAATTGCTGGACGCTCATCGGCCGCTGCTGGGCAATGTTCATGGCGGGCAAGATAGCACGCGGTTTCGCAGGAAGCACGATTGTTCCAGGCGGAACCCACGGGACTTACTCTTCGGCATTGCCCGACCGCGTCGCATGCGATGTTGCAACGACATTGAAACAGGAATCCTCTGGTCAATCCCGTCCCAAGGGAATCCCGGAATGCGGATAACGGTTTCTCTTGACGACGAACTCCTGGCCACGGCCGAGGCGCTCACCGGCGTGAAGGTAAAATCGCGCCTGGTTCGCGAAGCGCTGCTGGCTCTGATCGAGCGCGAAAGCGCGCGGCGGCTGGCACAGCTGGGCGGCAGTGAGCGCAATCTGAACGTACCGCCGCGGCGGCGGCCGAAGCGCGCATGACATTGATCGACACCGCGGTATGCGTTCAATCATTTCCACCACTGGTCACTTTTTGTTCTTGACAGAACGAAATAAGAACATATGCTCCCTCGTCCTTGAACTTTGGAGGCGGAACATGGCGGCGTGGCTCGGGGACATCGTTGGCGGTGCGGGACTTCTGCTCATCCTGGGTGGAGCATTCGCCTGGGCCGATATCGCGCATGTTGTCGTCGCGGGCCTTTGAGCGAAGTTCTGTGGATGAACGGCGATTGGACGGGCGCGGACGCACCCGGCCGTCCGATACTGCATCCTTGCGAATCCAGGTTCCTCACCCGCGCAGAGAAGCGTAGCGGGGGAGGGGGACCGCCGAAGGCGGTGGAGGGGGCGGGTGCGACCACCGATGTTCGAGCGAGCGGTAAACGACTCCCGACACGTCCCGGGATCTGGCCGGAGAAAACGCGTGCGCGTCGCGAATTTCTGCAACAGATATTTTGAGCGACGAGAGAGCGAAGGGTGTCCCTGTGCGCATCGCGCAGACGACGGCCCCCTCCACCGCTTCGCGGTCCCCCTCCCCCGTAAACGCACGGCTGTCCGGGGAATTTCCTCGATCATTTGCGAAAGCCACTTCGCCAACAGGGAGTTTTGTACGCGGGATGGTTTCCCGACTCAGGCTTTCATTTGTTCCGGCAAATGTTTCACGCGGAGAGAGGGAGACGCGGAGGGCCGAAGACGATCGACGATCCGCAGGAGTCCCTTGCTCTATTTCGGCGCTTGGCCGAAGCACCTGCGCGCAGCGGAGTGGCGCCCGGTAAGACAGAAAACAGGCCGTATCCACGATCTCGCCAATAATCTCGTCTGGCGCTCTGTGCGGTCTGGCACCTGCTCCGCGTTCTCCTTGTCTCCGCGTGAGCAATTTCTGAGGAACGGCAACCGCAATGCCTGCCGGATTGATCGCGACACCCGGGCCGGACACAAAATGCGACATCTTCCGTTTCCCCGGACAGCCGTGCCGTAAACGGGGGAGGAACATGTAGCCATGGCGGACGCGCGCAAAGCATCGGGCTTCGTTCATCTGCGGGTGAAGAGCGCCTACTCATTGCTCGAAGGCGCGGTGCGGCCCGACGAGTTGGCGAAGCTCGCCCGCGCCAATGCGATGCCGGCCGTGGCGGTCACCGACGCCGATAATCTGTTCGGTGTCTACGAGATCAGCGAAACTCTGGCGAAGAACGGCGTGCAGCCCATCGTCGGCTGCCAGCTCAGCGTCGTGTTGAACGAAACTCCGGCGGCGCCTGGCGCCATCATGCGCGAAAAGCCCGCGTCGCTGGCGTTGCTGGTGCAAAACGAAACCGGTTACCGCAATCTGACAAAGCTTCTGAGCGCCGCCTATCTGGGCGCCGAGCCGGGGGATTATCCGCATGTGAAATGGCCCCTGCTCGCGGCCCATGCCGCCGGGCTGATTGCGCTGACGGGCGGCCCCGGCGGGCCGCTCAACCGGCTGATCGTGGACGGCCAGCCGGCGGCCGCGGCCGCGCTGCTCGACCGGCTGAAGGCCCTTTTTGGCGACCGGCTCTATGTCGAGCTGCAGCGTCACGGACTGGCAGAGGAGCGGGCCGCCGAAGCCCCGCTGATCGATCTCGCCTATGCGAGGGATTTGCCGCTCGTCGCCACCAACGATGTGCATTTCGGCGCGGCCGACATGTACGAGGCGCATGATGCGCTGCTTTGCATCGCGGACGCGAGTTTCGTGTCGCAGGACGACCGCCGCCGCCTGACGCGCGAGCACCGCTTCAAATCCGCGGCCGAAATGGCGGCGCAATTCGCCGATCTGCCGGAAGCGATCGACAACACGCTCGAGATCGCAAGGCGCTGTGCGTTCCGGCCGAAAAAGCGCGCGCCCATCCTGCCGCGATTTGTGCCCGACTCGGGTCTGTCGCCCGACGAAGAATTGCGCGTGCAGGCGCAAGCGGGGCTTGCCCGCCGCCTCGCCGCGCACGGCCGCTATGCCGACGAGCAGGTCTATCGCGACCGCCTCGCCTTCGAGCTCGACGTCATCATTCGCATGGATTTCGCGGGCTATTTCCTCATCGTCTCCGATTTCATGAAATGGACGCGCGGGCAGGGCATCCCCGTCGGCGTGCGCGGCTCGGGTGCCACCTCGCTGGTCGCCTGGGCGCTCGACATCACCGGGCTCGATCCCATCCGCTTCGGCCTGCTGTTCGAGCGCTTCCTCAACCCCGAACGGGTGTCGATGCCGGATTTCGACATCGATTTCTGCCAGGAGCGCCGCGACGAAGTGGTGCATTACGTGCAGCACAAATACGGCGCCGACCGGGTGGCGCACATCATCGCGCTGGGCTCGCTGCAGGCGCGCGCGGCGGTGCGCGACGTGGGCCGGGTGCTGCAGATGCCGCTGGGGCTGGTGGACCGCATCGCCAAGCTGGTTCCCAATCCCGCCGGTCATCCGATGGGAATCGAAGAAGCGATCGCCGGCGAACCGCGCCTGCAGGCGATCCGCGAGCAGGAGCCGCTGGCCGAACGGCTGTTCGCCATCGTCAGCCGGATCGAAGGGCTCTATCGCCACGCCTCCACCCATCCGGCCGGCGTGGTGATCGGCGACAGGCCGCTGGACGAGATCGTGCCGCTTTATCGCGATCCGCGCTCCGACATGCCGGTGACGCAGTTCGACTATGAAGACGCGGAAAAAGCCGGCCTCGTCAAATTCGATTTTCTCGGGCTGAAGACCCTGACGGTAATCGCCAAATGCGAGGCGCTGCTCAAGCGCCGCGGCATCGAGGTCGACACCCAGACCATCGATTTCGACGATGTGCCCACTTTCGAAATGCTTGCGCGCGGAGAAAGCGTCGGCGTCTTCCAGCTCGAAGGCGCCGGCATGCGCGATCTGATCCGCAAGATGCGCCCCGACCACATCAACGATCTGGTGGCGCTGGTGGCGCTTTATCGCCCCGGCCCGATGGATTCGATTCCGAAATACATCGCCTGCAAGCGCGGCAAGGAGAAGCCGGACTATCTGCATCCGGCGCTGGAACCGATCCTGAGCGAAACCTTCGGCGTAATGACTTACCAGGAAGACGTCATGCGCATCGCCCGCGAGCTGGGCGGTTATTCGATGGGGCAGGCCGATCTTCTGCGCCGCGCCATGGGCAAGAAGATTCCGTCCGAAATGGCGGTGCACCGCGAGACCTTCGTGAAAGGCGCCAGCGAAAAAGGCGTCGCCGCGCCGGTGGCCGAAACGATTTTCGAGACTGCCGCGAAGTTCGCGGGCTATGGCTTCAACAAGGGCCATGCCGCCGCCTATGCGCAAGTCGCCTATCAGACCGCCTATCTGAAGGCGAATTATCCGGTTGAGTTCCTGGCCGCCTCGATGACGCTCGATATCGGTTCGACCGACCGGCTCAATATTTTCCGCCAGGAAGCGCAGCGCCTGGGCATCCGCGTGGCGCCGCCCGACATCAACCGCTCGGAAGCGATCTTCGCCTGCGACAACGAAAAGCGGGTGATTTTCTATGCGCTGGCGGCGGTGAAAGGCGTCGGCCGCCAGGCGATGGACCATGTCGTGGCGATGCGCGAAGCGGGCGGCGCGTTCCGCGGCATGGCGGATTTCGCGCGCCGGGTCGACGCCAAGCTCGTCAACCGCCGCGCCTTCGAAAGCCTGGTGCGGGCGGGCGCTTTCGATGCGCTGAGCGCCAATCGCCGCCAGCTCGTCGAATCCGCCGACACCGTCCTCAACGATTCCCAGCGCACCACGCGCGAACGCGAATGCGGCCAGTCGACCCTGTTCGGCGAAGCGGTGGTGGAAGAGGATTTGCGGCTGGCCCCGGTGGACGACTGGCTGCCGCACGAGCGGCTGAGCGAGGAATTCGCCGCTATCGGCTTTTATCTCTCCGGTCATCCGCTCGATGCCTATGCCGCCGCGCTCAAGCGGCTGGGCGTGGTGAGCTGGGCGGCGCTGTGCGAAGACCGCCGGCGCTCCAGTTTCCGCGCCGTGCTGGCCGGCACCATCATCCGCAAACAGGAACGCCGCGGCCGCAACGATCAGCCTTACGGCTTTCTCTCGCTGTCCGATCCCACGGGCATGTTCGAAGCGATGGTGTTCTCCGAAGTGCTGGTGGCGGCGCGCCCGCTGCTGGAGGCCGGCAAATCCGTCTTGCTGGCGGTCGGCGCCGACTGGATCGACGACGAGCTCAAGCTGCGCGCGCTTTCCATCTCCGATCTCGAAAAAGCGGTGGCCGAAGCGGGCGAGGGCCTGCGCATCTTTCTCGACGACACCAGGCCGCTCAACGCCATCGCCGGCCAGATGAAAAACGCAGGCAGGGGAATCGTCACCCTGGTGGTCAATGGCAGCGAGGGCCGCGAAGTCGAGATCAGGCTGAAAGACCGCCAGCAGATTACCGCCAGCCTGCGCAACGCCATCAAATCGCTGCCCGGCGTGGCGGCGGTGGAGTCGGTGTGATGACACTGACGCCAAGACGGCCGCGCGCACACCCCGATTTCACCATGGCCGGGCTTGACCCGGCCACCCAGCCGCCGCATGAGCCTGCCCTCGCGAAGGCGAGGGTCGGCGCGGCGAATGACAAGGTTGAATCATGCCCAGCGGTTTCGTTTATATCTGCGCCAGCCGGAGGAACGGCACGCTTTACGCCGGCATCACCTCCGACATTCCCGCACGCATGCAGGCGCATCGCGACGGCCAAGGCTCGAAGTTCGTTCAAAAATACGGCGTCACGCGGCACGTCTGGTTCGAAGAGCACCCGCTCTACGCGAACGCGATTCAGCGCGAGACCAGCATCAAGCGCTGGAAACGCGCATGGAAACTCGCATTGATCGAGAAGAGGAATCCGCTATGGGACGATCTGCTTGAGACATGGAATGCCTGAGCGTCACATCGGCGCGCGGACGCTCGCCTGCTGGGTGGCCGGGTCGAGCCCGGCCATGGTGACAGAGGGTGGGTGACCGGCTCGGAGGCCTGTCACAGTGTCGGGCCGACCACGCCGTCGCCATGCGAGTTGGTGTCCGAAACGCGTTCAATCGCCGCCGCCCAACCATTATACCAAATCTCACCATGGCCGGCCTCCGAGCCGGCCACCCAGCCGCCGCATGAGCCTGCCCTCGCGAAGGCGAGGGTCGGCGCGGCGAGGGACAAAGATGAATCATCGGAAGCGCCTCGGCGCAGAATGGAGCCAATGTGAGCGAACATGCCGGCGGAGCCTTCGACGTGAAGCTTGCGCCCGAAACGGTGACCGGCAGGGTGGCCGACGCCTCGCTCGGCCAAATGTCCATCGACAAGACGTTCCACGGCGACCTCAAAGCGACAAGCACTGGAGCGATGCTGACGGCCGGGACCGCCGCAAAGGGATCGGCAGACTATGTCGCGCTGGAGAAAGTCACGGGCACGCTCAAGGCGCGCGCGGGGAGTTTCATCCTCATGCACAACGCCACCATGACGCGCGGCGAAGGTTTGCTGAACGTCATCGTGGTGCCGGATTCCGGAACCGGCGCGCTTGCCGGACTGACCGGCAAGATGACCATCCGCATCGAAGCCGGAAAGCACCTCTACGATTTCGACTACGAGCTGCCGCTAAGGAAGTGAGGGATTTGTCACCAGCGCCATGACAGCGGTTAGGAGTGGTCTCCAAGACGGAGTCTTGCCTCGACGGCAGCCGTGGAGTCGGTTGAAATTCGTTCAACAACAGACATTTGCGCTTCCTATTGACGAATCACAGGCTTGCATGCACGCATCCACATATGGTCGTGCGAACAAAGCGCTCAGTCCCTCCGTCTTGCTCGGCGGCAAATTCTGACAAACCGCCTTTCGTCAATGGTAGTCTAAGAAAGGTGAAATGCGAAGGAGCGATTTTCGAAGCGTGTTCGGCGATAACGCCCTCCCCTTCTTCTCAATCTGACGTAGTTCTTGACTTCCAGAAAGGCGTTGCAGATCAGCAATTTGGAACCGTACTTTCCGATCCACCGTGGCAGTTTCTAAATCGAACGGGAAAGATTGCACCTGAGCATCGGCGTCTTACACGCTATTCAACGATGAGCGTGGACAAAATATGTTCGTTGCCCGTCGCAAACTGTCTGGCGCAGACAGCGCATCTTTATCTTTGGGTACCGAATGCCCTTTTGCCGGAAGGGCTTCGCGTAATGAAGGCTTGGGGATTTCAGTATAAATCGAACATCGTTTGGCACAAGCTACGCAAGGACGGCGGCAGTGACGGGCGCGGCGTCGGGTTCTATTTCCGCAATGTCACGGAGATTTTGTTGTTCGGAACGCGCGGCAAAAATGCGCGGACACATAAGCCCGGCCGCACCCAGGTCAACTATATTGGTACGCGCAAGCGCGAGCATAGCCGCAAACCAGACGAGCAGTATCCGCTAATTGAAGGATGCAGCCCTGGACCTTTCCTTGAGATGTTTGCGCGCGGCGCGCGCCCAGGTTGGGCGAGTTGGGGGAATCAGGCAGAGGATGGTTACGCACCGACGTGGAACACTTACGCTCACAACTCCTCATCCGGACGGATGGCTACCTCTGCCAACGGGACTGGCCGATAGATCGTAGCAACGGCATTCTTCGCAAGCAGCCTCGGAAGCTTCTGGCGAAGACATGAAAATTCGGACTTCTATGAATGTGTGTTATAGAGGACCGCGGCAGTACATACGAATTTCAGAATGACAGCCGATTCAGAACAATGGAGTCCAGGCAGCTTCACGAAGAATTTCAGTTGGGGCGACGAGTCGTCTGGCCTGCTGCAACTTCATGAAAGTATACGGCTCGGCTTTGCTGGCGCCATGTCCGACGTACCGCGGGCCGAATTTCGCGCGAGGGTCGAGGGATCGTATCGACCAGATTACATTCCAATGAATTTCTTTCTCTTCAACCGGGTCGTTGATGGCATCGACCATCTGATTGCCGATGAGCTTGTGTTTCAGGCTCTAAATGAAGTGCATTCGCCCCGTTTTGATAAGCTAGCCCTCTTTGCGTTCAATTTCAGTTTCGCAGGAAAATGGCGGGGTGCGAAACCGTATCAGCGGCGACCTGCACTGTGGTCAAACGAATACGTTAAGAAACGCGTTGATCGACAATTTCATTGGAACACGAAATTGATCAACGCCGGCGATATTGAGGGATTCGTATTTTCTGACCCTCGTTATACTGGGAAGACGGTTAGAAAGTTGGCAACCAACCTGAACTATCTTTACAGGCTTGGGCGGTTGTCGGAATTTGCGGAAACGCGCGTTGAGCGCTGGTGGGTTGATGCTCTTTTCCTGGCCTTGGATCGTCTCATTGAAGACCGCAAGTTAGACGGCAAAACACCAATTGAATCGCGATACGGCGCATTGCTATCCCGGTCAGACTTCCAAGCTATCAGCGGGAACCGCAGTGTCGAAAAGGACTTGGCCACTAAGCACCTCATAACACTGTACACAGCATGCGGAGCGAGAGAGAGATTTTCAGATGAGTTGGTGAAAGAAAGAACCGCGCTGAAGTTACCCGAAGTGGAGTGGTTGTTCGCCAATGATTATAGACCGCAGGGAGCCGTACATCCGACAAATCCACAAATCCTAAAAAATATTCCTCGGGCTTGTGCCATGCTCGCTCGATATGCGGGGTTTGATGTTATCGACGCTGATGAATTGGCAAACTTCAATGCGGCAGAGTTTATTCGAAGACATACAAGGGACGCGTTGGCGAATCTGCGTGAAAGAAGAATTAAGCCGACAATGAGTGCCGAAGAATTGACGAGAATTACGAGAGAGAGATGACCACGTTCATCGATACAAACATTCTAATTTACCTCACGAATCCAGCGGAAAAAATGCATTCATGGTCGGTCAAGAAATTTCAGGAATGTAAATCAAAGGGCCCGGTCATTATCTCCGACATAGTGTATTGCGAATTTTCTGTTGGCATGGAGACGAAGAGTGATGTCGATGCGGCACTATCGCTGTTCGCATTGGAGCGATTGCCAGAAAGCGACGAGGCGCTTTTTCGTGCTGGTGTGGCGTTCAAAGCGTACCGAGCGAACAAGGGACAAAAGTTGAACGTTCTTCCAGATTTTTTGATTGGTGCACTCGCTGAAGTCGTTGGAGCTCCTCTTTTAACGGCCAACGAGAAGGACATCCTAAAATACTTTCCTGACGTTACAGTGATCAGTCCATAGCCTGAGGAGCGTGTTACTGGAAGATAGTTTTGGCAATCCGGGGAGTTGAGTGCGGCAGCCGCCGCGCCAAACTGTCATCGCACCCGCCGAATATGCACAGGAGGGAACGTGACGCACGGTTCGTTTCCATCGTGAGGTCGCCAATGCTGTCGGTGCACGATTCGTCGCCTATGGCTCAGGCTTGTTGCAGACGGAGCATTCACCTTGGCATCTGTCGCAGAATGCTGCGTCAAAGGTTTGCGCAACTTCCCATCGCTGCGTCTCGGGGTCCCATTCGGCCCATGCATCGACACGGACTTCTTCGCTTCCACAAGTCCCGCAGATAACAATGTATCGCCGCGGCTTCGACGCCCGTGCGCTCATGGTCATGGTTTTCTCCTCAGTTGGCGTTCTCATGATACCGCGGCCAAGAGTTCGGCGACAGGTCGGGAATTTGCTTGGAATTGTAAATCGCGTTTATCGTCAGCGCGACGAGCCGCTGAACCAACACGTCACCATGGCCGGCCTGCGAGCCGGCCGCCCATCCGCCGCGCATCGGCGCAACACGTATCCCACCCATGCTGTGGCGAGGCGAACAGCGGTTGAGCGCATCCGGCGGCGGTGAGACAAGCATCAACCGTGAGGAATCCTTCCTCACTCTTCTTCCGAGAAAAAATCTTCGTCGATTCGTTTGAAGTCGATGCTGCGGTCCACGCGAACGCCCACGTTGTGCTCGACCATGAGATCGGCAAGTTGCTGCCCGTCGATCAGAACAATGCGTTGCGCCAAATGTCGCGCGAACTCGACAGCTTGGGCGCTGAAGGACGACGTGGTTACAAAGACGCCCTTCGAGGCTCCAAGGCCGACGAGGCTGCCGACAAACGCCTGAACATCTGGCCGCCCTACAGCCAGGCCCTCCCGATAGCGTTTTGCCTGCACGTACACTCTGTCCAGTCCGAGTCTGTCTTCGCTGATGACGCCATCCACGCCACCATCGCCTGTCCTGCCAAGCTGTTCCGCCGCGTTCTTGTGCGATCCGCCGTAGTCCATCGCCACAAGAAGCTTCACGATTGTTGCCTCGAAGAACGCTGGAGGGTTTTGCAAAATCCGTTGAAGCAGGTCCGAGCGAAGGGCCGATCCCAATGCCATGTATGCAGCATCTATCTGCTCTTCCGGTGTAGCCACAGAAGCAGGGCCGACACTGGATGACGCAGTTACGGCTTGTTGACTTGAAGTGCGATCGCGACGGCTATCGTGATAGAATTCGCTGAATTGGGGAATTGCGAGAAGCGCATCGAGATCAATGCGTGCAGGATTGGTTGACAGCATCGCGCGGCCTGCACCGCTAGAAACAAATCGGCCCCTTTGCGGAATATCGATCAAGCCTGCCTTGGTCAGATAGAATTTTGCCCAATGAACGCGGTTGTGAAGGAGCCTTTGGCGGCCGCTTGGCAACAATTCGTTCCGCTCGATTTCCGTAAGTCCGAACTGGTCGGCAATCTCGTTTGCCGCGGTGGGAACAGTCGTTTCACCCCCGGCTGAAGCCTTCAAGACAGGCAGCATCAGGGTCTGATAGTCCGGTATTGGCATATCGGCCTCGCAAGTGAACCCAAGCTTATTTTGTGAAATCGACTCCGTCACGGAGCGTTGGCAGTTCGAAGATCAGAGTCAATTCGGCTCGCGGACGCTCGCCGGCTGGGTGGCCGGGTCAAGCCCGGCCATGGTGAGGGGGCGGTGGGTCAAGCCCGGCCACATGTGGTCTGCCGCCGAGTGGGCCACGGCGAATGGGGTGGCGATAACGCCCGTCAGTTGTTGGCGGATTTGTCCGCCGGATCCGTCCTCTTCTCTACGCAGGGGAGGAATGCACCGTCGCGAGCTTCGCGATTTGTCCACGCCGCAGGCGGATCACAGGATAGGCCGCGAGTGCGAGAACGACCGCGCCCGCGCTCCAGACGAGGAGATCGGGATCGGACGATGCGATGAGCCAGACGCAAAATGCCGTGCTGCAAACGGCAATCGCGCGCACGCTCCATCGGTATTTCCCGGGCGCGGAGCGGCTCAGCCGAAAAAGCGCAAGGCTTGCCGCGCCATAGGCCGCCACGCAGAGAACGACGGACATGTTCGCCACGATCGTGAACTGGCGCGCCAGCGTCGGGCTCGCCGAAGCAATGGCAACGAGGCTCATGAGCATGCCCATTGCGAACAGCGTCAAATTCGAAACCCTGTCCGCCGGTCGCGCGGTCATGATCTGCCCGATCATGGTTTCGCTTTCCGCCGTTTCCGCATTCATCAGGATGACGGTGCCCAGGGTGCCCGACGCCTTCATGAGAGCAAAGAGCGCGATGACGCCCGCCGCCACGGTGCCGAGCATCGGAACCACTGCCGCGGCGAAGGGCGCATTGGATTTGGCGAGAACGGCGGCGGGCAGGATTCCCATGATTGCGGCGGAGGCGGCAATGTAGATGACCGCCGCGATGGCAAGACCCCCGAAGGTGCCGATGGGCACATTGCGTCCGGGATTTCGCACGCGCTGCGTGATGACGCTGGCCGATTCGATCCCGAGAAACGCCCAGAACACCATCACCGTCGCGCGCGGCACCACCGCGGGCAGACTCTTTCCCGTGACGTTCCACGACGCCATGAAGGTGTGGCTATCGAACACGAACCAGCCGCCGATCGCCACGATCAGAATCGGCACCAGACCGATCGCCAGCATCCATCCGGCGAAGCGGGCGACGAATTTCGGTCCGATCAGGTTGGCGCCGATGAGGAGCCAGATGGCCGCGATCATTCCGATCGTCGAGCCCGGCGGTTTTGCGACCCACGGAATGAAAACACTGAGATACCCCACTACTGCGAGGCTGACGGCAACGGTGGCAACCCAGGTCGAGGCCCAATAAAGCGCAGCGGAAACGAATCCCGCGCCGGGGCCGAAGGCCTCCTGCACATGGGCGAACAGGCTCGTGTTTTCCGGTTTGAGGACCGCAAGCCACGCAAAGACGGCTGCTATCACCGCCGCGCCCAGCGTCGCCGCCACCCAGGCGATGATCGAAACCGAACCGATCGTGCCGAGGCCTGCGGGCAGCAAATAAATTCCCGAGCCCATCATGGAGTTGGCGACGACCACCATCGCCAGCAACGGCCCGAGTTTCTTTTCCCTGTCCGCCGCTTTCATGGGTGCCCCTGGTGATTCGACGCCACCCCAAGCATTGCGCTCCGCGCGCCGCTGCGACAAGGCGCGTTCTCGGTCGGCCGCGCGAATTGCGTTGCGTCAATCGCAGTGTCTGGCCCTAAAATCCAACCAACATCACCATGGCCGGCCTCCGAGCCGGCCACCCAGCGACCGCGCGTCGGCGCGGCCAGGGAATCCTTTGCGCGCTGCCGCTGCCGCGCGCCAACTGCTGTCAAATTCCCGCCACCGCCTTTGCCAGCCGGTCGAGGCCCGTGCGCACGCGGGCGGCGTCCTGGGCGAAGCAGACGCGGACGAATGAATCCGTATGCGGATCGTTCGGCGCGCCGAAGGCCGAGCCCGGCGCCGTGCCGACGCGCGCGCTGCGCACCAGTTCCGTCGCGAAGGCCAGACTGTCGCGCATGCCGTCGACGTGGAGAAAGCCGTAGAAGGCGCCCTGCGGCGCAATCCAGCGGATGCGGTTCTGCTCAGTGAGCCAGTCCGCGACGACGCCCATTCCGGCGCGGCAGCGTTCCAGCATTTCGGCGCGGAAGGCATCGCCCTGCGGCGACAGCGCCGCCAGCGCGCCATATTGCGCGAAGGTCGTGGCGCCGGTGTTGTTGGCCGCCGACATCATCCACATCTGCTGGCCGAGTCCCGCCGGATGCACCAGCCAGCCGATGCGCCAGCCCGTCATCGCCCAGGGTTTGGAGAAACTGTTGATGACGAACACCGCATCGTCGGGCTCGGCGATTTCGAGAAAGGACGGCGCGTGGGCGCGCCCGTCATACAAAATGGTGCCGTAGACTTCGTCGCTGATGACGGCAATGCCGCGCCGGCGCGCGAAGGCCAGCACGGCGCATTGTTCCTCCCGCGACATGATCCACCCCGTGGGGTTGCCGGGCGAGGAAATAAAGATCGCCTTCGTGCGCGCGTCGCAGGTCTCGAACAGCTTTTCGAGGTCGAGGCGCCATTGCGGCGGCGAGGCGTGCCAGTCGTCGTCCAGCGCTGCGAACTTCACGTTGGCGCCGCAGATTTCCGCCGCCTGGAAAATGTTCGGCCACACCGGCGAAACCGCCACGATGTTGTCGCCGGTCTCGATGACGCACTGCAGGGCGGTGACGACGGCCAGCATCGCGGCGCCCGGCACGGTGATGCGATCGAGCGCGATGTCGATGCCGAGGGTGCGGCGGTGGAAACCAACGATGGCTTGGCGCAAGGGGGCGATGCCGCGGGCGTTGGCATAGAAAGTCCGCCCTTCGTCGAGCGCCCGTTTGGCGGCGTCGCGGATGAAGGCCGGGGTGGCGAGATCGCTCTCGCCGAACCACAGGGCGATGATGTCGGGCTCCCCCAATGCCGTGCCCGCGACGAGGGCGATGCCGTTGGGTTGCAGGTGAGCGATTGCGGGACGGATGGGGGAGCCGCCGGCGCGGGGCGGAAAAACGGCTTTTTGCATGCCGCAATCGACAGGAAGCGGCTTGCGCCCGTCAAGCGCAGTTTCTATAACCCCTGCCATTCCACACGCGCAGGGTGGGTCGTGGGGCGAGTTGCTCCATCCCCGTCCGGTGCCCTTCGGGGTCATGTCCCTCGCGTCAGGCTGAACCGGAAAAGGAGAAATTTTCCATGGCCTTGCCAGAATTTTCCATGCGCCAGCTCCTGGAGTCGGGCGCCCATTTCGGTCATCGCAAGCAGCGATGGAACCCGAAGATGGCGCCCTACATCTACGGCTCGCGCAACGACATCCACATCATGGACCTCACCCAGACGGTGCCCCTGCTGCACCAGGCGCTGCTCGCGCTGCGCGACGTGGCGTCCGGCGGCGGGCGCATTCTGTTCGTGGGCACCAAGCGTCAGGCCAGCGACCCGGTGGCCGCGGCCGCCAAGCGCTGCGCGCAGTATTATGTGAACCACCGCTGGCTCGGCGGCACACTGACCAACTGGCAGACGATCTCCAATTCCATTCGCCGGCTGCGCAACATCGAAGAGACCCTGAATTCCGCGGGCGGGTCGGGCCTTACGAAAAAGGAACTCATCGGGCTGCTGCGCGAGCGCGACAAGCTCGAACGCTCCCTGGGCGGCATCAAGGAAATGGGCGGCCTGCCCAACATCCTGTTCGTGATCGATACCAACAAGGAAGAGATCGCGGTGGCGGAAGCGCACAAGCTCGGCATTCCGGTGGCCGCGATTCTCGATTCCAACTCGAACCCGGACGGGATCGCCTATCCGATTCCAGGCAATGACGATGCGGCGCGCGCGCTGGCGCTTTACTGCGACCTGGTTGCGCGCGCGATCATCGACGGGCTTTCCGAGAACCAGGCGGCGGCGGGGATCGACGCCGGCGAGCGGGAGATGCCGCTGGATACGCCCTTGCCGGAAGCGCCCTTGCCGGAAGCGCCCTTGCGGGAAGCCGAAAGCGCTGCCGCCGCTCCCGCGGCCTGACGGAAAAGACGGAGCTCGACATGGCGAACGTCACCAGCAGCATGGTGAAGGAGCTGCGCGACAAGACCGGCGCAGGGATGATGGACTGCAAGGCCGCGCTCGGGGCGACGGATGGTAATCTCGAAGCCTCCGTCGACTGGCTGCGCAAGAAAGGCCTCGCGAAGGCGGCGAAGAAGGCGGGGCGGCTGGCGGCGGAAGGCCTGATCGGCGTTGCGGCGCGCGGCGATGCCGGCGCGCTCGTCGAGATCAATTCGGAAACGGATTTCGTCGCGCGCAACGATCAGTTCAAGGACTTCGTCAAGCGGGCGGCGGAGTTGGCGCTCGTCATGGAAGGCGATGTCGAGAAGCTGGTCGCCCATCCTCTGGGCGACGGGGTTTCCGTTCAGGAAACGCTCACCCAGCTCGTTGCCAAAATCGGCGAAAATCTCACCATCCGAAGAGCGACGGCCATCGCCGTGTCGCCCGGTATCGTTGCGTCCTACGTGCATAATGCCGTGGCGCCCGATCTCGGCAAGATGGGCGTGCTTGTGGCGCTCAGATCGACGGCCGACGCCACGAAGCTGACTGCACTCGGCAAGCAGATCGCCATGCACATCGCCGCCGCCGCGCCTTTGGCATTGACGCGCGAACAGCTTGCCCCCGACATCGTTGCCCGCGAACGCGATGTTCAGCGCGAGCTGGCTCGCCAGTCGGGCAAGCCCGAGACTGTGATCGAAAAGATGATCGAGGGGCGGATGCGGAAATTCTACGAGGAAGCCGTGCTGCTCTCGCAGATCTTCGTCATCGACCAGGAAACGCCGATCGCCAAAGTCGTGGAGAAAGCCGCGCAGGACCTCGGCGCGCCGATCGAGATCGCGGGCTTTTATCGCTTCGCGGTCGGCGAAGGCATCGACAAGGGCGACGGCGGCGATTTCGCCGGCGAAGTGAAGGCGATGGCAGGCAGTTAAGTCTGCCGAAAGGGCAGCAGATGACTTCGACGCCGCGATACAGCCGTGTCCTCCTGAAGGTCTCGGGCGAGGCGTTGATGGGAGCCCAGACCTACGGGATCGAGATTGCCACCGTCGAGCGCATTGCCGCCGACGTGAAGGACGCATGGGCGGCGAAGACGCAGATTTGCCTCGTCATCGGCGGCGGCAATATCTTTCGGGGACTGGCGGGGGCCGCCGGCGGCATCGAGCGTGCAACCGCAGACTACATGGGCATGCTGGCGACGGTGATGAATGCGCTGGCCATGCAGGCCGCGCTGGAGCGCGCGGGCGTGCCGACCCGGGTGCAGTCCGCCATTCCCATGGAAAGCGTCTGCGAGCCCTATATCCGCCGCCGCGCCATCCGGCACATGGAAAAGGGCCGGGTGGTGATTTTCGGCGCCGGAACCGGCAATCCGTTCTTCACCACCGATACCGCCGCCGCGCTGCGCGCCGCCGAAATGAACTGCGAGGCGATGCTGAAAGGCACGCAGGTCGATGGCGTCTACAGCGCCGATCCCAAGAAACACCCGGACGCCGAACGCTTCGAGCAGCTCAGCTATCACGAGGTTCTGTCGCGGGACCTTCAGGTCATGGATGCATCGGCGATCAGCCTGTCACGGGAAAACCGCATTCCGATCATTGTCTTCTCCATTCACGACCGCGGCGCGCTTTTGGCCGTGCTCAAAGGCGAGGGACGCTGCACAATCATAGGAGGACGGGCATAGAGGGCGGGGCCGAAGCTCCGCTGCCCGCGAGGAGTCGCACATGGCAAATGTTCCAGGCTACGACCGCGAAGACATGAACCGCCGCATGAACGGCGCCGTCACGACGCTGAAGGGGGAATTCGCCGGCTTGCGGACCGGCCGGGCCAGCACCGCGCTGCTCGACCCGGTTATGGTGGATGCCTATGGCAGCGCCACGCCGATCAACCAGGTCGGCACCGTCAGCGCGCCGGAATCGCGACTCCTCACGGTGCAGGTGTGGGACAGGCAGCTCGCCAAGGCGGTGGACAAGGCGATTCGCGATGCCGGTCTCGGCCTCAACCCCCAGCTTGACGGTCAACTGGTGCGGATTCCCATCCCGGAACTGAACGAGGAACGCCGCAAGGAGCTGGCCAAGCTTGCCCATAAATATACCGAGCAGGCTCGCATCGCCGTGCGCAATGTTCGCCGCGACGGGATGGAGGTTCTCAAGAAGCTCGAAAAAGACCACAAGATCGGCCAGGACGAACAACATAAGCTCGGCGATGAATTGCAGAAGCTCACGGATGCGCATATCCGTGACATCGATCAGGCTCTCCATGCCAAGGAGCAGGAGATCATGCAGGTCTGATCGGGGGAAGAGCGACGAGGATGGCACCGCTGAATATTGCGCCGGCGAAGGAAAGCCTTCCGCGGCACGTCGCAATCATTATGGACGGCAATGGCCGCTGGGCGCGCAAGCGGTATCTGCCGCGCGCCGCGGGCCACATTGCCGGGGTGGAAGCCGTGCGCACGATCGTCAGGGCCGCCACCGAGATCGATCTCCAATACCTCACGCTCTATGCCTTCTCGACGGAAAACTGGAAACGGCCGCTGGTGGAAGTCACCCATCTCATGAGTCTTTTCCGCGCCTATTTCCGCAAGGATGTCGACGAGCTTGTGGAGCGCAATGTTCGCATGCGCATCATCGGCAATCGCTCGCGCGCCGACGACGACATTCTGTCCATGATCGAGGATGGCGAGCGGCGCACATCGCACGGTACGGGTCTCAATCTCACCTTCGCCTTCGACTATGGCGCCCAGGAGGAGATCGCCGCCGCCGCCCGGGACATGGCGCTTGCAGCGGCACGGGGCGAACTCGATGCGGGCACGATCACGACGGAGTTTTTCGCGTCGCGGCTGCAGACCCGCGACCTTCCCGATCCCGATTTCGTCGTGCGCACCAGCGGCGAAAACCGGCTCAGCAATTTTCTGCTTTGGCAGTCGGCTTATTCGGAGCTCGCCTTCGTGGAAACGCTGTGGCCGGATTTCACGCGTGCGTTGTTTTTCGACCTGCTGCACGCCTACGCGCAACGCGACCGTCGGTTCGGCGCGGTTACGCCGGAGGCCGTCGCTTGAGTGTGGCGCCGCGTACGGCGGGTGCCGTCAATCTTCAGGTGCCCGCAGAGCCGCCGGCCCGGCACGACACCGCAATGGGCGCAAGACAGTTGGCGCAGGACTGGTCCGCGCGCGCATTCTTCGGCGCGCTGCTCGCAGGCATAGCGATTGCGGCAAATTTTGCGGGAGGTTTCTACTTTGCCGCCCTGCTGGCGGTTGTAGCCGTGGCCGCCGCCAGGGAATGGCACCGCATGGTCAGCGGCCCGCGCTTTGCGCTTGAAACAGTCTTCACCGCGGTTTCCATCGCCGGCGCGCTGGCAGCGATCATTGCGATGCCGCACGCATGGTGGCCCTTTTTGGTGCTGGCGGCAGGAGGCATTCTCGCCGCGCTCACCAGTTATTGGCGCGGAACATCCCCCGTCTGGAGCGGCGGCGGCGCACTTTACATCGGTCTGCCGGCGTTGTGTCTGGCAATTCTGCGCATGGATGCTGCGCACGGCGCGTGGGTTCTGATCGGGTTGCTCGTCGCGGTCTGGACCGCGGATACGGGCGCCTTCGTCTGGGGTCGAATTCTCGGGGGCCCGCGACTGGTTCCGGTGCTTTCCCCCAACAAGACATGGTCGGGCTTTCTCGGCGGAATTGTTCTGCCGGCCGCGGCGCTTTCGCTCTATGTCGTTTATCTCGGCGGCAATGGCTGGAAAGCGGCCCTCCTCGGCGGTTGTCTGGCGCTTGCCGGCCATAGCGGCGATTTGTTCGAATCGTGGGTCAAGCGGCGTGTCGGGCGCAAGAATAGCGGCAGTTTGATCCCGGGCCATGGCGGCGTGCTCGATCGCATCGATTCGATCCTGTTCGTGGCGCCGCTTGCGGCGGCGCTCGTATTCCTGTTCGGTCTGGATCCCCTGTTTGGAGCGCATCCTTGAACGCGGACACGCAAAGCGTCACCCGCATTCTTCGCGACACGCTGGCGCGACGGCTCACCATTCTGGGGAGCACGGGATCGATCGGGCTCAGCACGCTCGATGTCGTTGCCCATGCGCGCGCGCAGCATGGCGATGACGTCCTGCCGCTGGAAGCCCTGACCGCGCAATCCAATGTCGCGGCGCTGGCCGCTCAGGCGAAGAAGTTTCGCCCACGCATCGCGGTTATCGGCGATGAACGGCGCTACGACGAACTCAGGCAGGCGCTTTCGGGAACGTCCATCGAAATTGCCGCCGGAAATGGCGCAATCCTGGAAGCGGCGGCGCGGCCTTCCGAGGTCGTGATGGTGGCGATTGTGGGGGCCGCGGCGCTGGAGCCTGCGCTTGCGGCCGTGCGCCGCGGCGCCACGATTGCGCTGGCGAACAAGGAATGCGTGGTTGCGGCCGGCGATGTTTTCCGCGCCGCGCTCGAGCGTTCGCGGGCGATCGTCATCCCCGTCGATTCCGAACATAACGCGGCCTTCCAGGTGCTGGATTTCGCGCAGGCGCACGCCGTGGAGCGCGTCACGCTCACGGCATCGGGCGGACCGTTCCGCCAATGGACGCGCGAGCGCATGGAAACCGCCACCCCCGGCCAGGCGGTCGCCCATCCCAACTGGTCCATGGGCGCGAAGATTTCCGTCGACAGCGCAACCCTGATGAACAAGGGACTGGAACTGATCGAGGCCCATTATCTTTTCGCGCTCGGGGCGGAAAAGCTCGGCGTCATCGTTCATCCGCAGTCCATCGTGCATTGCCTTGTGTCCTATTCCGACGGGTCGACGCTGGCGCATTTGTCGTCGCCGGACATGCGCACGCCGATCGCCCACGCGCTGGCGTGGCCCAGGCGGATCGCTTCGCCCTCGAACCGGCTTGATTTTTCTTTGGTCAAGCAGCTTTCGTTCGAGGAGCCGGACAAGGATCGCTTTCCGTGTCTGGCTTTGGCCGAGGACTGCTTGCGCGCCGGCGGCACCACTCCTACGATCCTCAATGCGGCAAACGAGGTCGCGGTGGGCGCCTTCCTCGAAGGACGAATCGGGTTTCTCGATATCGCCCGCGTGATCGAACAAACGCTCGCGTCGCATCACAATGCTGGGCACGAGCGGGCTGCCAATCTCGACGAGGTTCTCGCCATCGATGCGGATGCGCGAGACACCGCAGATACGCTCTGCCGGCGAATGGCAGCCTGACGGCGCCGGCGAAAGGAACTTCGAATGCTGAATTTGGCGCAGGAATGGTTTCTGTGGATCGTGCACAACGTGGTGCCCTTCGTCGTGCTCATCACGCCGGTCGTGTTTTTTCACGAGCTTGGCCATTTCCTCGTAGCGCGCGCTTTTCGGGTGAATGTCGAAACCTTTTCCATCGGCTTCGGTCCGGCCATCTTCGGTTGGCGCGATCGTGCAGGCACCCAATGGAAGATTTCATGGATTCCGCTTGGCGGCTATGTGAAGTTTCTGGGCGACATGAACGCGACCGGCATGCCGGACAAGGACCGGCTCGAACATCTGCCGGCGAACGAACGTGCCGGCGCGTTTTCGTTCAAACCCCTCTACCAGCGCGCGCTGGTCGTTGTTGCGGGACCGGCTGCGAACTTCGTTCTCGCAATTGTCGTGCTGGCCGGGTTCCTGCTGGCATTCGGCACTCTCGTGGCGGCGCCGGTGGTGAGCCAGGTGGTGCCGACAAGCGCGGCTGCAACCGCCGGGTTCAAAGCCGGCGACACGATCGTTTCGGTCGACGGCGCGTCGATCGACAGCTTCGACAAGATTCGAATTGCGATCTGGGACCGGGCCGGACAAACTCTCGCGATTGTGGTGAGACGCGGCGGCAAAGAGCTGACGCTTCATGCCAAGCCCGGTCCAACCGCTATCAAAATAATGGGTCAGACCCAAACCGTGGGTCACCTTGGCATCGCCGGACCCCCGGCCGGCCAGTGGAAGGCCGTGCATTACGGGCCGATCGGCGCCTTGGCGGAAGCGTCCCGGGAAACCTGGGACATCGTGGCGACCACGATGGATTATATCGGGCGGATGCTTTCGGGAGGCGCCAGCCCCAGCCAGCTGAACGGACCGATCGGCATTGCGAAGATTTCGGCCGCCGTTGCGTCGGTCAGTTATCTCTCGCTTTTTCGCCTCGCGGCGTTGATCTCCATAAGTGTTGGGCTCATAAACCTTTTCCCGATTCCCATCCTCGACGGGGGCCATCTTCTGTACTATGGGTTCGAGGCTGTGTTGGGCAGGCCGCTTGGGGCGCGTGCCCAGGACGTGGGATTTCGGTTGGGGTTGGCGGTGATGCTGGGGCTTTTGCTGCTTGCAACTTTCAACGATCTCCATCTGAGCCATTTCTGAAGCGATAGCTGGCGTCTGGGGATCGCTGTGATCCGCCGGTGCCTTGAGACGGATGGATGAGCCTCTACGACCTTCCTTTCGCACGACTGAGCCGTATTGCCCTGGCTGTTGCCTGCGCAATGCTTGCCGCACCGTCTCTTTCGGCGTTCGGCCAGCCGGAAACCCCGGCTGCCGATAGCGCGCCCGCGCCGCAACCGGGAGCTGTCATTCGCCGGATCGCAGTTCTGGGCACGCAACGCATCGAACCCGCAACCGTGCTCTCCTATGTCTCGGTCAGGGAGGGCGACGTCTATGATCCGCAGGCGGCCGACCGTTCGCTCAAGACACTCTTCGCGACCGCATTATTCGCTGACGTGAAGTTCAACTGGGACGGCTCGACGCTCACCATCAACGTGGTCGAAAACCCGATCATCAATCAGATCATCTTCGAGGGAAACGACAAGGTTTCGGAGAAGGACCTCACCAAGGAAGTGCAGCTCAAGCCGCGCACCGTGTTCACGCGTGCCAAGGTCCAGGGCGATGTCCAGCGAATCATCGAACTTTACCGTCGCAACGGCAAATTCGCGGCGACCGTCGATCCGCAGATCATCCAGCGACCGCAGAACCGCGTGGATCTCGTTTTCTCGATCAATGAGGGTCCAACCACGGGCGTGGCGCGCATCGCTTTCATCGGAAACCGGCGTTTCAGCGACTCGACGCTGAAAGGCCAGATCTCCACCGAGGAAAGTGTCTGGTGGAAAATTCTTTCCTCGAACGACAATTACGATCCCGACCGGCTTACCTTCGATCGCGAGCAGCTCCGCCGATTCTATCTGCAGCGCGGTTATGCGGATTTTCGTGTTGTTTCTGCCGTCGCGGAACTCACTCCCGATCGCCAGAACTTCTACATCACGTTCACCGTGGACGAGGGCGATCTTTATACCTTCGGAAAGGTCGTCATAAATTCCAAGATCAGGGAACTCGATCCCGCGGCTTTGCGTCCGCTGGTGCCGATCCATGAAGGCGCTACCTACAATGCCGAGTTGATCGACAAATCCATCGACGCGCTTACCAACTACTCCGGCACCAAGGGCTACGCCTTTGCGGAGGTGCATCCCCGCATCAAACGCGACCGCAATGCGCGCCGCATCGAAGTGGTTTTCGACATCGAGCAGGGACAGCGGGTCTATGTCGAAAAGATCAACATCGTCGGCAACAGCCGGACGCTCGACAAGGTCATCCGCCGCGAATTCCGTCTGGTCGAGGGCGATGCCTATAATCGCGTGCTGGTGGATCGTTCGCGGACCCGCATCAAGGCGCTGGGATATTTCAAGGATGTCGATATCAAGGCGGTGCCGGGCTCGCAGCCCGATCGCGCCGTGCTGAATGTGAACGTCACCGAGCAGTCCACCGGCGAATTGCAGTTGGGTGCTGGCTACTCGTCCTACAGCCAGGTCATCGGTCAGTTCAGCTACACCGAACGCAATCTGTTCGGCGAGGGACTGTTTCTGCGCGCAAGCGTCGAGATTTCAAGCATCTACAGGCAGGCGCAGGTCAGCTTCACCAATCCCTATTTTCTGGATCGCCCGATCGCGGCCGGGGTCGATATCTACAAGACCCTCACCTATTTCCAGCAGGCCAGCTACGAAGGCGACACGACCGCCGCCGGATTCCGTTTTGGTTTCCCCACGTCCGAGTACGGAGGCGCCAGCTTTCGCTACACGATCCGTCTGGATACCATCACGCCGTTTGGGACCCTGAACCCCATCATCGAAGAGGCAGCATTACAGGGGACTGCAACGACCTCGTCGGTCGGATACAGCTATACCTACAATACGCTCGACGACCAGATAAAGCCGCGTAAGGGCTTTACCTTCGAGGTCGACCAGGATTTTGCGGGATTTGGCGGAAACGTGAAATACATCCGCACCGTTTCCTCGTTCGGCGTTCACTCTCCCGTTTTTTGGGACGAGTTCGTCGGCTCGCTTTCCTTTAACGCCGGCTATATCACTGCCTACAACAATCAGGATGTCCGCCTGGAGGATCGCTTCTTTCGCGGTGGCGACTCGTTCCGCGGCTTTGCATTGGCGGGTATCGGCCCCAGGGAATTGGGCGGAAGCGGCGAAAATGCTCTGGGCGGCGACGCCTATGCGATCGGCGCGGCAGAGCTGCGCCTGCCGGATTTCCTGCCCGCGGATTACGGTGTCGGCCTGTCGCTGTTCACCGATTTCGGCACGTTGGGGCATCTGGATTCCGCCGGCCTGATCCGCGGCGAGACGGAATACTGCGGGTCGAACCCACCGACAACCAACACGGTTTGCGTCAAGGACAATATGGGATTGCGGGTCTCGACCGGTATCGCGGTTTCATGGAAATCGCCTTTCGGCCCGGTACAAATCGACCTCGGGTTGCCCGTGGTCAAGCAAAGCTACGACAAGAGCCAAGTCATTTACTTCAGCGCAGGAACAGGACTCTAAACCATGATAAACTCGACCCTGAATTTCCGTCACCTTGCTGCTTCGGCTGCAATCCTGGTGGCGGCGACGCTTTCTACGGCCGCCGTTTCGGCGACCGCCCCCGCTCAACCCCATGCGACGCCGGGAACGGCGTTGCCCCAGCCGAGAATTCTGGTCATCGATCGCCAGGCCATTCTTCGCTACTCGAAGGTAGGCCAGGACATTGTGCGCCAGGTCAACAGCTACACGCAGTCGGCGCAGAGTCAGTTCAAGGCAGAACAGGTGAGCCTTCAGAAGGAAGGCCAGGCGCTGCAGCAGCAGGTTGCAATCCTTGCTCCCGACGTTCGAAGCCAGAAGATCAGGGCCTTCCAGGCAAAGGAGGCTGCGTTCCGGCAAAAAGTGGAAACCCGTCAGTCCCAGATCCAGGGAGGCGTTCAACAGGCTCGCCAGCAGGTCGAGAACGCGCTTGGCCCGATTGTGCAGGGCATCATGCTGGAGCGTCAGGCCAACCTTTTGCTGGACCGCTCGATGGTGGTGCTGAGCACAGTCGGCGACATTGATGTCACCCGGGCTGCGGTTCAGCGCCTCGACCAAAAACTGCCGGCCGTTCATGTTCAGCTGGTCAGCCTGCCACCCGGCATGCAGGCCGGTATGCAGAACGGAATGCAGGGAGCGGGGGGGCAGTAGTTTTCGGTATGCGGACTGCCCATTTGCAACCCGATGGCCGATCCTCGCTTCTACGATAATTGTGGGCCGTTTGCGCTCGCGGAAATCTGTTCGAAAACCGGAGTCGACCTTCCGGAGAGCGAGGACGGCCGGCGTGCGGTCGCCGATATTGCCGGGCTCGAAGACGCGGGCCCGCGAGATCTGAGTTATTTCGTCGGAAAGAGTTCCGCGCACGGGTTTGAGCAATCCGGCGCGGGCTACTGCTTTGTTTCGCGGACTGGCGCGCTTCCGGACTCGCCGAGGGGGATGTGCGTCCTGTCCTGCGGCAGCGCACCACACGCATTTGCGGCTGCGGCGAACCTGTTCTACCGGGAAAGCGAATTGCCGCGGTGGTCCCAGGCAGATCGCATCGATGCTTCCGCCAAAATCGAAACGGATGTCGTGCTCGGGCCGGGAGTCGTCGTCGGCCCGCAGGCAGAAATCGGCCGGGGCACCCGCATCGGCCCCAATACGGTGATCGGCCGCGGCGTCGCGATCGGTCGCAACTGCAATATCGGCAGCAACGTCTCGATCGTCTGCGCATATGTTGGCGACGGCGTGCTGATTCTGTCCGGCGCCCAAATCGGACAGCCGGGATTTGGCTTCGCCTCCGGGGCAAACGGCCACACCAAAATTCCGCAGTTGGGGCGCGTCATCATCCAGGACGCGGTGGAAATCGGCGCCGCAACCACTATCGACCGCGGCGCTTTGGGCGACACGGTGGTGGGCGAAGGAACCAAGATCGATAATCTGGTCCAGATTGGACACAACACCCGCATCGGTCGACATTGCATCATCGTGGCGCAGTCTGGCATTTCGGGCAGTTGCGAGCTGGGAGACTTCGTGGTGCTTGGAGGACAGGCCGGCGTTGCCGATCACGCCCGAATCGGAGACGGCGCCCGATTGGCGGCACGTTGTGCCGCCACGCCCGGTGACCTTCCGGGCGGCCAGGATTATGGCGGCGTTCCGGCCAGGCCGATGAAACAATGGGCGCGCGAACTTGTCGCCGTGTCCAATCTCGTTAAACGCCGCAAGCAGGACCGCGATGGATGATATGAGCCCGCTCGACGAGACGACGCTCGATGTCGAGCAGATCAAGAAGCTGCTTCCGCATCGCGCGCCGTTTCTGTTCATCGAAAAATTGACGGAGATTCGCCCCGGCAAGGGTGCCGTGGGCTATAAGGCGGTTTCGTTCAACGAGCCGCATTTCCAGGGACACTTTCCGGATTATGCGGTAATGCCTGGCGTCCTGATCGTGGAAGCGATGGCGCAGGCCGCCGGCGCGTTTGTCGTCCACACGCTGGGGCGCCCCGGCGTAAACCGTCTGGTCTATTTCATGACGATCGAACGGGCGCGCTTTCGCCGGCCGGTGCGTCCCGGAGATCTGCTGCGCATTCCGGTCAAATTGCTTCGCAACCGCGGTTCCGTCTGGAAGTTCACGGGAGAGGCCTATGTCGGCGACGTTTTGTGCGCGGAGGCCGAATTCAGCGCCATGATCCGCGACAAGGCTGACGATGAAAATTCATCCGACAGCGATCGTTGAAGATGGCGCATTCCTGGCCGACGACGTCGATGTCGGGCCGTTCTGCGTCGTCGGTGCTTCGGCCGTTCTTCAGGAAGGCGTTCGGCTAAGTTCGCATGTCGTGATCCTCGGACGCACGCAAATCGGCGCGCGTACCGTCGTTCATCCCCATGCGGTCCTGGGCGGTCAGGCGCAGATTCGAAGGCCGAGCCCCGCACACGCCGAGCTGCGCATCGGAAGCGATAACATTATCCGCGAAGGCGTCACGGTGAGCACCGGAAGCAGCGCCGGCACCGGTATCACAATCATCGGCGATCGCTGCTACCTGATGGCCGGTTCGCATGTCGGTCACGACTGTTGTGTCGGCGATGACGTGATGCTTTCCAACGCGGTGCAACTGGCCGGTCATGTCGAGGTGCAGGACGGCGTTATTCTCGGCGGTCTGGCCGCCGTGCAGCAATTCGGCCGCATCGGACGCCATGCGTTTATCAGCGGCCTTTCGGGCGTGTCGACCGATGTCATTCCTTATGGACTTGCGATAGGGCTGCATGTGCGGCTGGGCGGACTCAATATCGTCGGGCTCAAGCGGCGAAACATCCCGCGCTCCAACATTCACGCTCTGCGTGCCGCTTATCGCTTTATTTTCTTCGATTACAAGGGCTCCATCCACGAGCAGGCGAAGCAGGCGGCCGAGCGGTGGCCGGAGGTTCCGGAAGTTTGCGAAGTCGTCGCATTCATTCTCGCCGATGCGAAACGCCCGATCTGTCCGGCGCGTTCGCGTAGCTCAGACGCCGACGGGAGCTGATCGCGCATGGAGAGCCTCGGAATCCTCGCCGGAGGTGGAGATTTGCCGCTCGCCGTAGCGCAGAGCGTTGCCCGCAGCGGTCGCCCGGTTTTCATCCTGGGATTGCGCGGCTCCGCCGAAGACGGAATCCATGACTTTCCGCATGACTGGGTTGTCCTGGGCGAGACGAGAAAGGCGCTTGAACTGTTGCGCCAGCATGGTTGCAAGGATGTGATCCTGTGCGGGCGCGTGACGCGACCGCGCTTCTCCGATCTCCGGCTCGACACCAAGAGCGCGCTTGTGCTGCCGAATATTCTGATGGCCGCGCGCAAAGGCGATGACGCCCTGTTGCGTGCCGTCGTTGATATTTTCGAACGGGAAGGATTTCGCATCGTCGGCATCGCGGAAGCGGCGCCGGGACTGCTCGTCAGGGAAGGGGTCTACAGTGACATCGCACCTTCGGCGGCCGATCTGGAAGATGTTGCGACCGGCGTCAAGGTGGTCCGGCGCCTGGGGGCGCTCGATGTAGGCCAGGCGGTCGCTGTCTGCGGCGGCCTTGTGCTGGCGGTTGAAGCCGCGGAAGGAACCGACGCGATGCTAGAGCGCATTCCCGCTCTTGCCGACAACATTCGTGGAACACCCGCCGCGCCCAGGGGTGTATTGGTCAAGGCATTGAAGCCGGTACAGGACCGCAAGACCGATCTTCCGGTCATTGGCGTCGACACCGTTCGCAATGTTTCCGTTGCCGGCCTTCGCGGCATTGCGATCGAGGCAGGAAATGCTCTGATGATCGACGAGGCCGCGATGAAAGAAGCCGCGAACGCGGCAGGCGTGTTCGTGATGGGATTTTCGCCGACGGCGTATGACAGCTGAAATGCCGACCGATCCGCCCGCGCGCATTCCGACCCTGATGCTGGTGTGCGGAGAACCTTCGGGAGACCAGCTTGGCGCCGAGCTGATGATCGGATTAAAGGCGGTTGCCGGACCGAGCCTCAACATTGTCGGGGTTGGCGGACCGGCAATGACAGCGCAGGGGCTCACATCGCTCTTCCCGCTGGACGAGACCGCCGTTATGGGACTGCGCGAAGTCGTCCCCCGCATACCCGCCATCCTGCGCCGGGTCCGCGAGGTGTCCGACTATGCGCTTGCATTAAAGCCGGACGCAGTTGTTCTCATCGACAGTCCCGATTTCACGCACCGTATCGCGCAGCGCATCAAGCGGATGGAACCGTCGATTCCCACCGTCAATTACGTCGCGCCCCAGGTTTGGGCATCGCGCCAATATCGCGCCCGAAAGATGGCGCGGTACTTCGACCTTGTGTTGGCGCTTTTGCCTTTCGAAGTGCCTTTCTTCGAGACCTACGGACTGCGAGCCGCGTTCGTGGGCCATCCGGCCGTCGAGCGCGTTTCGCGCATGACCGGAGGGGAGGCTCTACGCAAGCGCCTGGGCATCAATCAAGACACCAGGCTGCTGGCCGTGATGCCCGGGAGCAGAATGAACGAAGTGCGCCTGCTGCTTCCCGGATTCCGCGAGGCGGTCGCGCTCGTCGCAAAAGAATTTGGCGATCTGGTTTGCGTGCTGCCACTTGTTTCCCACGTCGGCAACTACGTGCGGCAAACGACGGCGAACTGGCCGGTGCCTCTCCATTTCGTGGACGGAGACAATGACAAGTTTGCCGCTTTTGAGGCCAGTGACGTCGCTCTGGCGGCATCCGGCACCGTCACCATCGAACTGGCGCTGGCCCGCACGCCGATGGTCGTGGCCTATCGGCTGGGCTGGCTGACGTTTGCATTGGCGCGCCCGTTTATCCGCACGCGTTTCATCACCATGGCAAATGTCATTCTCGGCCGCGCGGCCGTGCCGGAGTTTGTTCAGGGCGATTGCAATGGAGAAGCACTGGCGACTGCGCTGCTTGCCCTGTTGCGCGATCCCGCTGCCTGCGAACTCCAGCGCCATGCGCTGGACGAGGCGATGGCAAAGCTCGGCGTCGGAGGCGAGGCGCCAAGCCTGCGCGCAGCGCGCGCTCTCCTTGATTTTCTGCGTTCGCGCCGCAGTTGAGGGTCGAGTCTTACCGTTTCTCGAGGGGCAGATAATCCCTGCGGCGCTCGCCGGTATAGAGCTGGCGCGGCCGGCCGATCTTCTGATGCGGGTCTTCGATCATTTCCTTCCACTGGGCGATCCAGCCGACGGTTCGCGCCAGCGCAAACAGCGCGGTGAACATGCTGGTGGGAAAGCCCAGCGCCTTGAGGGTGATGCCGGAATAGAAGTCGATGTTCGGATAGAGTCTTTTTTCGATGAAATAATCGTCGTGAAGCGCAATGCGTTCCAGCTCGAGTGCCACCTTGAGCAACGGATCGTCGTGAATCCCGAGCTCGTCGAGCACGGCATAGCATTGCTCGCGCATCGCCTTGGCGCGCGGATCGTAATTCTTGTAGACGCGGTGGCCGAACCCCATCAGACGGAAGGAATCGTTTTTGTCCTTGGCGCGCCTGACATATTCGGGAATGCGCTCGACGGAGCCGATTTCCATCAGCATCCTGAGCGCCGCTTCGTTGGCGCCGCCATGCGCAGGCCCCCACAGGCATGCGATGCCCGCCGCGACGCAGGCAAAGGGGTTCGCGCCGGAAGAGCCGGCAAGACGTACGGTTGACGTGGAAGCGTTCTGCTCGTGGTCGGCATGAAGGATGAAGATCGTGTCCAGCGCTTTGGCAAGCACCGGGTTGATTTTGTACTCTTCGCACGGGACCGCGAAGGACATCCGCAGGAAGTTCTCCGTGTACCCCAGATTGTTCAACGGATACACGAAGGGCTGGCCGATATGATACTTGTACGCCATGGCCGCGATGGTCGGCAGCTTCGCGATCATTCGATGACTGGCGATTTCGCGCTGGCGCGGATCGGTGATGTCCGTTGAGTCGTGGTAGAATGCGGAAAGCGCTCCCACCACACCGCACATGATCGCCATGGGGTGGGCGTCGCGGCGAAAGCCGCTGAAGAAGGAAGCGAACTGTTCGTGCACCATGGTGTGGTAGGTGATGGCGTGGCGGAACTCCGCCAGTTCGGGTTCCTTCGGAAGTTCGCCGTGGAGAAGCAGGTAGCAGACTTCCAGGAAGCTCGAATGCTCAGCGAGCTGGTCGATGGAATAGCCGCGATAGAGGAGTATGCCCTTGTCCCCGTCGATGAAGGTGATGTCGCTCTCGCAGCTTGCCGTCGAGGTAAAGCCGGGGTCGTAGGTAAAGATATCCACCTCGTCGTAGAGCTGGCGAATGTCCACGACGTTGGGGCCCACGCTGCCTTCCAGCACCGGAAATTCATAGTTCTTGCCGTTGTAGTTGAGGGTCGCGTTGCCCGCCGGCACTGCTTTGCTCACGCGCATCGGGACTCTCCTGATCTGGGCAGGCCGCTCGCCAGCCGTTGCGCCAGTTTTTGCACTGCAACAATATAATCCATGTGGGCCGGTTTCGTCACGAACTCAAGGGCGATGTCTCGCTTTTGTGAGGGCGAAACAACCGTGACAGCCGGTGGCGTCAGGCGGCGTAACCTCTTATGCGCGCTAGGGTTTCCTCCCGCCCAAGGACCACCATCATCTCGAAGACGGGAGGCGAGGTGGTCCGGCCCGTCACCGCGGCCCGAATTGGTTGGGCGACCTGGCCAAGCTTGAGGTTTCTGGCCGCTGCAAAGGCGCGGACGTGGTCCTCGATGGTCGGTCCCGTCCAGCTACAGTCCGCCAGGATCGGCACCAGGTCTGCAAGGATGCGCCGCGCCTCCGATGTCAGAAGCTTCTCCGCGGAGGCATCCAGGTCGCGCACGCCGTCGGCAAGAAGAAAATCCGCCGCGCGGCCAAGTTCGACGAGGGTGTTGGCGCGCTCCTTCAGACCAGGCATCGCGGCTTTGAGCCGCTGGCGGCTTTCCAGGCCCGGTCGATGTCCTGTGGAATTCGCCAGCATTGCGCACACATGATCCACCAATGCGTCGTCGTCGCATTGCCGGATGTAGTGCCCGTTCAGATTGTCGAGTTTCTTGAAATCGAAACGTGCGGGACTGCGGCCGATATTTGTCAGGTCGAACCACCGGATTGCCTGGTCGGTGGAAAATATCTCCTCGTCGCCATGGCTCCAGCCCAGCCGCGCGAGATAGTTGCGCATCGCTTCGGGCAAATAGCCCATGTCACGCCAGGCATCCACGGCCAACGCGCCGTGGCGCTTGGAAAGCTTCGCGCCGTCGGATCCATGAATGAGGGGCAGATGTCCATAGACCGGCACCGGCCATCCCATGGCATGGATAATCTGCAACTGCCGGGCGGCGTTGTTGAGATGATCGGCGCCTCGAATGATGTGTGTCACGCCCATGTCGAAATCGTCGACGACAACGGCAAGCATGTAGGTTGGCGTACCATCGGAACGCAGCAGGATCATGTCGTCGAGCTGATCATTGGCGAATCGCACTTCGCCGAGCACGACATCGTGCACGACGGTCTCGCCGGTTTGTGATGCCCTGATGCGAACGACGTAAGGCGCGGCCGCCGGCGCTTCGCCGGGATCGCGGTCGCGCCATCGCCCGTCATAGCGTTGCGGTCTTCCTTGCGTGCGCTGTTCCGCGCGCATCTCTTCGAGTTCTTGCGCTGTCGCGTAGCAACGATAGGCATTGCCCTGCGCAAGCAGTTTCTCGACAACCTCCCGATGGCGCTCGCCGCGGGCGAACTGGTAAACAGCCTCGCCGTCCCAGTTGAGGCCAAGCCATTTCAGTCCCGAAAGGATGGCGCCGACCGCTTCCGGCGTAGACCGTTCGCGATCCGTATCCTCGATGCGCAGGAGAAACGCGCCCCCCGTGTGACGCGCATAGAGCCAGTTGAAGAGCGCCGTTCTGGCCCCCCCGATGTGCAAATATCCGGTGGGCGAGGGCGCGAAACGCAGGACGGGCTTTAAGTTTTCTGCCATGATGGGTTCGGGAGCCGTCTTGCTTCCCGGTCCCGACCGGGAAGACGGCAAGGCGTCGGCGAGGCTTCTAGCAAACCGGTTCCCGTGGGGATAGCTCCGTTTCCTCCATATCGCTGGCACGCTGCGCCGCTGGCCGCAGGCTTGCCGATTGCCAGCGTATGCGAACGGGCGCGCGAACTCGCCGGAATGCCATTCAAGGCCGCACTTGGAGAGCGCGAGCGCTGGGCCCTGTGGCTGCCTGTCGGATTGGGAACCGGTGTCGGCCTCTATTTCGCACTGCCGTTCGAACCTCCGCCGGAAATGGGCATTGTCGCCGGCCTGATGGGGTTGGTCGCAGGCGCAGCGGCGCTTTGGGTCAGACAGGATGGTTGGCGCGCGTTGTTTGCATTGACTGCGGCGATCCTGCTGGGCTTCGGTATCGCCAAATGGCGCACGGAATCTGTTGCTGCGCCGGTTCTGATGCATCGCGTGGGTCCTGTTGACATCGAAGCGCGGGTGGAATGGTCGCAGGCGCACGGAAAAGCGATCCGGGCGGTTCTTGCGCCGGCGCGGATCGGCGGGATGCGCAAAGAAAGCATGCCCCGTCTGGTGCGCGTATCGGTGCGAAGCGGCGGGGCTTTTCTGATACCGGGCGCTGTTGTTCGGCTCGAGGCTGTTCTTATGCCGCCGCCGCCGCCGGCGGCGCCGGGAGATTACGATTTCGGACGTGCCGCCTGGTTCCAGGGTATCGGCGCTGTGGGATACGCGTTC
>Ga0208849_1000448_pt1 | contig 38688 bp, 31 predicted proteins | sample NGESurdeep072012_10_FD_184470 | JGI IMG/M metagenome (GOLD analysis project Ga0208849, IMG submission 184470) | Arctic peat soil microbial communities from Barrow, Alaska - NGEE Surface sample 53-3 deep-072012 (SPAdes) | ecosystem: Environmental > Terrestrial > Soil > Wetlands > Peat ... | reverse complement strand
GTTCATCTGGACCGCAAAGGCAAACGACATCCTCGAAAAGGTCACCCGCGCTCAATCCGCAATCAATAAAAGACGATCTGCATGAGACGCTACACTAGCTATTGGCTACCGGCTACTCCTATCTCGCTTTAGGAAGAGCCTCGATGTGGTTTTCGCCGGGCACGAGTTTCCAGCTTCGTCCTCCGTACTCAAAGCTTCCCGTGAGCGTTCCCGGCAGCTTTACTTTGGCTTCGAGCGCGCCGCCTTTCCTCACGTACTCCACCGCGATGGTGCCCTGAGGATGCGGATAGGTCGCCTGCAACCAGGGCAGCGAACGCAGATGGGGCGCGATGCGAACCGTCTTGAATCCCGGGCTCGCGGGCTCAATGCCCGCCACCAGCGTCAAGAGGTCGTAGATCGGGTGCGCGCTCCACGCATGTGAATCGGAGCGTGTGTCGCCGGGAGTCTCAGGCCATGTGCTGAAGTGAAGCGGAAGCAAATCGCGCCACGGCTTGAGCGAGCTAAGGTACCGGTCGCCCATTCCCGCATGATCGAGCGTCCGCGCCAGGTAGTAGCGGAAGTAGTACGACGCGCTCAATACATCGTCCAGCTTTGCGCCCGGCTCAATTTTCAGCACGTTCTCCATCACCGCCTGCTGGCTCGCTTTCGGCACCACGTCGAACAGCACGCCGAGGATGCTCGCTTGCTGGCTGAAGACTTTGTGCTCCGGCGTTTCTGCCATCAGGTTCCGTTTGGCATCCCAGCACTTCGCGGTCAGTGCGGAGCGCACATGCGCGGCTCTCTTCGAATCCCGCGCGGCGAACAGCGGATCGCCCAATCCGTTTTCCAGCGCGGCCGCATCTTCGAGCGCGCCGAGGTACTGAAGCGTCGTGGTGCAAGATTCTCCGTTCGCATCGTACGTGGGAATTTCGCCTCGCGGCACCCAATCGATGAAGCTCCACCAGGGCAGCTTGCGCAGCAATCCGTCCGGCTGCTCGTAGCGCGCAAACCAGTCGAGCACGCTGCGTACGCCGGGCAACGAGGCGCGTGCCGGCTCCGGATCGGGCCGATAGTTCCACCAGTCACGCACCATCCCGATCCACAGCAGGGAGAAGGTGGGAATGGTCTGCGCCAACGAACTCGGGTACCGGCTGCGTGTGATCCCTTCAGGGATGCGCGATGCATCGAAAGCTTCGAGCGCCTGTTTCGCGAGGCGGTCATCGCCGGCCACGGCATAGGAGATCAGCGCCTGGATGCGCGTATCGCCGATGTACTGCAACTGCTCGTAGTAAGGCGTGTCCATGTAAGTCTCGTGCGCATCGAGCCGCGCCGTCCGCCAACTTATATCCCATATTTGCTTAAGGTCATTGTCGGGCGAGGTGAATGTCGCCTTCTGTTCGAACGGATACGCGGTGAAAGCTGCTGTGAGCGATTCAAGCGTCAGCGGGGCGTCTGCGGTTTCGATGTCAAGAGCGAGGTAGCGCCATGTGCGCCACCAGAGCGGCTCGAAGACTCGATCTTGACCGCCGTCGGGCAGGAAGTTGTCCTTGAGCCCGTGTGCCTGGCGGTCCCCCACCTCGTCGCGGTCGCCCTTGTGCATCTGCTTGTCGTAGAGGGCCTCGGAGTAGGTTAACCAGATCTTCGCTCCCTTTCCTCCAGAAACAGTAAGTATGGGATAAGCAGTGGTCAGCGTTTTCCGATCGAGGAGAATGTGAAGACTGGTTCCGTGCGGCAGAGTCAAGGGCTGCTCGGGAAACATACCCACGCCGGGTTGTTCTTCGGCTGGGGAGCCGACTTCCACAACTTCTCCCGCGCTGGTGGGCGCGTACTCCATATGCGGCAGCGGATCCGGAACGAGCCCCCAGTTATTGTCCCCAGTTGTATCGGCGGAGTGAGCCTGATTCGCTGAGGCGCTCATTGCGTCGCGCATAGGAGAAGCCACAGCCACCCAATTCGCATTTGCGTCGGACTCCGATTGACAATTCCAGTCGTAGAGTTCTGCATCAATCTGCTCCCCTGGCCCGGAGGCGAAATAGGTGGGGATATCCACCGAACTGCGATCGAGCGCGCGATGACCGGATTCGATCTCGACTTGCCACCCATCGGGAGTTGAGATGCTCTCAGTACCGATGGCTTCGCTCTCCAGCAAAAATGCCGTTCGATCGCTGATTTGAGCGATGGGCGCAAAGATGCCCCAGTTCCAAACCGTTGCCGTGATCAGGTTGCGGCCTGCGTGCAGCAGAGGAGCCAGATCGAAGCGCTCGTAGCGCCAGTGGCTGAAGTCGCCGCGCGCTGGTCCGTCACCAACTCTGCGCCCGTTCACATAGAGAATGAACCGGTTGTCGGCACTTACGCGCACCTGATAGCTGATGGGGACGGCAGTAAGCTCAAGCGAACGACGGAAGTGGAGCACCAAGGGCTGGCGCAGTGGGGCAGTGGGATGTGTGACCCAGGCGGCGTGCCAGGTGCGGTGCGCGAGATTCGGCTGGTTTGGCTTTGCTTCTGGCGCCGTTCCCGACAGATTCGATGTTTGGGAGGAACCAAGGGGAGCAGTAGTACAACCGATGGCAACGAGAAGACAACATAAGGCACGGCGCATAGCTGCTCCTATTTATTACTACTTTATCCGGGTATTGGATACCATTGCTGCTGGATCGCTGTCCCTGCGCTTTAATTGCGGCAATTGAAAGGAATCTCGCCGGTGTTGATTTTCGCTGCAATCGTCGCCATTTTCGTGTATGGAATGATCGCCGCCATGCTTGGCACCATTCTGCCAGACCTGTCAGACCGTTTCCATCTCACGCCCACTCAAAATGGAACCATCGCGTTTGCGCAGGCTCTGGGGCTCATCATCGCATCGGTCGCAGTTGGTCCGCTGCTCGATAGCGAAGGCAAGAAGATTGGCCTGATTCTCGGCTTGGCCTTTATCGCTATTGCACTTTACGCCCTTCCCCGCGCGCGAGGTTACCGGAGCATCCTGGTGCTCTTGTTCCTGCTGGGCGTCGGCGGAGGCATTGTGGTGACCGGTGCAAATGCGATGGTGAGCGACGTAAGCGAGGCACACCGCGGGATCGCACTGAATCTTGTCAATCTCTTCTTCGGCCTCGGCGGACTTGCGACCCCCTTCCTCTCGGCGAATCTCTTCGCGCGGAACTGGGTCCGTCTCTGCTACACCATCGCGTCACTCACCGTTGTCACGCTGGTGATTCAGGCTGCCACAAAAATGCCCTCGTCCACAAGCGCCGGCCGTTTCGTACTTGCGGATGCGGCCCCGTCCTCGACCGGCCGCTCCTCTTCATGCTCGGTCTTTTTCTTTTTCTCTATGTGTCCTGCGAAGTCGGAATATGGAATTGGCTTCCTCGACATCTAATCGCCCAGGGTGTTCCGGAATCGCGCGCGCTTAATATCCTGTCGCTCGGATTTGCGCTCGGCTTGCTCATTGGCCGCGTCGGCGTCTCGCCCATTCTTATCCGAGTGCAGCCAATCACCATTACGCTGGCCGCGTCTGTCGCAATGGCTGTTACGACTTTCCTGATGCTGCGTACGGTTCGACCTGGAGCTGCATTCACGCTTGTATTCATTGCCGGACTTTCGATGGCGCCTGTTTTCCCGACTACGCTAGCCATCGTCGCGGATGCCTTCCCGCGCATGACCAGCACTGCGCTTGGCTTCGTCATCACCTGCGGGTGGATTGGCCTCGCCGTTAGCTCGCGCATTATAGGCGCCATTGCCGGCGGTGATCCGCTGCGGCTGAAGAAGGCGCTGTTGGTGATCCCCGTCTCATCTGTCTTGATGGTGGGCTTGAACCTGGTCATCCTGTTTGTACTGAAGTAGAGCGATACAATTGCCTGAAATCGTTTTCGAAAAGGATATTCCGCTGAAAACAGCAGCATTGACGAGGCGGGATTTTGTGCGGCTCGGCGCAGGTGCGGCAGTAGCAGGCGCGGCGGCGAAGGCGACCATGCTTCAACCTCCCGCGCTCGAAGCCCAGGCGACCCGGAGCGGGCGAAAGATCCGCTTTGCTTCCATCGGAACCGGAATTCGCGGATGCGACCTGCTGCGCTCCGCGCGCAAGGTGCCCACCGGCGAACTGGTGGCCACCGCCGACCTCTATGAGATGCACCGGAAAGCCGGTCTTGAGGCATACGGCGCAGACGTGCCTACCTCGGGTGACTACCGCTCTCTCATCGATCGCAAAGATGTTGACGCGGTGATCGTCGCGGTCTCAGATCATCTGCACAGGGCCATCGTTGTCGACTGCCTCGCGGCCGGCAAGGATGTCTATTGCGAGAAGCCGATGTCGCACAACGTTGCCGACGGCTTTGCGATGGTCGAAGCGGTGAGGGCAAACAAGCGCATCTTTCAAGCGGGGAGTCAGCGCGTGAGCAACATCGTTTATAGGAAAGCGCAGGAGATTTATGCGTCGGGCCGGCTGGGCCAGGTCACCTATACAGTATTTTGACGACTGGAATAACGCGCACCCAGCACCGGCGCCCGCACTGGCTGAGGTCGAAACATATTCCGCAACGCCGGGCTATGACGATACCGCTGACCATTTGGCAAACTTCTTCAGCGCTGTAGACACGCGCCATCCTGTGGTTGAAGACGAAATCTTCGGGCACCAGGCAGCCATCGCCTGCCATATGGCCAACTACTCTTACTTCCATCGCAGCACGGCGATTTGGGACTCGAACAACAAGACCATCACGGGCTGAGCCTCTATTCTCACGGGAGTAACTGCACATGAGCACGACGTCACGCAGAAATTTTCTGAAAGCAGCTGGGGCGGTTGCGGCGATTGCCGCCGCTTCGCGCGTCGAAGCTACGCCGCCGGGGGCTGAGCGACCGGGGGCTGAGCGGTTGCGGCTGCCCATCGGCCTGCAACTCTATAGCGTGCGCGACCAACTGCCCACGGATTTTGCCGGCACGCTGGCACAGGTGCGTTCGGCAGGCTACACGGTGGTTGAAGCAGCGGGCTACTTCGATCGCTCGGCAGCGGATTTACGCCACGCCATGGACGTGGCCGTCCTGCGCTGCATCAGCACTCACCATCCGCTCAACGTGCTTGAAACGCAACTTGATCAGTGGCTTGATTACGGCCACACGATTGGGCTCGAGTACATGGTCTGCTCGTCGTCGGGAGGAATGCATCGCGATCCAGCCGCAAAAGGGCCGCCCACGCTTGACGATTGGCGCTGGATAGCAGGCGAGCTTAATCGCATCGGCGAAAAAGTGAAGTCAGCGGGAATAACTCTCGGCGTGCACAATCATGTGCCGGAGTTTGCCGTGATCGATGGCGTGCTGGTGTACAGCGAACTGCTGCGGCTTACCGATCCCAAGCTGGTTGTCTTTGAAATGGACTGCGGCTGGGTTTACGCGTCAGGACACAACCCGGTCGACCTCCTGAGCAAGACTCCTGAGCGCTTCCCATTGTTGCATGTGAAAGATATGGTTCCGGGAGCCAACGGGCAGATGCATTCCACTGAATTGGGGCGCGGCCAGATTAACTACGCACCGATCCTGCGGGCTGCCACTGGGCTCAAGCAGTACTTCGTCGAGCAGGAAGAGTTTGACATCGATCCCATGCAGGCGCTGCGCATCGATGCAGAGTATCTCCGCAATCTTCGAGTGTGAACTGTTCCGCTTAGCCGGAATCCCTGCGGAACTAGTCTTAATCCGGTCTTGAACTGGTCTTTTATGCCCAATTGAGCTGGAAGGAATGACGGTACGCGGAGAGCCGTCTATCGAGACGCCAGTTCATCCGAATAAGATCTCCGTGAACTGTTTTTTCACATCGATTGTTTGGTTTACCCTCAAGCTTTTCTGGGCGGCCCGGTTGTGCGCAAGAAACTTTTCTTCTTTGTTTCCTGGGCGGGATTCACGACCGCGAACAACACGCAGACCACTGCCTATGTGGAGACTCCACAATATAGCGCAGCCGTGGTAGCTAATCGCCCCGGTGGCGTAAGCGCCGCGATTCTAGGCACCGCGAATGTGGCAGGGATGGCAGATTCGCACTGATGCGCCGAGCGGCATCGTCTTCCGCGAAGCCGTGAATGCCTGAACCGGGCAGCAACAGGGCGCCACGCATTTACAGTTCCTTGATCTTGATGTTGCGAAACCAGATCTTCACTCCTGGATCGCCTTTTGGCTCGGTACCCTGCAGCGAGATGTGTCCGATGTGATACTTACTGTATCCGGGCATCGTCGCGAACTTTGTTCCGGCGATCAGCTTGTTCCAGTTGTCATCCCACAACTGCGTATCGATGACCTCGCGGCCGTTCTGGAACAGTTGAAGGTGACCGCGGTCGGCGATGATCTCAAACTGGTTCCACTCCCCGGCGGGTTTTACCCACTCGACCTTGTCGGAGACCATGTCAAAGATATCGCCGGAGCGCTCCATCAGGACGCGGCTGTCTGGAACAGTGCAGGCCAGATCCGCAATCTGCATCTCGACGCCGGTCTCCCAGGTGTCGTGATACTCGGGCGATTCATGGACGTAAAACATGACGCCGCTGTCGATACAGGGTTGCGCTTTCCACTCGAGCTTGAGATCGAAGTTGGTGTACTCAGCGTCGGTCACGATGTCGGCAAAGTAGGTACGCGGATCCTGGTTGGTCTTTTTCAGTTGAATGGAGCCGTCGACCACAGACCAGTCGCTACCCGGTTGCTTCTCGAGGTACGAGTGCCACCCCTTCAAATCTTTCCCGTTGAATAACAACTGCCATCCGTCCTGCTTCTCCTGCGGTGTAAGTGCGTTCGGTTCCTGCGCCCACGCGATGCCGGTGAACAAAACGCAGAATGCCGCGGCCATCGACAACTTCCTACTGTTCATCATTACCCTCCTACAGAGATGTGTGCCTGCGCGACGCCGATGTGCGACGGCGGGAAGTGCTTCGCGACTCACCGAGTGTCGTCGCTCGTAATTCGGTTGAGGAGCAAAGTCATGAAGCCACTTACATTGGATTTAAGGCAGACCTGGGCGTTCGGCGCGCCTTGCATCGGTCTGGTAAACCCCTTGTCATCTATTTGGAGCCGCATCGGAGTTGCTGGGCATAGCTCGGGGCGAATGGCATAGGCGACGGCTACGGGATCGAAGAGCGTAGGCGTGCGCCATTCGCTTGCGCCCGTCCACTGATGATAAAGCAAGGTCAACTGGTCGGTGAGCGCGGAGCCGTGGGAAAAGATTTCTCCTTGAGCCGGAGTTTGCAAAGGAATCTGGGTCGAATCGAGCGGCATCACGAAGACTGGGACGCCGGCAGAGAGGAGAGCCCGTGCTCCTGCCGGATCACACTTGATGTTCCACTCAGGCTCCGGAGGCCGGGGAGATCCGTTCTTATCGTCGCCGTAGCCCCGGTAAATACTGCCACCCATAATCACCACTCGCCTTAGCTGACGAAAGGTGACCGAATCGCGTTCAATTGCCGCCTGAACGTTGAACAACGGGCCGATGGCAATCAGCGTGATCTGACCAGGATGAGCGCGAATCTGGTCGAGAAGAAACGCAACTGCATCCGGGTGCTTGCGCTCGCGCGCCTGATGCGCATAGGCCGCCTGAGTTAAGACATTGTTATGAGGCGTCGCGACTCCTGCTGCCACCGGGATATCAGCACGGCCTATGGCGCCGAGGTATCGATCGAGCAACTGCGCGCGCAGTTCGGTATCACCGTAAGCCGTGGTAATTCCGAGAATGTGCAACTCCTGGCTGCGCAGCGCAAGCGCAACTGCAAACGCATCGTCGATGTCGTCGCCAATATCGGTATCGATGATGGCGAGTTGCGGCCCGGCGTTAGTCTGGGCCGTCTGGCTGCGCGCGAGCGGCACTGCGGCGACGGCCAGAATGACCGCGCGTAATGCCAAATGAGATCTCCAATTTTTCACAGACGGTAGTATAGACGGGTCGAAGCACAGATTGCGCAATGGGCTCGCTGGCCACCGCCTGCCTGCGAAAAACCTGACTGACCACTACCGAGGCGCTTGACCTCTCACGACGGCGTTTATACTATTTACCGCTTTGTTGCGCCCGCCGAACGCGCGCTGAATTCCACCGGAAAGCCAACCTAGAGAGGAATCCATGATGGAAACCAATCAAAACAATCGCAGAGAATTCTTGAAAGCCGCCAGCGCAGCGCTGGCGGCAACCGCAGTTTCTTGGAATGCGAAAAGCTATGCGCAGATCGCGGGCGCGAACGATCGTGTTCGCGTCGGCATCGTCGGCTGCGGCGATCGCATGAAAGGCGGCGATCTGCCGGCATTTCAGCAAAGCGCCAAGGAACTCAACTTCCAGATCGCGGCCGTGTCCGATGTCTGGAACCGCCGCCGCGATGAAGGCGCGGACTTCATTGAAAAGCTTTGCGGAAATCATCCCGATCCCGTCCGCAACAACGACGAACTGTATTCGCGCAAGGATGTGGACGCGGTGATCATTGCAACGGCCGACTTCCAGCACGCGTATCACGGCACCGAAGCCGTAAGAGCGGGTCGCGATGCGTACGTGGAGAAGCCCATTGCGCACACCATGGCAGATGCGCGCATGATTCTCGACGCCGTGAAAAAGAGCGGCAAGATTGTGCAGGTGGGAACGCAGCGCCGTTCCACGCCCGCGTATCAAAAGGCGGCGGAATACATCAAGTCAGGCCAGTTCGGCGACATCGTGATGGTGGAGATGAGCTGGAACGTGAACCAACCCGGCCGCTGGCGCCGGCCAGACGTTGTGCCTTTGCTCAAAGAGGAGGACACAGACTGGAAGCGCTATTTGCTCAACCGGACGATGGTGCCGTTCGATGCCCGCAAGTATCTTGAGTTCCGCCTGTTCTGGCCCTATTCGTCGGGAATTCCCGATCAGTGGCTGGTTCACCAGATCGACACTGTTCACTGGTTCACAGGGCTGCCGCATCCACGCTCCTGCGTAGCCAACGGCGGCATTTATCTATGGAAGGATGGGCGCACCAACTGGGACACGATGACGGCGGTATTCGATTACGGTCCGCTCGACGACCTGAGCAAGGGCTTCCAGGTGCAGTACACATCGCGCTTCACCAACTCCGCCGGCGGAGTGAAAGAGCTGTACTACTCCAACGGCGGCATGATCGACATGAACAAACAGACAGTGACGCCAACAGGCGGGCTCACAGCCAAATTTGCGGCCGAGATGAATATGAAGCCTAACCTGTTGCCCAGTTCCTCACTGGTTGAAACGGTCGAGACCATGGAGACGGATGCGAACACGCATGGCGATCCGCAGACGGCGGCGAACATGCGCAACTGGATGGAATGCGTGCGCTCGCGCAAGACGCCGAACGCGCCGATCGAGGCTGGCTACAGCCATTCGATTGCGCTGTGCATGAACGTCGCCGCCATCAAGACTGGTATGAAGGTGACGTTCGACGATAAGACGCAGCAGGTGCTGGCCGGGGGCAAGGTCTATGCATAGGCGCGTGCTGTTCGTCTCGGCCGCTGCGAGTCTGGCTCTTGTGGCGAGCGCTTTCGCGGCGCCGCCAACGGGCGTGCAGGTAGTTTCAGACTCGGCGAATCGACGGGTCGACATCACAATCGACGGCCAGCCGTTCACTTCGTATATTTGGCCGACGACGCAGAAGAAGCCGGTACTCTATCCGATCATCGATGCCGATGGAGTGACTCTGACACGCGGCTGGCCCCTCGAGCCACGGCCAGGCGAGCGGACGGATCATCCGCATCACGATGGCTTGTGGTTCAACTACTCGAACGTGAATGGTTTCGACTTCTGGAATAACTCTGAAGCCATTCCGGCAGCTCGCGCCGCAAAGATGGGGACAATAGTGTTCGATCGGATCGTTTCCACCAAGAGCGGCGCATCGCGCGGCGAACTGGTTACGGATTCGACCTGGATCGACGGGCAGAATCATTCAATCCTGTCGCAAACATCGACTTACGTGTTCGCCCACAGTGGGCCCACACGGACCATCGATCTCGTTGTCACGCTGAAAGCACTCGATAATGCGGTCTTCAACGACGACAAGGATGGCCTGCTGGGCCTGCGTGTCGCGCGGTGGCTCGAATCGCCTGAAGAAAAGGGTGGAACCTTCACCGATGCGAACGGCATTGCAACGCCCGTCGCGGCGGCTGCCGACCTTCCAGGGGTGGCGCCGCCGACCGGCGAGTATCTGACCAGCGAGGGTGTGCGAGGAGAAGCGGCGTGGTCAACGCGGGGGCGATGGTGCTCACTCACCGGCCATGACAATGCGGGGCATACAGTTACGGTGGCGATCTTCGACCATCCCGGCAACATCGGCTATCCGACCTATTGGCACGCGCGCGGCTACGGGTTGTTTGCGGCCAATCCGCTGGGAAGGCACATGTTCGATGCGACGCAGCCACCGCTCGACTACACACTTGAAAAAGGACAGACGACGACGTTTCGTTATCGCCTGGCGTTCTACACGCACGCAGCGACGGTGGATGAGTTGAACCGCGAAGCAGATTCGTTTGAGGCCGAAAAGAAATAGAGAGCGAAACGGCGCATCCAGTCCGAATCTAAGACGCCCCGCCTTCCCAACCGGAAGACGGGGCGTTTGTATGAAATTGGGGATAGGGGCGGGAACTATGGAGGCAGAGAACGCGTAGATTCACCTTACAGGTGTATTCTTCCTCGGATCGGGAAAAATCAGGTGCTGGCGCCTTTCGCATGATCGCGATGGGCGTAGAAGATGGAGTGATTCAAATGAGATGGAATCAGATTGGGTACAAGCGGCGTTTCGGCAGGATGGCGTTGCGGGAGCGGGCGCGGTTTGCAGCCGGAACGATTACAGCAGTGCTGATGGTGGCCGGGGCGGTAATTGCAATTGCACAGGCTGCGCCCGCTGTGCCATCGGCGCAATCAAGTACACCAGTGGCTGTGCCCGCAGCACAAGCTGCCGCGCCGGCAACTGCACCGCCAGCTTCGCCAACCGACCTCGCCGGGATCTGGCAGGGAACGCTGCACATTGCGCAGGCGAACCGTGATCTGAGGACGGAAATCAAGATCGCGAAGGAGGCAGATGCCAGCTACAAGCTTACTTTTTACAGCATCGATCAAGGTGGCCAGCCATTTGTAGCCGACAAGACCGCATTTGAAAACGGCACGCTGACCTTTTCAATGGACGCGATCGGCGGCAAATACGAAGGCAAAATGAGCGTCGACGGAAAAACGATCAACGGCACATGGACGCAAGGGCCGAATGGGTTGACGCTGAACCTGGAGCGCACCACGGAGGATGCAGCGTGGCCGATTCCTGAGCCTGTCAAAGCGATGGCGCCGGATGCCCATCCGAAATTTGACGTAGCAACGATCAAGCCGAGCCAGCCAAACCAGCCGGGAAAGGGATTCGGATTCAACGGCACTCACACGAGAACGTTTCATACCAACGTGAACGACTTGATTGCCGTTGCGTATGGAATGCATTCCAAACAGATCATCGGCGCACCTGACTGGCTTGGCACCGATCTTTACGATATCGATGGTGTGGCGGACGTGCCGGGAAGGCCGAGCATTAAGCAGATGGGCGAGATGGTGCAAGGGCTGCTGGCCGACCGGTTCGCGCTGAAGTTTCATCACGAACAGCGAGAGCTTTCTGTGTACGCGATCCAGCTTGCCAGCAGCGGCCCCAAGATGAAGGAGACAACGGCGGGGCCAAACGATCCGCAGGCATTTGGATTGAGGGGTTTTGGCGACCTGATTGTGCGCAACATGACCATGAAGGAATTTGCGAGCTGGATGCAGTCGGGGATCATGGATAAACCCGTGATCGATCAGACGGGGTTGACGGCCAGGTACGACTTCAACTTGAAGTGGACGCCGGACGATTCGCAGTTTGCGCAGTTCCGCGGGACCAACGGCCCCATTCAGCCGCCTGCGGGAGACAACCCGGATGCTCCGCCGAGTTTATATACGGCTTTGCAGGAGCAGCTTGGGTTGAAGTTTACTGCGACCAAGGCGATGGACGACGTGATCGTCATCGACCACGTGGAGAAGCCGTCGTCGAACTAGCCGCAGTGGGGTGGGAATGAGGAACTACTGCAAGAAACGATGGCGCAGCCCGAGCCAAATGGAAATCGTCAACGTCTTATATTTGAATTCTGCCCTTTGCAAAGTACGCAAACGCGTGGGCTTCGCCTGCCGCGCTTTGAATCTGAAAACGGAGCGCAAGCGAAGATGAGCGATCCCGCACTGCGTCGACCAGGACGAGCCTGCGGGCTTGGTTTCAGATGGACGATATACATATTGCTACTGGTGTATTGCGCCGTGGCCAAGGCGGGAGCAGCCGGATCCGAGGAAATGAAACCCGCGACTCCGGCTCCGCTTCCCAGTCAGTCAGCCGCACCCGTAGTCGCGTCTGCCGCGGGCTCGCCTTATCACGGTGTGGTGGCGTTTGGCGGGCTGCCGCTGCCTGGCGCGACGATTAAGGCTACGCAGGGTGCGAAAACGGAGACCGCCATTTCCGATCAGCAAGGTGCGTACCAGTTCGACGATCTGGCGGACGGAAATTGGACGATTGAAGTTGAAATGCAGTGCTTCGAGACGATCCATGCAGAGGTGACGATCGCGCCGAATATGCCCGCCGCGAATTGGGAGATGAAATTGTTGCCTCAGGGACAGATTGCCGCTGAGGCGCAGCAGGTAAAGCCGGCCGTTGAAGTGCCTTTGGCGCCGGCCGAATCAACGGCCAAGAAACCTGGGCAACAGCCCGGGCAACAATCTGGGCAGCAACCTGGGCAGAGCGGCGGACCCGAGATGCCGAAGGAACCGCAGGAGGAAAACCAACAGAGCGCGGACGGGTATCTTGTGCAGGGCAGCGTGAACAACGCGGCGACCTCGCAGTATGCCACGAATTCGGCGTTTGGAAATACGCGCTCAGGGAGCAAGGCCTTGTATACGGGCGGCTTTGCTGCCAGCGAAGAAAATTCCGCGCTGAATGCGCGTCCGTATGCACTGAGCGGGGTTGAGGCACCAAAGCCGTCGTTCAACGATTTCACGGGAGTGGCCACGTTGCAGGGTCCAATCAAGATTGGGCGCTGGCTGCCGCGCGGGCCAAACTTTTTTACCTCGTACCAGTGGACGCGCAACAGCAGCAGCGCGCTGATTCCGGGCCTGGTTCCTACGCAAGACGAACAGAATGGGAACCTGGCCGGCCTGGAGAACGCAGTGCGCCAGCCGGTGACGGTCTACAATCCGGCGACGGGGACGCCGTACAACAATAACCAGGTTCCCGTGAGCCCGCAGGCGAAGGCGCTGTTGCAGCTTTACCCGCTGCCTAATATCGCGGAAGTGTCGAACTACAACTATCAGGCGCCGGTGCTCAACAATACACATCAAGACTCGCTGCAATCGCGACTGGACAAAACGCTGGGGCGTAAAGACCAGCTTTATGGGGCGTTCAACTTCCAGAGCACGCGGGCTGATAATGTGAACCTCTTTGGTTTTGTGGATCAGACTGGCACGCTGGGCATTAACGGCAACATCCACTGGGCGCACCGGCTGAAGCCGCGCATATTTGTATTCACGGGGTACTCGTTCAGCCGCCTCCGTACCGAGGTGACGCCCAACTTTGAGAACCGGTTCAACGTTTCGGACGCGGCTGGAATCAATGGCAACGATCAGAATGCTGCGGACTGGGGGCCTCCGTCGCTGGGCTTCTCGAGCGGCTTTGCGGGATTGAGCGATGCCAACAGCGCATTCAATCGCAATGTGACGAATTCAGTTTCGGCATCGACGCTGATCTACAACGGCAAGCACAACATTACTGTTGGTGGCGAGTTCCGCAAGCAGCAGTACAACGACTTCTACGAGCAGAATCCGCGCGGAGCATTTGGATTTACCGGTGCTGCGACAGAGAGCCCGGCAGGCGGTTCGACAAGCGGCTCCGATCTTGCTGATTTTCTTATAGGCGTTCCCGACACGAGCGCCATCGCCTTCGGTAATGCGGACAAGTACTTTCGCGAGCCGGTGTACTCCGCGTATTTCACCGACGACTGGCGTGTGATGCCCATTCTTACCATCAATGCGGGATTGCGGTGGGACTACGGCGCGCCGATCACGGAACTCTTTGGGCGGCTTGTCAATCTCGATGTGGCGAGTGGATTCACCGCCGCGGCTCCGGTCGTGGGCAGCGATCCTGCGGGAGCGGTGACGGGCGGTCATTATCCCGCTTCGTTGATCCGGCCTGAGCGGACGATGATCGAACCGCGGATTGGGATCTCCTGGCGGCCGATTCCTGCTTCAACGGTGGTGATCCGGGTCGGATACGGCATCTATCCCGACACTTCGGTGTACCAGGGCGTCGTCCTCGATATGTCACAGCAGTATCCGCTCTCGACGAGCCTGAATATTCAAAATAGCGCAGCGTGCCCGCTTACGTTGGCCAACGGATTTCCCGCAACGGCGGCCAATGGGCTCGTCGCCTGCTCAGGAACGACCGCGGACACGTTTGCAATCGATCCGAACTTCCGCATCGGCTACGCGCAGGCGTGGCAAGCGGCGGTTCAGCGCGATCTGCCTTTTGCGCTGCAGATGACGGCGACCTATCAGAGGACGAAGGGGACGCACGGCCCGCAGGAAATTCTGCCCAATAGCTATCCGCTTGGCGAGGCGAATCCGTGCCCAAGTTGTCCGTCGGGATTTGTGTACGAGAGCTCGAACGGCAACTCGATTCGCCAAGCCGGCGAGTTCCAATTGCGACGCCGGCTGCGCAGCGGATTTACGGCGTCGCTTATGTATACCTACTCGAAGTCGATCGATGACGATGCGTATCTGGGCGGGCAGGGTCACATGACGGCGAGCGGTGGCGGCCAGGCGCAATCGGCGGCTCTGTCAATGCCATCGGCTGCGGTGGCGCAGAACTGGCTCGATCCGAGGGCCGAGCACTCGCTTTCCGCATTCGACCAGCGCCAACTGCTCACTGTGCAGGCACAGTACACGAGCGGACAGGGATTCGGAGGCGGCACATTGCTGGGCGGCTGGCGGGGCAGAATGCTGAAGGAATGGACGGTGTTGAGCACTTTTACTTTGGGATCGGGATTGCCCGAGACACCTCTTTATCCGGCTGCCGTTCCGGGGACAGGATTTACCAATATCATCCGGCCGGATCTTACTGGCGCATCCATCGACAACACAGGCGGGCCCTCGCACCTGAACGCAGCGGCCTTTTCAGCGCCTGCAGCTGGGCAATGGGGAACGGTGGGCAGAAACTCAATTATCGGGCCAGACCAGCTCACGCTGAACAGCTCACTGGCGCGCACCTTTCGGCCGCGCGGCAAACTGTACCTTGATTTCTCGGTGACTGCGACGAATATGCTCAATCACGCGGCCTTTTCCAGTTGGAACAATCTCGTAAACTCGACACAGTTTGGTTTGCCGGTTGCGCCCGGTGGGATGCGTGGCTTGCAAACCAGTGTGCATTTGAGGTTCCAATGACGCGAATTTCTGGAGTCGCGGTCCTCTTCCTCCTGTCGGTATCGGCCTCGCGTCCCCAGCAGGTTGGCCAGAACAAGGGCGCCGGCGAAGCCCAGAATTTTACGCTGACGGTCAAGTCTAATTTAGTCGTAGAAGCCGTGGAGGTGAAAGACAAGCAAGGCAACTTCATTCATGGATTGACCGCGAAAGACTTTGTGCTCACCGAGGATGGCGTTCCGCAGACGATCCGCGATTGCGAGCACGAGGATTTGTCGGAGACGGCCCAGCCGCTGCCCGCGGAAAAAACGTCGAACGAAAGCGTCACGATTTACAATCGCTTGGCGCGCACCGGGATCGCTCCCGAATCAATTGAGAACGAACGCTATAAGAACCGCCGCCTCATGGCTCTCTACTTCGACATGACGGCGTTGCCGCCGTCGGACGAAATGCGCGCATTGTCCGCCGCGCAGCAGTTCGTCCGCACCCAAATGACGACCGCGGATCAGATCGCCATCCTGCGCTACCAGGGCGGGTCGGTGGACGTCTTGCAGGACTTTACCGCCGACCGCAACAGGCTGCTGAGCATTCTGGAGACCCTGGTCGTTGGCGAGGGGCAGGGTTCAGCCGACACGGTCGATGACGCGAGCAGCGCCGACACCGGCGCGGCCTTCGGCCAGGATGACAGCGAGTTCAACGTCTTCAACACCGACCGTCAACTCTCCGCGCTGCAGACAGCGGTACGCATGCTGGGACAAGTCAACGAGAAGAAGGAGCTCATTTACTTCGCCAGCGGGTTGCGCCTGCAAGGGATCGACAACCAGGCGCAGATGCACGCTACGGCGGATGCGGCGATCAAAGCGGGCGTTTCAATCTGGACTGTTGACGCGCGCGGTCTGGTAGCGCAGGCGCCATTGGGAGACGCGACCCAGGGTTCGCCAGGAAATCAGGGCGTCTACACAGGAGCGGCAGCGCAGGCGCTCACCAGCAACTTTCAGCAATCGCAAGACACGCTCTACGCGCTTGCCGGCGATACGGGCGGCAAGGCTTTCCTTGATAACAACGACCTGACGCGCGGCATCGTCCAGGCACAGCAGGCCATTTCGGACTACTACATCCTCGCCTACTACACAACGAATACCGAGCAGAATGGAAAATTCCGGCGCATCAGAATTTCTCTGGCGCAAAATCAGGAGGCGAAGCTCGACTATCGGCAGGGCTACTATGCCGACAAGGAGTTTAATAAGTTCACCGACATTGACCGCGAGCGCCAGCTTGAAGACGCGCTCATGCTGGACGATCCCATCACCGATCTGACGATTGCCATGGAGATCGACTACTTTCAGCTCAACCGCGCCGAATATTTCGTTCCTATCGTAGTCAAAATTCCGGGGCGCGAGTTGGCCTTGGCGAAGCGCGGCGGTGCGGAGCATACGCTGATTGATTTTGTGGGCGAGATCAAGGATCTTGTCGGCGGGACGACGGTGTCGAATGTCCGCGACAATGTGAATATCAAATTGTCTGACGCGACAGCGGCTGAGCTTGCCAAGCGCCCCATCGAATATGACACGGGCTTTACGCTGCTGCCCGGCAAGTACATGATCAAGTTTCTGGCGCGCGACGATGAGACGGGCAGAATCGGAACCTTTGAGACGACGTTCGTCATTCCCAATCTGAATAAGGAAGAAAAGCGCGTCCCGCTCAGCGCCGTCGTTCTCAGCAGCCAGCGAGTGGATTTGAAGGAAGCCATCTACGATGCCGCGAAGGCAAAGGACAGGGCGAAGGACGAGGCCGCCAATCCGCTCGTTCAGGATGGCAAGAAGCTAATCCCGAGTGTGACGCGTGTATTTGCCGCCGGCCGGAAAATTCACGTCTACTTCCAGGCTTACAAGCAGACACAAACTCCAACTCCGAGCCCACAGAAGCCTCTCTTCGCATTCGTTAGCTTTTACCAGAACGGAAAGAAGTTGTATGAGACTGCGCCGAAGTCCATCGTTCCCGATCCGGCAAGCAGGCTTGGCACAATGCCGCTGAGCTTCGATTTAGATGTGGACAATCTTCCACGCGGCCAATACGACTGCCAGGTCACGGTGCTCGATCCATCTACCCAAAAGGCAGCTTTTTGGCGCGCGCCGATCCTGCTCGTATCTCAGTGAGGGGCGCATTATCGGGAGCGAGGACGTCCTTGCTCATGCCGAAGAGCGACGGGTGCTTCGAATTTCGTTTTTTCGAAGCGAAGAGAGAAATGCTGACTCATTGAGAATCAGAACTGGGAGCGGCAACGAAATTCATTCGACGGAATTCATGGCGTGGGCTGACGAAGGATCGGCTCACATTCAGGTGGAGTTTCGATGCCAGTAAATCCGAATCCGTTCCATCGGTAGGCAGCAATCCGGGTTGCCTTCGTGGAGGCATCGGGCAAAAGGAACGAATCGCCGCGATGCAGAGCGCACAGCACGCCGTCTTTCGATTCCACTGCATCGATCAGCGGCCAAGCGAGCGCGGAGCCTCGCCAGCGCGCAATCAAGCCATGGGGACCTATGGCGTAGACATACGGCCGCAGACCAACCTCGTCGTCAATCGATGAGGTGTGGCGTTCGAGCGAAAGCAACATTGGTTCAGCCGCCATGGAAGTGACCAGTTGCAGCGAAACCAGATTCTGGCGTCTCGACTGCCACTCGAGCTTTCCTTTCCCGTCACCATCGTTTTTGTAGCCGTTGAGAATGATTCCATCCACAGGCTGATCGGGAGACCATGGCTCGGGGCGGATTGTGACTCCATCGATCTCCGTGCCTGGACCGAGCTGCGGAGAACAGCTTGCGAGAGCGCGATCGGCGGCTGCATTTCTGCCTGCCAACCTGGGATAAGCGGTAGTCTCGTCGGTGTGCGTGCTGAGCGCTCCGCAGAGGAGGCGCCCTGCATGGACGTTGCAGTCAGCGATTAGGCCGGTCTTGGTCTCAGCATATTTCTGGTCGAAAAGATGGTTGCCGAGCGAGAAGAAGACTGGCCTGCCCTCGACACACGCGGGGGCCTGGACAACATGAGGATGATGTCCGACGATGAGGTCCGCGCCGTGCTCGACCAGCCAGCGCGCTTGACGCTGCTGCGCATCGGTAGGCCAGTCCTGCAATTCGTTGCCCCAATGGATGGATACAACGACCAAGTTTGTCAGTTGACGAGCGAGCCGCAGTTTTTGCGCCAGCTCGACTGAGGGGACTTCCTGCACGCGTCCGTCCGCAGCTCTGACGGTTGTGACCGCGATGAAACCGACCGTCATCTCGCCGAAGCGAAAAAACTGCGGAGAGCTCTCGAAGTCCAGCGCCAGCAGTCCGTTCTGTTGGAACGCAGAGCGTGTTTCGCTTCGACCCGCCGAGCCCAAGTCGCCGGAGTGATTGTTCTCCGCGGTCACAAAACTGAATCCGGCCTGCTTCATCAGCTCGGCCGCGGAGTCGGGTGTGGCAAAGCACAGCTTGTTCTCCGCTTGACATTTTGCCGGGTCGCCGAGAGCACCTTCGAAGTTGCCGCCGACGAGGCTGGCGCTATGGAAGAGGTCGGAAAACCCGGTCGACTTGCCAGTCCTCGTTCCAGGCCATGGGCTCGTCCTTCGCTGGTCGATCTCCACTTTCACAAGGCGCGACATCATTACGTCGCCCGTAAAGAGCAGACGGAAATCGCCGGGGGCCGACTGGGCAGCGGGCGTCGACTGGGCCGATGCCAACGGCGGAACAAAAAGTGCCGTTGCAGCAAGAACTAAAAGGGTGGTTCTGCCGGACATGACAGGCTCTCCCTGGAGATGAAAGAGCTGACCCACGCAGGATGGGCCTGGACCTCGACTTTGCCGGGAACCGCTTTGTCGGCCGGTGATGGATTCACAGGATCGCGGTCCGGGTTGGCGACTTTTCCGGCCCAGGCGAGGTCAGTTAGCGGCGTGGACGAGGGGAACTCGTAGTAGGAGTAAACGCTGCCCTTCACAATTTCGCGGCGGCCGAAATACGGAACCACTTGATCCCACTCGAGCGGGCGTCCGACAGCCGCTTCGAGGTAGGGCACTTGGCCACCGCCGGCGACATCGGCAATCTTCATCATCGGGTTGGGCGTGGAGAGCGCGAGGTCCGCGCTGGCAAGACTGTTGTAAACCAGGAAGTCATGCTCGGCGACTGCGCCTACATGAAGGATCTCGTCGTAATCGCTGTCGGCGAGAGGCTGATTCTGCAATTCCTTTTGGGCCATGGACTCGAAGAGGCGCGCTTTGCCTGCGGTCGTCTGCAAACGTCGGATGATACCGGCTTGCAGCGGCTGAGCTGTCTGGTCGCCTGAAGAATCCGGTTCGCTCTCAGGGTCCTTCGGCAGATTTCCAGTAAAGTTGGCCGACTTTGCAACGACCTGCTCCATCTGATCGAATAACGATGCAATGGCTTCGAAGGTTTTCGGGTCCGGCTCGACGTAGCCTCTTGGCGGACGCAAGACAATCGCCTCAAAGCCGCCCTCACCGCACTCCGCGGTTGTTCTTTCGTTCACCAGCACAGTTGCATGGCGCAGCGTGGCCCAGGATGCGAGACCCGTCTGGATGCGTTTCGCATCCCACAGCGTGTCTTGCGCGACGCCAGGAAAAGTGGCATTGTCAGCCCATTGGACGGCCAGCGCGGAAATCCACGCGTCATATAGATCGTTTTGTGCTGCGGTTTTTGGTTCGCGCCCTTCAAGTGTATCGAGCACGGGACCGAGCGCGGGATAGGACGCGAGATCGGTCTTGAGCAACGAGCGGGCGTAGCCGCTGCCGAGGGCGGCCGCCAGATCGAGACCTGAGGGCAGCCCGCGCGGACCTTTGGGTCCGGTGATCTGCTGCGCGGCAGGCCAATCGGAGTGGTAGACGGTCGAGAGCAGTACCTCGTTGTCGAATCCCCACGAGAGCGGGAAGATCTGCGGGCTGGTGATGGGATGAAGCGCAAACGCGGGAGGGGCGAAGGCACCGGAATTCCAAACGAGAGGCGAACGGCTGGGCGCGATATAGGCAGAGTAGGCCGCGATCCACTGGAGCGCTTTCGCTTTGACATCGTCGGGCAGCGCATTTAATGGAGTGGCATCAATCGCAGCGGCGGCAGTAGTCAGATAATGAACCGCCTTGAAATATTCCTGCATTTCGGGAGTAGCAGTGTAATAGCCTCGTGGCGTCAATTCAGTAAAGTCGAACGGCTTGCCGAAAACGGGTGAGCTGAATGTTCCTTGCGCCTGTTGAATGTGCAGAGCTTCGGTGTCGGATGGGCTGCTCGCGCTTTGGGAATCCGCTACTGCATTGAAGGCGACAGCCCATTTCGAGTTGGGCGCGGTTGCGTTGAGCGATTGGCGCGCAGCGTTCACGAACGCCCAGAATGCGGGCATCGCCTGCTGGCGCTCCTCGACGATGAATGTGCCTTCGTAGGCTGAGGCAACAAGCTCCCAGAAAATGTCAGTGGTCACGAGGTAAGGCCGCGTTGGGGTCGCACTGTCGTAGCGGCCGCAGGCATACGATTCAGTATCGTAGAACTCGTACAACTGATCTTCATTGGTGGTGCGAAACAGGCCGGCGCTTTTTGTATAGCTGTCGCGATCGGCAGCGTCCTGAGTAAACATCCACGCGTTGATCACGTCGGCGAGAGGAACCGCGATCGGCACGTAGGCGAGTGCCGGTGCGCCGGATTGCTCCACCAGTCCAACGATTCCCTCGCCGTCGGGAACAGAAGAGGGCGTGGAAATGAACTGATATCCGTCGGCCTGCGTTGAGGTTGAGCCGCCGTGATCGCCGATTACGGCCACGCCTGGCACGCCGCTCTTCCAATGCAAAAGTGCGGCGCCGTTCGGAGTCACCGTCAGCGAACCGCCGCATGGATTGCCTACTATATGTGATGGCTTATCCCAGTTTTGCCCCGCGTAAGCAAGTTGCTGAAAGCAGCCATTGCCATCCTCCCAGATGAGCAAATGCCCATCCGGATGAAACGACTCCGGCAGCGCCGAAGCGACGAAGTTCGGCGTTGGATCGCCATTTGAGTCGGGAATCTTTACATAGGTGGATTGCGGGCCGATCACCTGGTATTCGCGCTGGCCGTCTTCGGTAATCGAACGCGTGGAGTAGACCCCGCTGGGCAGGCGTTCGGCGAAGAACAGCCGGTAGCTTTCGACCGCCTGGTTCGTTGTGTCGTTGTAGCCGGTCTCAAAGGGGCGCGGGGCCACGAGAAGTCTACGAACGTCAGCAGAGGTCTGATAGATTGTGTGCTGCGTCCACGTTCCATTCGCGTTGTCGACCGCCAGAATCTGAGATTGCTCGCCGGTTTTTCCTTCAACGAAGAATCGCTGCCCCATGGGGTGGACGGTGATGGATGCGGCGGTAAAGGTCGCCGGCAGATCGAGGATCGGGACGGCGCTTGAATCGCCCACGTGCCAACTGACCACATGGTTGCCGGCCTTGTCCTTGGTCAGGATGACCGCATCCGCGCCTGTGGGCCAGATGTCGAAGTCCACAACAAAAGTCCCCACGGGCAGGCTCAACTGAGAACTCGATGTGGGTGAGGGCGTGACGTTGAGCTCGGTCGTAGCAAAGTCCGAAGGCGCTTGTGCGGGCGAGGGCGCCTGTGCGAATGCAGACAAAGCGAGAACGGGAAGGCTAAGGAACATCGCCAACGCACGCTTCTGCGTGGGTTTCATAGGAACCTCGTCCGGGGGGACTCAGGCCATTCTAGACCATGCGACCGCTGATTTGGCGAATCGGGAATATCGAGATCGACCGGCAATTTCTGTGAAGCCGAATGTCCGGCATTCAGACCTTTGGAAGTTCAATAAGCGAGAAGGGACGGAACGCGACCTACAATTCCAGAGACGCGCAGATGCAGTGACATCAACAGCTACGAATCGACTAGGATTCCTTGGAGATCATCGGGCACGTCGAAAAGCAATTAAAGTGTGTGGCAACGAGGGAACGAAGTGAAGAAAATGGACCGGATTGCCGTGATTGGGACGCTCTCAATCGGAACGCTTTTGGCGTCTATGCTATGCGGGGTTTGCGCGGGACAGAGTTCGGTAGCTTGGCCGGTATACAACGGCGGTCCCGACGGAGATCACTACTCCCAGCTCAAGCAGATCAACCGCGCCAATGTGCAGCAGCTCAGAGTGGCATGGAGCTTCGATACGGGTGAAAAGGGAGGCATCGAGGACAATCCGCTGATGGTGGGCCGCACGCTCTACGCTTATACGCCGACGCAGAAGGTGGTTGCGTTGGACGCGGCGACCGGCAGGCTCAAATGGAAGTTTGATGCCGGGGTTGCCGGGGGCACGCAACCGGCGCGCGGCATGGCGTATTGGACTGATGGCAAGGAGGGACGAATCTTTGCCGGAGTGATGAACTTCCTCTATTGCCTGGATCCTGAGACAGGCAAACCGATTGCGAGTTTTGGTGAATCGGGCCGGATTGATTTGCGCAAAGACTTGCGCGGGGATTTTGAGAAGCAGTCGATTGTGCTGACCACGCCCGGGATCATCTACAAGGATCTGATTATTGTGGGTGGTCGAAATCCTGAGACGCATCCGGCGCCACCTGGAGATGTGCGCGCGTTCGACGTGCGAACAGGCAAGCTCGACTGGAGCTTTCACACCATTCCTCACCCCGGCGAGCCAGGCTACGAGACCTGGCCGGCGGAGGCGTGGAAGACGGCCGGCGCGGCCAATAACTGGGCGGGCATGGCGCTGGATCGGAAGCGGGGCATTGTGTATGTGCCTACCGGTTCGGCCGTCTTCGACTTCTACGGTGGGGACCGCGTGGGCGACGATCTCTATGCGGATACGCTGCTGGCGCTGGATGCAGCCAAAGGCAAGCGGCTGTGGCATTTTCAGGGCGTACACCATGACATCTGGGACCGGGATTTTCCCTCGGAACCGGCGCTCTTCACGGTAAAGCGCGACGGCGAGACTGTGGAGGCGTTGGCTCAAACTACGAAGCAGGGATACCTGTATTTGTTTAATCGAATCACCGGCAAGCCGCTGTTTCCGATTCATGAGATTCCTTACCCGGCAAGCAGCGTGCCCGGCGAAGTAACTTCGCCGACCCAGCCGAAACCAGATGCGCCCGAACCGTTCGCCCGCCAGCGGCTGACGGAGGATATGCTGACCAACCGCACCGCTGAGGCGCACACGTGGGCGTTGAAGACGTTTCGCACCTTTGCGAGCGATGGGCAGTTCTTGCCTTTCACGGTAGGCAAGCAGACGGTGATCTTTCCCGGGTTTGACGGTGGCGCGGAGTGGGGCGGACCGGCGATCGACCCGGCGACGGACATTCTGTATGTAAACGCGACTGAGATGGCCTGGACCGGCGGCCTGGTTGAAGCGCACCAGAGCAGCAACCCTGGGGAACAGGTTTATCAAAGCCAGTGCGCCATGTGTCACGGCACGAATTTGGAGGGTGCGCCGCCGGCGTTTCCATCGCTGGTGGATATTTTGAGCCGGCTGAAGGCGGAGAAGGTGACCAGCAATGTGAAAAATGGCACAGGTCGCATGCCATCGTTCCCCAACATCGACGATGCGCAGATGAAGGCGCTGATCGAATACTTGCGCGCGGGCTCGTCTACCGTCGGAGGCGATGCCGGCAACGAACTGACATCGCGCAGGACGCGGGAGGTGCCGGCACAGGAGATGACGGCGCGGACGCCCGCAGACAAGACAGGTGCAGACAAGATGAGTGGAGATCGGGCAGGTGCGGCCGTTTACGCGAATCGCTGCGCTCGCTGCCACGGAGCTCATATGGAGGGGATTGCTCCGGCGAATCCAATGCTGATTGGCGTGGGAACGCGGCTGAGCAAGGCGCAGATTGTCGATCTGGTGCAGAACGGGACGTATCAGATGCCGGCTATGCCCGATGTGCAGGGAGCGGATCTGGAAGCGCTGCTGCAAACCATGGGCGTGGCGGATGATGGCCCAGGTGTGCAAGCTTCTGTTGGGGAGGGGCGTGGTGCGGAGGAATATCAGGATAGATTTACCTTCACCGGCTACCGCAAATTTCTCGATCCGGACGGGTATCCCGCGATTGCCCCGCCATGGGGCACGCTCAATGCGATTGATCTGAAGACAGGTAAATATGTGTGGAAGATCCCCCTAGGCGAGTATCCGGAGCTGGCTCGACTGGGAATCAATGACACGGGAACAGAGAACTACGGCGGACCGATTGTCACGGCAGGTGGACTGGTTTTCATTGGAGCCACGATCTACGACCGGAAATTCCGCGCCTTCGACAGCCGCTCCGGCAAGTTGCTCTGGGAGGCGGAACTGCCGTTCGCCGGAGTGGCGACGCCGTCAACCTACATGATCGATGGCCGGCAATACATTGTTATTGCCGCAAGTGGAGCCCGCGATCCGAAGGGACCTTCCGGCGGGGCATATGTCGCTTTTTCGTTGCCAAAATAAGTGCAATATGTCTTGCGGGGAGCAGAGAGCTGAAGGTGCTCATGGAATGGGAAGAATGGCCGGCTTCTGCGCGTTGCGATCAGGTAATTGATCGAGCAGGATTACATTGAGCAGCGACTTATGTACCTGGATGCGGCCGTTGTAGCTGATGAAACCCAGCTTGCGAAAGCGATTCATGAAGAAACTGACGCGAGATCGCGTGGTGCCGATCATATCCGCCAGCGTTTCCTGGGTAATGGGTGGGATGAAGGTTTCCGGTTGACCCGGCTTGCCGAATTCCGCCATCAAAAGAAGAATCCGTGCCAAACGCTTTTCGCTGGAGTTGAACAGCTGATCGACGAGATCGGCCTGGGTGCGCATGCTGCGCATGAGCAGGAACTTTAGAAATAGATCGGCGAAGGCAGGCTCATCGTGCATCGCACGAATCATTTCGCTTTTAGTAATCCTGAGCGCAGTACAAGTGTTCACTGCGGTGGCGGTGGCCATATGCCGCCCGTCGATTGTCGCGAGAGACTCTTCTCCAACAAAATCGTGAGCGGACAGAAGGGTAATTGTGGCTTCCTTGCCCTTCTGTGAAACGACTGTGACCTTGGCGCGACCTTTTTGCAGATAGAACACAGAGTCCGCAATATCGCTCTGGCAGAAAAATGTCTGCTTTGGTTTCAACTCGACAATCGTTCGGCCAAGCCCGGCGTTTGCAAGAAACGCGGCGGAATCGAATGTGTTGTCGTCGCCAGTCAAAATGTTACCTCGCTGACTACCGGTTCTTTGGCTGGTCTATAGATGTTTAGAAAATTCCCGCCCTGGGCAGCATCATTGCTTCGCGCAATGTCTGGAATTTGCGGCGAATGGATCAAATGCCGTGAATGGCAGTGGACGCAGTGCCCAAAGTAATAAGAGCCCATCAATTTTCGCGACTTTGCCTTTGCGACTTGGCGCCGACAACCAAAGCCCGGGTCAATCCTTGCGTATTTGCCTTTGGGCTTTTTCGCAAAATGGAGACAGGCCACTCGGCCATAGCTGCAATTACCATCAATCTCTGTCCATCATCGCCCGCATTCAAAGCGACCGTCTGGTCTGTATTGCTCACATCTGGAAATGCGCTGGAAGTCCGGCACGATTGTGTGCAGCGAAACGGAGTCCTAAGGCTTTTCTACCACCAGTCCGTGGATTGCCCTGCCGGAATTTTCCCCTTGGCGTCGGGCTTGGTTGAACGCAGAAGCAGGAGAGGACATTGCACGAGCTTTACAACCTTTTCGGCAATCGATCCGAAGACCAGCGGATGCCAGCCGGAGATACCGTGAGTGGAGATCACCACCATGTCGATATGCTCGCGCGCCACCACTCCCATGATGTTTCCCGCGATGTCATTTCCAACTTCGACGCTGGAGGTTGATTTCACTCCCCTGGCCCCAAGAGCAGCATGGCACTTTGCCAGATGCTGCTCCGCAAATGATCTGGCCTCTTGAATGAATTCGCCTTCGGGAATCAGGTCAGGAATTGTCGTTGTGGGAAACACCGGAATCACATTCACGAGATGGAGTTCTGCGTGGAAGTGCTTCGCCAGGTCAGCTGCCATCTCCAAAGCCGCTTGGGAAGATGGGCTAAAGTCGATGGGCAACAAGATCCTGGTGGGGATGGAAGGGAAAGCTTGAACCTCAGGCATGACAGACTCCTCGGCGACCGTGGAAACAACTCGTCTTCCGAATTATCCTCTGAACTTCGGAGCGAAACTGTGCTCTTTTGGACATCGGCTCCATGGACCAACGACTCCAATTGGGCGGATTAACCTCGATCGACGGCCCATCCTTTGCAGACGCTGACAAACTTCATTCCGAGCAAATGTGACCATCCCCGAAGGCCGCCATTCTGAAAATATCGCTGTGGTGTAGCTGCGTGACCGTTTGGCGCGTATGCAATGCCTAAGATGGGCGATGCCGGGGCCGATGTCGAAACGGGGAGAGACAATGCGGTCATCCAGGTGGAGCTCGGAGTTGCATGTCTCGTTGGTTGGCCGGGCAGCCGTGGCGAGATGGCGCGTTGGCCAATCGAACAAAGGGTCTGCCAGAAGGATGATTCGCTGGATGATGTTTCCGGCGTTGGCCGTCACTGCGGTTTTGACGATAGCGGCGGTGCCGGCGAGATCGCAATCAAGTCTGTCTTCCGAAGATCTTTCGGCAGCTTCAGGAATCACCAGTCCGATCACGACATCGGGGATGCTGCACCCGAGCTATGTCCGGCCGAGCGAGAGAACGAAGGCGAGCAACTACGCTTACGACACATTGGGCCCATATCCAATTGTCGCCGCCGGAGTGACGGCGGCCATCAACCAGTGGACCAACTCACCACCTGAGTGGGGACAAGGAACTGCGGGATTCGGCAAGCGGTTTGGGTCCGACTTTGGGATTGCGGCTATTTCTACAACTGCGCAATATGGGCTGGCGGAGGCCTTCAGGGAAGATACGATGTACTACCGCTGCGAATGCACTGGGCTATTTCCCCGGCTGCGCCACGCGATGATCTCCACGTTGACGGCGCGCCACGGCGACGACGGTCATCGCGCCTTTTCATTCTCCGCGCTTGCCGCTGCGTATGCGGGGTCCACGATCGCAGTTTATGCGTGGTATCCGGATCGCTTCGGAGCCGAGGACGCATTTCGGATGGGCAACTACAGCCTGCTGACATATATGGGCGGGAATGTGGCCCTGGAGTTCTTCTATCGCGGACCCCACGCTTTGATTTCGCGTTTGTATCTGAACAATGCACATCGCTCGCCAACCGAAGGACCGAACTAATGAGTGACCGCGGATTTGCACCTGTTGCGGGCCTCAACTCTCCAGTTCAGACGCGGCCGACGGAATTTCTGCCGTCGCTTGCAAACTATGCAACGAATTTATTTAACGGGCTTTTCGAGTGGTTCGGCAGCCTCGGCATCTTTTCCTGGCGGGTGTTCCGTGCGGCGGTGACTCCGCCGTACGAATGGCGCGAGCTGGTTCGGCAGCTCGATGAAGTTGGATCGAAGTCCCTGCCGCTGGTGGTCATGGCAGGCTCGGCAATCGGTGTTATTCTCTCGCTCGAAGCGCGCTACAGCCTTACTCGATTTGGCGCGAAATCTTTGTTTCCCGCCACTCTGGTGTACTCCGTGATTCAGGTGATGGGGCCGGTGATTACCGGCCTGGTGGTCAGCGGACGTGTGGGCGCGGGCATGGGCGCGGAGCTGGCGTCGATGAAAGTGACGGAGCAGATCGACGCGATCGAGGCCTCCGCAATCAACCCTTACCGGCTGCTGGCCGCAACACGGATACTGGCGTGCATCCTTATGCTGCCGCTGCTGGCAATTGCCACCGACACATGCGCGTTGATGACTGGCTGGTTTGCGCAGGCCATGGTCGAACCGCTTTCATTCCATGAATTCATTACAAACGGCTTTAAGGGCGCCACTTTCAACGCATTTTTGCCGCAGACATTCAAGACCGCCGTGTATGGCCTGATTATCGGGCTCATTGCATGTTTCCAAGGGATGCGCACACGCGGTGGCGCCGCAGGAGTGGGTCGCGCAGCCACGAACTCGGTGGTGCTGGCCTCGCTATTCCTTATCCTGGCCGACGTTGTGCTAGTGAAATTCATCCTTGTGTTCTTTCCATAGCCGCAATTCGAAGGGTTGCTGAAACAAAGATGGCCACAGCTTTAGACATGACGGCGAAGCAAGCGGAATCCGAGGCAGACAATCTTGCGACTGTGGTTGCCGTCGAGAAAGTGTACAAGTCTTTCGCCGGCCACGAGGTTCTAAACGGGATCAGCTTGAGCGTGAACCGGGGAGAAACACTGGCCGTGCTGGGGCGCAGCGGCACGGGAAAGAGCGTTCTGCTGAGGCTCATTATTGGCCTGGATACGCCGGACTCTGGCGTCATTCGTATTCACGGCCAGGCGATAGCCGGCCTGGCGCTCGATCAAATGGGAGAGATCAGAAAGAAGATGGGCTTCCTGTTTCAACATGCGGCGCTATACGACTCGCTCTCCGTCCAGGAGAACGTGGCATTCCCGCTGGAGCAACATCGCAAAGATATGCCCAAATCCGAACGGACAGATCGGGTGAAACAGTTGCTGGCCGAGGTGGGACTGGAAAGTGACACCGATAAGATGCCGTCCGATATCTCAGGCGGCATGCAGAAACGAGTGGGGCTGGCGCGCGCGCTAGCGTTGGAGCCGGAGATTCTGCTGCTTGACGAGCCGACTGCGGGTCTCGATCCGATCAGTTCCGGCGAGATCAACGAGCTGGTTCTCAAACTTCAGAGAGAGCGCAAGATGGCTTCGATCGTGGTAACGCACGATCTGCACAGTGCAAGGACGATTGCGGGCCGTCTAGCGCTTCTGGATAAGGGCGACGTAGTGATTGAGGGCACATTTGAAGACCTTCAACAAAGCGATATCGGCTTTGTGAAAGAGTTTCTAAAGCAGTCGTAGGAGGATTCATGTCGAGAGTGGCGAGGTTGGGCGCATTCATCGTTGCGACGCTGGCGGCTTTGGCTGCGGGCGTGTTCATTATTGGGAGCAAGGAGTATCTATTTAGTTCGACCTACCAACTGAAGACACAGTTCGATAATGTCGCGGGCCTGGCAGTGGGAGCTGACGTGCAGGTTGGCGGCGTTCATAGCGGAAATGTCCATAGCATCACGCTGCCTCACAAGCCCGGCGATAAGGTCGTCGTGGTGATGGATCTGGACAGAAAAACAAAGGAGATCATCAAGGGCGACTCGGTAGCATCGATCGAGACCGAGGGGATGCTGGGAAATCAATACGTGTCGATTTCGTTTGGATCCGCCGGGCAAGCCGAAATAAAGAATGGCGAGACCATCCAGAGCGTGCCACCGCTGGAGATTGGAGAACTGCTTGCCAAGGCGAGCACGATCCTGGATAGCAGCCAGCAGGCAATCCTGAACACGACGCTGGCCACAGCACATTTGAACTCGATAAGCGCGAAAATCGATTCGGGGCAGGGAACCGTGGGATTGCTGGTGAACGACAAGCAAGTCTATAACAACCTGGAACAAACTACGGCGACGCTCCAGGCCACGATGGTGCAGGCACAGGCGGGCGTGACCGACTTCCAGGAGAATATGGAAGCATTGAAGCATAACTTCCTGCTGAGCGGGTATTTCAAGAAACGCGGATACGAAAACTCCACCAATTTGGGTGCAAACAGGATCAGTGGGCTGCCGCAGGCTACGCCGGTGAAGACATTTACCTACGCGGGCAAGCAACTGTTCGGCGACCGCGATTCAGCCAAATTGAAGGACGAGAAAACTCTGAAAGATGCCGGAGACTTCCTGGCACAGAACCAATTTGGAGTGGCAGTCATCGTAGCTTCCGTGGGTATCGAAGGCGATACCCAGAAGGACTTGACGCTTACCGAGGCCAGGGCCATGGTCATCCGCGAGTATCTGGCAGAGAACTTCGGATTTGATAATGACCTGCTTAAGACGTTGGGAATGGGCAAGCAGGCTGGCGCGAACCTTGACGCGAGTTGGGGCTCGATCCAGATTCTGATTTATCCGGCGGGAACTGAGATACCGGCGGCAACGCCGGTGCCGGCGATTGGCTCATCCGCAGCAGCAGCCGACCCGCCAGTGCCGGTGGCTGTCGCGGCACCCGTGAATGCTATGGCGCCCGCCAAGCAATAGGCTTTGACGTGGGCTTCCGGTGAGCAGCAGAGATTTGCGAACTGTTTTGATATCGAATGCGACAATACAACGAGAGGCGATATGACAGGAAACCGGCACTTCCACGAAGGACATAGCGGCGACCACGGTGAGACGGACCCAGGTCCCTACTGGCATCGAATGCACCGCGATTGGCGCTTCTGGGTGTGCGCGTTGCTGATGGCCGTGGCGCTCACTGTCTTCATTATGAGTGGCGACCTGTCGTTGATCCGGCGGCGGTAGGTGACCAGGCAAAAAAGGAACAGGCGCAAAATGATGGCTCCGTTACAAGCCCTCGCTTATTGCCATTTCAGCATCTAAACGTAACAGTCGATTTGAAAAGATGTAACTCAGCGGCGGGGCCGCTGCAGGTCATTTGATCGGTTCGCGGCCAGAAGCGCCGGGAAACTTGAGGAAGAGGTGAACCCATGGAATTAGGCATGATCGGCCTGGGCAGGATGGGAAATAACATGGTGCGGCGACTGATGCGAGCCGGCCATCAATGCGTTGTGTACGACGTTCATCCGGAAGCCGTGCAATCGCTTGCCGAGGAAGGCGCGGCTGGCGCGAATTCGCTGGAAGATTTCGTCAAGAAATTGAAAACGCCTCGCGCCATCTGGATGATGGTGCCGGCCGGAGTCGTGGATGAGACGCTTAAAAAGCTGACCTCTTTGCTTGCAGCGGACGATGCGGTCATTGACGGCGGGAACTCCTATTATCGCGACGACATTCGCCGCGCCGCCGAACTGAAAGACAAAGGCATCCACTACGTTGACGCGGGAACCAGCGGCGGAGTGTGGGGGTCTGAACGTGGCTACTGCCTGATGATCGGCGGCGAAAAGGATGTGGTTCAGCGCCTCGACCCAATTTTTTCCGCATTGGCGCCAAGTATCGATTCGGCACCGCGCACGCCCGGCCGGGAGAAGGTGGGCGGCACCGCCGAGCACGGGTACCTGAACTGCGGCCCCAACGGCGCGGGACACTTTGTAAAGATGGTGCACAACGGAATCGAGTACGGAATTATGGCCGCGTATGCGGAGGGGTTGAATATTCTTCATCATGCCAACGTCGGCAAGCAGCAGCAAACCGTGGACGCCGAAACTACTCCTTTGCGTAACCCCGAGGTGTACCAATACGACTTGAACCTTGCTGACATCGCCGAAGTGTGGCGCCGCGGCAGCGTGATCTCTTCATGGCTTCTGGATCTGGCCGCCATCTCGCTGCTCGACAGCCCAGATCTTGGGAAATTTACCGGGCACGTGTCGGACTCGGGCGAGGGGCGTTGGACTATTACGGCTGCGATTGACGAATCGGTCCCGGCACCGGTCCTGAGCGCTGCGCTGTATGAGCGCTTCAGCTCGCGTGGCGAAGACACGTTCGCCGACAAGCTGCTGTCCGCGCTGCGATTTCAATTCGGCGGCCACCACGAGAAAACTGCCGGTGCGAAAGAAGGCGCGTAATGGCCGAGTCGCAGTCAGACGCGCTCGTGGTTTTTGGCGTAACGGGCGATCTGGCCCACAAAATGATTTTCCCTGCGCTGTACGCGATGGTGAAGCTCGGCACACTCAAGGTTCCGGTGATTGGCGTTGCCTTTCCGAAATGGAGCCTGGAGCGCCTGCAAAGACGGGCGACGGACAGCATCAAGCGAGCGGGCGGAATCGATGACAAGCAAGCACTAAAACGCCTTCTGTCTCTCCTGAAGTACGTGAGCGGAGACTACACGGACAGCAACACATTCAAGGCGATTAAAGTTGCGCTCGGCAAGGCCCAACGGCCCGCGCACTACCTTGCAATCCCGCCGGCGCTGTTTGAAACAGTGATTAAAGGACTGGGAGCCGCGAAGCTGGCCGAGAACGCGCGCGTCATCGTGGAGAAACCATTTGGGCGCGATCTGGCTTCAGCACGCGAACTGAACCGCGCTGCGCATGCGGTGTTCCCCGAAGACTCTATCTTCCGCATCGATCACTTCCTTGGGAAAGAAGCGATCATGAATATTCTTTATTTCCGATTCGCCAATTCATTTCTGGAGCCGATCTGGAACCGCAATTATGTGGCGAGCGTTCAGATCACTCTGGCGGAGAATTTCGGCGTGGGGAGCCGCGGCGCGTTTTATGAGACGGCAGGCTGCCTACGCGACGTAATCGAGAATCATCTATTCCAGATCGTGGCGCTGCTTGCCATGGACGCGCCTGCCGGGCGGGACTTTGGGGACGTGCACAACGAGAAGGCGAAGGTCCTTAAGGCCATGGTTCCTCTCAAATCCGATGACGTGGTGCGCGGCCAGTATTCCGGCTACCGAAATGAGCCGGACGTGGCCAAGCGCTCCGATGTGGAAACCTATTGCGCCCTGCGGCTTTTCATCGACTCATGGCGCTGGGAGGGAGTGCCGTGGTATTTGCGCTCGGGTAAGTATCTGCCGACTACCGCGACGGAGATTATGGTGGAGCTGAAGCGACCGCCACAGAAGCTCTTTGCCGACGCCGTGCAGGCAGATAGCAGATCGAATTACCTGCGCTTTCGGCTCTCTCCCAATACGGCAATTGCTCTGGCTGCCCGAGTAAAGCTTGCTGGTGAGGAGTTTATCGGAGAGGAGCGAGAGCTTTACCTTTCAGATGAGCAGCCGGGAGAAGAGACGCCATACGAACGGCTTCTGGGCGACGCGATGAAGGGCGACGGAGCGCTCTTTACCCGAGAGGACGCGATTGAAGCCGCATGGGCAGTGGTCAATCGGGTTCTGAAGAACCACCATGCCGTGCGTCGCTACAAACGCGGCACCTGGGGGCCGAAAGAGGCTGACGCACTCATCGCCGCATCCGGCAGTTGGCATAATCCAAGCCAGGATGGCACGCCGGAATAATCGCTGGTTTCCCAGTAAAGTTGAGTTCGAGTTGCATCGCCTTGGGACATTTGGCCCCAAAGGCCGCACTATCTGTCTCTGATCGCGCCAGTTCACCTCAAGCGAGCCTCTGCCTCGTTCGCTTTGCCGGATGAGCATTATGGCTCAGATATTTCCCCGTTGACTTGGAAGAATGTGAGGGAAGCGGAGCCATCGTTCTCCACTTTCTGGAAGCTTCAGCATCCAGTAGCTTCTCGATGATGCCATGGCGACTTCGAATCCGAGATACGAATGGAGAACATGAAATGCCCCTTACCACTGTGCTCATCACAATTGTTGCAGCAGGGCTTCTACTGTGGATTGTGAACAGGTTCATCCCCATGCAGTCGCAGATCAAATCGATCCTGAACGGCCTGGTTGTACTCGTTTTGGTGTTGTGGATCGCAAATCTCTATGGAGTGTTCGATCACCTCCATCAATTCCGCGTCGGGCGCAGATAGATACTGCCATCGAAGCCGGCATGGCGTTGCCCGCCAACCTTGAGACACAAGCGCAATACGGCAGTCTTCTGACTGCAGGAGGTATCGTGAAACACACACTCTTTTTTGTGATTGGAAGTGTACTAAGCCTGAGCGCGTTTGCTCAGGCCAGCCCCCAAGAGTCAGTCGCAATCGTGCCAGTCGGCGCGTTGTCCGCCTATTCCGTGAACGAGACAAGCCGCACTGTAGACGCGATTAACTATCAGCATCGCGGCGGAGCGACGGATGTGGATCTGGCTGGAACCGCGTTGCTGCCCTCAGCCGACGGAAAAGCCAAAGTCCGCAGCAAACGCGGCACCATGGAAGTGGAAGCGACCTTTGGGAGCTTGCAAAGTCCCACGGCCTTTGGCACCGAGTATTTGACCTATGTGCTGTGGGCGATTTCCCCAGATGGCAAGGCAGAGAATCTTGGAGAAGTTTTAATCGGCGGCAACGATCGCAGCAAACTGACGGCGACGACCAATCTTCAGGCATTCGCGCTGATCGTCACGGCGGAACCCTATTTCGCTGTCCGCCAGCCGAGCAATGTTGTCGTAATGGAAAATGTTGTTCGCCCTTACACCGAGGGAACATCTGAAGCGGTCCATGCAAAATATGAACTGATGGAGCGCGGCGGTTATATCCCGACTGGATACGAGTTCGACCCAGTGATTCTGGATGCCAAGCTTCCCCTGGAATTTCTGGAAGCGCGGAATGCGGTTCGCATCGCGCGATCTGAGGGCGCTGAGACTTACGCCAGCGAAAGCTATCAACATGCTGTGCAATTGATGAGCAGCGCCGATGCATACGCGTTGGCAAGAGGCTCCGATCAGAAGCAACTCATCGCGAAGTCTCGCGAGACGGTGCAGACCGCGGAAGACGCGCGAGAAATAGCCGTCAAGAAGATCGACGAGGTTCGCAGAGAGAACGAACGTCAGGCTTCGGCGGATGCGCAGGCAAACTCGCAGGCGCAAGCCGACGAGGCAACCCGGCTGAAGGAGAAAGCACAGTCGGATTCGGCCGCGGCGCAAGCTGATGCTGCAAATTCCCAGGCAGCATTGATCACAAGCCAGAATGCGTCGGCGGCGGCAATCAGCGCGGCCCAGGCGGACGCGGATCGATCGCGCCTGGCAGCCCAGCAAGCGCAGGATAGCGAACATAAAGCCGACCAGGAAAAGGCGGCGATGCGCGCGCAACTGATCGTGCAACTAAACGCGATTCTTGAGACGCGTGACAGTGCGCGAGGGCTGATTATCAGCATGTCGGACGTGTTGTTTGACACCGGACAATATACGTTGAAACCCGGCGCGCGGGAGAAACTGGCGAAGGTTGCCGGAATTTTGATCGCATATCCAGGGCTTGACATCGCGGTCGGCGGTTACACCGACAATGTCGGCGGCGATGAGATGAACCAGAAGCTCTCCGAGAACCGTGCGGACACTGTTCGCAATTACCTCGTGCAAGAGGGCGTAACCGCGAACACAGTCAGCGCAACGGGGTTTGGGAACAGCTCGCCGGTAGCCTCGAACGATAATTCCGCCGGGCGACAAGAAAACCGGCGAGTGGAGCTCGTGGTATCGGGTGAAGCGATTGGCAGCCCGGCGAATGCCACGACTGGGAGCTTGCAGTAGGATTTCCTTCGATCTTCTGCGGGATCGCAAGAGACCGCAGAAGGTTGTGAAACACTCGGAATGGACGGTAAGGCGAACTCCTGTTTTGCCGTGCATCTCTTTATGAACGTTCCGGTACGACACGCAGGCCTTTTCCTAGTTCGCCCAGTGCATGGCTCGCCGGTGCCGCTTTGGCTCACGCGCCTGGGAGCGCTGGGACTGTTCTTCGTCGCCGTCGTCGACTCCTCCCCGATTCCTCTGCCTATTCCGGGCAGTACTGACCTTCTGTTGCTGTGGCTGGTGGCGCACAATGGAAATCCCTGGTTGCTTGCCGCGATGGCTATCGCCGGTAGTCTCGTGGGCGGATACGCCACATGGGACCTCGGGCGCAGAGGGGGCGAAGCGGCTTTGCGCCGCTACGTGCCTGCGCGTCTACTCGGCCGAGTCGTCAAATGGGTGGGGCGTCACCGCATCCTCGCAGTGTTTCTTCCCGCCGTGCTTCCTCCGCCGATTCCACTGTTGCCGTTTGCGCTGGCCGCGGGCGCGCTGGGCGTCTCGCGCCAACGCTTCCTCGCCGTATACGGCGCGGCTCGAACCCTGCGGTACGCTTTTGTTGCGTGGCTCGGTGTTGCCTATGGACGCCACGCTATCCGACTTTGGTCAGGGACGCTCGAGAAGTGGTCGACTCCGCTGATCTCCGTATTTGTGGGCCTGCTTGTCGCCGGCACTTGCTTTGGGATCTGGAAGATTAGGGGTCTACGCAAAATCGGCGCGGCAGGGTAGCCGGCTCGGCATAATGCAGCATCTCGGGCGAGCTAAACTTCCAATCGGATCGATCAGGCGCTTTACACAACAAACATGGCGACGCCAGCTACGAACATGGCCGCCGTAGTGATTGCCACAACAATCCATCCAAGGCGGGAACTCGGCTGGCCCTGCATCAGCTTCTTGTCTGCCGCCACTATCAGGATTGCGACCATCAGGAATGGCGCCAGCAACCCGTTGATGACAGCAGTCCAGTAGAGCGCCCGGACCGGATTGATGCCGATAAAGTCCAGCGCGACACCGGCTCCGGTCGAGACCAGAATCAGAGCGTAAAACCAACGCGCCTGCCTGAGTTTCTTGTTCAAGCCCTGCCGCCATCCGAGAGTCTCAGCAAATGCGTATGCTGCAGATCCCGCAAGCGTGGGAATGGCAAGAAACCCGACGCCGACAATGCCAACCGTGAACAGTGTTGTAGCAAAGTTGCCGGCGAACGGACGGAGAGCCTCAGCCGCCTGCCGAGAAGTTTCGATATTCACGAGGCCGTGCCGGTTGAGAGTGATGGCAGTGGTAAGGATGATGAAGAACATGACCATGTTCGAGAAAAACGCGCCGACACCCACATCGAAGTTTCTTAATTCAAGTTCTTTGGGAGTGGCCCCTCTGCGCTTCGCGAGAGTAGTTTGGCCCGCGGCCTTTTCTTCTTCAACTTCTTCACTTGCCTGCCAGAAAAAAAGGTAAGGACTGATCGTGGTGCCGAGGATTGCCACCAGTGTCGCCCATTCATTTCTGGAATGCGGCATGGAAGGGATCAGGGTAGCGTGCAGCACCTGACCCCAGTTGGCTCCCACTACAAAAGCAGTGACGGGGTAAGCGAAAAGCACAAGCACAAGCCACTTGAGTACGTTCGCGATTTGCCGATACTGGAGCCGGATGGTAGCCCAGGAGATGATCAGCGCGAACGCAACAACAAACCAACGGGAATTGACACCGGAGAGCATGGAAGCCGCATCTGCCATGCCCGCTAGGTCCGCGGCGATATTAATTGTGTTGGCGATCAAAAGGGCTATTACGACCGCGATTAACAACCATTTGGGAAATCGTTGCTTGAGGTTTCCCGCTAATCCCTGGCCCGTCACCTTGCCGATGCGAGCGCACATCATCTGCACGGCGGCCATCAACGGCCACGTCAGAAGCGCGGTCCAGAGCAGCTTGGTTCCCAGCTGAGCGCCGGCAATGGAATAGGTTGCGATGCCCGAAGGGTCGTCGTCGGCAGCCCCGGTGATGATCCCGGGCCCAAGAGACTTCAGCAGCGCTTGAATCCAACGGGATGGGGCGGATTTCGGCAAAGGAAGTTGGGGTGGGCGCTCCCTTTTGGGTTAGATGCTGGCTGGCCTCAGTTGTGCGACGCCACTTGCGCCAGAGTAGCCAAGAGGGGAAAATCTCGCGGCGACGTTCGACCCACTGTTCAAACCAGCGTCGATTTGGGGGTGCTTGCAGGAGTTGCGCTTCTTTTTTGCTTGGCGCCACTGCCTGAGAATAACCCGAATTACGGGCGTGTGTCTCGTTGCACCCTGGTTTTCCGGTTGGCTCCCTGGTCGGCTCCGTGATTGGCCTGGCGCACCACATCTTTAGCCTTGTCTTTGGCCGTGCCCAAGACGCCTTCAAGTTTTCCCTTTGTCTGCTGGGCAATGCCCTTGACCTGGAGCGGCGTATTGCCAGTCACTTTGCCCGCGTTTCGTTTGATGCTTCCCACTACTTCGTCGACCTTACCGTTCACTTGACTGCTGTTCATTGGACTGCCTCCGTGGGTTTAACTCGGCTTTTTGCCTACGCCAACCGTTTTGAGCGTAGCGACTCAAATTGTGCGAGTCTGAGCAGTTTGGATCAGACGCAGCTTTCACGCTGAGGCTGGTTATTGCTCAACAGGAGATCTATGCTCACTTAACCGGCGAAGGACCTGTTGCCTTCAATTCGCCAAGATTGGTCAAGACGCCTTGCCAGCGAGCCGGATCTTTCCGGGTCTCGATCGGCAGCGAGAGATCGGAATAGAACTCGAGAATGTTATCGCGCAGTTGGGGCGAGGTGCCGTCGAATTTTTGCGCCGACAATCCGGCCAACAGGTTAGCGTAGGTCTCGTCCGCGAGTGTGTATTCCGCCGCTTTGGTTGTTATGCCGTCATCAAGATCGCGGTTGGGCAGGACCAAGGTACCTGCGCGCACTTCTTCGAGATAGAGGCGGTACTGATCGACCGTAGCATTGATGCTCTTGATATATAAGTCTTCAGTCTGTGGCGTAGGATTATTGAATCCCAAACCTTTGAAGGGCCCAACCTTCGGAATAAATCGTAAAAGTGCGGCTAGTAGCCGCGTGCCTAGGCCGGGCTTCGTATAGGTCTTTCCCCATTCCCGTTCGTAATCGGATCGCGATAGACGATACAGAAATTTACTTTTAG
>Ga0208849_1000447_pt1 | contig 38775 bp, 45 predicted proteins | sample NGESurdeep072012_10_FD_184470 | JGI IMG/M metagenome (GOLD analysis project Ga0208849, IMG submission 184470) | Arctic peat soil microbial communities from Barrow, Alaska - NGEE Surface sample 53-3 deep-072012 (SPAdes) | ecosystem: Environmental > Terrestrial > Soil > Wetlands > Peat ... | reverse complement strand
CCGGCAACCATTATGGGGAATCGGGGTCACGTCACGGATCGACGTCACCTGCAGCCCCACCGCCTGGAGCGCGCGCAATGCCGACTCGCGGCCCGAACCCGGTCCGCTCACTTCCACTTCCAGCGTGCGCATCCCGTGTTCCAGGGCCTTCTTCCCGGCATCCTCCGCCGCAACCTGAGCCGCGTACGGCGTTGACTTGCGCGATCCCTTGAATCCCAGCGATCCCGCTGAAGACCACGACACGGCGTTGCCCTGTGTGTCGGTAATCGTGATGATCGTGTTGTTGAACGTCGCAGCCACATGGGCCACGCCGACAACGATATTTTTCTTTTCTTTCTTGCGCGTACGCGCGGCGGGTTTGGCCATTTTTCGCTTCCGTTATTTTGTGACTTTTTTCTTGCCGGCGATGGCTTTGGCAGGTCCCTTGCGCGTGCGGGCGTTCGTATGCGTACGCTGTCCGCGAACCGGAAGCCCCTTGCGGTGCCGCAAGCCGCGGTAGCAGCCGAGATCCATCAGGCGTTTGATATTCATCGCGACTTCGCGGCGCAGATCGCCTTCCACGAGATAGTCGCGGTCGATCGCTTCGCGGATCTGGATAACCTCGGAATCCGTCAAATCATGGACGCGCCGGTCGTCGGCGATACCGACCTTTTCGCAAATCTCCCTGGCTTTGGTCGCGCCAATGCCGTGGATGTAGCGAAGACCGATGACGACGCGCTTCTGGGTAGGAATGTTGACGCCGGCTATGCGCGCCATGTTTTCAATCCTTCAGCTTTCAAGTCCATGATTCCCATGAGTGATTTCATTTGCCAATTCTTTCGCAACGCCCGCATCGATGCACGGGCCCAGCCAGAAGTATTGACAGGGATTTCTGTCGCGGGGCGTTGAGATATAGGATGAGGCAGGCGCTCGTCAACCGCTGCAGCGCAAAAACGGGTCTCGAACTAAGGTGGTTTCTAGAGAAACCAGCATAGTATTCGATATATTTCTTGACAGATGGGGGTGAAGGTTCAGCCACCATGCGTGTGGACCGCATCCGCTATCGCCAAAGTGACTTCATCGACGGGAGCCATGCCATCCACGGTCTCAAGTTTGCCCTGTCGCCGATAGAATTCCAGTAGGGGAGCGGTCTGGCGCGCATATTCGCCCAACCGCTTCGTAAGCGTTTCCGGACTGTCGTCGGCGCGTGCCTGTCCCGAGCGGATGCGCTGTTCGACACGATCGACGAGGATCGTCTCATTCACTCTGAGTTCGATGACAAACTGCACCCTGCGGCTTCGTTCGGCCAACATCTGGTCCAAAGCTTCGGCCTGCCGGATCGTCCGGGGAAATCCATCGAACACGGCGCCGTTAACACAGTCGGCACGATCATAACGGTCTGCAATAATGCCGATGACGGTCTCGTCGGAGACAAAGGCTCCCCTGGCCAGTATGTCCTCTACCATCCTGCCGAGAGGCGTCTTTGCGGCGACTGCGGCGCGCAACATTTCCCCCGTGGACAATTGGGGCCAGCCGCGGCGTTCCTGCAGAATTTTTGCCTGTGTTCCCTTGCCCGCCCCAGGCGGTCCAAACAGGACCAGATTCAACGTCTCGCTCCCCGAAGTTTCGACTTTTTGATCAGACCTTCATATTGCTGCGCGATAAGATGACTTTGGATCTGCGCCACCGTGTCCATCGTTACGCTGACGATGATGAGGATCGAGGTTCCACCCAATGGCATGACCGCCTGCCCGTAGCTGGTGCGCAGAAACTCCGGAATGATGCAGACAAGCGCCAGATAGAGAGAACCGACGACCGTAATCCGGGTCAGAACAAAGTCGATGTACTCGGCAGTCTTTTTGCCGGGCCGGATTCCAGGAACGAAACCGCCATATTTCTTTAGATTCTCCGCCGTCTCTTCGGGATTAAAGATGATCGACGTGTAGAAAAACGAAAAGAAGATGATCATCAGCGCGTAGAGGACGAGATAGAGCGGTCTCCCCGGACCGATGTAGGCGAGCAGCGTGGACAGCCACCCCCCAGAATTCTGACTCATGAATCCTGCAAATGTTACAGGCATCAAAAGAATGGATGAAGCAAAGATCGGCGGAATCACGCCAGAAACATTCAGCTTAAGCGGCAAATGCGAAGATTCGCCGCCGAACATTCTGTTGCCGACCTGACGCTTGGGGTACTGAACCAGCAGCCGTCGCTGCGCCCGCTCCATGAAAACGATAAAAAGGACAAGCCCGATCGCTCCGGCGAAAAATGCGATCACCAGGAGCGGACTGACCGAGCCCGTACGGGCGGATTCGAGCAGCTGACCGATGGAAGAAGGAAAGCGCGCCACAATGCCGGCGAAGATTATGAGCGAGATACCATTCCCCACGCCGCGACTTGTGATCTGTTCGCCCAGCCACATCAGAAGAATGGTCCCCCCGGTCAGGGCGACGACGGCGGTAACCAGAAAGCCAAAGCCGGGATCGATCACCAGCCCTGGCTGGTGTTCGAGCGTGATGGCAATTCCGAAGGCCTGCAGGGATGCAAGTCCGACGGTGGCATATCGCGTGTATTGATTGAGAGTCTTGCGCCCGACTTCCCCTTCCTTTTTCAGTTCTTCCAGATGCGGAAAAACCGTCTGCATCAGCTGCAGAATAATCGAGGCGGAAATGTACGGCATGATACCCAGGCCGAAGATGGCCATTCTCTGGACCGCGCCCCCCGACAGCACGTTGAATATGTCGAGGAGGCCGCCCCGCTGCTGTTGCATCAGGTGCTGAAGCGCCATCGGGTCGATCCCGGGCATAGGGATATACGTCCCCAGACGGGCCACCACGAGAATTGCCAGAGTAAAGAATATCCGTTCCCTGAGCTCTTTGGCCTTCCCAAAATTCGAGAAGTTAAAATTTGCGGCCAATTGTTCGGCGGCGGACGCCATGCGCTACTCCCAAGCTTCCCCTCCGCTGGCGCGGGTCATTTGGCGGCCGGGGTGACTGTCCGCCATTGCGACATAGTTACATGATGGCCCGTATGCCACCATGGTCGAAAAAGCCGCCTAGGAGGCTTCGACCGGCGCTCGTTTTTCTGCCGAGCTGGCGCGGCGCTGGGCCTTTTTTCCAGGCTTGCCGCTCTTGTTCATGTAGACCTTTTTCTTGAAGGTCGTCGTGAGCGCTCCGCCCGCCTTTGCGATCACTTTCGCGGCTCCCGAGGTCGCGCCGGCAACCTCGATCTCGACCTTTGCGCCGAGACCATCGCCCAGAAGTCGAATGCCGTCGGCGCTGGCATGCGCAAGCCCCGCCTTGCGCAAGGACGCTTCCGTAATCTTTGCCGCCGGATCGAGTTTCTTGGCGTCGATCGCCTGCTGGATTCGATCGAGACGAACCTCCGCAAATTTGTTGGCAAAAATGTTTTTGAAACCCCGCTTGGGAAGACGCATGTAAAGCGGCATCTGGCCGCCTTCGAAACCATACACCTTCGTGCCCGTGCGCGCCTTGGCGCCCTTTACGCCCCGCCCGCAGGTCTTGCCCAGCCCCGAGCTTGAGCCGCGGCCGACTTTCGCCTTGCGTTTATGCGCGCCGGGATTGTTGGCGATCTCGTTCAGTCTCATGATTTTCCCTCCTCGACGATCTCGACGAGGTCCTGAACTGCGCGGATCATTCCGCGAACGGCCGACGTGTCTTCCAGAGTACGCGTGCGCCTGATCCTGCCCAGACCCAGTCCACGCAGAGTGGCCGCCTGTCTTTCGGGCCTGCGGTTGGCGCTGCGGATTTGCCGCACAGTCACGGTTTTGTTTGTATGAGCCATTCTTGTTAACCCGCTGTCGCCTGTTCTCCGCGGGCACCTTCGCGCCGCGAGATGATTTCGCTTACGCTTCGCCCGCGCCTCTGCGCAACCATTCGCGGCGATTGCTGCAACTTAAGGGCATCGAACGTCGCACGAACCATATTGTACGGATTGGAAGTACCAAGGGATTTTGCCACCACGTCGCCAACGCCGAGCGACTCAAAAACGGCACGCATCGGACCGCCGGCAATGATGCCTGTTCCCGCCGGTGCCGGGCGAACGACGACTTTCCCTGCCCCATGGTGACCTTGCGTCTCGTGATGCAACGTGCGGCCGTCCTTGAGCGGCACTTTGATCATGGCGCGTTTTGCCGCTTCGGTCGCCTTGCGGATCGCTTCCGGAACCTCGCGCGCCTTGCCGTGACCGAAACCCACACGTCCGCGCTGGTCGCCGACGACAACCAGCGCGGCAAAGCCAAAACGCCGGCCGCCCTTGACGACCTTTGCAACGCGGTTGATATGCACGAGCTTGTCGACAAATTCGCTGTCGCGCTCTTCGCGCTCACGGTGCCGGGGTTCACGCGCCATATGCTGCCGATCCTTGCGTTAGAATTCCAGACCGCCTTCGCGCGCGGCATCTGCAAGCGCCTTGACGCGCCCATGATATATAAACCCACCGCGGTCGAAGACCACCTGCTTGATACCCTTGGCAATCGCCCGTTCGGCAATCTTTCGGCCTACCGACGCTGCCGCTTCCATGTTCCACGTTTTGGGGGCTTTGCCCTCTTTTTCATTCGTAGAGGCCGCTGCCAGGGTCTGGCCCCGTCCATCGTCGATAAGCTGCGCATAGATATGCCTGCCCGAGCGGAATACCGAAAGCCGGAGGCGTCCTGCTGCCGTCTGCGCGATGCGATAGCGGGTTCGCCGCTTGCGCCGTTCGAAAAGTTTGTCCTCGCCTGCCATGGTCCCTACTTCTTCTTGCCTTCCTTGCGCCGAATATATTCCCCCGCGTATTTCACGCCCTTGCCTTTATAGGGCTCCGGCGGACGATAGCTTCGTATTTCGGCGGCCACTTGTCCCACCAGTTGCTTGTCGATGCCCGAGACCGAAATCATGGTGGGCTTCTCGCAGACGACGGATATGCCCTGGGGAATGGGATAGGCAACATCGTGGCTGAAACCAAGTTGGAGCTGAAGATTCTTTCCCTGAACGGCTGCGCGATAACCGACGCCGTTGATCTCGAGCTTCTGTGTAAAGCCTTGCGTAACGCCCATGACGAGATTGTTCACGAGCGTGCGGCCCAACCCCCACATCTGACGTCCCTGTTCGGCGCCCTCGCGGGCAAGAACGGTTACGCCATCCGCGCCAATGTTCGCCTCGACATCGCTCGGGAGCACCACTTTCAATTCGCCCTTGGGACCCGTGACCTTCACGATCTGGCCTTCGACCGCAGCTGTGACGCCGCTGGGCAGCGCAACCGGTCTTTTGCCGATACGGGACATGTTCGCGCGCTCCCCTTAAAATACGTGGCAGAGGACTTCGCCGCCGACGTTCTTGTCGCGTGCGTTTGAGTCCGTCATGACACCCTGGGGCGTGGAAACGATCGAAAGTCCGAGCCCGTTGCGATGCGGTTTCAGATCCGTCACTCCCGCGTAGACGCGCCGACCCGGGGTCGATACGCGCTTCAGCTCCCGAATAACCGGCAGACCCTCGTGGTACTTCAGCTCTATCTCAAGTTCGCGACGGCCGCCTTTGAATTCGACTTCCGCATAGCCCCGGATGAACCCCTCCGCCTGCAACACCTCGAGCACTCGCACGCGCTGACGCGAATTGGGTGACTTGATCTTCGCCATGCCGCGCAGCTGACCGTTGCGGATGCGCGTCAAGAGATCGCCGATGGGATCAGTGATCGCCATATCTATACCTTCCTTACCAGCTCGCTTTGGTCATGCCGGGAATGTGGCCGAAATTCGCCAGGTCTCTCAACGCGATTCGGGAAAGCTTGAGCTTGCGGTAGAAGCCCTTCGAACGCCCGCTCAATTCGCATCGATGGTGGATGCGCGTCTTCGAGGAATTGCGCGGGAGTTTGGCAAGCTTCAGATGCGCGCTGAAACGGTCCTCCGGAGGAATCGACATGTTCTCCGTGATGGCCTTGAGCGCAGCACGCCTGGCGGCGTAACGCAAAACCATTTCTTCGCGATTCTTGTTACGGTTGATCTGGCTCAACTTGGCCATTTTCCCTACCTCAATTCATGAACGGAAACTGAAAGCCCTGAAGAAGCGCCTTGGCTTCTGCGTCGGTCTTTGCAGTCGTATTGACGATGATATCCATGCCCCACACTGTTTCCGTCTTGTCGTAGTCGATCTCGACGAAAATGATGTGCTCCTTCAGGCCCAATGCATAGTTGCCGCGGCCGTCGAAGCTGCGGCTGTTCAAACCGCGAAAATCACGCATCCGGGGCAGCGCCATGGTAACAAGCCGGTCCAGAAATTCGTACATGCGGTCTCTTCGCAGCGTGACCTTCACGCCGATGGGCCTGCCGGTCGTGATCTTGAAACTCGCGATCGATTTCTTTGCCTTCGTGATGATCGCCTTCTGACCGGCAATGGCGGTCAGATCGTTGTGAGCCTGCTGAATCTTCTTGCCGTCCTGTGCACCTTCTCCGGCGCCGATGTTGAGGACGACCTTTGCAATTCGCGGAACCTGATACTTGTTCTTGTAGCCGAACTGCTTCATCAGCGCCGGAAGTACGACCTCCTCGTAGCGCGTCTTGAACCGCGGCTCGTAATCCGGATCGACCGGAGCCTGTTCGATCGCCGCAGCGGGAGCGGCCTGCTTCTTCGGAGATTTTTCGGGCTTTTTCTGTTCGCCCTTCTTCTGGCGGGGCTGCTTTGCGCCTTCCCTGGCGCCTTTCTCAGACATCGATGACCTCACCCGACTTCTTGGCGAAACGCACCTTGCGGCCGTCTCCCAGCGTCTTGAATCCAACCCGCGTCGCTTCGCCTGATTTGGGATCGACATGGGCGATGTTGGAAAGATGGAGCGGCGCTTCCTTGTTGATGATGCCGCCCTGTGCCCGCGGCGTCTGGCGCTGGTGGCGTTTGATCATGTTGACGCCAGAAACAAGGGCGCGCTCGTCCTTCGGGAACACCTTCAGCACTTCGCCCTTTTTTCCCTTGTCGCGGCCCGTTGTGATAACGACGCGGTCGCCCTTCTTGATTTTCGCGCTCATCAGAGCACCTCCGGCGCAAGCGAGATGATCTTCATGTGATTCTTTGAGCGGAGCTCGCGGGTAACCGGCCCGAAGATGCGCGTCCCGATCGGCTCGTTTTGATTGTTCACCAGCACGGCAGCATTGGTATCGAAGCGGATCAGGCTGCCGTCGGGCCGGCGCACGCCCTGCGCTGTGCGGACAATGACGGCCTTGAGCACTTCGCCCTTCTTCACGCGACCGCGCGGAATGGCCTCCTTGACGCTGACCACGATCGTGTCGCCGACACCGGCATATCTGCGGCGTGAACCGCCCAGCACCTTGATGCACATCACGCGGCGCGCGCCCGAATTATCGGCGACTTCCAGCTCGGTTGACATTTGAATCATGAAACCTGCTCCCGACGCCTTTAGCTTTCATCGCCTACGCGGCCGACGACTTCCCAGGTTTTCAGTCTGGAAAGCGGTCTGCATTCGCGAATACGCACAAGATCGCCCAGCTTGAACTGCCCATTCTCATCATGGGCGTGATACCTTTTCGACCGACGAACCGTCTTGCCCAGCATGGGATGGGTGAAACGACGTTCCACCTTTACCACCACTGTCTTGGCGTTCTTGTCGCTAACCACGACGCCTTGCAACATGCGCTTGGGCATTTCCCGGTCCTTATCCTTCAGCCGACTTACGGCTTCGTTCGGTCAATATTGTCGAGATTCGCGCGATCTCCTTGCGCAGCACCCGCACCCGGCTCGTGTTCTCAAGCTGGCCGTTTGCCCGCTGGAAGCGCAGGTTGAACTGTTCCTTCTTCAGCTTCGTAAGCTGATCGCCCAGTTCGTCCCGCGACTTTGCGCGGATGTCGTCCGCCGTTGCTGCTTTCCTTGCCATCGCGGTCTCCTCAGGCGCCAAGCCTGGCGATGAATTTCGTCAGGATCGAAAGCTTCGCTGCACCAAGACGCAGTGCCTCTTTCGCCGTGTCGTTATCGACGCCATCGATTTCGAACAGGATTCTGCCAGGTTTGATCCTGGCGACCCAATATTCCGGTGCGCCCTTGCCGGAGCCCATCCGCACTTCCGCCGGTTTCTTCGACACCGGCACGTCCGGAAACACGCGAATCCAGACACGTCCCGCCCGCTTCATGTGGCGGGTGATGGCCCGGCGTGCTGCCTCGATCTCGCGGGCCGTTATGCGCTCGGGCTCAAGCGCCTTCAGGCCGAATGCCCCAAAATTAAGGTCGGTGCCTGCTTTCGCGGCGCCGTGAATGCGGCCCTTGTGCTGCTTGCGGAACTTGGTGCGTTTGGGTTGGAGCATGACACGTGTCCGTTATTGCGCGGGCGCGGCTTGCGGGCGTTGCGCGCCGCGATTGGGATCTGAAGCCTCCGCTTGGCGCTTCTCGGTCGCCATCGGGTCGTGCTCCATGATTTCGCCCTTGAAGATCCAGACCTTCACGCCGCAGGTACCGTAAGTGGTCTTCGCGGTCGCCACACCAAAATCGATGTCGGCGCGCAGGGTATGAAGAGGAACGCGGCCTTCGCGATACCATTCCGTACGCGCAATTTCCGCACCGCCCAACCGGCCGGCGCAATTGATCCTGATGCCAAGCGCTCCCAGCCGTATGGCCGACTGCACGGCACGCTTCATTACGCGCCGAAAAGCAACCCGCCGCTCGAGCTGTTGCGCGATGTTCTCGGCGACGAGCTTGGCATCGATCTCGGGCTTGCGAATTTCGACAATGTTGAGGTGCACTTCATCGCGTGTGTGTTTCTGCACGTCGTTCTTGAGTTTTTCGATATCGGCGCCCTTTTTGCCGATTACGACACCCGGACGCGCAGAGTGAATCGTGATGCGACATTTCTTGTGGGGCCGTTCGATGACCACACGAGAGACACCAGCCTGTTTCAGCTGCTCGCTCAGATGCTCGCGTATCTTGATGTCTTCCTGCAGCAGTTTGCCGTATTCCCTCTTGCCGGCGTACCAGCGCGAGTCCCAGGTTCGGTTGATGCCCAGGCGCAAGCCTATTGGATTGACTTTCTGGCCCATCAGGCCGTCTCCTTCGCCGACATTTTCGGCTTTGTCGTTGCAGGCTTGGTTCCCGATTTTTTTGGCGGCTTCCTGGTCGATTTCTTTTCTTCGTGCCGCTCTTCGACGGTGATCGTCAATTGCGAGAACGGTTTTTCAACTCTGCCTCCGCGACCGCGGGCCCGCGCGTGAAATCTCTTCAAGACCAGGTTCTTGCCGACGCTGGCTTCGGTAATGACGAGATCATCGACATCCAGATCGTGGTTGTTCTCCGCATTCGCGATCGCGGACTGAAGAATCTTCTTGACCTCCTTGGCGATGCGCTTGGGCGAGAATGTAAGCTCGTTGAGCGCCTGCTCGGCGGTTTTGCCCCGGATGGTCTGTGCGACCAGGTTGAGCTTTCGCGGACTGGAGCGCACGCCGCGGCCTACGGCCCGGGCCTGGCTATCGTTCAGGATGCGCTCGCGTGCTTCCTTGCCCATCCTACGCCCTCTTTGCCTTCTTGTCGGCCGAGTGGCCGTAAAACGTGCGCGTAGGCGCAAACTCTCCGAGCTTGTGGCCGACCATGTCTTCGGTCACCAGCACAGGAATGTGCTTATGGCCGTTGTAAACACCAAAGATCAGCCCGACGAACTGCGGCAGGATCGTGGAGCGGCGCGACCAGGTCTTGATCACGTCCTTGCGTCCAGACCCGCGCGCGGTATCCGCCTTCTTCAGCAGATAACCATCGACGAACGGACCTTTCCAAACCGAGCGGGTCATCGGGCCTATCCTTGCGTTTTTCTGGCGTGCCGCGAGCGCACGATGAATTTCGTTGTTCTCTTGTTTTTGCGCGTCTTGGCGCCCTTCGTGGGTTTGCCCCAGGGCGTAACGGGATGCCGGCCGCCCTTGGTGCGTCCTTCGCCGCCGCCGTGCGGGTGGTCGATCGGGTTCATCGCCGTTCCGCGCACGCTTGGCCGCTTGCCTTTCCAGACGTTGCGGCCCGCTTTGCCGATAACCTCGTTCATATGGTCGGGATTGGACACAGCACCAACAGTCGCCATGCATTCCAGCGGAACGCGGCGCACTTCATCGGAATTGAGCCGCAGGATGGCATAGCCCGCATCGCGACCGAGATATTGGGCGTACGTGCCCGCGGAGCGTGCGATTTGACCGCCCTTGCCGGGCTTCATTTCGATATTGTGGACAATGGTACCCACCGGCATCCCGGAAAGACGCATCGCGTTGCCCGGCTTCACATCGACCTTGTCGCCCGACACGACCATGTCGCCCGCGGCAAGCCTTTGCGGCGCCAGAATGTAGGCAAGCTCGCCGTCCTTGTATTTCAGAAGCGCGATAAACGACGTGCGGTTCGGGTCGAATTCGAGGCGCTCGACATTGGCCGGAATGTCGAATTTTCGCCGCTTGAAATCGACGATGCGATAACGCTGCTTATGGCCGCCGCCCTGCCAACGCACCGTTACGCGTCCGGTATTGTTGCGGCCGCCATGGCGCTGCTGACCCTCGGTGAGCGCCTTCACGGGCCCGCCCTTATGAAGCTGCGAGCGATCCACCAGCACCAACTGGCGCTGGCCCGGCGTGGTCGGTTTGTATTGTTTCAGCGCCATCGTCAGAGACCCGTACTGATGTCGATTTGGTAGCCTTCGGCCAGCGTCACCACGGCTTTCTTGAAATCGCTTCGCGTGTACGGACGGCCGCGGGATAGTTTCTTCTTGCCCTTTACGCGAAGGGTATTCACCGCCTTGACCTTTACTTTGAACAAGCTTTCGACCGCCTTTGCGATCTTCGGTTTGGTTGCATCGAGTGCAACGCGAAAAACGACCTGATTCGCCTCGGAGAGCTTGGTTGCCTTTTCCGTTATTACCGGCGAGAGGATGACGTCGTAATTGTTCATGAAAGACGCTCCTCGATTGCCTTGATGGCCGCGGTCGTAAGTACGAGCTTGTCGCGATGCAGAATGTCATAGACGTTCAGGCCAGCGGCCGGCAGAAGCCCGATCCCGGAGAGATTCCGCGCGCTGAGCCGAAAATTCCTGTCGAATTCTCCGTCCACGACAAGCGCGCTTCCGGCACCCAGTTTTCCAAGTTGCTTCGCAAGCTCTTTCGTTTTGACGGCTTCGGATTTCGCGCTGTTCAGAATGATGATCGCGCCGTCTTTTGCCTTGGCCGACAACACATGCTTCAGCCCCAGCGCGCGAACCTTCTTGGGAAGATCGAAGGCGTGACTGTGTTGGACCGGACCCATTGCTTTTGCGCCGCCGACGAAAAGAGGAGCCGACCGCGCGCCGTGGCGGGCCTGCCCAGTACCTTTCTGCTTGTACAGCTTGTGTTTAGTGCGATTGATCTCGCCGCGCGTGAGCACTTTGTGAGTGCCTGCGCGACGCTTGGCAAGCTGCCACACCACGACCCGCTGGATGAGATCGACCCGCGGCTCAAGCCCGAAAATCGAATCGCTGAGTTCGATCTCGCCGGCATCGGCTGCGTCCATGTCGAGGACTTTCGCTTTCACTTTCAGCCCTCCGCCGCTTTCGGTTCTTTGGCTTTGCCATTGCGTTCGGGCTTCCGCACCGACGCCGGCATTGGTGCCTCTTTCGGACGCGGACGCTTGGCTGCGTCGCGAACCATTACATAACCGCCCTTGGAACCGGGCACCGCGCCCCTGATCATGATCAAACCGCGCTCGACATCGACCCTGGCGATTTCCAGATTTTGTGTCGTTACGCGCTCGTCGCCGTAGTGGCCATGCATTTTCTTGTTCTTGAACGTCTTGCCGGGATCCTGTCGCCCGCCGGTACCGCCAAGCGAGCGATGTGAAATCGAAACGCCGTGGCTTGCTTCCAGTCCCCGAAAATTCCAGCGCTTCATGGCGCCGGTGAAGCCGCGACCGATCGTAACGCCGGTCACATCGACTTTCTGTCCGGGCACAAAGTGATCGGCCAGAATCATGTCGCCGATCTCCAGCAGATTCTCCGCATCGACGCGGAACTCTGCGAGCTTTTTCTTCGGCTCCACTTCCGCCTGTGCGAAGCGCCCGCGATCGGCGCGCGTCAGGCGTTTCGTTTTCGCAAAGCCGGTGCCGAGTTGAACGGCGGAATAGCCGTCCTTGTCTTCTGTGCGGCGTGACACGACCTGACAGCCGTCAAGCTTCAGGACCGTCACGGGCACATGCCTGCCATCCGCAAGGAACAGCCGCATCATGCCCACTTTCTGCGTGATGACGCCCGTGCGCATCGCGCGTTCTCCCTAAAGCTTGATCTCGACATCGACGCCAGCCGCCAGATCGAGCTTCATCAAAGCGTCGACCGTCTGCGGCGTGGGATCGATAATATCGAGAAGCCGTTTGTGTGTCCGAATTTCGAACTGCTCGCGGCTTTTTTTGTCCACGTGCGGGGAACGGTTGACGGTAAAGCGCTCGATTCCGGTAGGCAGCGGGATGGGTCCGCGCACCTGCGCACCGGTGCGCCTCGCCGTATTCACGATTTCCCGCGTCGAATTATCTAGAATGCGGTGGTCGAACGCCTTGAGCCGTATACGGATGTTTTGTCCCTGCATTTTATTTTCTCCGATACGGCCCGAGCCGTCCTCCGCGAATTATTTCAGAATCTTTGCGACGACGCCCGACCCAACCGTGCGACCGCCTTCGCGGATTGCGAAGCGCAGTTTCTCCTCCATCGCGATCGGGACGATAAGCTCGACCTCGATAGACACGTTGTCTCCCGGCATCACCATTTCCGTGCCCTCCGGCAATTTGACAATTCCGGTCACGTCGGTTGTGCGGAAATAGAACTGCGGGCGGTAGTTGGCGAAGAACGGCGTATGTCGTCCTCCCTCCTCTTTCGTAAGGACGTAAACTTCCGCCTGGAAGTTCGTATGCGGCGTAACGGATCCCGGCTTGGCCAGAACCTGGCCGCGCTCTACGCCTTCTCGTTCAATACCGCGCAGCAGGCATCCGACATTGTCGCCCGCCTGTCCCTGATCGAGCAGTTTGCGGAACATCTCGACTCCGGTGACCACGGTCTTCGAAGTGGGACGGATGCCAACGATCTCGACTTCTTCGCCCACCTTGACGATGCCGCGATCAATACGGCCGGTCACGACGGTGCCGCGGCCGGAAATCGAGAAAACGTCTTCGATCGCCATCATGAACGGCATGTCGATCGGACGCTCCGGCTGCGGAATGTTTTCGTCAACTGCCTTCATCAGCTCGATAACCGAGTCGTGTCCGACTGCCTTTTCGCGGTCTTCGAGCGCGCAAAGCGCGGAACCGCGTATCACCGGAATCTTGTCTCCGGGGAACTCGTAGAACGACAGAAGTTCGCGCACCTCCAGCTCAACCAGATCCAGCAGTTCGGGGTCATCGACCAGATCGACCTTGTTCATGTAGACCACGAGCGCCGGCACGCCGACTTGACGCGCCAGAAGAATGTGCTCGCGAGTCTGGGGCATGGGACCATCGGCGGCGGAGACGACGAGAATCGCGCCGTCCATCTGTGCGGCGCCGGTGATCATGTTCTTGACGTAGTCGGCGTGGCCAGGACAGTCGACATGAGCGTAGTGCCGGTTTTTCGTTTCGTATTCCACATGCGCGGTCGAGATCGTGATGCCGCGCGCCTTCTCTTCCGGCGCCTTGTCGATCTGATCGTACGCCGTGTAAGTGGCGCCGCCAGTCTCAGCCAGCACTTTCGTAATCGCGGCCGTCAGCGACGTCTTTCCATGGTCGACATGGCCGATGGTCCCGATGTTGCAGTGCGGCTTGTTCCGCTGGAATTTGGCCTTGCCCATTGGCTTTCTCCTGACTTTGGTTAGGCGTACTTGGCTTTGACTTCATCCGCGATGGATTGCGGAACCTGCTGATAGTGATCGAACTGCATTGAGTAGTTGGCGCGACCCTGCGTCATGGATCGAAGCGTATTGATGTAGCCGAACATGTTGGCGAGCGGCACCATGGCGGTTACGACCAGCGCATTGCCGCGTGAATCCGTGCCCTGCACCTGACCGCGCCGGGAAAGCAGATCGCCTACAACGCCACCCTGAAAATCGTCCGGCGTCACAACTTCGACGTTCATGATCGGCTCGAGAAGCTTCACCACGTTCCTCGAAGCGAGTTCTCTAAATGCAGCGCGCGCAGCGATATCGAAGGTGAGCGCATTCGAGTCCACTTCGTGATACTTGCCATCGACGAGGCGCGCCCGAAAATCAATCACCGGAAAGCCGGCGAGCAATCCGTTTTCCTTCTGTGCCTTGAGGCCCTTTTCCACCGAAGGAATGAATTCCTTCGGGATCGAGCCGCCAACGACATCGTTCTCGAACACGAAGCCCGAGCCGGGCGGCAAGGGCTCAAATTCGATCTTGACTTCGGCGAACTGGCCCGAACCGCCGGTTTGTTTCTTGTGCGTGTACTGGATGGTGATCGGCTTCGCCAATGTTTCGCGATAGGCCACCTGGGGGGCGCCCACATTGGCATCGACCTTGTAAGTTCGCCTGAGGATGTCGACCTTGATCTCCAGGTGAAGTTCGCCCATGCCCTTCAGAATCGTCTGACCCGACTCGACGTCGGTCGAGACGCGGAACGAGGGATCCTCCTGCGCGAGACGCGCGAGCGCCATGCCCATCTTTTCCTGATCGGCCTTGGTTTTTGGTTCGATCGCGACTTCAATCACCGGATCGGGAAATTCCATTCGTTCCAGAATCACGGGATTGTTGGGATCGCAAAGCGTTTCGCCGGTCGTCGTATATTTCAGACCCGCCAGCGCCACGATATCGCCCGCATTCGCTTCCTTCACGTCTTCGCGGCTGTTGGCATGCATCAACAGCATGCGCCCGACACGCTCGTTCCTGTCCTTCACCGAATTGAGCACGCCGGTGCCTGACGTCACCGAACCCGAATAGACACGCATGAAAGTGATCGAGCCGACAAACGGATCATCCATGATCTTGAATGCGAGGCCGGCAAAGGGCGCCTTGTCGTCGGCCGGCCGCGCGACGGTCACACCTTTTCCGGGAACAATGCCTTCCACTGGCGGAATATCGAGCGGCGAAGGAAGATAATCCACGACTGCATCGAGCAGCGGCTGCACGCCCTTGTTTTTGAAGGCGGACCCGCACATCACCGGAACGAAATGGAACGACGTCGCGCCTTTGCGAATGCAGGCCTTGATTTGCTCGACCGTAGGCATTTTGCCGTCGAGATAGGCGGCAAGAAGTTCCTCATCCTCTTCAACGGCCATCTCGACGAGCTGCGTATGCAGTTCGTCGGCCTTGGCCTTCAGATCGTCGGGAATCTCTACTTCGTCGAATTTCGCCCCGAGTTGCTCGTCGTGCCAGATGAGCGCCTTCATGCGAACGACATCGACCAGCCCCTTGAACTCGCTTTCGACGCCGATCGGCCAGGTAATCACCATGGGGCGGGTGCCCAAACGATCGATCATCATGGCGACGCAGCGCATGAAGTCTGCGCCGATGCGGTCCATCTTGTTGACGAAACAGATGCGCGGAACGCGATACTTGTCGGCCTGTCGCCAGACTGTTTCGGATTGCGGCTCGACGCCCGCCACGGCATCGAACACGGCAACGGCGCCGTCGAGCACGCGCATCGAGCGTTCGACCTCGATCGTGAAATCCACATGGCCCGGGGTATCGATGATGTTAATACGATGATCGCGCCAGAAGCAGGTAGTGGCCGCCGACGTGATGGTGATGCCGCGCTCCTGCTCCTGTTCCATGAAGTCCATGGTCGCGGCGCCATCGTGAACTTCGCCGATTTTATGACTCTTGCCGGTGTAATAGAGGATGCGTTCGGTCGTCGTCGTTTTGCCCGCGTCGATGTGCGCGGCAATGCCGATATTCCGATAATTTTCGAGCGGGGTTTGGCGGGCCATGGCGGATACTCAGCTACGCTTGCGCGTCACCAGCGGTAGTGTGAAAAGGCACGGTTTGCTTCCGCCATCTTATGGGTGTCTTCGCGTTTCTTGACGGCGGAACCGCGGTTATTGGCAGCGTCCAGCAACTCCCCCGAAAGCCGTCCGGTCATGGTCGGCTCGTTGCGCGCTCGCGCGGCGTTGATGAGCCAGCGGATGGCAAGCGCGCGACTGCGGTCCTGTCGCACCTCGACCGGAACCTGATACGTTGCGCCGCCGACGCGACGCGAGCGCACTTCCAGGGCAGGGCTCACATTGCGCAGGGCTTCGTGGAAAATCTGCAGCGGTTCCTGCTTGGTCTTCGACTGGATCGTGTCGAACGCGCCATAGACGATGTTTTCGGCAACGGATTTCTTGCCCGCATACATCAGGCTGTTCATGAATTTTGCCAGCACGAGATCTCCGAATTTGGCGTCGGGAACGATCTCGCGGTGTTCAGCGCGGCGGCGGCGGGCCATCTTTCGCTCTCCCTTATTTCGGCCGCTTGGCGCCGTAGAGCGACCGACGCTGCCTGCGGTCCTTGACGCCCTGGGTATCCAGTACGCCGCGAATGATGTGGTAGCGCACGCCCGGCAAATCCTTTACCCGGCCGCCGCGCAGCAACACGACGGAGTGCTCCTGGAGATTGTGCCCCTCTCCCGGGATGTAGCTCACGACCTCGTAGCCGTTGGTCAGGCGCACCTTGGCGACTTTGCGCAGAGCTGAGTTCGGCTTTTTTGGCGTCACCGTATAAACGCGGGTGCAAACCCCGCGCTTCTGCGGCGAACCGGCAAGCGCCGGCACCTTGTTGCGCTTGGGTTTTTCGCCGCGCGCATGGCGGATCAACTGGTTGATCGTCGGCATGAGTCTTCCCGTATTCCAATGCGTGCGATGTCACGCGCCTGAACGTAATTCCGGAGCAGGCCCATTTCGGGGCCGCCCGGACCATGCGGAGGATTTGGGAACCTCCCAAATCGCGCGTGTCGAACACTCAAAAACTGGCTTCCAGACAACGTTTCCGCGCCACCGGCGCCGGACGGCCTGTCTGTGAAGGTGCGGCTATATAGAAGAGTGAGAATCGGGGGTCAAGGGCAACGAAAGGAAATGTCGCAAAACGCGCTGCGCTACCGCCAATCCGCGAATTTTGAGCGCTCGCGAACGGGTCGCGCCTTGGGGAGCGGTGTTTGCGACTAATTCCTATTAGCGGAGAATGTTGCCATCAAGATACCATTCCCCTTCAATTTTTCGCAGACGAAACTTTCGGCGCAAACACCGCTCGATTCTTGTTGTCCTGCATCAGCATCGAAAACCCGGAAATCGTGTCGAGGCCGAGACCGCGCGGAAAACCCGTCTCGGAGTCGACTTCGATCTTCGCGTAGGGCACGCCCGAGATCTTCTCCCACTTGCCCACGGGCTTCCTGACTTCGAGATTGACGACGGTCGCCTTCAGCACCAGCCGCACGATGGCCTGCGTCGGCGACGAGGGCTTCGTCAGGCTCGGGCAGCCCTCCATCATCTGCCAGCCATTCGCCAGCGCCCATTTCGTCAGTTCGTCTTTGGTCATGTCGCGTTCCTTCGGTAGCTGCGGTCTGGAATCCTCGCGGCACCGCCGGCCGAACGGATGCCTGCCCTGTTCGTCAGAACTCGCCGTACAATTCAGAAACGTGCGACGATCAAATTTCTATCCGGCGCGTGCGCCGTCCGGTACCGGCGATTCCGGAATGGCCAGCACGGGCAATACACCATCGGCATAGCCAATATCGAATACCATGCCCTCCGAAAGTACACCCTTTATCCGGCGCGGGGCGAGGTTAACAACAAACAATGCCTGTCTGCCCTCGATTTCCCGCGGATTAGAACGCTCCTTCTTCATGCCGGAGACGATCGTGCGTTCGTGATCGCCAAAGCTGACACGCAGCATCACGAGCGTGTCAGCGCCCGGAATATCCGAAATCGATTTGATTGTCCCAATGCGGACGTCGATTTGGTTTAAGACGTCGATAGAGATTTGGGGTTTTAAGGGAACGGGCGTCACTGCAACCTCGCTGACTGCCTACCATAATTTGGCACGGCTTTATGTCCGTGTGGAAAAGGGAAACCCGGTTACGCAGCGCTACGCAATCCAGGCGCGTTTCGCGTAATCCGTCATTAACATTGCTGTGGTGATGTCGCCATGCGCCCTTGCCGGACTGAGCCAGCGGACCCCCGCGACAATCGCCAAGGCAATTATCACCATGATGATTGCAAGCCAGCTTCCGGCTGCCGCTATGGCGCCCGCGCCAGCCCAGCAAATCGAGGAGAAGGCTTCAGCAAAGGTGGCGATGCGCGAGGACGTGTGCCTGCGGCGGAACTGGCTTCGTTTGGACTGTGAACGAAACCACAGCTGAATGGCTATTGCCGAAGCGGCGGATGCAGCGATACCGCAGGTGGCAATGAGCGCGCGGAACGGTGAAACCAGCGCCAGCCCCACAACGAACGGCGAGAATATCATGGCGATGATGCCCATAACCGCTTCGATCTTTGCGCGCAGAATCCGCGACGGGACAACCGGCGCGGAGGCAACGAGATCGGGCGCGTCTTCGCCCGAAATCGTGAGCCACGCCAGGCCTCCGGCAAGCTGACCTGCGGCCATGATGAGCACCGGCGCGAGGACAACGGACACATCCGCGCCGACCGAGAAGCTCCGCCACAGCAGAACGGTAGGAGGAAGCAGATAGAGCAATTGCATTAGCGACTGCGACATCAACCAGGGGTCGCGCAACAGCAGCAACCATTCCTTGCGCCGCAAGGTCTGCGCGGTCGCACGAACGCGGAATGACGCGCGCGTTCTTCCCGCAGGCGCCGCAGTTCGTGCAGCGCCCGCCGCGGCAATCGTGCAATCTGCGAAACGCGGGGCCATGAGTGCGGTCATTGCGAGAAACAGCACCGCGCTTGCTCCGAGGGTTGCGGCCAGGCAGGTCACATTGCCCAATGCCGCGCGCGCCGGCCACCACAGGGCGCTGGGAACATCTGGTGCGTGTGTCAGCACAAAAGGCGAGCGCAGGAACGCGAATCGCGACAGGGTTCCGGTCGAGAACATCGCCCCCATCTGCAGTCCGATCACGAAGACGCCGCCGATCACTGCGGCCACAATCTGTGCCACGAGCCGGGTTCGCTTCGGCCCAGTGGTCCGGAAGAGGATCACGGTGAGAAGTACCGCCAAAGACGTTACAGCGAGAGCCAAAGCCACGATCACCCCGTAGGCGGCCAGCCATTTGATGCCGCCACGCCAGGCCAGCACGTCTATGAACGGTCCGATCAGAAACAGCGAAATCAAACTGACGGACATTGCCATCGCGACGATGCGAACGGCGAACAACCTGTCCGCGCGGGCGGGCGACGCCAGAATCAACTCAAGATCGGAGCGCGTGTAGAAGGCACGTGTCACGCTCTCCATGGCCTGGGACAGCATGGCGGACCCCGACAGCAGCACACCGGAAGTAACCGCGATCAACACCGGCAGCCCTGGATTTCCGCTCACCGTTCCGTAGCGTCCCAGGACAAGAACAGCGACGACGTGCATGAAGACCGCGAAGATCGCGGCGCCGATGGCGATCTTGCGCTCCCGATCACGTCGCCCGGCGGTCATCATGGAAAGCATGTCCCGCCAGGCGAGGCGCAGTTCATGGCAGGCAAACCAGCCTAGCGAAGCGGACCCGGTCATTCGGCGGCGAGGTCCTGTCCGACGATGGCGAGGAACATATCCTCAAGGCTGGCGCCGGTGTTGCCCATGTGCGCACTGAGCTCCTGCAGGGTTCCTTCGGCGATGAGGCGGCCTCCGGAGATGACCCCGATACGGTCGGCCATGCGTTCGGCGATCTCCAGGATATGCGTTGTCATGATGACGGTGCTTCCTGCGCGAACCCGTTCCGTGAGCACGTCCTTGACCAGACGCGCGGCGCCCGCATCGAGACCCGTGAGTGGTTCGTCGAGAATGATCAGCCTCGGCTCGTGAACAAGCGCGCCTGCCAGCGCCACCTTCTGGCGCATGCCGCGCGAAAATCCCTCGCAGCGCTCGTGTGCGTGTTGTTCGAGCCCCAGCCAGCGGATCAGATCGTGGGCGCGATGTTTGGCGAGATCCGGCTCGACACTCCACAAGCCGGCCACGAAGGCGAGATATTCGAGCGGAGTCAGCTTGTCATAGATCATTGGTTCGTCGGAGAGCCAGCCCATGATTGCCTTGGCGGCGACGGGGTTTGCCAACGCATCGGTGCCGAACACGGAAATCTGACCGGCGTCGGGGCGCAACAATCCCGCGACCATGCGCAGGGTGGTCGTCTTGCCGGCACCGTTGGGCCCGAGAAGCATGTAGAACTCGCCCGCCCGCACCCGAAGATCGAGCGCATCCACCGCGGGCCGCGCAAAGGTCTTTCTCAATGCACGGATTTCAAGGGCCAAATTCAATTCGGTCTGGGGCATTTGTCCCACTTCGATCGGACGGTCGCGAGAGAATAGAAACGACAGGTTTCGAAGTGATAAAGCTGTCCGGGGCCGTCCGGACTTAACCGGGCGGGAGGTTTGCGATTCTGTCTGCCTGGGCGCGGTTTCGTTTGGGCGCGAACAGGTCGCCCTCGCCTCGCGCTACATCGGCTTCGTGTTGGAGCAGTGCGCGTTTGAGCGGCAAACCGCCGCCATAACCCGTCAGGCTTCCGTCGGAGCCTATCACGCGATGGCAGGGCACTATGAGACCAATGGGATTGGAGCCATTGGCGAGACCTACGGCGCGGGCGGCGCCGGAACGTCCGAGTGCTGTCGCGAGCGCCCCGTAGCTGGTGGTGGTGCCGAACGGTATTTTCAGAAGCGCGTCCCAGACTTCATGCTGAAATGGGGTGCCTTGCGGCGCCAGCGCCAAGTCGAACTTTTGTCGCGAGCCGGCACAGTATTCTTCGATCTGTGTGCTCACCGAAGCGATGGCGTTCTGGTCGCGCCTCGCATCTGAGTCGAATTTTTCGGGATTGCGGGGATTGAGCCAGAAACGCACGAGACAACCGGCATCGTCCACCCAAGCGGTAAAAATGCTGAAGCGCGTCTCGATCAGGCCCCAGCGCAGTGACTCCCGTATCATGCGGCGTCCTTCAAGCTTGCCCACAGATGCGCGGTGGCGAGCGTGCGATGCGGCGAATACTCCTGCATCAGCGCCTCGGTCTCCTTGACGTCCGGCCGTGCCGGCGTCTGATGCAGCCGCTGCAGTGCGGTTGCAAGCGCGCTGTCACCTGCCGGTGCACAATCCGCAAAACCGGCTCCCCGCATAAGCATATAGCGCGCCGTCCAGGTTCCGATACCTCGGATGCGCCTGAGGGATTTCTCCGCGGCCACGGCCGAGCCTTCGCCCATCGTCTCCGCGTCGAGCCCGCCTTCGGCAACGCGGCGCGCCGCCCCAATAAGGTATTCTGCCTTGGCGCGGGAGAATTTGCGCGAAGTGAGTTCCTTCGGGTCCAGCGCCGCGAGGCGCGGAGCAGTGGGATGAGCATACATTCCCTCCACCGGTTCACCTGCAAGCCGAATGACTTCGCGGCGAAGCGCAGTTGCGAACTTCACGTTGACCTGCTGGCCAATGATCGCCCAGGCGAGACCATCGAAACCTGTCGATGTCAGGGGCAGACGCAGTCCCTTGCGGCGCGCAACGAGAGGCGAAAGCCGACCATCGCGGTTCGCCCGCGTTTCGAACCCGGAGACTTCGTTGGCCAAGCCCAGCATCCTGAGCGCAACCGCATGCAGCATCGCCATGCTGTCGCGCCCGAGTTTGGTAGCGGCATGGGCACGGCACCACGCGCCTTCATTCTCAAGAGAGATTTCCAGGATGGTCCCTCCATCCGGAGTCGCGAGCGCCTTAAAGATTCGCCGACCCTCGACGCGTTCGCACAGACTTTCGGTATCGCGCGCATGATAGGCGAGGATTTCGGCTTCGCGCCACGTCGGCGGAAGCTGAACAAGAAACACCGAAGTGCTCTTCAGCGCCCGCCAGGCTCCCGGGGTCATCCGCGTGAGAGCAAGGAACTGGCGGTGAAAAACAGATTCGCTTTCGAACCCCACAGCGAAGCCGATGTCGATGATCTTATCGTCGCCATCCAACAGATGGCGGCAGGCCGCCCGGACACGCTCGCGCCGCAGCCATTGCGCCGGCGCGAGATGGGCATGATCGCGCATCAATTCGCCGAGCTTCGTCTGGCTGACGCCACAGGCCCGGGCGATCGCGACGACGTCGGCGAAATTCTCCGGCGCTGCACGAACGCGCGCGACAAGGCCTTCGAAAAGCGAGATGTTTGAATCCTCGCCGCGATAGAAAAGATCCGGCCGGCAGCGCTTGCAGGCTCGCAGGCCCGCGGCTTTCGCCTCCTCTTCCGTCCTGAAGAGACGGACGTTCTCCGGCTTCGGTTGCCGCGCCGGGCACGATGGCAGGCAATAGATGCGCGTCGTCAGCACACCGATGAGGAATTTGCCGTCGAAGCGGCCTTCGCGGGCGACGGCGCGTTCCCAAGAGAATGGTTTGATGTTCATTCGAAGAGACTAGCGCGTCCATGCGCGCCCCGTCTCCCATTTCGCCCGTTCGATATCGGCGCGAAAGGATAAATGCTCCGATTGCCGGTTCAGGCCTTCGCCTTGGGTACGAGTTTCCGTTGAACGGCGCCCGCTTCAGATGGCTCACTACCACACGGATTTGCGGTAGGCCCTGGGCGTCACGCCAAACCGTCGCTGGAAAAGCGTGCCGAAAGCCGAGCCAGTGGCTATTCCCACCGCGGCGGCGACATCTCGAAGTTCCATATCCCGCTCGCGAAGCAACGCTTTTGCCGCATCCAACCGAAGATCGGTCAGATAACGATGAGGCGTGGCGCCCATCGATTGTTTGAACGCGCGGAAGAACTGGGCGCGGCTAAGGCCAGTCAGCGCTGTGAGATCGGCAAGACCGATATCGGCGCCAAGGTTCGCGATCATATAGTCGATCACGCTCCGCAGCCTCCATGGCGCAAGGCCGCCTTTGACGATTTTGGCTGTGCCGAAATCCGGCGCCGCCTTCCGGGCCAGGGTTGAATAACGGTCGAGCAGAGCTACGATCAGGACGACCAGCAAGCTGTCTGGATAAAGTCGGTTTTTGTATGCGCGGCTTTCGATGGCGTTCAGCAGGGCTGCAAAGAGACCTTCGAGATGGATATCGCGAAAGCCGACCACGTCGGTCAAGTGGAAGTCATTCACGTCCCGATCGAATTCTTCGAGTGCAACGCGGCCGACCAATTCGGGACCGAGCAGGAGGTGCGCGAAATCGATCGGTCCCCGTGTCAGCCAGCGGTTGGATTGGCGTGCAGGCATAATTGTGAGAGACCCCAATTCCACGCTATGGACGTCCATGTGACCCTCATGCCATCGCCGAACTTCCTTAGCTCCCCCAAGGTGCATGCAAAGCAGGTTGTCAATCAGGGCAGGCTGGCGCATCTCCGCCGGTGTGCCAGTGTATCGCCGGACGTTCAGATGATTGGCATTCCCCGCAGGCATAGAGAGTGCCGGATCAGGCATGGTCGCATACCACTCCAGCGCGGAGGAAAGGCCAGATGCGTCAGACTCAGTCATGAATGGGGCTCCAGAAGCGCCGATATGTAACACCGTCGAGCGGCGAGGGAAATTGCCGGGTTGAATCGAGTCGCCCCGGTCAGCTTCGACGCATTAAAGGGGATCCGACAGGCATCAACAGCGCGGCGAGGAAGATAATCGATAGGATTCCGGTTCTCACTTCGGCGGATGCACGATATTCTGCAATTGGTTTGGCAACGCGAGGACCCCTTCCTCGCACTTATTGACCATCCGGCTTGAGCACTTTCTCTCAGATTTTGGCCGCCAATCGTCCCGAAAGCCGTCGCACAAATACAGCCCGCGAAAATTCCAGTGCCATGCCAAAAACGAGATGCGACGCGAGTGCATAGACGTGCTGCTTTGGGCTGACCTTGCTGAAGGGTGGCGAAAGGGCAAGCATCGGAGCGGCGCCTTCATCCAGCGAAAGCCAGACCGCGCCGCCGAAGCAGCCGCCACCTCCAGCAGCCAGCCGGGGAAAATATGCCGCGAGAGCACCATAAATGCCGCCCACCGCCGCTCCCGTTATGTAGTGAATGGCTTCGGACGCAACATTCTCGGCAGCCTTTCGAACCGGTTTGCCCGAGACTGCTTTCGAAATCTTGTCAGCGGCGTTGGCAGTTGCTGGTTTCGATTTGGTTTCACCGTCCGCGGTCGGCTTTCTGTCCAACGACGTCCACATTTCTTGAAACGCGCTCATCACCAGCGACGCCACCAAGCCCGCGGTGACACCAGCGACAAGACCTCTTGCCAGGTCCGTCGATCCACTCACCCAACGGCGCCCTTCATTTGCCTCGACGATGCGTCCGCACTCGCCTTGAGATTGTGAAGGGCGCCTATCAATTATTCCTCGATTGTCGGATATGAAATTGCCAATGGCCGATCCGGAAAGAAGGCCGCCATCGGACGCTTGTTGCGAACGCACACCACCCACGCGTTGCGCTGAAGTCCAAAGCTCAATCATTGGTAAGTTGCGATCAGTCGCTCGCCAGACGTCGTGCCCGCGCCTCGGCCAGCGATATACCGAGCACCCACACGCAGGCGCAAAATGAAACCAGGTCCTTGAGGAGAAATTGACCGGGCACCGCCGAAATGGCGAACGGTCCCGAGAAACCAGGCTGAATAACGCCCGGCGTGCTCAACATCAACGACAGGGTGATAAAGAAGGTGATCATGCCCATTGCGCCGCCGACGATCGACAGACGCGAATCGACGATGCGCGCCGCGATCAACAGGCCGGTCAAAATTTCAAAAACACCCAGGAACATTGCCCCACCGGCAATCCCGAATAGAGCGTGTAACCACGCGATAAGAGGGCTGTTCATGATGAAGCCGGCAACGCCCGACTCTTCATAGGCCGTGAATTTCAAAATGCCAAACCACAGAAAGATGATCGAGAGCGCAAAGGTAATCGCCCAACCGCCAATCCTGGCCAGACGATCGTTTTGGACGAGGCCGTGCTCAACAATTGTCTCTTCGCGTGGACGGCTCGTAGTAGCGGCCATGGTCGGCTGTGCCATTTGGATATCCTCAATATGTCGGTTGCAGCGGCATCGGAGGCACGAATACGGTATCGATTACATAGACCAGCCCGTTATCGACCTGCATCGGCGGCTTGACGATGTGGGCGCCGTTGACGGTTATTCTCCCCGCTTCGCGCTTAAATACGAGCGACTCCTTGTTGACCGTGACGACCATCACAGCCGCATTGGCGGCGAGCCCATTCTCAATCGCCTGCATCGACAGGATGCCCGTGACCAGGTGGCCGCCGAGCGTGGTCTTGAGCATTTCGAGATTGGCCGGCTTCATCAGGTCGTCGAGCTTGGCTTGTGGTACTTTGGCAAAAGCCTGGTCGTTCGGTGCGAATAGCGTAAAAGGTCCAGGTCCCTTCAGCGCCGTATCCACCCCCGCAGCTTTGCTCGCCGCGAGAAGCTGGGTGAAATCTCCCGCCTGCTGAGCGGCGCCGACAATATCTTTCGCTCGCACGGTCACAGGCGCCGACACGAGCACCAACGCCGTGGCGATTGCACACGCAAAGATTCTCATCTTGAATGCTCCAGATTGCATGCTCAAAGCTCTAATTGGCTGCAACGGAAAGGCCTGAGACGGATTGCAGTTCAACGGGAGAGTCACGCCGTGGAGTCATTGTGAGACTTTGGCGGGCACAATGAGACTGATAGGCCGATCAGAAACGCGGTGTTGCGTTTTGCGGAGGCTTCAGCACCGAACCGGCGTTCCACTGGTTCTCTTCGTCACATCGTCTGCTCCGCGTGGCAACAGAACAGCGGTTGTTCCAACTGAGCCTTTTCACTTTCGCGGTCCGCTTCACGTTGTCCCCGAGGAAATCACCGCCCTGATGATAACCGGCGGGATTTCCTCATAAGTGCCAATGTTATTCCGCGGCGACTTGCGGTCCTTCGATGGCGGCAACGGGCTGTTGCACCCGCGCCTGTTCTTCCTGGATGACGCGGTCGCGCTCCATGGCGACGTGGCGCAGCCGCGCGATCGCGCCGCCTGTGCCCGCCGGGATCAGACGGCCGACGATCACGTTCTCCTTGAGGCCCTCCAGCGTATCGACTTTGCCGTTGACTGCCGCATCCGTCAGGACTCGCGTCGTTTCCTGGAAAGATGCCGCCGAGAACACCGAACGCGTCTGCAGCGATGCCTTGGTGATCCCCAGCAATACCGCCCGTCCGTGGGCGGGTTTGCCGCTGGTTTCGGCCGCCTTCGCGTTGGCTTCGTCGAGTTCGAGAAGATCGACCTGCTCGCCGGCCAGCAGCGTAGTGTCGCCGCCGTCGAGAATTTCGAGCTTCTGCGCCATCTGCCGGACGATCACCTCGATGTGCTTGTCGTTAATCTTCACGCCCTGCAGCCGGTAGACATCCTGGATTTCCTTCACCAGATAGGTCGCAAGCTCCTCCATCCCCTTGATGCGCAGGATATCGTGCGGCGAAGGATTGCCTTCAACGATATAGTCGCCCTTCTCCACATAATCGCCCTCGCGCACGCTGATATGCTTGCCTTTGGGGATAAGGAATTCGAAGGGGTCGGCTTTGTCGTTCTTCGGTTTGATGATCACGCGGCGCTTGTTCTTGTAGTCCTTGCCGTATTCGATGAAGCCATCGATTTCGGCGAGCACCGCGCATTCCTTCGGTTTGCGCGCTTCGAAGAGTTCCGCCACGCGCGGCAGGCCGCCCGTGATGTCGCGCGTTTTGGCGCCTTCCGTGGGAATTCGCGCCAGCACGTCGCCAGCCTTGACTGTCGCACCATCCTCCACCGAGAGAATGGCATCGACGGTCACGGAATAGCGGGCATCGCCTACATTCGGCAGCGAGAGCACCTTGCCGCTCCTGTCGACGATTGCGATGGCAGGACGCAAGTCTGGCGACTTCGAGCTCGAGCCGCGGACATCGATGACGACCTTGTTGGAGACGCCGGTCTTTTCGTCGGCCACTTCCTTGAGCGTTATGCCTGAAACGAGATCGTCGTATCGCACGATGCCGTTGGTCTCGGTGAGAATCGGCAACACGTTCGGATTCCACTCGGCGAGACGATCGCCGCGTTTCACCGAGGCATTGTCATCCACTTTCAGGCGGGCACCGTAGGTGATGCGGTGGGACGCACGTTCCGCACCCTTCGGATCGAGAATCGCAATCTGCATGTTGCGGCTCATCGCGATCAACTCGCCGTCGGAGTTCTTGACGATGTTGCGGTTGATGATCTTGATCTTGCCGTCGTAGCTCGCCTCGACTTTGGACTGACCCGCGATCTGCGCCGCGCCGCCGATGTGGAACGTGCGCATCGTGAGCTGGGTGCCGGGTTCGCCGATGGACTGCGCCGCGATGACGCCCACCGCTTCGCCGATATTGACGGGCGTCCCGCGCGCCAGATCGCGGCCATAGCATTTGCCGCAGACTCCATCCGCGAGTTCGCAGGAAAGCACCGAACGCACGCGAACCTTCTGGATGAGCGTGGCTTCGATCTTTTCGGCGATATCCTCGGTGATCTCCCGGCCGCGGCGAATAATGACGTCGCCCGTGTCCGGATGTTTCACATCTTCGGTCGTGGTACGACCCAGGATTCGCTCCGACAGCGACGAGACGACCTGACCGCCGTCGATCTCAGCCTGGACCGTGATGCCTTTCTTCGTCCCGCAATCTTCCGCCGTAATGATGCAGTCGTTGGCGACGTCGACGAGGCGGCGTGTCAGATAGCCGGAATTGGCGGTCTTGAGCGCCGTATCCGCAAGGCCCTTGCGGGCTCCATGCGTGGAGTTGAAATACTCCATCACGCTCAATCCTTCCTTGAAGTTCGAAAGGATCGGCGTCTCGATGATCTCGCCGGACGGACGCGCCATCAGGCCGCGCATGCCGGCAAGCTGCTTCATCTGCTGCGGCGAACCACGCGCACCGGAATGAGACATCATGTAAACGGAGTTCATCTCCTGGGTCCGGCCCGTTACAGGATCGACACGCGGTTCGGAGATTTCCTTCATCATCTCGGCGGCCACCAAGTCGGTACATTTCGACCAGGTATCGACAACGAGGTTGTACTTCTCCTTGTCGGTCGTCAGTCCATCCAGGTATTGCTGTTCGTATTCGCGCACGCGATGGCGCGTCTCATCGATCAATATCTGCTTGGAGGCGGGCACGACCATGTCGTCCTTGCCGAATGAAATGCCGGCCTTGCAGGCTTCACGAAATCCAAGCGCCATCACCGCGTCGCAGAACAGCACCGTTTCCTTTTGGCCGCAGTGGCGATAAACCTCGTCGATGATCTGGCTGATTTCCTGCTTCCGCACCAACCTGTTTACGAGTTCGAACGGGATTTTCGGCGAGCGGGGCAACAGCTCGGCAATCATCATCCGCCCCGGCGTAGACTTGACGCGCCGGATGATCGGCTTTCCATCCTGATCGACAGTCCTGTAGCGCGCTTCGATCCTGGCATGCAGCGTCACGGAATCCGAGAAGAGCGCATGCTCGATTTCTCCGATATCGTTGAACACCATGCCCTGGCCGGGCTCGTTATCGCGCTCCTGGCTCAGGTAATAGAGCCCGAGCACGATATCCTGTGTGGGCACGATGATCGGCTTGCCGTTGGCGGGGCTCAGAATATTGTTCGTCGACATCATGAGCACGCGCGCTTCGAGCTGCGCCTCCAGCGACAGCGGCACGTGGACCGCCATCTGGTCACCGTCGAAATCGGCGTTAAACGCCGTGCAGACAAGCGGGTGCAGCTGGATTGCCTTGCCTTCGATCAGCACCGGTTCAAACGCCTGGATGCCCAGGCGATGCAGCGTCGGAGCACGATTAAGCAGAATGGGATGTTCCCGGATAACCTCTTCAAGGATATCCCACACTTCCGGTTTTTCCTTCTCGACCAACTTCTTCGACTGCTTGACCGTCTGGGAGAAGCCTTTCGCTTCCAGCCGCGAATAGATGAACGGCTTGAACAGCTCGAGCGCCATTTTTTTCGGCAGGCCGCACTGATGCAACCTGAGCTCGGGACCCACAACGATAACCGAACGCCCCGAATAATCGACGCGTTTGCCGAGCAGGTTCTGGCGGAAGCGGCCCTGTTTGCCCTTCAGCATGTCGGAAAGCGACTTTAGCGGGCGCTTGTTGGCGCCCGTAATGACGCGACCGCGCCTGCCGTTATCGAACAGCGCATCGACGGATTCCTGCAACATTCGCTTTTCGTTGCGCACAATGATGTCCGGCGCCTTGAGTTCGATCAGCCGCTTCAATCGATTGTTGCGGTTGATGACACGACGATAGAGATCGTTCAGGTCCGACGTTGCAAAGCGACCGCCGTCAAGCGGCACAAGCGGGCGCAGTTCCGGAGGAATCACCGGAACCGCCGTCAGGATCATCCACTCCGGGCGATTGCCGGAATCGATGAACGCCTCGACCACCTTGAGTCGCTTGACCATCTTCTTCGGCTTCTCGCCGCCGGTGGAAACCGCGATATCCGCGCGCAGCTGATCGCGCAGCTTCTCGAGATCGATCGCCTGCAGCAGCGTGCGGACGGCCTCTGCGCCGATCATGGCCGTGAAGCTGTCTTCGCCATACTCGTCCTGCGACCGATAATACTGGTCTTCGGTAAGAAGCTCGCGCTCCTTCAGCGGCGTCAGTCCCGGCTCGATGACAATGTAGTTCTCGAAGTAAAGGACGCGCTCGAGTTCCTTGAGCGTCATGTCGAGCATCAGGCCGATGCGCGACGGCAGCGACTTCAGAAACCAGATATGCGCCACCGGAGACGCAAGATCGATGTGGCCCATGCGGTCGCGGCGAACTTTCTGTACGGTGACTTCAACGCCGCATTTTTCGCAGACGATGCCCTTGTATTTCATGCGTTTGTATTTGCCGCACAGACATTCGTAGTCCTTCACGGGCCCGAAAATGCGCGCGCAGAACAAGCCGTCGCGCTCCGGCTTGAAGGTGCGGTAGTTGATCGTCTCCGGCTTCTTGATCTCGCCGTGAGACCAGCGAAGGATTTGATCCGGACTCGCGATTGAGATCTTGATCCTGTCGAAGGCCGGAATTTCCTTGCCGGCCTGAAAGACATTGAGTAGTTCCTGATTCATCTGTTCCTCTCCTGGAGAGAAGGTGCGGTATTCAAAAAGCGGCGGAGCGAATGGGCCGGCATATTTCAGCCGCTTACCAATTCGACGTTGAGCCCGAGCGAGCGCATTTCCTTGACAAGCACATTGAAGCTTTCGGGTATGCCCGCTTCGAACGTGTCTTCCCCACGGACAATCGCCTCGTAGACCTTGGTGCGCCCCGCGACGTCGTCCGACTTCACGGTCAGGATCTCCTGAAGCGTGTAAGCCGCGCCGTAGGCTTCGAGCGCCCACACTTCCATCTCGCCGAAGCGCTGGCCGCCGAATTGCGCCTTGCCGCCCAAAGGTTGCTGCGTCACGAGACTATACGGACCGATCGAGCGTGCGTGGATCTTGTCGTCCACAAGGTGATGCAGCTTCAACATGTAGATGTAGCCTACCGTCACCGCACGTTTGAATGCCTCGCCGGTTCGTCCGTCGTAAAGCGTTACCTGGCCCGTGTCGCTCAGCCCGGCCTGTTTCAGCATTTCCACGATGTCGGCTTCCTTGGCGCCGTCGAATACGGGCGTTGCAACAGGGACGCCTTCGCGCAGGTTTTCGGCCAACTCCAGCAAACCTTCGTCGTTGAGTTCTCCCAGCCGTTCGTCGTGCCCGCCATAGATATTCTTGAGCGAGCGTCGCAGCGGTTCGATTTTCTCGACCTTTCCGTCACGCTTGAGCTTATCGACAATGTCGCCAATCTGACGGCCCAGGCCGGCGCAAGCCCAGCCCAGATGGGTTTCGAGAATCTGGCCGACATTCATACGGCTGGGCACGCCGAGGGGATTGAGCACAATGTCGACCTGCGTCCCGTCTTCGAGATGCGGCATATCCTCGATGGGCAGGATACGGCTGATGACGCCCTTGTTGCCGTGTCGTCCGGCCATTTTGTCGCCAGGCTGCAACTTGCGCTTCACGGCGACGAAAACCTTGACCATCTTCATGACGCCGGGAGCGAGCTCGTCGCCGCGGCGCAGCTTGTCGACCTTGTCGGCGAAACGCTTGTCGAGCCGATCCTTGGACTCGGCATACTGTTTGCGCAAAGCCTCAATTTCGGCGTTTGCTTTTTCGTTGCGCAATCCGATCTGCCACCATTGGTGTCGCGGAATCGCATCGAGCACGGCCTGCGTGATCTTCGTATCCGCGGCCAGGCCCTTCGGTCCCGAGGCCGCCGTCTTGTGGAGCAAGAGTTCCAGAAGACGCGAGAAAATGTTGCGCTCGAGAATGGCAAGCTCGTCGTCGCGGTCCTCAGCCAGGCGTTCTTCCTCGGCCCGCTCGATGGCCAGCGCGCGCTGGTCCTTATCGACACCGTGACGGTTGAAAACCCGCACTTCCACGATCGTGCCTGTCACGCCTGGCGGAACCCGCAGGGACGTGTCGCGCACATCCGCTGCCTTCTCGCCGAAAATTGCGCGCAGAAGTTTTTCTTCCGGCGTCATCGGCGTTTCGCCCTTTGGCGTTACCTTGCCTACGAGAATGTCGCCGGGGTTCACGTCCGCCCCGATGTAGACGATACCTGCTTCGTCGAGATTCTTGAGGCTTTCCTCGCCCACGTTCGGGATGTCGCGGGTGATTTCTTCGGGACCGAGCTTGGTGTCTCGCGCCATCGTCTCGAATTCCTCGATGTGGATCGAGGTGAAGACATCGTCGCGCACGATGCGCTCGGAGATGAGGATCGAGTCTTCGAAATTGTATCCGTTCCAGGGCATGAAGGCCACAAGCGTGTTTTTGCCGAGAGCAAGCTCACCCAGCTGCGTCGATGGCCCGTCGGCGATGATGTCGCCTTTCCGGACGAGGTCACCCACTTTGACGAGCGGCCGCTGGTTGATGCATGTGGATTGATTGGACCGCTGGAACTTCTTCAGGCGGTAGATATCGATGCCCGGCTGCGTGGGATCGGTTTCGTCCGTCACGCGTACGACGATACGTGTGGAATCCACCTGATCGACGATGCCGGATCGGCGCGCAGCGATGGCAGAGCCCGAATCGCGTGCAACCACATCCTCCAGTCCGGTTCCGACGAGAGGCGCCTCCGGGCGCAGCAGCGGCACGGCCTGACGCTGCATGTTCGAGCCCATGAGGGCGCGGTTGGCGTCGTCGTTTTCGAGAAACGGAACCAGCGCCGCGGCCACCGAAACGAGTTGCTTGGGCGAGACGTCGATGAACTCGACCTGGTCGGGCGTCGTCATCACGAAATTTCCGCCCTTTCGGCACGAAACCAATTCGTCGATGATCCGCGAACGGCTGTCCATCGTCGCATTGGCCTGGGCGATCGTGAATTTCGCCTCCTCCATCGCCGACAGATAAATCACCTCGTCGGTGACGTGCTTGTTATTGACCTTCCGGTAAGGGCTTTCGATGAAGCCGTATTTGTTGACGCGCGCATAGGTTGCAAGCGAGTTGATCAGGCCGATGTTCGGACCTTCCGGCGTTTCGATCGGGCAGATGCGTCCGTAATGCGTCGGATGGACATCGCGGACTTCGAAGCCCGCGCGCTCGCGCGTGAGTCCGCCCGGCCCCAGCGCCGACATGCGCCGCTTGTGCGTGACTTCCGAAAGCGGATTGGTTTGATCCATGAACTGAGAAAGCTGGGACGAGCCAAAAAACTCCCGAACGGCCGCGGCCACGGGCTTCGCGTTGATCAGGTCATGCGGCATCACAGTGTCGATATCGACTGCGCTCATCCGCTCCTTGATGGCGCGCTCCATGCGCAAAAGACCGACACGAAACTGATTCTCCATCAGTTCGCCGACCGAACGCACGCGGCGATTGCCGAGATTGTCGATATCGTCGATTTCTCCGCGGCCATCGCGCAAATCGGCCAATGCCTTAACAATGGCAAGAATGTCTTCCTTGCGAAGCACCCGCACGGTGTCGGCGGCGTCGAGCCCCATCCGCATGTTCATCTTTACGCGACCGACGGATGAAAGGTCGTAGCGTTCGGAATCGAAGAAAAGTTGTCCGAACAGGGTTTCCGCCGTGTCCAGCGTCGGGGGCTCGCCGGGACGCATGACCCGATAGATGTCGATCAGCGCCTGCTCGCGGCTGTGATTCTTATCGGCGGCCATCGTGTTGCGCACATAGGCGCCCAGATTGATGGCATCGACGTTGATGACATCGACCTCGCCGAAGCCGGCTTCCTGAAGCTGGCCGAGATTGGCCGCCGTCAGCTCGTCCCCGGCCTCGACATAAATTTCCCCCGTCTCGACATTGACCATGTCAAGCGCAGAGAATCGCCCGATAAGTTCATCTTCGGCGATCGCGGCGGTCTTGATACCTTCTTCCTGCCACTTGCGAAGCGTGCGCGCCGTAATCTTGTGTCCCGCTTCGGCAATGACTTCGCCCGTCTTCGCATTCTTCCAGTCGGAGGTTACTTTCGCATTGCGCATCCAGCCCGGATCGATGGCTGTCGTCCAGTTGCCGTCCTTTGCGCGCCTGAAAGCAATCTTTGAATAAAAATAATCGAGGATGCGTTCCTGATCGAGACCAAGTGCATAGAGTAGGGAAGTCACCGGCAGCTTGCGGCGACGGTCGATTCGAACATGGATGATATCCTTCGCGTCGAACTCGAAGTCGAGCCACGAGCCGCGATAGGGAATGACGCGGGCCGCAAAAAGCAGCTTGCCGCTCGAATGCGTCTTGCCCTTGTCGTGATCGAAGAACACGCCGGGACTGCGATGCATCTGCGAAACGATGACGCGCTCGGTGCCGTTGATGATGAAGGTGCCGTTCTCGGTCATGAACGGAATGTCGCCCATATAGACATCCTGTTCCTTGATATCCTTGACCGACTTGGCGCCGGTTTCCTGATCGACATCGAACACGATCAGCCGGAGCGTCACCTTGAGGGGCGCGGCAAATGTCATGGAGCGCTGCTGGCACTCCTCGACGTCGTATTTCGGCTCCTCGAAATGATAATCGACATATTCAAGCAGCGACGTTTCCGAAAAGTCCTTGATGGGGAACACGGAGGAAAAGACCGTTTGCAACCCCTCGTCCAGCCTTCCGGCTTCCGGTTTGGCAACCTGGAGAAACTGGTCGTAGGAATGCTTCTGCACCTCGATGAGGTTGGGCATTTGCGCCACCTCCACGAGCTTGCCGAAGCGCTTGCGAAGCCTTTTGCGTCCTGTGAAGGAAAGAGTCATTCCGTAGTCCCTTGCTGGAAGCGGTCACGTCGGCCGCGGGAAGCTGCCGACGATCCAAACTGCATCTCAATGGCGAATTCCACCGCCCCCGGCGGGTGCATCGCCGGAGGGGGTGGGTGAACGAAATATGCACGTGTTCGCCGTTTTCAAGTCCGGCGAACCTCCTTACTTCAACTCGACCTTCGCGCCTGCGTCCTCGAGCTGCTTTTTCAATTTTGCGGCTTCGTCCTTGCTGACATCGGCCTTGACTTCCTTGGGCGCGGCCTCGACGAGATCCTTGGCCTCTTTGAGGCCCAAACCGGTGATCGCCCGGATTTCCTTGATAACATTGATCTTCTTGTCGCCAACCTCAGTGAGCACGACGGTGAATTCCGTCTTTTCCACTGCGGGAGCAGCCGCGGCGGCAGGGGGCGCCGCCATTGCTACCGGAGCGGCAGCCGAAACCCCCCACTTATCCTCAAGCAGCTTCGCAAGCTCTGCTGCCTCGAGCACGGTGAGACCCGACAAATCATCAACAAGCTTTTCGATCTTCGACATGTCCTTCGTTCCTTACGGGTTTGAATAGTGGATGTGGTTTCGTCCGGCTAAGCCGCTTCTTTCCTGGAATGCGCACCAATGACCCGGGCAAGCTGACCGCCCGGCGCGGCCAAAAGCCCGGCGAGCTTCGTTGCAGGCGCTTTCAACAGCCCCGCAATCTTGCTCCTCAGTGCGTCGAGCGACGGCAACCCGGCGAGGGCTTTGACGCCGTTCGCATCGATTGCCGTTCCTCCGACCACACCGCCGAGAATCACGAGTTTGGCGTTCTCCTTGGCGTAGGCCACGACCACTCGGGAAGCGGCGACAGGATCCTGTGAAATGGCAATCCCTGTCGGCCCCTTGAAGAGATGGGCGATGCCCTCTGCAGCCGTTCCTTGAAGCGCGCGAACGACAAGGCGGTTTTTCGACACCTTGAACGAGGCCCCCGCCGCGAGCATGCGCGAACGAAGGTCGCTCATTTGGGCGACCGTCATGCCGGAATAGTGGGCGACAACCACGGAGCCGGCGGCGCCGAACAGCCCGTTGAGGCTCTCGACGACTTCGGCTTTCCTGGCTCGATCCATACGCGCCACTTGGCTCTCCTTTCCAACTGGCGAACGTGACGATCCGCTCGCCGCCCTGTGGTCGGTTGCGGGAACGCATCCCACAACCGCTTCCTGCCGCAGGGTTCAAACCCGCTTGCGTTGCTCCGTGTGAGGAGCAAGGCGAAACGGCTTTTCCCCTGTCTATTGCGGGCAAGGATTAAGCCCTTTTGGGGCACCCGCAGTCTCGGACAGGCTTTCCGGCGATCATCCGCCGGGAATTCCGCAAACTTATGTTCCCGCCTGTACACCGACGCTGCCCAGGGCGACCTTCACTCCGGGACCCATCGTCGAACTCAACGAAATTCTCTTGAGATACGTACCCTTCGCGCCCTGCGGTCTGGCCTTGACGACGCTGTCGACGAAAGTGCGCACGTTCTGCACCAACGCGCTTTCTTCAAAGCTGGCTTTGCCGACGCCGGCCTGAACAATTCCGGCTTTTTCCACGCGAAACTCAACGGCGCCGCCCTTGGCATCCTTGATCGCGCCGGTCACGTCCATTGTCACCGTGCCCACTTTCGGATTGGGCATCAGGCCGCGCGGACCCAAAACTTTGCCGAGACGTCCCACGACCCCCATCATGTCGGGAGTCGCGATGCAGCGGTCAAAATCGATGTCACCCTTATGCACTTTCTCGGCGAGGTCTTCGGCACCCACAATGTCTGCGCCCGCTGCTCTGGCTTCGTCGGCCTTGGCGCCCTTGGCGAATACCGCAACCCTGAGCTTTCGACCGGTTCCGTTGGGCAGCGCGACAACGCCGCGCACCATTTGATCGGCATGGCGCGGATCGACACCAAGATTGATCGAAATCTCGATCGTCTCGTCGAATTTCGCGGTAGCGCGCTCTTTCACGAGCTTCACCGCGTCTTCCACGCTGAAAATCTGGGCGGAATCGACGCCCTCCGCCGCTTTCGTATAACGCCTGGAAATTTTCGCCATCGCTCTATTCCCTGACCTCAATGCCCATCGAGCGCGCGGAGCCCTCGATCATCAGCATCGCGGCTTCCACATCGTTGGCGTTCATGTCCTTCATCTTGGCTTCGGCGATCTGGCGCACCTGCGCCTTGCTCACCGCACCCTTGAAGTCGCGTCCTGGCGCCTTGGAACCGCCATCGAGTTTCGCTGCCTTCTTAAGGAAATAGGAGGCCGGCGGCGTCTTCATCTCGAAGGTGAACGACTTGTCCGAGAACACCGTGATGTTCACCGGAATGGGCATACCCTTTTCCTGATCCTGCGTTTTGGCGTTGAACGCCTTGCAGAATTCCATGATGTTGAGGCCGCGTTGCCCCAGCGCCGGGCCGATCGGCGGCGAAGGATTGGCCGAACCGGCCGGAACCTGCAGCTTGACGTAACCCACGATCTTTTTCGCCATGATGCAAAACCTCCTCCTCGAGGCCAGCGGTCAGCGGTCCGGCGAAGGACCTCCCGCTGCGTTCAGGTCAAACCTTCTCGACCTGTGTGAATTCCAGTTCGACCGGTGTCGCACGGCCGAAAATCGATACTGCCACTTTCAAACGCGAGCGATCCTCATCCACCTCTTCAACAACGCCGTTGAACGACGTGAAAGGTCCGTCGGCCACGCGCACCTGCTCGCCAATCTCGAACATAATCGTCGATTTGGGTCGCTCGGCACCTTCGTGAACCTGATGCAGAATTCGATCGACTTCGCCCTGCCTCAGCGGCATCGGTTTGTTGTTCTGCCCGAGAAAACCCGTCACTTTCGCTACGTTCTTGACCAGATGATAGGCTTCGTCGGTCAGCTTTGCGTGCAACAGCACATATCCGGGAAGAAATTTCCGTTCGGCATTTATTTTCTGACCCCTGCGGACCTCGATCACTTCCTCGGTCGGAACGAGTACATCTTCGATGAGATCGGTGAGGCCCTGGATTTGTGCCTGTCGCTTGATCTCCTCGGAGACTTTTTTCTCGAAATTCGAGTAGGTATGCACAATGTACCATCGCGCATCGGAACCGGTCGCCGTCTTCGCTTCAGCCGTGATCATGACTCCACCTTCCATCGTCCGGCTCTAGCCGGCCGCCCCGATCAGCCAGCGCTCTCCAAACTGAAGCAGCAAATCGGCGACGAAGAAAAAGACCATCATCAATCCGACCATGATGAACACCATGACTGTCGTAAGCCACGTCTCCTTCCAGCTCGGCCAGGTGACCTTGGACGTTTCACGCACAACATCGCGATAGAACTGAACCGCGCCGCCCGGCTTGGCCGGCGCCGGCACGGGCAACTCTTTGCCCGCGCGATCCGCAGTTTTCTTCGTCGCCTGGGCCACGTGATGAATCCGTTCTTTACCGCCTGGCAGGAGTGGAGGGATTCGAACCCCCGGCCTACGGTTTTGGAGACCGCCGCTCTACCAACTGAGCTACACTCCTTAAGACAAAAGCCAATGCGCCGGAGAGCCACAGGCCCGCCAGCGCGGTACGGCTTTCGCCGGGGAAGCGGGTCTTTACCAGCCGTAAAGGGCTTGCGCAAGCGTCATTTGCGATCGTTTCGGATGATGCAGACCGCAGGGAAACCGGCGCGGGCCAGCAGCTTATCCCGGACCCGGGATTGCGTGCTTTCCGGACATGCTATGAGTCCGCCCGATCCTTACCTAAGCTGGCTTCATGGACTCCCTGGCGCGGGCGCTTGCCTGCTCTCCCGAGCTGTTCCCCCATTCTCTCGATCTTCGATCGGACACGGTCGGCTTCGTTCGGCTTGGCAACACCGACTATCGCGACGCCAGTTTTCTGGACGACAGGATTCTGGGTCCGCGAACGATCCGGCGTTCGATGTCCTGCGACGAGGTGGCCCATGCCGTTGCCGAAGCCGCACTACCCGAGAGTTGCCATTTTATATTTCACATCGGACATGTCGGCTCTACCCTCCTTTCTCGTCTCGTCGGTGCACAGGCTGGAACGCTCTCTCTAAGAGAGCCCGCCATCCTTCGAACTTTGGCGCAACTGTGCGGCGAACCCTTGCTCGCCTCTCCATCCTGGGGCCAGGACGGGTTCGAGCGCAGGCTCGGCACTTTCCTGAAATTGTGGTCGCGCACCTTCCATCCGGGCGACAGGGCCGTGTTGAAGGCGACCAGCTTCGTCTCCGAACTGGCCGCGAAACTGCTTTCGCGCCCGTCCAGCCCCAAGACGCTCCTGATGTTTGTCCGCCCGGAGAGTTACCTCGCGACCATTCTTGGCGGGGCCAATGCACCGCAGGAGGCTATGGCGCTCGCGCCCAGCAGGCGGAAACGTCTGCGGAGCCGGGCCGGCGACGAAATCTACGATCTCACCAAACTCGGCATTGGCGAAATTGTGGCGATGAGCTGGGCTTGCGAGATGACCGCGCTTGGAGAAGCGGCAGGCCAGGTCCGCGAACGCGCCATGGCTATTGATTTCGACGCGTTTCTTGTTGAGCCCTACAGCGCCTTGACGCA
>Ga0208849_1000445_pt1 | contig 38838 bp, 35 predicted proteins | sample NGESurdeep072012_10_FD_184470 | JGI IMG/M metagenome (GOLD analysis project Ga0208849, IMG submission 184470) | Arctic peat soil microbial communities from Barrow, Alaska - NGEE Surface sample 53-3 deep-072012 (SPAdes) | ecosystem: Environmental > Terrestrial > Soil > Wetlands > Peat ... | reverse complement strand
CCGACGGCGCAGCCGGTGGTGGAGGGGGCGCAACGCCGCATCACGAAGATCGATCGGAACTCGCGTTGGCGCGGCGGGAAGCGTTCTGATCATGCGCATTCTGGTGGTCGAGGACGATCCCGATCTCTCCCGGCAGCTGAAGGGCGCGCTGGCCGACGCCGGCTATGCGGTCGATCACGCGCCGGACGGCGAGGAGGCCAGCTTCCTTGGCGAGAACGAACCCTATGACGCGATCGTGCTCGATCTCGGCCTGCCCAAGATCGACGGCGTATCGGTGCTCGAAGGCTGGCGGCGCGCCGGCCTGGCCACCCCGGTGTTGATCCTCACCGCTCGGGGCGCCTGGAGCGAAAAGGTCAGCGGCTTCGACGCCGGGGCCGATGACTACCTGACCAAGCCTTTCCATACCGAGGAGCTGCTCGCGCGCCTGCGCGCGCTCTTGCGCCGATCGGCCGGCCACGCGGCGCCGAGCCTTTCCTGCGGCGCCTTGCGCCTCGATCCCCGCGCCGCCCGCGCCTCGGTCAATGGCGAGCCCCTGCGGCTGACCTCGCTCGAGTATCGCCTGCTGCACTATCTGATCATGCACCAGGACCGGGTGATCAACCGCACCGAGCTGGTCGAACACCTGTACGATCAGGATTTCGACCGCGACTCCAACACCATCGAGGTGTTCGTCGGCCGCCTGCGCAAGAAGATCGGCCAGGGCCGGATCGAGACCATGCGCGGCCTGGGCTACCGTCTCGTGGCTCCGGAAGGCGAGACCACGGGGGCGTGATCGCGGCCCGGCCTCCGCGCCGATCGTCCCTGGTCGGGCGCCTGGTGCTGCTCGCCGGGGCCTGGAGCCTGGCGGTGGTGATTGCGGCGGGCCTGGCGCTGTCGGCCTTTTTCAGCCACGCCACCCTCACCCGTTTCGACCAGGAGCTGTTCGAGGTCGTCGAGGGCCTCCTGGCCGGCGCCTCGGTCGATGAGGCCGGAAACGTCACGGCGCCGGCGCTCACCGATCCCCAGGCGATGCGGGTGTTCTCCGGCGAGTACTGGGAAATTGCCGCGGTGATCCCCGCCGGCGGCCTGCACGCCCTGGCCCGCTCACGCTCGCTGTGGGATGAAGCGCTGAGCCCCCCGCCGCCCGCCGACCAGGTTCTGGCAAGGGCGCGCGGCAAGGCGCAGTTCTACGACAGCATTGGGCCGCTCAAACAGCCGCTGCGGGTCAGCGTTCTGGTCGCCCGCCTGCCTGGGGTGGCCATGCCGCTGGTGTTCATGGCCGCCGAAGATCGCGCGCCGGTGGACAAGGACATCCGCACCTTCGCCACCGAGATCGCCATCGCGCTTGTTCTGCTGGGCGCGGGTCTGATCGCCGCGGTGATCATCCAGGTCCGCGTCGGTCTGCAGCCGCTATTCGCCCTGCGCCGGGAGGTGGCGGCCGTGCGCACCGGCGCCTCCGAGCGCGTCGCCGGCGCGTGGCCCACTGAACTGGAGCCGCTGGCAAGCGAGCTCAACGCCCTGGTCGCCCACAACCAGGAGGTGGTGGAACGCCAACGCACCCATGTCGGCAATCTCGCCCATGCGCTGAAGACGCCGCTGACGGTGATCCTCACCGAGGCCGCCCAGCGGCCGGGCGCCCTTGCCGAAGTCGTCACCCGCCAGGCGACCATCATGCGCGACCAGGTCGACCACCATCTGCGCCGAGCAAGAGCCGCCGCCCGCGCCCAGGGTCAGGGCGAATGCACGCCCGTCGCCCCGGTGCTCGACGAACTCGCCCGCACGCTCGAGCGCATCTTCCGCGGCAAGGCGGCCTCGATCGACTGGCGCGCGCCGGAGGATCTGGCATTCCTGGGCGAGCGCCAGGACCTCCTGGAGATCGCCGGCAATGTCATCGAAAACGCCTGCAAGTGGTGCAAGGGCCGGGTGCGTGTCGCGGCCACGCCGCTTGGCCTTCGCCAGCTTGGCCTGACCATCGAGGACGACGGCCCCGGCCTGCCGCCGCAGAATCGTGACGAAATGGTTCGCCGCGGCGCCCGCCTGGATGAAAATGCGCCGGGGTCCGGCCTTGGCCTTTCGATTGTCGACGAACTGGTCCGCGCCTATGGCGGCGCAATGACCTTGGACGCCTCGCCCATGGGTGGCCTGAAGGTCGAGCTGACGCTGCCCAGGGCGGGTTGAGTAGCGTTGGACCGGCTTTGCGCCCCCTCCGTCACGGCGCTGGCGCGCCGCGACACCTCCCCCGCAAGAGAACGGGGGAGGAGTTTTTGAACTCCTGCCCCGCGAAGCGGGGAAGGGGGACCGCCCGCGAAGCGGGTGGTGGAAGGGGCGCGCGTCAGTCCGCGTGCACCCGCGTCAGCACCTCGAGGAAGTGGCCGTCGGGATCGGGGAAATAGACGCCGCGGCCGCCGGCGCGGTGGTTGATCTCGCCGGGTCTTTCGCACATGGGATCGGCCCAGTGATCGAGGTTCTTGTTGCGGATCTTGCCGAGCACGCGATCGAAATCGGCCTCATCGATAAGGAACGCATAGTGTTGCGCGGTAATCGCCTCGTCGGTGTCCATGAAGTCGAGCGAGACGCTGTTGTCGAGCTGCACCGCCAGGAATGGGCCAACCCTCCCCGGCTCGGGCCGGCCCAGCATCTCGGCCAGAAAGGCGGCGGAAACCTGCTTGTCGCGGCAGAGAATGATCGTGTGATTGAGCTGGGCGGCCATGGGGATTCCCTTTTTCCTTCACCCCTCGATATAGCCTCTTGCGCGACGAGCCCAAGGCCTCACAGAAGGTTCAGGATATCGTCCAGGCGCCGCTGCGCCCAACCTCGGAAGGTTTTGCCCTGCGTCCACGAAGCCCGTAAGTCCGGTCGGGTGAAATACTCCCAGAGCTTCATACGGTCGTTGATGATGTAGAGCGGCATGCGTTGCGCGACCGAAGGGTCGGGCGGCGCACTCTTGCGATAAGTTTCGACGAAAACCTTCGCCAGCGGCGGTTCGTTGTCGAAGTAGGCGCAAGCCTGGCGGACGATATCGAGGGCGCCGTCGGCGAACCGCGCCTCATGGAAGTCAAACAGTCCGCTGACCCGCCAGCCGTCATCGTCGTGCGTCACCGTCAAATTGTTCAGCTTGTAGTCGCAATGCACATAGGTGTTGGCCGGCTCGCCCGCCCCTTCCAGCGCCTGGCCCACCGCTTGGTCGAACCACGCTCGATCGTCCCGCGTGATCGACCCATGGGCCGCGCTTGATTCCAGCCACATCGCAGTCTCGTCGATCACCCGTTGCGTGGGGCCGCCCACATAGGCGGTCAGTTCGATGGACGTGGGATCGAAGTCGCCGGCGAACGGCCATCTGAGTTTTTGCATTTCGACCAGATTGGCGCCCAGAGCGGCGGCGACGGCGCGGCGGTCCTCCGCGCCCAGAGCCTTGCGGATCGTCCGCTCGTCGAAGCAGTCGCCCGGCATGCGCGGCATGACGATGTAGGGCCAGCCGAAGATATCGGTCGCCTCATCGTGCAGCATCGGCCAGGGCGCGGGCGCGCGCGTCTGCTCGTGCAATTGGCGGGCGAAGAACATCTCCTTGGTGAACTGCCAGCGGTCTTCCTGCCGGAATTCCGTTTCCCCGATGGCCCGCACCCAATGCGGCGCTCCGCGCAGCACGAACTCGCCGGCCGTGGTGGTGACAAAGACGTTCTGGCTGAAAAGGCCGCTGGTTACCGGCGCCGCGCCGATGAAATGCCCAAGATCCCAACGCTCCGCGACAGCCTCGAACTGCGCATCGCTGATCGCGCCCAACCGCTGTGAATAGATAGGGCCTGCGGCCATGTGGCGACCTTGTCGGCCCATGCCCCTCCCGTCCAGTATTTGCACCGCCCGGAGCGCGGGCATCCTGCCCGCATGCGGCCTGGAAGGCCGCGCTCCGACTGTCGTGGGGATCGGGCGCGAGGAATATGTGCTCGGGCTTACCGGCGTCGATCTACTGCGCCGGATGACGATCGATCTGATGCTGGAGGAAAACGGCGTCGGACCTGTGGAGCGGGGCGGCGCCTTGCATCGCAACCCCCTGCTCAGCCCAGATCAACGCCGCGCGCTGGAGGACTTGGCGCCGGTGGCCGCCGCCGGAGGAGGGATAATCGCCGCGAATGTTGCGCTGGCGAAGATCTTCCTGCCCCGCGCGCGCCGCCTCGCGGGCCGCATCGGCATGGTCTGGCCGGAAGCGTTTGAAGCGGCCACCCGGCGCCACCTACGCGACCGGCTCGGCGTTTCCTTAGATTGACGAGCTGGAGTCCGCTTGGTTCATAGGAACTCATCCGCCGGCCCGACCGTTGTCCCGCCGAACCCAAAATGCAAAGGCGCGGCATGGAAGAGGGCCGAACTTCGGGCGTCAGTCGCCGCGGCGTGATCGCGGGCGCCTCTGGCGCTTCGGTGCTGCCGGCGCTGGCGCGGGCGGCGCGGGATGCACCCCTGGCGCCCGGCCGCGCAACCGACGTCTCCCTGCGGGTCAACGGCGCCGACCACCACCTGACTATCGATCCGCGGCAGACCCTGCTCGACACCTTGCGCGAAAAGCTCGATCTCACGGGGGCCAAGAAGGGCTGCGATCATGGCCAATGCGGCGCCTGCACGGTGCACGTCGACGGCCGGCGCGTGGTCTCGTGCCTGACCCTGACCGCGACGCTCGCGGGGCGCGAGGTGACCACCATCGAGGGCCTCGCCGGATCGGGCAACGCCCTGCACCCGATGCAGGCCGCGTTCATCGCCCATGACGCCTTTCAGTGTGGCTATTGCACCCCCGGACAGATCATGAGCGCGGTGGCCTGCGTGCGGGAGGGCCACGCGCGCTCCGATGGCGAGATCGCCGAATACATGAGTGGCAACCTCTGCCGCTGCGGCGCCTACCCGAACATCGTCACCGCCGTGCGCGAGGCCGCCGGCGCGACCAAGGCGGCCTGAGGATGCGGCCGTTCGCCTTTTCCCGGGCCGATGACGCCGCAGCCGCGGTGCGCGGCGTCGGCCCGGGCGGGGCCAGCGCCTGGCTCGCCGGCGGAACCACGCTTGTCGACCTGATGAAGCTGGACGTCATGCGGCCCACGGCGGTGGTCGACATCAATCCCCTGGCCCGCGACCATAGCGCCATTGAAGCGCGATCGGGCGGCCTGCGGCTGGGGGCGCTGGCCCGGATGGCCGATGTCGCCGATCACCCAGGCGTCAACCGCGACTATCCGGTGATCGCCCAAAGCCTGGTTCTGGCCGCCAGCCCGCAGCTTCGCAACATGGCCAGCCTCGGCGGCAATGTCCTGCAGCGCACGCGTTGCACCTATTTCCGCGATGTAAGCTGGACGGCCTGCAACAAGCGCGATCCCGGCTCCGGCTGCGCGGCCATCGGCGGGGTCAACCGCCGTCACGCGGTGCTGGGCGTCAGCGCCCAGTGCATTGCCACCTATCCGGGCGATCTCGCCGTCGCCCTGATCGCGCTCGACGCTGGCCTCGACATTCTTGGACCAGGCGGCGCGCGAACCATGGCTTTCGCCGATCTGCACCGGCCGCCCGGCGCCACGCCGCATATCGAAAACAGCCTCGCGCCGGGCGATCTGATCCTGGCTTTGACCGTTCCGGCCGGGCCGTGGACGCGTCGCTCGCTGTATCTCAAGGTGCGCGACCGGCAGTCTTATGAGTTCGCCCTGGCCTCGGCCGCCGTGGCGCTGGACATGGATGGCGACACCGTCCGCACCGCGCGCATCGCTCTTGGCGGGGTGGCCACCATCCCCTGGCGCGCCCGCGAAGCCGAAGCCGCCCTCGCCGGCCGCCGCCTCGACGAAGCCGCGGCGCGGGGCGCGGCCGATGCGGCCCTCGCCGGCGCGGTCACCCACGGCCAGAACGCCTACAAGCCAGAGCTCGGCCGCCGCACGCTGGTCCGCGCGCTTCTGGCCGCCAAGGCGATGGAGGTCTAGTCAATGGCCGACGACGCAACGGCCGCCGCCAGGATCGGCCAGCCCAATCTCCGCGTCGAAGCCACCGCCAAGGTCACCGGCGCGACACGTTATGAGTCCGACCTGGCCTTTCCGCGTCCGGTATTCGCCTATCTGGTGACCAGCGCCATCGCCAAGGGAGCGATCACCCGCACCGACCTGGCCGCCGCCAAGGCGGTTCTGGGCGTCATCGAAATCATGACCTTCGAGAACACCGCCGGCCACATCATGGCGGCGAAATTCCTCGGCAAGGGCGGGCCGGCGGGCAGTTCCATCCAGCCGCTCGCCTCGCCGCGGATCGCCCACGACGGCCAGATCGTCGCCGTGGTCCTCGCTGAAAGCTTCGAGGCGGCGCGCGAAGGCGCTTACAAGGTCGCCATCGGCTACGCAGCAGAACCGCCGTCCGCGACCTTCGGTGCGCCGGGACTGGTCGATGCCCCCGCCACCGAGATGAAGGCTACCCATGAGGATCCCAAGGTGGGCGACGCCGAGGCCGCGTTCGCCGCCGCGCCGGTGAAGATAGAAGGCCGCTATTCGACCCCGCCTCAGCACCACAATCCGATGGAACTGTTCACCACCACCTGCGTGTGGAACGGTGATGAGCTTATCATTCACGAGCCGAGTCAATTCGTATACGGACTTAAATTCGCCGTAGCCGGACAATTGGGCGTCGATCCGGCCAAGGTTCGGGTGATTTCGAAGTTCGTCGGCGGCGCCTTCGGCTCGCGCGGCTCGATGACCCAGCGCACCGCGCTGATCGCGCTCGCCGCGCGGCGCCTCGGCCGGCCGGTCAAGCTGGTCGCCACCCGCGATCAGGGATTCACCATCGCCAGCTTCCGGGCCGAGACCCGCCATCACGTCAAGCTGGCCGCGACGCATGACGGCAAGCTGCAGTCCGTCGTCCACGAGGGCTGGGAAATCACCTCGCGCCCCGACCCCTACATGGTCGGTGGGACCGACGCGACGACGCGCCTCTACGCCTCGCCCAACGTGGCCAGCAAGGTGACCATCGTCCATGCCGACCGCAATACGCCGGGCTTCATGCGCTCGCCGGCCGAGGTCCCCTACATGTTCGCCATCGAGAGCGGCATGGACGAACTGGCCGCGGCGCTTGGCATGGACCCCGTCGAGCTGCGCCGGATCAATGACACCAAGAGAGAGCCGATCAAGGGCCTGCCCTACACGTCCCGCTCGCTGATGGCCTGTTTCGACGCCGGCGCGAAGGCGTTCGGGTGGGCCAGGCGCGAGGCCAAACCGGGCGCCATGCGAGACGGCGATTGGCTGGTCGGCTGGGGCTGTGCGGCGACCTGCTATCCGACCAACGTGGCGGCGGCCACCGCGCGCGTGCGCCTGACCCCCGACGGCAAGGCGCTGGTGCAGACCGCCGCGCACGAGATCGGCACCGGGACGATGACCGTCATCGCCATGACCGCGGCCGACAAGCTGGGTCTGCCGCTCAAGTCCGTCACCGTCGAACTTGGCGACACCATCCTGCCCCCCGCGCCGGTCTCCGGCGGCTCCAACGTCACCGCCAGCGTCTGCAATGTCGTGGCTAAGGCTTGCGCCGAAGTCGTCGCCAAGCGCGCCGCGCAGGGGGCCGGCGGGCACGGTGTGATCGAGGCCTATGCGGAGAACATCCCCCACGACGTCGCCGCCGACGGCATCCAGAAACTCTACCACGGCGGCAACGCCATGGCCGGCGGCGCGGGCATGAAGGATCGCATCCAGTTCGCATTCGGGGCCGACTTCGTCGAAGTCCGCGTGCATGCGCGCACCCGTGAAATACGTTGCCCGCGCGTCGTCGGGGCCTTCGCCGCCGGGCGCATCGTCAATCCGCTCACCGCCCGCAGCCAGCTGATGGGCGGCCTGATCTGGGGCGTCAGCTCCGCCCTGCACGAGGCGACCGAAATCGATCAGCGCGCCGCCCGCTACGTCAATACCAACTTAGCCGACTACCTGATCCCGGTGAACGCCGACATCGGCCAGGTCGAGGTAATCCTCATCCCCGAGGAAGATTCCGAGGTCAACGATCTGGGCGTCAAGGGCCTTGGCGAACTAGGCAACGTCGGCACCAACGCCGCCGTCGCCAACGCCGTCTATCACGCCACCGGCGTGCGCATCCGCGACCTGCCGATCAGGCTTGAAAAGCTGTTGTAGACCCGGATTCTTCGCCGTCGCCGTTCAGGCGCCAAGCGGCGGCCGGCAGACGCTGGCGCTACCTTGCCTTCACGGCCAGCACGTCGATTCGTTCGGTCTTGCCCCCCGCCTGGAACTCCACATCCTCCCCAGCCACGGCGCCGTCGAGGGCGCGGGCGAGTGGAGCAGTCCAGGAGATCAGGCCAGCGGCGGGATCTGCCTCGTCCTCGCCGACGATCACCATCTCGCTGACCGCGGCGCCACGGCGGATAGTGGCGCGCAGCCCAAAGCCGACGCCAGCCGGAACCGGCACGGCCGGGACGACCTTCATGCTGGCGTGGCGGGTCACCCAATAGCGAAGATCGCGGCGCAACAGGGCGACCGCAGCGTCATCCTTCGCTCCTGACAATTGCGCTTCGAGAGCGGCCACCCTCTCCTCGATCAGGCGCGCGCCGCGCGGCGTGACCAGATTGGGCGCGCCGCTGACCGGCCGCTCCAGCGGGGGCGCGGGCGGCGCATCATCGGCTTCCTTGACAAAGGCCCGGCTCATTGGCGCAGGATCGGCCCTTCGCCCCAGTGTTGCAAGGCCGGGATCAGGCTCGGAACTTCACCGGGCCGTCTCAGGCGATGCACCGTCAGATGGGACAGGCGTGGGTCGGCGAAGACTTCTTCGTAGCGGGCGCGTCGGTGATCGAACGTATCCCAGGCCCAACGGATCGGGTGCTCCTTGGAGAGTCAGCGACGCGCATGGGATAACGATTCTACGACAGGTTTTGCTGTTGTCCAATCGCGGAGGTTTCCGCGCGCCGGGCCAACCGCCCGGGCCCGATCGCGACGGGATCGACGCCGAAATCGAGCAACTCGGCCGGAATCGCGCTGCGCAGAACCAGGGCGGCGGCAAGCCGGCCCATGGCCGGCGCGGTCTGGATCCCGTAGCCGCCCTGGCCGGCCAGCCAGAAAAAGCCGGGCCGTCGAGCATCGAACCCGACCACTGGCCTGCAATCGTCGACGAATGAGCGAAGTCCCGCCCATTTGCTCCGCACACGACGCACCTGGAGGGTTGTCGCGGTCTCGATCCGGTCGATGGCGATGGCGATGTCCATTTCGTCAGGCCGCGCGTCGCAGGCCGCGGACGGCGTCTCATCGGCGGGCGACAGCAGCAAGAGCCCGGCGTCGGGCTTGAAGTAGAACTGTTCGTCGATGTCGATGGTCGCCGGCGAAGCAGCGATCGCCGGCCCATCGGGCGCGTCTACCAAGAGGGCGGTGCGCCGCCGCGGGGTCAGTCCGATCGCCCCCGCGCCAGCCATTGCCCCGACCTGCTCGGCCCAAGCGCCCGCGGCGTTGACGACAACCGTTGCGGCGATGGTTCCATTCGAGGTGTCCGCGAGCCACTCGCGGCCCCCGCCATCGAGGCCTCTGAGTTCGGTGTCCAGCAACAGGCGGCCGCCCTCGGCGCGAAACTGGCGAAGATATCCCTGATGCAGCGCGTCGACATCGATGTCGCGTGCGTCGGGCTCGAAGATACCGCCGGCGGCGTATCCAGGCCGCAGCAATGGTGAACGGTTCCTCGCTTCCGCGCCGTCGATCAGCCGGGCCCCGGCCGACACCCCGGGAGACGCGGCCATGGTCTCGAGGGCCGCCAACTGATCGCCCCGGGCGACGTAGAGCGCGCCTCTTGGGAACACCAGGGCGGTTTCGCAAAAGTCCGGCGCTGGATCGAACAGAAAAGCCCGGCTAGCCCGTGACAGCGCGCGGATCGCGGGGTTGCCATAAAGTTCCGAAAAAAGGGCCGCCGAGCGCCCGGTGGCATGATAGCCGGGCCGGCTCTCGCGCTCGATGATCGCCACTGAACACTGCGCCGCGAGACCGGCGCCGAGCGACGCGCCGGCGATGCCGCCGCCAACGATCAGAACATCGAACCGCTCGGCCATCCCCTACTTTCTGCGCAACAGAACCAGGCGCGCCCCGCGACCGCGTGGGCCGGCCGGAGACGCGCCGGGATTAAGCCGTAAGAAAAAAGTTTCACAAGCGGAAAGTAATTTCGCCCCCGGAACGGGTTCGGCCGTTTCCCGCGCGACGTCAGCCTCGCCGACTCACGGCCGGCGGCTCGGGTGCGGTTGCCGGCTCAGGATCGTCATTGGCGACCGCGTCCTTGTCGAGGGCGGCGATCAGTTGCGATTCCTCGCCAGAACAGATCGACAGCACCCGACAGACGCCGGCGGAGGCGGCGATATAGGCATGACCCATGCCGCTGTCGAAATAGATCGAATCGCCAGCTTCCAGGCGAACCGGGGCGTAGAGTTCGGTATGCAAATCGACCGCGCCCTCGAGCACATAGGCGTATTCCTCGCCAGCGTGGCGGACCATCTCGCCGAACTCGACGAGCGATCGCGCACGCACCTCGGCGACAATCGGGACAAAGCGTTTGTTGAGCAGTTCCGTGGCCGGATAGAGGTGACCGTAGGACTCGGTTTCGATGGCCCGCCCTTCGCCCGCGCGGGTGATGCTTCGCCGCCCACTGACCTGGCCAGCGACGGACGGGGACGGATTCTGAGCGAACAGCAGGCCGATATCCACGTTCAGGCCGCGGCTGATTCGCGCCAGCTTTTCATAGCTGAGCGACATCTTGTCGTTTTCCACTTTCGACAAGGTCGAGATTGGCAGCCCGGTTCGCTCCGAGACCTCGGCCAGTTTCCAGCCCTTTTGCAGGCGAAGGGCCTTGAGCATGGCGCCGGGCTTGGCGGTGGTTTTCACGTGATTGCAGCCTTCGCTGAGGTCGAACCGATCACAGAATAGCGCATTTCGAAGCGCGCGGCTCGTCTGAAACTCAAACACCCGTTTCGACGGGCGCGCGAGGTTGCGCCAGGCATCTCAGTAGCCGATTGAGAAAACACTTGCCAATTTCGCAACGACTGCGACAATCTAAGACTTGCCGACCGCTGGGTCCGCCGGTTGCAATGGGGAAGAACAAATGCATCGCAATCTCCTGACGGCGCTCGCCGCCACCGCTTCGGTTCTGGCCTTCGGCGCGCCCGTCGTGGCCCAGACCGCCGCGCAGACCGACGCCACGGCGGCCGGCGGGATCGGCGAACTGGTCGTCACCGCCGAGAAGCGCCCGGAGGAAATCCGCAACGTGCCTCTGTCGATTACGGCGCTTCCGGGCGACGCCCTCGACAAGCTCGCCGACCGCAGCTTCGCCGACTACGCAGCCCTGGTTCCCGGCCTGACGCTGACCCCGAGCGAGCCCGGCGAATCGCGCCTGACCCTGCGCGGACTGAACGCTGGCGGCGATGCCTCGACGGTGTCTGTCTATGTCGACGAGTCGCCGTTCGGTTCGAGTTCGGGCCTGGTCAACGGCTCGGTGCTGGCCGCCGACTTCGACACCTTCGATGTCCAGCGCATCGAGGTGTTGCGAGGGCCCCAGGGCACGCTCTATGGCGCCAACAGCGAAGGCGGGCTCGTCCGATTCGTGACCAAAGCGCCAGACCCGAAAGCCTTCTCGGCGGCGCTGGAAGTGGGCGGCCAGCACGTCGATGACGGTTCGACGGCGGGCTCGATCGACGGCGTGATCAACGTGCCGTTCGCCGACAAGGCCGCCATTCGCCTGAACGGCTTCTACGAGGATTTGCCAGGCTGGGTCGACGATCCGCTGCTGGGCGAACACGACGTCAACGCTGGCAAAAAATACGGCGGCCGCGCATCGATCCTGTTCGACGCCACCGACAATCTGTCGATCCGCCTTACCGCCTCCGACCAGGAAATCCGCGACAACGGATCGCCCGAGGTCGACGTCGATCCGGTGACCTTCCAGCCGGCCCACGGCGACCTTACCCAGTACCGGGAGATCAACGAGCCGAGTCGGTTCAGCTATCGCAATTACAACGCCACGGTGAGCTGGAATTTCGGCTGGGCAAACCTGGTCTCCGCCACCTCCTATGGCCAGAACCACGTGACGTCGCGCACAGACGCTACGCCGGTGTTGGGCAGCCTGCTGCCCGTCCTGCCGGTGTACTTTCCAACCATCTTTCCCAGCACGCCGCTTGGGGTTCTGGAAGACCTTTTTGGCTAATACCCCGATGATGAGTCTCTTCTGGATCGTCGCCGCGCTGATCGCCGCGGCGGCCGCGGCGCTGGTGATGGCCCGCGCGGCGCGCGGCGCCTCCGCCGGAATGCCGGCCGACCCATCGGTGGGGGTCTACCGCCGGGCCCTGCGCGAAATTGACGAGCTGGCCGATCGTGAGCTGATCGCCGCCGACGAACGGCTCACAGCGCGAGCGGAAGCGGGCCGTCGCCTGCTGACGGCCGCCGCTCGCGTCGAGCCGGCCCCCGCGCGCTCAAGCCCCCGGGCGGTGCTGATCGCCCTCGCCTCCGTCGGGCCGTTGGCGGCGTTGGGGCTCTACCTCGCCATCGGCTCACCCGGCGCCGCAGACCAGCCGTTCGCCGCGCGGCTGGCGCAGTGGCGGGCCAAGCCACAGGACTTTCAGGCGCCGCAGCTGGCCGCCGCGCTGCGATCAGTGGCCGCGCAGCGGCCCTATGATCCCGAGCCGCAACGGCGCCTGGCCGAGCTGGACATGGTCCTTGGCGATGCGGATGGCGCCGTCCACGCGCTGCGCAAGGCGATCGCCATCGCCCCTGGGCGAGCGGACCTCCTCGCGCCGCTTGGCGAAATCTTGGTGCTGAAGGGCCAGGGCGTTGTCAGCCCGGAAGCCCAGGCGATCTTCCGGCGGGTGCTGGCCGTTGATCCGGCCTCGCCAACCGCGCGCTACTATCTGGGTCGCGGCGCGATTGAAGGGGGCGATGCAACGGGCGGTCTGGCTCTTTGGCGCTCGCTTCTCGCCGACCTACCGCAGAATGACCCGCGAAGAAGTGGGCTCGCCGGCGACATCGCCGCAGTCGAGACCACCGGGCGCCTGCCGGTCGCCGGCGGGCTGGCGCCTTCGCAGCAGGCGGCGATGTCCGGCGCGATCCGCGGCATGGTCGACGGGCTGGCGGCGCGCCTCAAGGCTCACCCCGACGATCCCGACGGTTGGGTGCGGCTGGTGCGCGCCTATGCGGTGCTGGGTGAGACCGCCGAACGCGACGCGGCGCTGGCGCAGGCTCGGCGGCTCTATGTCGGTCGGCCCGAGATCGCCGCACAGCTCGCAGCCGCCGTGCGCGCACCGGGGCCAGCGGAGTAGACTAGAAGGCTTATGGCGCTGATTCCCAAATCCCGAACCGCTCGCCGGCGCCTGCTGGTGGTAATGACAGCGGCCCCGATTCTGGCTCTGGCCGTTGCCCTGGCCATGTACGGTCTGCGGGATTCAATTTCGTATTTCTACACGCCCGCCCAGGCCGCCGCCGCCCACGTGCCGCCCGGGCGCGCGATCCAGCTCGGCGGTCTGGTCACCCAAGGCAGCGTGGTCAGGCGCGCCGGGGGCGATGTCGCTTTCACCGTCACCGATCGCAAAGCCAGCACCAGGGTGATCTATCAGGGCGACCTGCCCGACCTCTTTCGCGAGGGCCAGGGTGTCGTCGCATTGGGGGCCTACGACCGGTCCGGGGTCTTTGTCGCCAGCCAGGTGCTGGCCAAACACGACGAGCGTTACATGCCCCGCGAGCTGACCAGGGCCCTCAAGGCCCAGGGGGCCTGGCGGGGAGACGGCGCTCAGGGAGCTTACGATACCAGGGGGCGCGGCGCATGATCGCCGAGCTTGGCCAGTTCGCTCTCGTTCTGGGACTTTGCCTCTCTGTTGTGCAGGCCGGTCTGTCGTTCGCCGGGGCGGCGCGGCGCGATCCGGCCCTCGCCGGCGCGGGCCAAGGGGCGGCGCTGGGGGCCTTCGCGGCGATCGCCATGGCCTTCGCCGCCCTGATCCACGCGTTCGTCACCTCGGATTTCTCGGTGATCAATGTGGCGGCCAATTCCCACACCGAAAAGCCGCTGCTCTACAAGGTCGCCGGCGCGTGGGGGAGCCACGAGGGCTCGATCCTTCTCTGGTGTTTCGCGCTCACCGGCTATGGCGTCACCGTCGCGGTTGCTCGCGGCCTGCCGTTTCGCCTCAAGGCCCTGACGCTGGCCGTCCAGGGCGTCCTGGGCGTGCTCTTCGTCGGCTACATGGTCTTCGCCTCCAATCCGCTTCTGAGACTGGCCAACCCGCCGGTCGAGGGCCACTCGCTCAACCCCTTGCTGCAGGATCCCGCCCTCGCGGCCCATCCGCCGTTCCTCTATGCAGGCTATGTCGGCTTCTCGGTGGTGTTCTCGCTGGCCCTGGCGGCCCTGATCGAGGGGCGGGTCGACAGTGCATGGGCGCGGTGGGTGCGGCCCTGGACCCTGGCCGCCTGGAGCCTGCTGACCGTCGGCATCACCCTTGGCGCATTCTGGGCATATTACGAACTGGGCTGGGGCGGCTGGTGGTTCTGGGACCCGGTCGAGAACGCCAGCCTGATGCCGTGGCTGATCGGGACCGCCCTCTTGCATTCGGCGGTGGTCACCGAAAAGCGCGGCGCCCTGGCCTCATGGACCGCATTTTTGGCCATCTGCGCCTTCACCCTTTCGATGCTCGGCGCCTTTCTGGTCCGCTCCGGCGTCCTGACCTCGGTCCACTCTTTCGCCATCGACCCCAAGCGCGGTATCCTGCTGCTGGCCATTCTCGGCTTGGCCGCCGGCAGCGGATTTGGCCTGTTCGCCTGGCGGGCGCCGCGCCTTCGCGACGTAACCGTGTTCGCGCCGATCAGCCGCGAGAGCGCTCTGGTGATCAACAACATCGTCCTGGCGGCGGTGACCACGGCGGTGTTGGCCGGGACGCTGTGGCCGCTGGTGCTGGAGGCGTTCGGCCGCCAGGGCGGGGTCGGCGCGCCCTATTTCAACCTCGTGGTCGGACCGTTAATGGCGGTGGCTTTCCTGGTCATGCCGGCGGGACCGCTGCTGGCCTGGAAGCGGGCCGACGGCCCAGGCGTGATCCAGCGCCTGTCCTTCGCCGCGATAGCCGCGGCTGTGACCGGTCTGCTGGTCTTCGCCATCGCCACCCCGCGCAAGGCGCTCGCCGCCGGCGAGGTCGCCGTTGGCGCGTGGCTGATCGCCGGCGCCATCGACGAGGCCATCGGCCGCATTCGTCTGTTCCGCGCAGGGCGGGGCGAGGTGCTTCGCCGCGCTTTTTCGCTGCCCCGCGGCGCGTGGGGCATGACCTTGGCGCACATGGGTCTTGGCGTCTTCCTGATGGGCGCGGCGTTCGAGACCAGCTGGCGCGTCGAGGCCGCGCGGGTGCTGACCCCAGGGGACGGCATGCAGCTGGGCGCCTACCACCTTTCCCTGCGGAACGTCGTGCAGGTCCCGGGACCCAACTTCGACGCCGAGCGCGGCTATGTGCGGGTCACTGGCTCGGGGAGACGCGTGGTCTGTGAGGGTCGACCGGAGCGGCGCACCTACGATACCGGCGGCCAGACCACATCGCGGGTCGCCCTCTGCCTCAAGCCGCTGGACGATATCTATATCGTGCTGGGCGAGCGCCGCGTTGCGCCGGGGGGAGGCGGATCGGCCTGGCTGATCCGGGCTTATTGGAACCCATGGGTGCGGCTGATCTTCCTTGGCCCCCTGCTGATGGCGCTAGGCGGCGCCTTGTCGTTGTCTGACCGGCGCCTTCGCCTGGCGGCAGGCCGGTCCCCAGCTCGCGCCCCACAGTTGGCGGCGGCGGAGTGAGGGGGCGCCTCGCGGCGGCGATCGGCGCGGCCCTTTGCCTGGGCGCCGCCGCCGATCCGGCCGACCGCCTGGCAAACCCGGCCAGGGAGGCGCGGGCGCGTTCCATATTCCGCGAGACTCGCTGCCTGGTCTGCCAGGGCGAGTCCATCGACGATTCCGACGCCCCGTTGGCGGCCGATCTGCGGAAGATCGTGCGCGAGCAGGTGGCGGGCGGCGCCAGCGATGCACAGGTTCGCGCCTTTCTGGTCGCCCGGTATGGCGAGTTCGTCCTGCTGCGGCCGCGCCTTTCGCTCACTAATGCTCTGCTTTGGGGCGCGCCTTTCGTCGTATTCGGCATCGGGGCCGGCGTGCTGGTCGTGCGTCGCCGTCGCCAGCCGCCGGCGCCGCCCCTCTCCGCCGAAGAGGAGGCGCGGATCGCGGCGCTGGGCGCGGACGGGGGCGTTTGACATCTTGCCGCCAGAAATAGGCTGCAAGACCGCCTTTCCGCTGATCCAATGATTGCTTGTGTGCCCTCGCGCTCACTGGCATCCGACACTAGATAGGCGGGGCCCCGGCCCCTAGAATTCACCGGGACTCAAGGAACAGACACATGGCCGTCAGAAAATCTCAGGTTGTCGTGGGCGCCCTCGCCGGCGCGGGTATCGCCGTCGCCGCGATGGCCGGGGTCGGCATGCGCCCGGCCTTCGACGCCTCGCAAGGTCACCTGATCCACATTTCGACACCCCCGGCTTTCGGTCCGGCGCCGGGCGCCCCGCAATCGTTCGCCGACATCTTCGAACGCGTCTCGCCTGCCGTGGTGTCGATCAACGTCACCTCCAAGGTCGACATCTCCGCCTTCCGCAGAATCCCCGGCTTCGAGAACTTTCCTTTCGACATCGTGCCCAAGGGACAGGCGCCCGGTCAGGGCCAGGGCCAGGATGGCGACGATCAGCCGGCGGCCCCGAAGCAGCAGTCATCGGGCTCGGGTTTCTTCATTTCCGCCAACGGCTACATCGTCACCAACAATCACGTCGTCGACAACGCCGAAGACATCAAGGTCGTGCTCAAGGACGGCAAGGAGCTCAAGGCGACGGTCGTCGGCCGCGATGCCGGAACCGACCTGGCGGTGCTGAAAGTCGAAGGCGGCGACTATCCCTACGTCGATTTCGAGAACTCGGCCCGTCCCCGCGTGGGTGACTGGGTTCTGGCGGTCGGCAATCCGTTCAGCCTCGGCAACACGGCCACCGCCGGCATCGTCTCGGCCTATAACCGCAACATCGGCGAGACTTTCGTCGACTACATCCAGATCGACGCGCCCATAAATCGCGGCAATTCCGGCGGCCCGACCTTCGATGTCTACGGCCGGGTGATCGGGGTCAACACCGCGATCTTCTCCCCGTCCGGCGGTTCAGTCGGCATCGGCTTCGATATCCCCGCCGACATCGCGCAGTCGATCACCAAGCAGCTGATCAGCAACGGCAAGATCACCCGCGGCTATCTGGGCGCGACCATCCAGAATCTCAGCGACGAGATGGCGGATTCGTGGGGTCTGGCTGGTCGCAAGGGCGCCGTGGTCGCCAATCTCGTGGCCGGCGGCCCCGCCGAACGGGCCGGGGTCATGCCCGGGGACGTGGTTGTGGCCGTCAATGGTCATCCCGTCGACAGCTCATCGGAAATGACCCGTGAAGTCGCCAAGGCCAACGCCGGAGAGATCCTGCACCTCGATCTGTTCCGCAATGGCAAGGAGCGCACTGTCGATGTGCATTCCGGCACGCGCCCGGCGGAGGATCAGCTGGCCCTGAACGGCGGCCCCGGAGGGGACGATGGCGACGCCGCCGCGCCTGGCGCGACGCACGTCGCCCCGCAGTCGCAAATCCTCGGCATGTCGCTGACGCCGATCGATCCGGCTTCCCGGCGCCAGTTCAGCATCGGCGACGCCGTGCGCGGCGTGTTGGTCGACGGGGTCAAGGGATCCTCGGACGCCGGCGAAAAGGGTCTGCGCCGGGGCGATGTCATCGTCAGGGCCGGCGACCGTCAGGTGGCCAGCGCCAGCGACGTCTATGCGGCTGTGGGCGAATGGCGCAAAACCGGCCGATCGAGCATCCCGCTCGAGATCAGCCGCGGCGGCACTGCGCTGTTCGTGCCGATAAAGATCGCCGGCTGACAGCCTAAGGATGGGCGCGAAGCTTCGCGCCGACTTGCCGGCGCCCTAAGGGGGAGCGCGCATGCGGGTTCTAATCGTTGAAGATGACCTGGAAGCCTCGGGCGCCATGGCCAAGGGCTTGGCCGAGGCCGGCCACGAGACACGGACGGCCGCCGATGGCGAAGCGGGCGTGGTCGCCGCCATGGCCGAGCGCTTCGACGTAATGATTGTCGACCGGATGATGCCGCGGCTCGACGGTGTCGCCATGATCGAGATGCTGCGCCGCCAGGGCGACCAGACACCGGTGCTGTTTCTCTCGGCTCTTGGCGAAATAACCGACCGGGTCGCCGGCCTGAACGCTGGCGGCGACGACTATCTGGTCAAACCGTACGCCTTCGCCGAACTGATCGCCCGGGTCGAAGCCCTGGCCCGGCGCCGGGAAACCGGTTCGGTGCAGACGGTGCTTCGCGTCGGCGACCTCGAGATGGATCTGATCGGCCGCAAGGTCCATCGCGCCGGCCAGGAGATCGACCTGCAGCCGCGCGAGTTCCAGCTGCTCGAATACCTGATGCGCAACGCCGGCCAGTCAGTGACCCGGACCATGCTGCTGGAAAAGGTGTGGGAGTACCATTTCGACCCACAGACCAACGTCATCGACGTCCATATCTCGCGCCTTCGCTCGAAGATCGACAAGGGCTTCGACAAACCCATGCTGCAGACCGTTCGCGGTTCCGGCTACCGCCTGGAGGCCTGAGGGCCGGCGCCGAACATGCGCCTGCCGCGCCTTTTCCGGACGACGCCATTTCGGCTGACGCTGCTATTCCTGGCGGTCTTCGCCGCGGCGGCGTGCGCTTTTCTGGCCTACATCTACCTAGCGACGGCCGGCGAGGTGTCGCGGCGCGCCGACGCCGCGGTCAGCCGCGAAATGGCTTCACTCGAAGCGGTTGACCTGGCGGCGGGGTCGGTCGCCCTCAGACGGGCGGTAACGGAGCGATCTTCCGGCGGCGGCCCCTTTTTCTATCTGTTGATGAACGCGGCTGGACGGCCGATCCGCGGTTCGCTGGCCGCTTCGCCGGTCAGGCGTTTCGACGGCGACTCCGACTGGGTCAGTTTCCGCCTTACCGGGACCGATCGCGATGGCGCCGTGACCCGACGCCCCGCCCGCGGCCTCGAACGGCGCATGGACACCGGTGAACTGCTGTTCGTCGGGGCCGACATCGGCGAAGCTGAATCCTATGTCGTCAGGATTCTGCGGGCGCTGTGGGGCGCTGGGGCGCTGGTGATCGTGCTCGGCATGGCCGGCGGCGTGCTGGTCAGCCGCGGCGTCAGTCGCAACATCGCCAGTCTGAGCGGGGTCATCGAAGCCGTGCGCAAGGGCAACGTGAGCGCGCGCGCCCGGGTCAGCGGCTCGGGCGACGAATACGATGAACTGGCCGCCGGACTGAATGAGATGCTCGAGCGTCTCGAGCGGTCGATCGGGGGTCTGCGGCACGCCGGCGATGCGATCGCCCACGACCTGCGTTCGCCCCTGACACGCCTGCGCAACCGGCTGGAGGTGGCGATGATCGAGGCCGACGCCGGCCGAGCCGACCCCAGGGCGGCTCTGCATCAGGCGCTGGAGGACACAGACGGGGTGTTGCGGACCTTCTCGGCCGTCCTGGCCATTGCGCGTCTCGAAGCCGCGAGGGATGCGCCCGATCAGGCCGTCTTCGATCCCGGGGTTCTGGCCGCCGGCGTCGCCGAACTCTACGAGCCTGTTTGCGAAGAGAAATCGCTCGATTTCAAGGTCGAGATCACGCCTTCTCTGGCGCTCAAGGGCAATCGCGAATTCATCGCCCAGGCCTTCGCCAACATTCTCGACAACGCGGTCAAATATACCCCACCCGGGGGGGCCGTGATGCTGCGGGTGCGCCGCCGTTCATCAGGCGATGTCGAGATGTCGGTCACCGATACAGGCCCTGGGGTTCCGCAAGCCGAGCGGTTGCGCATCGTTCAGCGGTTCGTGCGCCTGGAAAACAGCCGCAACCAGCCCGGCGCCGGCCTTGGCCTGTCTCTCGTGGCGGCAGTGGCTGGGGCGCACCGTGGCCGCCTCGAAATTGATGAGGGCCCAGGGGCGATGGATGGCGGCGGCCCTGGACTGCGCGTGGCGCTGGTGCTGGCCGCCCAATGAAGCCACAAGCACTGTACAAGCTCATCGCACCCTGCGGGCCGATCCTCGACGCCGGGGCCGCGCGTCGAGCGCTGGAGGTGTTGGAGGGGCCAGCCCGCGATGGCGGCTGGCCCGAGCCCTTGCAGACCGCGTGGCCCGCACTGGCCCCGGTGTTCGCGGCATCGCCGTATCTTGCGAGCCTTGGTCGTCGCGACCCCGCGCGATTGGGCCGCGTGCTGACCAAGGATCCCACGACCGGCCTGGGCGACATCCTGAAGGCCACGAACGCCTGCGCCTTGAGCCCGGGCGGGGAGGGTAGGCTGCGCCAGCTGAAAGGCGATGTGCATCTGCTCACCGCCCTGGCCGATCTCGGCGGCCTCTGGGACCTCGACGCGGTAACCGCGGGCCTGACCCGCTTCGCGGACGCGGCCCTTTGCGCGGCTCTGGACATCGCCGCACGCGAAGCGATCGGCAGCGGGCGAATGGTCCAGCCACCGGTCGGCGATGCGGGCCCGGCGCCGGGGCTTTTCTGCCTGGCCATGGGCAAGCACGGGGCGTTCGAACTCAACTATTCCAGCGATATCGACATTGTCGTGTTTTACGATGGCGACGTCCTTCCGGCGGCCCCAGGGGTCGAGACAGCTGGGCTGGCGATCGGCCTCACCGAACGTATCGCCGAGATACTGCAGACCCGCACGGCGGACGGCTACGTCTTCCGGGTCGATCTGCGCCTCAGGCCAGATCCGGCCTCCACCGGCCTCGCCGTGCCGCTGGCCGAAGCCTTCAACTATTACGAGAGTGTCGGCCAGAACTGGGAGAGGGCGGCCTTCATCAAGGCGCGGGCGTCGGCCGGCGACCTGCCTCGGGCCCGCCTCTTCCTCGACGAGCTGGCGCCGTTCATCTGGCGGCGCAATCTCGACTTCGCGGCCATCGCGGACATTCACGCCATCAAGCGCCAGATCCATGTCCACAAGGTCGACGAGCGCCTGTCCCCCAAAGGCGCCGACCTGAAGCTGGGCGCTGGCGGCATCCGGGAAATTGAATTCTTCGTCCAGACCCAGCAGCTGATCCTGGGCGGACGCCAGCGGGATCTGCGCTCGCCCCGCACCCTGGACGCGCTTGGCGCCTTGCAGACGGCCGGGCATGTGGCCCTGGACGTAGCGGAGGAACTCACCGGCGCCTACACGACCCTGCGAACCCTGGAACATCGCATCCAGATGATCGAGGACGAGCAGACCCACAGGCTGCCCAGTTCCGATCCCGATCGACGGCGTGTCGCCGTGTTGGCTGGCTTTGAGCGCCTGGGTCCCTTCGACGCCATGGTCGGCAAGACCCTGAGGCGGGTGAACCGCCGTTATGGCGAACTCTTCGCCAGCGAGGAGACCCTGTCTTCCCGTTTCGGCAGCCTGATCTTCACCGGAGTCGACGACGATCCCCAAACCTTGGCCACCCTGCGCTCGATGGGCTTCGCCGATCCGGCCGCCGTGTCGCGGGCAATCCGTGGCTGGCATCACGGGCATCTCGGCGCCACGCGAACCGCGCGCGGCCGCGAACTGTTTACCCGCCTCGCGCCACGCGTGCTCGAAGCCGCCAGCGCCACCGGCGCGCCGGACAAGGCTTTCCAGCGTTTCGCCGACTTCTTTGGCGGCCTGACGCTCGGGGTGCAGGTGCAGTCGTTGTTCCTGGCCAAGCCGAGGCTGCTTGAACTGGTTGTGCGGATAATGGCCCATGCGCCGCAGTTCGCTCGCGCCCTGGCCAGGCGGCCGGCCGCCCTGGATGCCCTGCTCGATCCCGCTTTTTTCGGGCCGCTCGATTCGTTGGGTGAATTCGCCGACACGTTCGCCGGCGACGACGACCTCGAAACCGCGATGAATCTGGCGAGGCGGGCGCACGCCGAGCGTGTCTTTCGAATCGGCGTCCAGCTGCTCGCGGGCGCCGCCGATGCGCAGGCGGTGGGAGGGGCCCTGGCCGATCTCGCCGATGGCCTCATCCAGGGTCTCGCCAAGGTCAGTTTGGCCGCTATCGAAGCCGCGGCGGGGCCATTTGCCGGCGACGTCGCAGTCATCGCCCTCGGCAAGTGCGGTTCACGGGAAATGACCGTATCATCCGACCTGGATCTGATGACCCTCTATCGGCCGTCATCGCCTTCGGCGCTGTCGGCTCTCAAGGGATGGAGCGCCGACACATTCTATGCGCGTTTTACCCAGCGTCTGATATCGGCGCTCTCCGCGCCAACCGGCGAAGGCGGCCTTTATGAGGTCGATCTGCGCCTTCGTCCCTCCGGCGCCAAAGGCCCCGTTGCCGTGAGCCTGGCGGCTTTCGAAAGTTACTACGCCGGCGAGGCGGAGGTCTGGGAGCTTCTGGCGATGACGCGCGCACGCGTGGTCTGGGCGACCTCGGAAACCTTCGGCGCCTTGGCCTCGCGCGCCATTGAGAGCGCCCTACGCCGGCCTCGAGACAGAGCCATGACAGCAAGGGAGGTGCGCGAGATGCGCGCGCTGATGGCCGACGAACGTCCCCAAAGTGGATTTTGGGACATGAAGCTATCCCCCGGCGGGCTCGTCGACATCGAATTCGCCGCCCAGCACCTGCAGCTCGTCGCCGCCGCCGATGGCGGCCCTCTGCGCCAGAATACCGGTGAAGCGCTGGCCGCACTGTCAGCCGCGCAGCTTGGCCCGCAGCGGACTCTGGACTGTCTCGCTGATGCATGGCGGCTGCAGCAGGACCTCTCGCAACTGCTGAACATCGCGCTCGACGGCGCCGCCGATCCGTCCGATGAACCCCGCGCCCTGCGCAGCCTTCTGGCAAAGGCCGGCGGCGTGCGCGACTTTCGTGGCCTCAAGGCCAGGCTTGTCAGGATGCGCAAGGCGGCGCACTTGGCCTTCGAGGCCGTTGTCGAGGCGTAGAGCGACGGATTGGGCCACGCCTAGCGTTCAATGGTCGGACAGGCGATGCAGACGGGAGCGCGAGGTGGGCGAGGTGCGGCTTGACCCGGCAAGGGGGCGACGCGGACGACGAGCTGGTGCGCCTGGCCGGTCAGGGCGATGCCGGCGCCATTCGTGCCCTGGTCAGGGCCAAGCTGCCGCGAATCTTCGCCCTGGCCAGGCGGATGCTGGGCGATATTGGCGAAGCCGAGGACGTCGCGCAGGAGACTTTCGTCAGGGCCTGGCGGCACGCTCCGCGCTGGCGACCCGGCGAGGCGCGTTTCGAGACCTGGCTGCACAAGGTGGCGCTCAACCTCTGCTACGACACCCTGCGTCGGCGTCGGGGCCCGCGCGCTGTCGAAGCGCCCGACTTGGAAGATCCGGGGCCGCCCCCCGATCGCAACCTGCAGGCCAGGGATGTCGGGCGGCGTGTGGACGCGGCGCTGCAGGCGCTGCCGGCGCGGCAGAGAGAAGCCATTGTCCTGTGTCACCATCAGGAATTGGGCAATATCGAAGCCGCCGCCCTGATGGGGGTGAGCGTCGGGGCCTTGGAGAGTCTGCTCGGCCGCGGCCGCCGCGCGCTGCGCGTGGCGCTGGCGGACCTTGCCGATGGGCGATGAATTGACCCTGACGCGGTTCGAGACCCTGGCCATGGCCTACGGTGGCGATCTGGCGCGCTGGCCGAACGCTGAACGCGCCCTGGCGGAGGCGGTCATCGCCGCCCACCCGCGGGAGACCGGGCGGCTGCTCGAGGCGGCGCGTTCCCTGGACACCATCCTGAGCGCCGCGCCCGCGGAGGCGCCCAGTTCCACGCTGCTCCGTTCGATCATTCGCGACGCGACGACCGCACCGGCGCCGGCGCGGTTTTGGCGATGGCTGATGGGGTTGGGTCTGGGTGCTGGCCTGGCTGGGGCCGCGGCGGCGGGCGTCGCCGCCGGCCTCGTGATTGCGCCGATGGCCGTGGCGCCTCGGCCGCCGGCGGCCAGCGCCGATCCGATCGCCCAGGCTTCCACGCTGCTGAGCGATGCTCCAGATCTGGCGGACGGCTGAATGAGCCCCCGCTGGCGCGTCGCCGCCCTGATCGCCTCGCTGACGCTGAATGTTTTTTTGGTCGGCGCGGGCGCGGGGATGATCGCGCTTGGCGCGCGCGCTGCTCATGAGCGGCCGGCAGCCCCGCTTCGCCGCGCCGCCATGACCCTTTCGCCCGCGTATCGAGAAGCCTTTCTTGGGCTGCTGCGAGGCGAGGCGCGCAGCGTGCACGTCGCGGTGCTTCAAGCCCGGGGCTTGCGACGCGCCGCCTGGGAAAGCCTGGCCTCCGCCAATTTCGATCCAAACTCCGCCGCGGCCAGCCTGCGCCAAGCGCGGCATATGGATGCGCAGTCGCGCGGCCAGCTCGAAGATGCCGTCATCGCTTTCGCCGCCGCCATTCCGCCCAGCCAGAGAGCCAGCCTCGGGCGCGTGATGAGTCGGGCGGTCCGCCCTGCCGGGGGCGCCACGGGAACACATGCCCATTTCGTTCAAGCAAGCAGGCCGACCAAGGCGGGTTGACGAAATAGGTACTCTGTCCCCGTGTTGGCGGCGGGCGACGCGCTGCCGTTTAAGCGGCCACCGATCCGCCGGAGGCCAGCATTTCCTGGCGCACCGGCAGCACGAAACTGGCGGTGGTGCCTTGTCCAGGCAGGCTTTCGAGGATCAGGGCGCCGCCGTGCAGCTCAATCAGTGATTTGCTAAGGGCGAGGCCCAGCCCCGTGCCCTGCCGCGTCTTGGCGTGCTGGTTTTCGACCTGCTCGAAAGGCCGCGCGATCCTGGACAGATCCTCTGGAGCGATGCCGATACCGGTGTCACTGACCAAAATCCGCACTCTCTGGCCCTGGGCGTCGGCGCCCAGCTGTGCGCGGATGGCGACCGAGCCGCCCTTGGGAGTGAACTTGATGGCGTTGGAGAGCAGGTTCAGCAGCACCTGCTTGATGGCGCGGTAATCACCGTCGATCTCGGGGAGCGCCGGCAGATCGATGATCAGCGCCAAGCCAGCGGCCTCGGCGCGATGGCGCACCAGGCGAGCGGCGTCTTCGACCAGTTCCTCGACGGCCACCGGTTCGAAGCGCAGGTTCAGCTTGCCCGCCTCGATCTTCGACATGTCGAGAATATCGTTGATCAGGGCCAACAGGTGGCCGCCGGAGGTCAGGATGTCGCTGGCGTACTCGACGTAGCGCCGATCGCCCAACGGCCCGTACATCTCAGCCAGCATGATCTCCGAAAATCCGTTGATGGCATTGAGCGGCGTTCGCAGTTCGTGGCTCATGTTGGCCAGAAATTCGCTCTTCGCCCGGTTGGCGGTCTCGGCACGCATCTTTTCCAGGCCGTACTTTTCAGCCAGCTCGGCCGACTCGGCCTGGCTGCGCCCCAACTTGACGACGGCGGCGCGCAACTGCTCCTCGTTCAGCCGTCGGCCTTCCTGCTGGGCCTTGGCAGCGGAAATGTCGGCGGCGGTGAGCACCCGTCCGCCATCGGATGTGTGTCGCTCGGCGATATGAATCCAGCGCCCGTCGTTCAGCTGGGCTTCCATCGCCCCGGTTTCGCCCTCGGCCGCCGGCTCTTCGCGGGCGATGGCCAGACGCATGAACGGTTCAAGCCGGTCACGGGGCGTCCCCGGTCGCAGGATCGCTTCGTCGAGGGCGTAGAACTCACGGAAGTTGCGGTTGTATAGGATCAGGCGCCCGGCCGCATCCCACAGGGCGAAAGCTTCCGGCACGCTCTCGATGGCGTCACGCAGCCGCCGTTCGGCCGCCTGGGCGCGAGTCTGGGCCAGACGTTCGTCGGAGACATCGAGAGCCACCCCGGTGATCCGCGAAAACCCGCCCTCGCCGCGCGGACCAAAACCCTGGCCGCGAGCGTCGATCCACACGGCCGGGCCGCCGGCATCGGCCATGGCGCGAAAGGTGACATCGAACGCGCCCCACTGGGCGGCGCTCGTCAGGGCGGCCTGGACCCTGGAGCGATGTTCGGGCGCGACCCGTTCAATGACCGCCGCGCTGGGTGCGACGCCGCCTCCGCCCCAGCCGAGCATCACCCCGGTGACGTCGGACATGAAGATCTCGTCGGTGGTAATGTCCCACTCCCAGATTCCGCAGCGCGCCGCCTCCACGGCCAGGCGAAAACGCTCCTGGCTGTCGGCGAAGGCGAGTCTGGCGTTCCGGGCCGCCCGGTCCTGAATGATCAGGATCAGGCTGAGCGCACAGGCTATGGCCAGGGGGACCAACAGGGAGACCAGATCGTCGCGCAGTTCGCCGACGCTCGGGCCGGGGCCGCTGGCGGTCATTTGAAGCCGATGGGCGGCGAAGGCGGTATAGACAGCCAGCAGCAACAGAGCCGCGAGCACGGCGATCCGCACCGGCATGGCGCCGTCTGGCGCCTGGTGGTCGGCCACGCGCGCCGTCTTGCCAAAACGAAGGCCGCCCCTGGCCAAGCGCTGAGTTGCTCCCTTTCCGACGCGAAGGTTCGAGTCGGCAGCCAGCGAGGAATCTACGCGCCGCAAGCCGGCGCGTCACCCACCGTTTGGGGGCGATAAAGGGTTCAGGCGATCGCCTTGGCCGCCAATTCGAAGACGTTCTTGGAAAGGCCCTTGGTTTCCACGATCCGCTCGAGTTGCGCACGCATCAGGGCGGCGCGGCCGGGTTCATACCGGGACCAGGCGCCAAGCGGCTCGACCAGCCGCGAAGCTGCCGAAGGATTGAACGCATCGACGGCGAGAATCTGGTCGGCCAGAAAGGCGTAACCCACGCCGTTGGGGTCATGAAAGCGATTGGGGTTGTGGGCCGCGAAGGTCTGGACCAGGGCGCGCAGGCGATTGGGATTGCGTGGCTCGTAGGCCGCATGTCCGGTCAGCGCCTTGACGCGCTCCAGCGCCCCCTCCGACGGATCCCGCGCCTGCAGGGCGAACCACTTGTCGACGACCAGGGGGTCGTCTTTCCAGCGCTCGTAAAAGCTGGCCAGGGCTTTGTCGAAAGCCTCGCCGCCGATCAGCATCAGGGCGGTCAGACCGCCGATGGCGTCGGTCATGTTGGCGGCCGCCGCGAAGTGACCGCCGGCCCGTTCGACATTGAGCGGATGAGGGTCGGCGGCGAGCAGCTCGATGGCGGCGTTGCGCAGCGCCCTGCGGCCCGCCGATTGTGCGTCGGGCGAAAAGACCCCCGCATCCTGGAGGCCGCCGTGAAGGCGACGCAGGTCCGCCCCCAGATGCACCGCCATGCGCAGGCGAAGCGCCTGCCGGGCTTCGTGGATGGCGGCCGGGTCGGCCCGGGCGGCGATTACCGCCAGGTCCGATTCGCTGGGCAAAGCGATGAGCAGCGCCTTCAGCGCCGGCTCGGCTGACTGGTCGGCCAGCGAGCGTCCCATGGCCTCGGCGAAACGCTCTTCACCAACCTCGTCGATGCGTCCAGCCACGCGCCCAAGGATCAGGTCGCGGGCCAGAGTCTGGCCGGCCTCCCACCGATTGAACAGATCGCCGTCGGCGGCCAACAGCACGTAGGCGTCCTTGGGGGGCGCGTCGCTGGTCAGGTTCACCGGGGCGGAAAAGCCGCGCAGCGCCGAAACCACCGGGGGTGAAGCCACCCCCTCGAGCCGCAGCCGGTGCTCCGGCGTGTCGAAGACGATCACCTGCGTCTCACGCATCGCGCGGCCATCTTCATCGAGCAGGCCAAGGGCGACAGGGATCGGCAAGGGACGTTTCTCAGCCTGGCCGGGCGTCGGATCGGTGACCTGGGTCAGCACCAGATCGAGGGCTTTGGCCTCCTGGTCATAACGACTTTCCAACCCCACCCGCGGCGTGCCAGCCTGTTCGTACCAGCCGAAGAAGGCGGTCAGGTCGCGCCCCGAGACCTCGGCAAAGCAGGCGATGAACGCCTCCATGGTCGTCGCCTGGCCGTCCCAGCGGGTAAAATAGAGGTCCATGCCGGCCCTGAACTCCGCATCGCCGATCAGTATCTTCAGCATACGGATGACTTCGGCGCCCTTCTCATAGATCGTCGCAGTGTAAAAGTTGTCGATCTTCACGTAGCTCGACGGTCGCACGGGATGCGAAAGCGGCCCAGCGTCCTCAGAGAACTGCCTGGCGCGCAACATCTTGACGTCCTTGATCCGCTGCACGGCCTCGCCGCGCTGATCGGCGGAAAAGCTCTGGTCGCGGAACACCGTCAGCCCCTCCTTGAGGCACAGCTGGAACCAGTCGCGGCAGGTGATCCGATCGCCCGTCCAGTTGTGGAAATACTCGTGCGCCACCACGCTTTCGATGCGCTCGAAGTCCTGGTCGGTCGCGGTCTGCGGGTCGGCCAGCAGCAGCGATGAGTTGAAGATGTTGAGGCCCTTGTTCTCCATCGCCCCAAAGTTGAAGTCGCGCACCGCGACGATCATGAACAGATCGAGATCGTATTCCCTCCCGAACGCCTCTTCGTCCCAGCGCATGGCGCGTTTGAGACAGTCCATGGCGTAGGCGGCGCGCGGGGCCATGCCCGGATCGACATATATGCGCAAGGCGACGGCGCGGCCGTTGACGGTGACGATGGTGTCTTCCAGCACATCCAGTTCGCCGGCGACAAGGGCGAAGAGGTAGCAGGGCTTGGGAAAGGGATCGTTCCAGACGGCGAAGTGACGCCCCCCGCTCACCTCGCCGGTCTCGACCAGATTGCCGTTGGAGAGCAGCCGCTGGAAGCTTCTGGCCGCTTCGATGCGCACCGTGATGCGCGCCAGCACGTCGGGCCGGTCGGCAAACCAAGTGATCTTGCGGAAGCCCTCGGCCTCGCATTGGGTGCAGAACCGCCCCGCCGACATATAGAGGCCGTCCAGGGCGGTGTTGCCCTCCGGGTCGATCTCGACCTCGGTCTGCAGCACGAAACTATCGGGAACGTCGGAAATCGTCAGCCATTCGGCGTCGACCTGATAGTCCGATTCCGGCAGCGGCCGCCCGTCGATGGCCACGGAAATCGCCTTCAGCCGCTCGCCATTCAGTTTCAGCGCCTCGCCATGAGAGCCGTTGCGTCGCATGGCCAGGTTCGCCTTCACCCGCGTTGCCGCCGGCTGGAGATCAAAGTCCAGGCGGACCTCGTCGATCAGAAAAGCGGGTGGCCGATACTCGGCCAAGGCGATGGGCTGGGGGGTGTCCGTGCGCATGGCCGACCCCTCTAGCACCTCCGTGGCATCGATGGGGAGGGCCGGGGTTTCCGATTTTTGGGTTACTCCGCCGCGTGGGCGGCTGTGGGCCTGCCGCTGCCCGCACTGGGAATTTCCTCAAGATAGTTCTCGATCTTCACCGCTCGCCTGGCAAGGTCGCGCAAGGCTGGCGGCGCATCGTCGGGCGCCTCGGCGACCACCTTCAGCAGGCTGCGCATCAGCGCGCGCAGGGCCGGGGCCGAGACGATCAATCTCGCCTGGGCCTCAATGGTGCGGGGATCGCGGTCGTATTCCGCCCCCGGAACGCGCCACCCGCCCCAGTCGCCAATGTCGGTGACCACCACGGGAAAGGTGCCGGGAAAGGGGTGGTGCGCGCAGTCCTCGGCCGTCTGCCATTTGTTGCGCGCGCGCAGGAGCCGCCAGGTGTCGCCTTCCGCCGCGCCGTCGGCGACGTTCTCCTCGCCCTTCAGTTCGTGGCCGAGAAACGGGCGGCCAAGGCCGACGTCATAGGTGATCCGCACCGGCTCATCGAAACCCTTGGCCCAGATCGGCATGATCTTCTCGACGATGGCCCACACATCGACGCTTTCCACCCAGACCTTTTGGTGGCGCTGGAAAATCGCCTTGGCCATGACCATTCCTTTTCGAAAGAAAACCCGAGGGCAAATCGGCCCGGACCTATAGAAACCTGAAAACCTTGACGCGCGGTCAATCTTTCCCAGCCGCGAAAGACCGCTATCCTCTGATTTCGCCCGGCAGAGCCATTCTCTTGAGGCCCCTCAATGAATTTCGATTTTTCCGACGATCAGAAATTCCTCAAGTCAGAGGCGCGGAAGTTTCTCGAAGCGCGCTGCACGTCCGCCGTGGTCCGCGGCGTGCTCGATGATCCAGATCGCTCCTACGACCAGGACCTGTGGAAGGCCATCGCCGCCCAAGGCTGGCTGGGCGCCGCGATCGATGAGGCGCATGGCGGCCTGGGGCTGGGGCGGATCGAGCTTTGCGCCATCGCCGAGGAACTCGGCCGCTCGCTGGCGCCGATCCCGTTCGCCTCGACAGTCTATTTCGTCGCGGAGGCCCTGATGCTGGCGGGCTCGGAAGCGCAGAAGGCGCGCTGGCTGCCCAAGATCGCCGCCGGCGAAGTCATCGGCTGCTTCGCGACGGTGGAAAGGCCCGGCGTACTGACCGAGGCGGCCGTACAGGCCCGGGTCGAAGGCGGCAGGCTCACCGGCGTCAAACTGCCGGTCACCGACGGCGACATCGCCGATCTGGCCGTCGTTCTGGCCAAGTCGGGCGGCGCGAGCGGCCTTTACCTGGTCGAGCTGGCGGCGCCCGGCGTCGAGCGCGAAACCTTGCAGACCCTCGATCCGACCCGTAGCGCGGCCAAGCTCACCTTCAACGGCGCCGCGGCCGAGCCGTTGGGCGAAGCGGGCGATGGGATGAACCTCGCCGAGACGCTGCTCAACCGCGCCGCCGTTCTTCTGGCCTTCGAGCAGGTCGGAGGCGCTGACAAGGCCCTCGACATGGCCAAGGCCTATGCCCTCGAGCGCTACGCTTTCGGCCGCCCGATCGGCAGCTACCAGGCAATCAAGCACAAGCTCGCCGACATGTACGTCAAGAACGAGTTGGCCAGATCGAACGCCTACTACGGCGCCTGGGCGCTGAACGCGGGCGCCGCGGAACTGCCCGTGGCCGCCGCCGCCGCCCGGGTCGCGGCCTGTGACGCGTTCTGGTACGCGGCGAAGGAAAATCTGCAGACCCATGGCGGCATGGGTTACACCTGGGACGTCGACTGCCACCTCTACTACCGTCGCGCCCAGCAGCTCGGCCTCGTCGCCGGCGGCGCCAAGGCGTGGAAAGAGCGTCTGGTCAGCAGCCTCGAACGCCGCAACGTCGCTTAGGGACCCGCAAGGAAAACCGCCATGGATTTCAATGACACCCCCGAAGAAGCGGCCTATCGCGCGACCGCCCGCGCCTGGCTCGAGGCCAACGCGCCAAAGCGCTCGGGCGGCCGCGCCGAGAGCGACCTCGACGATCCTTCCAGCATGGACGCCTCGCGCGCCTGGCAGCGCAAGAAGGCCGAGGCCGGCTACGCCTGCATTACCTGGCCCAAAGAATGGGGCGGCGGCGGCGGGGCTCAGTGGCAGGCGGTGATTTTTGGCCAGGAGGAGAGCGGCTTCGACGCGCCTGCCAACCCCTTCACCATCGGCCTTGGCATGTGCGTGCCGACCGTGATGGCCGTGGGCAATCAGGCCGACAAGGAGCGCTTCGTGCGTCCCGCAGTGCGCGGCGACGAGATCTGGTGCCAGCTGTTCAGCGAACCGTCCGGCGGTTCGGACGTCGCGGCTGCGCGCACACGCGCGGTCAGGGACGGCGATCAGTGGGTGATCAACGGCCAGAAGGTGTGGACCAGCGGCGCCCACTATTCCGACTTCGGCCTGCTGCTGGCTCGCACGGACCCGGATGTACCCAAACACAAGGGCCTCACCATGTTTTGGATCGATATGAAGGCCCCTGGCGTCGAGGTCCGGCCGATCCACCAGATGTCAGGCGCGTCGAACTTCAACGAGGTCTATTTCACCGATCTTCGGATCAGCGACGCCCAGCGCATCGGCGAGGTCGGGGCCGGCTGGGGAACCAGCCTGGTGACGCTGATGAACGAGCGTCTGGCCATCGGCGGCGGCGGCGGGGCCAGCCACCGGCAGGTGCTCAAGCTCGCCCGCGAGATCTCGACCCTCACCGGCCTGGCGGCCAAGGATAACGGCCTTCGCGAAAAGATCGCCGACTGGTTCATCCAGGCCGAGGGCATAAAGTACACGCGCTACCGCACCCTCACCGCCCTCTCGCGAGGCCAGACGCCGGGGCCGGAAAGCTCGATCGGCAAGGTGGTCGGCGCGGCGCTCATGCAGGACATGGCCAACACCGCCCTCGAGCTGGAGGATCAGTTCGGGATCATCAGCGACCCGGCCAGCGCCCCGCTGTCCGGCGCCTTCCAGTCGGCGCTGATGGCCGCCCCCGGTCTGCGCATCGCCGGCGGCACCGACGAGATTTTGCGCAACATCATCGCCGAACGCGTTCTGGGCCTGCCCCAGGACGTGCGCCTCGACAAGAACGTCGCCTTCAAGGACATCCCGACCGGACGCTGATGGCTCGGCTTAACCTCTTCTAAAAAGCCGTCAGTGCATGGTGATCGCGGTTTAGACATCCGCACGGATCGATGGACACCTTGGGCCCCATTTCCGACCAGCGAGAACAGGTCGCCGCGCTGATCGCGCGCATCTGCGAGGAAATTCGCGGCCCGTTCGATGTCATCGCCGCCGCCGCCGATCGGCTGGCACGCCTGCGCCTGCCCCCCGAGGCGGGAGACGACCTGCAGGCGATCGGCTCGGCAGCCAGCAGCATGATCGCGCTCCTGGAAACCGCCGCCCAGCTCCAGCGCGCGGAACTGGGGCAACTGGTCCTGTCCCAGGAACCGCGGCTGGTCATCGAACTGATCGATGACATCGAGACCCGCTGGCGCGACCGTGCGCTGGCCGCCGGCGTCTGCCTGATCGTCGCCTATGACGGGGACCATGCCTGCGCCGCCCGGCTGGACGCAGCGCGCGTAGCGCAGGTGGTCGACGCTCTGATCGGACACGCCCTGGCCCATGTTCGCGCAGGGGTGGTCGAAGTCAGCGTCAAGACCCGCGTCGATGGCGACGCGGTATGCCTTCACTGTGCCGTGCGCGACAACAACACTGCCTATGCAGCGCCTTACCTCGCGGCGCTGTTCGCGGCCGACCTGGCCGACGGGGAGGTTGGGCGCCCAAGGGGGATGGGCCCGCGCCTGGAGCTGGCGCTGGCCGCACGCCTGGTCGAGGCCATGGGCGGGCGTCTGGGCGCGACCGCCAATGTCGGCGTCGGCGCGACCATGGCCTTCGAGATCGCCGTGCCGGCCGCTGGCCGCGTCGCCGCCGACAAGGGCGACCGCGCCAGGCCCAAGGTCGCCCACGTCCTGGTGGTCGACGACAACGCCACCAACCGCATGGTCGTCGAGGCCCTCTGCGAAATGTTCGACTGCACGACCGAAGCGGTGGTCGACGGCCAGGAGGCGCTGGAGGCCGCGCGCGTCGGCCGTTTCGATGTCATTCTGATGGATATCAAGATGCCGCGTATGGACGGCCTGACCGCCACACGCGAGATTCGCAAGCTGAAAGGGCCCGCCGGGCGCACCCCTATCGTCGCCCTGACCGCCAACGCCGACCCCGAGGATGTGCGTGAATACCTGGCCGTCGGCATGGTCGGGGTGGTCGAAAAACCGATCAAGCCCGAGCGTCTGCTCGAGGCGCTGGACGCCGCCCTCTCCGGCGCCAGCCCGTCCGCCATGGGAGAAGCCGCGGCGGCCTGAAGGTGGCGGGAAACCGGTATCTCCTCGTCTGAGACGGGGATTACTCTCAGCGCGCTCCGAAACCCGTCAACACCGTCTGGATGGTCTTGACGACGATGACCAGATCCAGCCAGGGCGACAGGTTCTTCAGGTAGAAGAAGTCGTACTGTAGCTTGATCCTGGCATCGTCGGCCCCGGCGACGTTGCCCTGGTTCACCTGCGCCCAGCCGCTGATCCCGGGCCGCACGATGTGGCGATAGCTATAGAACGGGGCTGCCTGCTCATAGGCCTGGGCCAGCTCCACCGCCTCCGGGCGCGGGCCGATCCAGCTCATCTCGCCGCGCACGATGTTCCAAGCCTGGGGCAGCTCGTCGATGCGGTATTTGCGCAGAAAACGCCCCACCGTCGTCACCCTGGGATCGTCCTCTCCGGTGAACCGCTCCCCGGGGCCGCCACCGTGGACCATGGTCCTCAATTTCAGGATTTTGAAGCGGCGGCCGCGATGGCCCATGCGCATCTGGCAAAACAACACCGGGCCGGGACTGGTCAGCTTCACCGCCGCGCCGGCGATCCCGAGCACGAGCAATATTACGGGAGAAAGCGCCAGGGCCGCGGCCGTATCGATCACGCGCTTAAACTTGCGATAGACGGCGGTGTGGACCCTGTAGGCCAGGGTGTTTTCCGAAAGACGCTCGATGTTCACTCGCCCTGTCAGCGATTCTGTCACCTGCTTGACGTCGAAAATCGGCAGGCCCTGCAGCGCGCAACGCGTAAGGAACGCCCGCCATTGCGGCGGATGGTCTTCCCTTAGATCGGCGACCACCCCGTCGGCGATGTGGATAAGGCGCGGCTCGCGAAGAGGCATCCAGGCCACATACTTCATCTGCGGCAGCGTTTCGACGCCCGGCGAGGGAACCACCGCCAGGCGCATCGGGCGATTCCTGACCACCGCATAGTGGATCAACAGGAACCAGGCCACGGTCAGGGCGGAGCAGACCAACAGCTGATAGCGCGAATACTCTATTCGGCCGAACACCAGCGTCGTCAGAAAAGCCGCGTAGGCGCCGGTGAACACCCACACCACGTAGGCGGCGGAGTTGACCCCGGGAAACGAGCGGATCTGCCGCAGCGCCAGAAAGCCCAGGACCATGGTCACCGATGCGCCCAGCAGCGTGACCAGGCTGGCTTCGTCAAATGGGCTGACGTCCCTGACCAGGCTGTGGGCCCAATGGGCCGCCGCGGTGGCCGCGACGCTGAACACCAGGCCAAGGCACAGTTGCACCCGCCCGTAACCCAAGGCGCCGGCCAGCCACGCCCTCAAACCTCGCCGCCTGGCCGTCCTTGCAAGGCCGAGCGGGATTATGCTCGCCTGGCGGGCGCCGGCGTCGCCGTCGATGACGCCGTGGCCCCGACGCCTGGAGGCAGACTCGATCTCAGCGTCCAGACTCATACGCTCGCCCTTACGCTGGCCATGCACGCCCAGCAAAGCTCAGCCGCACCATGGCCAGCACCTGGGTGAGAGTCCACAAAGATTGGACGCAAGCTCGGAATCTAGCCGACGCGGAACCGCAGGACGGGGCCGTCCCAGGCCTGGGTCGCGACATCGACTTCCTCGACCTTTGCAACCTGGGGATGGCCGCCTACCACCCGGCGCCAGAAGGCCAGGGCCGAAAGATTGCGCCGCGCGATGGCGGTTTCCCAGACACCGGGATACCGGCTGAAGATCTTCCGCGCGGTGGCGGTCCCGACGCCGCCGCGGCGATGCTTACGTACGATGAAGAACTCGGCCATGTTCCAGTCCACCGCCTCGCCGGTGTGCGAAGCCCCGTCCAAAAGGGCGAAACCCGCCAGCCTGCCGCCGGCCCTGATCAGCAATGGCACGCGGCCCTCATCGCGCCAGTAATCTTCCAGCGGCCAATCCCAGAACCGGCCGCTGTCCTCGAGCTCGCCCCGCTCCGTACCTGCCCAAAATTCCGAGAAGTCATGGACGTAGAGCTGTAGCAAATTGCCCAGCGCCTGAGCCTCGGCGCGCTTTGCGGGGGCCACATCGATGCACGCGGTCAATTGGCGCCTCCGCCAGTCATGGTGAAGGCCCATAGCTGATGTGCGAGAGCCACAGGCGCCGCAGAATCTTGGGATCGTCCGCGCCGGGTTTGGCCAGGTCGAAATAGGCGATGAAGCTCAGGCCCGTGTGCTCGGCCCGGCGCCAGACGACGCGGGCCCGGAACGCCAGGGCATTTTTCAGAACGATCAGAAACATCGGCTCGCCGAGCAGCTCCGATTCACCAAGGCGAATTCTCGCGCCGGTCAAAGACAGATCCAGGATGGTGCAGGGGGCGGTCATCTGGGAGGGCGAATGGACGACGACGCCGCTCAGCAGGACCCGCCGGCGCGGTTCCGCCCGCGGCCGCATGGGTGTCTCATCAGGACCCTGCGCAGCCATGCCGCTCATATACCATGCGCCGCCATTTTCCCCTGGCGCCGCTTCAGGGGCGTGACGGTGAAATGGATGGGGCCGTCTTCCCAAGTCCTGGCCTTTGAGCAACTGTGCGCTGCGCCAGCAAGAGGTGACCCATGGCCGATGACGCCGCCGCCGGACTTCGCCCCGAGATTCAGGTCATCGCCCTTTGGCCGCAGCCTCCTTTCGAGCCCGCCGCCGACGTTCCGCCGGAGTCCATTTTCCAGGCGCCAGGCGGCGGGGGCCCGGAGACCAGCATGCTGCGCAATGTCTGCGTCCCGTCGCTGAGCGTGTTCCTCCCCGATCCAGCCAAGGCCAATGGCGTCGGGGTGATCATCGCGCCGGGCGGCGGCTGGCGCATTCTCGCCTGGCAGCATGAGGGCCTCGATCTGGCCGACTGGCTGACGGCCAGGGGCTACGCGGCCTTCGTGCTCAAGTATCGGCTCAAGGCAACCCCGGCGGACCCGGCGAAATTCGCCAGCCTGTTGGCGCAGATGAGCGCGCGATCTTGGGACGGAATCTCCGGCGCCAAGGCGCCGCGTTCGATGACGCAACTCGGCGACGAGCCGATCCGCGCGGCGCGCGAGATGGCCGCCGACGACGGCCGCAGGTCCCTGGAGATCGTTCGCGAGCGCGGCGATGAGTGGGGCGTTCGACCCGACCGCATCGGCATGGTGGGCTTTTCCGCTGGGGCCTTCCTCGCCGCCGATGTGGCCATGGCCCCGGGCGGGCCGCCGCTGGCCTTCGTCGCGCCGATCTATGGCGGCGAGACCCGCGGCGCGCCGGTTCCGCCCGATGCGCCGCCGCTGTTCACTGTCATCGCCGCCGACGACCGCATGTTGTTCAAGGTCGTCGAGGGCCTCTATGCCGACTGGTCCAACGCCGACCGGCCCGCCGAGTTGCACATCTTCGCCAGGGGCGGCCACGGCTTCGGCATGGCCCGCCAGCAGCGCCCCGTCGACCGCTGGATCGACCTCTTCGCCGACTGGCTGGCCGACCAGGGTTTCTAGCGAGCCAAACGAAGGCGAGAGCGGCCCCTTATGCGTGCGCCTTCAGGCAGGCGTTCATGTCATCGAGCACCGGGGCCTTGCCGCGGAACAGCCGCGAAAAGGCCAGGAGCGTGCCGGGGTGATCGGGACCCGACGAGCGCACCACGATGGCTCATCGGTCGAGACGCCCTCACCGAGACGCGGCGCCTTCGGCGCGCAGATCGATCATCGCGCGCAGTTGCCTGACCAGCCTTTCCGGGGACGTCGGCTTTGGGCAGCAGACCAGGGTCGGCAGGCGGCCGGACAGCCTCTCGGGGAGCGGCCGCCCCGAGTGCAGGATCACGTGCACGTGGCGATCGAGCAGATGTTCGGCCGCCGGAGTCACTTCACCATCGGCCAGGTGCAGATCCAGGATGGCGGCGGTGGGCAGCGCCTGCCCGGCGAGCAGATCGAAAATTTCCTCGACGCTGGCGCAAGGTCCGACAACCTCTCCATGAGCGTCCTCGATGCCGGCGGCGATCGCGTAGGCGATGAACGGCTCGTCATCGGCGACCAGGACGCGGACATCGTGCAGCACCGGCGATCTCCACCCCAGGCAGGTACAAGGCTAGGCGAGGGCCAGGTGTTCCACGGGCGAGCTGATTTTTATCTTCAGGCCGTCGCGTCATAGCTGAGATCGCGCGCGTTCTTCGGCTGGTCGTCGGGCGAGCCGGGTGGGTCTTTGGCGAACTCACCCGCACAATTCCCAGAACATCACGGGAAGACACCCAGCTCTTGGCCCTGGCGCCGCCTGTCAGACTCGAACTGACGACCCCCGCATTACGAATGCGGTGCTCTACCGGCTGAGCTAAGGCGGCATTCAGCCGATCCCTAGCCTGCCTTCCCTCTTCCGCCAAGGGCCTGGGACGCCCCCGCCCAGGGGTTGCTGCGTGGCCGCACGCGCGCAATAGGCCTGGCCGCGCGGACCGGCGCACCCCCGGATATGGAATACGCTTGGCCCAAACCGGACGATGGCCATGCCGGCGAGGATGCACAGCACGCAAAACGAGATCATCGCCCAATAGCCGGAGCTCATCAGCCCCCGGCGGCCATATTCGGCCGCATCGCGGCTGGGAGCGAGCTCGGCGGGATCGGGCAGGGCGGTCATCGGGACCTTGAGATTTGCGCCCAAGGGGGGTCGGCGGCGCGATTGCCGCCAAGCCTCACCGGACGATCAGCTCTAGCAGGGCTTGTTCGGTCGGCGAAGAGGCCGCGACAACCTCGGCCAGGGTCGCCCCGGCAAGCGGCCGTGCCACCGCCTCCGACAGGCAGTAGGCGCGCAGGTTCGGAGCCGGCGCGCGCGCCAGGATTTCGCCCAGAGCGCGGGCCGCCTTGGGCGAATGCAGCAACACGCCGTCCAGGCTGGGAATCCGCGCCAGCACCGTCTGCGGCACAGGCCCCGGCGTGCTTTCGTAGAGCGCCAGGACGCGGGCCTCGATCCCCCGCCGCGCCAGGTCGCCCGCAAGGTCTCCGGCCGGCTCCGCGGCGGCGGGATGCAACACGAAGCCGCGGAACTGTGGCCGGCGCTCGGCGATGGCGGCCGCAAGGGCGCTCACGGCGCCGGCGGCCGAATGCACCATGACGAACCCCGCCTTGCTGGCCGCGGCCGCGGTCGTCGCGCCGACCGTGAACACCGGCAGGCGCCGCTCGGCGGAAGCCCGCGCAAAGGCGCGCGCCGCATTGGCGCTGGTGAAGGCGATCGCGCCGACCCCCGTCAGGTCTATCTCGCAAACCGGCAAGGCCCGCAGCTCCAGCAACGGCGCGATGAGCGGCTCTAACCCCATCGCCCACAGCCTGGCGCCCGTCTCCTGCGCCCCCGGGGCCGAACGCGTGACCCAGATCGTCCGCTTTGTCGCCAGTTGCGCCCCCTCCACCACCGGCTGTGCCG
>Ga0208849_1000444_pt1 | contig 38841 bp, 41 predicted proteins | sample NGESurdeep072012_10_FD_184470 | JGI IMG/M metagenome (GOLD analysis project Ga0208849, IMG submission 184470) | Arctic peat soil microbial communities from Barrow, Alaska - NGEE Surface sample 53-3 deep-072012 (SPAdes) | ecosystem: Environmental > Terrestrial > Soil > Wetlands > Peat ... | reverse complement strand
CGCAACCTCCCGCGCCGCCATCTTCGCCTCCGTCCATCAGGGTGAGGACCCAAGCGAATCGATCAAAGGTTTCAAATTAGTTGAAGCTGGCGACTAGTAACCAATGCGAATTCTACGTTCATCACTTTTGTGTTCCCGGAACCAATCACCTTTAACCATATATTCAGCGCCGATCGACTTTGATCGCATCATCGATTTCACCGCACGGCCGATCACGAGGCCGAATGCGGCCTTGACGCAAGGAGGGATGTTTCGATGTTGAGCCAGGCCACGGGTCAGGCGGGACCGCCACCGCTTCCCACGCCGGAGGCCACCGGCGAGGAGCTTTTCCGCATGGGGCTGCTCTATTCCACCGGTCAGGGTGGGGCGCCGGTCGACTACGTCTCGGCCCACATGCTGTTCAATCTCGCCGCCATGCGCGGCTCGATGGAGGCCAAGGTCTATCGCAAGGAACTGAGCGGCGAGATGGACCCGGCCGATGTCGCCGAAGCACAACGCGCCGCGCGCCGCTGGCTCGCCGGCTGACCGGGACCGCCGCGTCCTTCTAAGGCACGCCCGTCGCGACGGCCTGTCCGCCGACCGAATAGGCAAACCCGACCTGGCCGGGGATCAGGTCACGGATATGCTGCACGAACACGCCGGCCTCTGCGATGCTGCTTCTGGGCACATAGACGATGTCGAACCGCCGCAACGGAACCAGATCCATCCGCGCCGGATTCTTCAGGGCTCTTTTGAGATCGGCGGTGCGCATCATCGCCCGGCCGCCCGGGCCGCGACGGATGATCACCACCTGGGATTCCTTCGCGCTGACCTTGAAGCCGCCCGCCTCGATGATCGCGCGAAGCGCGTCGATGTCGCCGGGCATGTCGTACACGCCCGGCTTGTCGACCTCGCCGCCGACGAAGACTTTCAACGGACCGGCGAGCTTGAGGCCGACACTGACGGCCGGCGAAAGGAGCTGACCGGCATAGGCCCTGCCGATCGCCGCCTCGAGGGTCGGGATCGAGCGGTCGGCGGCCATCACCGGCTCGATCAACGGCAAGGTGATTCGGCCATCCGGCTGGACGGTCACCGAACGGTTGAGTTCCGGCGCCGAGGGCACCGTGATGTCCACCTCGTCGCCCGGGTAGAGCCGGTATTCCGGCTCCTCTTCCGTCCAGGTGGCGTAGCCGATGTTCGGAAAATCGGCGGCGCGAGGCGGATTGGCGCGAGCCGCCGCCGACGCGCCACCCGCCAGAAGCGCCATCGCGGCGGTCGCACTCAGGAACAATCGACGATCCATGGGCCTAGAGTTGGTCAGAATGGGTAATGGAACCTTAATCCGAAGCCTCGATTCTGACCGCCTCCCAAGGGATTCCATGTTTTTAGCCGCATGACATCGCAAGGCGCCTGGGCCGCCAGCACTTCGCCGCCGCCGGAGGAGAGCGAGTGGGTGGCGCGTCCACGCCTGGCGCCCTCCGATTTCCCGACCCTGCTGTGGCGCGAGCGCACCCTGATGGTCGGAGTCTTTCTGGTCATCTTCCTGATCGGGGCCGGCGTGGCGATGAGCCTGAAAAAGCTCTATTCGGCCCAGTCGAGCGTCCTCGTCCGTCTTGGGCAGGAATATGTCTACGAGCCTTCGGCCGGCGACGCCGCCCGCGGAGCTCTTCCGGCCAACGGCCAGGTGCTGGAATCCGAGACCGAGATCATGGGCAGCGACGCTCTCAAGGAAAAGGTCATCCAGGACGTCGGCTACGCCCGGCTGCATCCATCGTCGGCGCGGGCTTTCGCGGCGGCCGGCCCGGCCAGGAAACAGCGGATGATCGCCCAGGCGGTCCTCGACATGCGCCGCAATCTGAAGATCGAAAGCGCCCCCGACCGGCCGGTGATTCGCCTGACCTACGCCGACCCCGACCCGGTCAACGCCGCGCTGGTGCTCAATACCCTCCTCGCCGACTATCTCGTCTACCGGCGCGCCGTCCTGCTCGCGCCCACGGCCAGCGCCCTTGCCCAGCAACGCCGGTCCTTCGAAGATCGCCTCGGGCGGGCCGATGCCGCCTATCAGGATTTCCTTTCGAACAATCGAATCGGCGACTTCGAGGCGGAGAAGACCTCTCTTTCGGAGTTGCAGGCGCAGATCGAGCAGCAACGCTACGCCGCGGCCGCGCAGATGAAGGAACGCGCGGCGCGGCTCGAAGGTCTCCAGGCCGGCCTCGGACAGCTGGCGCCCGAAGTGGGCCTCTATCGGGACATCGACAACACCGGGGCCAACAAGCTCCTCGACCTCAAGCTTCAGCGCGAAGCCCTGCTTTCGCGCTATCGCCCGGACGCCCAGCCGGTGAGGGACCTGGACGCCCAGATCACCCAGCTCTCCTCGGCGCTCGCCTCGGGACGGGCGCAGGGGCAGGGCGCGGCGCGGACGGGCCTCAATCCGGTCTATCAGACCCTGCAGACGGAAAAGCTGCAGCTGGCGGCGGAAGTCGCGGCTCTCAGAGAGAGCTTCGCGGCCTTGACCGAACAGAGCGCCGAACTCACCGAGCGGCGCTTGCGGTTGTCGCGGATCGAGCCCCGCTTTCAGGCCTTGAGCCGCGATCGCGACGTGCTGCAGACCAACGTCCGCGATTTCACCGTCAAGGAGGAAGAGAGCCAGGCCGCGCGGGAGATTTCCGCCAACACCAACGACAACATTCGCATCGTCCAGCGCGCCAGTCCGCCGGCGGCGGGCAGGAGCCTGCGCAAGCCGGTTCTCGCTCTGGCCTTCCTGTTCGCCGCCTTCTCCGCGATCTGCGCGGGATTGCTGCGGATGTTCCTGCGGCCGGGGCTGCCGACACCCGCCTCGGCGTCGCGGACCCTGGACCTTCCGGTGCTGGGAATGGCGGCCGTGAAGTGAATGAACGCTGACTTAGGCCGCGACCAATATTCGGCTAGGGTCTCCAGCGTTGTTTCTGGACCTGGCGGCGATTCGGGCATGGTGGACCTCAGCGCCGAAATGACCGATCTGTGGACCTCGCTCGGCGGCCCCGCCGGGCGGCGGACCCGGGCGGTTCAGTTCGTCGCCGCCACCGCCGGTCAGGGCGCCTCCACGGTCGCCCGGGAATTCGCCTTTCACGCCGCCACCCGGGCCTCCCGGCGCGTCTGGCTGGTGGACCTCGATCTTCTCGGATCGACCCAGGCCGATTCGTTCGGCCTCGACGCGCGGCGGTTTGGACCGTTGGGGCCGCCCGCCACCGCCTCGCCCGACGGATCGGCCTTCTTCACCGTTCAGCCGCCCCTGAGGCGTCCGGACGGCCGCCCATGGCCGGACGCCCGATATCTTTCGGCCCACGCGGTGGGCGCCTCTTCGTTGTGGGTGACCCGGTTCAGGCACGAGGCGCTGCGACCGCGGCAGGCCGTCCACATCGTGCCCAATGGCGACTACTGGAACGCGCTCAAGCGCCATGCCGACCTGATCGTCGTCGATGCGCCCCCCGCCGACCGGTCGGAAGCCGCCCTGACCGTCGCCAGGCTCATGGACGACACCGTCCTGGTGGTCGCCGCCGATCAGTCCGACGTCGGCGCGCCGGGCCGGCTGAGGGACGCCATCACCGCCGCCGGGGGTCATTGCGCGGGTCTGTTCCTCAACCGCGCCGAGATCGACGCGCCGCGATTCCTCAGGGGCGCGCGCTAGAGCTTGATGACGTCGTTTCGACGTCTGAATCAAGCTCTACACTTTTGATTCTAGAGCACGATTCAGACACGAAAAGGTTCCACCTCGTGTCATCGTGCTCTAGCCCGGTTCAGACGACATCGGCGTAGAGGGCGGCGCGGTAGGCCCGCATCGCCAGCGCCCGCCAGCTCACCGGCGCCTGCTCGGCGAGCGCCGCCGACTTCAGCATCGGTCGCCAGTATCGGCGAAGGGGCGCGCGCCGCAGCGCCCGGGCGGCGCGGTAGCTCGGGTAGGCGCGAACGATGTCGTGGTGGGCGCGGGCGACGCGGGCGAAGTTGGCGACCGACTGCTCGTATTTCGCCGCCAGGACCCCGGCGCTATCGAGTCCCAGATGGGAAGCGGTGTTGTCGATGTGCTCGATCCGATACCGGCGGCCGACCCGCATCGCCCATTCGACATCCTCCCACCCCCAGCCGGCGAAGGCTTCGTCGAAGCGCTCGGAGAGAAAGACATCGCGGCGGACGAGAAGATTTGATGTGAAAAGCGACTTCTCCGGCGTCAGGCGCCGTCGTTTCGCGCCCGCGCAATCACTTTTGAGCGCCATCGCCCGGTGGAGGGCGTGAATGGCCGAAACCGGCGTCCGATCGAGCGAAAACCCACCGAACGCCACCGCCGGGTCGCGGCGATCGGCGAAGGCCAGCCAGTTTTCCAGAAAGGTGGGCGAATCGGGCGCCATGTCGCTGTCCAGGAACAGCATCCGCCGGCCGCGGGCGTCGAGCGCCAGCCGATTGCGCGCCGCCGAGCGTCCGCGGTTAACCGGCAGGCGGATGAAGCGCGCCGGCCGGGCGAGGCCGCCGACCATCGCCGCCACGCGGGCCGCCAGGGCGTCGTCGCCGCCGCCATCGTCGAGCACCAGGATCTCGACCGCCGAACCGGGTCCGTCGAGGCTGGCGAGCAGGCGGACGGGGTCGTCGCCCTTGAACGGGATCAGCACGGACAGAAGCGGTCGTGCGGCGGCCCAGGCGGCGTTGTCGGTGATCGCACTCATGGTCATGTCACCGTCCGCGCCCTGGCCGGCGCGAACCAATGGGGCAGGCGGCCGCGGAGGCCGCCGACATCCATGAGCAGCGCCAAGAGGCCATAGACGGCCGCCCCCACCGCAGCCTTGAGCAGAAGTTCGGACGCGCCGCCGATCGCGGGAAGACGCGCGACCACCAGCGCCATGATCAGGCTCGCCGAGCCGGCGCCGGCGATGTCGCGCGCCGGTAGCGGCAGGGGCAGGACGCGGCGCCCGAGCACCAGCGACGCCGCCGCTCCCAGGGCGTAGCTGCCGGTCGCGGCCCACATCGCCCCTTGCAGGCCGAAACGCGGGATCAGGGCGACGTTGAGAGCGATGTTGGCGATCGCGGGAATGGCCATCGCCACCAGCATCAACGAGGTTCGCCGTCCCAGAGTGAAGGCGACGTTGAAATAGTAGACCGTCATGCCGCAGAGAAATCCGCTGGCCGCGATCCACGGGGTGACGGCGGCGGCGCCCGCCCGCAAAGCCGGTCCCACCATCACCTCGGCCAAGGGTCGGGCGACCAGGGCCAGGCCGGTGGCGGCGGGAAGGGTCAGCGCGATCAGGGCGGCGCCTTGCGCGCCGGCGGCCTTGATCAGGGCCGGCCGGCCGCCGCGCTCAAGCGCGGCGACCATCGCCGGGCCGCCGGCCATGCCCAGCCACAGGAACAGGACATCGAGGGTCCGGTTGGCGAGGGTGTAGCCGGCGTGATAGACGCCCACGGCGCCCTGGCCGAGGTATCCGGCGATCAGGAAGCGGTCGGCGGCGCCCAGCGCCAGGACGAGAATCAGGGCCGCCGAAACCGGCAGGCCGTAGGCGGCATAGGCGCGGGCGCGGGCGCCCTCGAAGCGGCCGCCGCTCATGCCGCGCAGCTCGGTCGGCAGGACGAAGACCAGACATATGGCGGCCATCATGCCGACCCCGGCGATGGCCCCCGCCGCGCGCCAGCCGATGAAGATGAGTCCCAGCGCGATCAGGAAGCCGCCGACGGTCTGGGCGATGTCCAGCCCCGCGGCGCCGCGCACGTCGCCGGCCGCGCGGCGGCGCTCCTGGGCGAGCTTGACCAGGCTGCGCGCCAGGATCGAGCACAATCCGGCGGCGAGGGCGGCCTTGACCGGCAACGATGCCGGTAGAACGACGAGGGCGGCGACGACCACGGCGGCGAACACCGCGGCGATGGCGCACCACGAGCGATAGAGCGTGGCGAAATGGGCCGGCAGGCGCCCGGCCCGGGATTCGGGCGCCAGGAAGCGCGCCATCGCCGACTCCAGCCAGGTGAACACCGCCGTGTGGCAAAGGCTCAGGGTCGAAAAGCCCAGCGCGTAGAGGCCATAGTCGGCCGGCTTCAGCAAACGGGTGAAGCAGACGAGGGTGAGAAGTCCCACCACGCCCTGCACCACGTGCACGGGGAGATAGCCGACCAGTCCGCGCCGGAACATGCCCCCTTCCATCGATGGCTCCGGCGCCGGCCTCACCGCACGGTGTTCCGGTCGCCGAACAGGCACGGCACGGTCATCGCGATAACCCGCAGATCCAGCCAGAAGGACTGACGCTCGATGTATTCGACATCCAGGGCCACCCGGCGACGCAGGCCCTCGACGGTGTCCACCGGACCCCGCGACCCGTGGACGGCCGCCCAGCCGGTGACACCGGGCTTGATCCGATGACGGTGGGCGTAGCCCGCCACCAGCCGGGCGCTCTCGGTTTCGCCGGTCTTCATGCCGACGGCATGCGGGCGTGGGCCGACCAGCGACATGTCGCCGATGAGGACATTGAGGATCTGGGGAAGCTCGTCGAGGCTGGCGCGCCGGATGAACCGGCCGACGCGGGTCACTCGTTCGTCGCCGGCGCACACCTGACGCCCGGCGCAGGCGGGATCGCTCCCCGCGCCATGGCGCATGGAGCGGAACTTGTAGACCACGAACGGCTCGTTGTTGAATCCGAGCCGGCGCTGGCGGAACAGGATCGGGCCGGCGCTGTCGAGCCGCACGGCGATCGCCACCATCGCCAGCACCGGCAGGGCGGCGACGAGGACCAGGGCGCCGATGATCAGATCCTGCGCCCGCTTGGCCAGGACCCGGCGTTCGTCGGCGGCCGCCGCCGTGAGCCGCGTCAGCGGGGCCTCGACGATCCGCGACAGGCTGGCCGCGCGCCCCGCTTCGCTGTCGTGATCGACAAACAGCATGATCTCGTTGGGCAGGGACGTCAGGGTCTCGAGAATCTGACGCACGCGCGAGCGGGCCAGGGACGGGACGGTGATCACCACCCGATCAACGAACGGCATGATGCGATGGCCGACGAGGGCGCCGGTGTCGCCCAGAACCGGCACGCCGGCGACATCACCCGGGACGCGGGACAGGCGGTCGTCGAAGACGCCCAGCACGGCGGCCTCGCCACTGATGTTCATCTGTTCGATCAGCCGGGCGGCGTTGGCCGTGGCGCCGACGACGACGATGTTCGGCGTCAGACGTCCCAGGCGCCGCCACCGCCGCACCATCGCCCACCACAGGGTATGGAGCGCGGTCAGCAGGGCCACGCCGAGGCAGAACCACAGACAGAGGTCGGGCCGGGTGGGAGGCTGGCCGAAGGCGGCGGCGAGCGTCCACAGTCCCGCCCCGCCCAGGCCGCAAGCCGCCGCCACCCGAATGAGATGGCGCCCGTAGCTCTCCCCCCGCCCAAGGCGATAGACGTCGATGGCCCCGAGGCTCCAGACGAACAGCGCGCCGGCGATCGCGAAGGCCGGAAGATCGCCGGTGGAGAACGCCGCGCCGCCGCGCCAGGCGGCCAGGGCGGCGGCGGCGGGGGCGGCGGCCAGGAGTCCCGCGACGTCGCCCATGCGCAGCAGCGTCCGCACCGTCCATGGTGTCAGGCGACGGCGCATGGGCGCGAGCGTGGGCGGCCGCATCGGCCCCCGGCGATCGCGCGCGGCCTGCTCGGCCGCGGGCAGGGGCGTCGCCGCCGTCTCCCGATGGCACGCTCGCGGGGCGCCTTGGCCCGCCAGCGTTTCATCGCGACACGTATCGGCCGCCGGTTGTTTCAGAGCCACGCCCATTGCCGGCGGGGCTCAGCAAGACGAGGGCCGCGATCGAACCGTTCCGACGCCCACGGCTCGATTGCCTCGGAGCGGTGAACAGGCTATCGCAGCCAGCCGCGAGGGTGACGTGGCCGAGTGGCTGAAGGCGGCGGTTTGCTAAACCGTTGTACGGTGTAAAGCCGTACCGAGGGTTCGAATCCCTCCGTCACCGCCACGCAACGTCGAATCCATACATTTTGAGGGCGAGTTCACTGGACAACCGGACATGGCGCCGGACGGCGCTTGACTCCGGCGGCGGTTGGACGTGGTTAATGATCGCGGATGGAGGGAACTTGGCATGCGCATCGTCGGCTTCTGCGTCACTCTCGCCGTCATCGGCGGCGCCGTGGGCGCGCTGTTCGTTCCCCTCGCCGCCGTCGCCGTGTCGGAGCTCGGCAATGCCCTTCGCGTCCTGGCGACGGTCTGATCGCGCCTGTGTTGCGGCGGTCCCGAGCCTGAGGCGTTTCCTTTTTTCCCGATCGGCGGCATGACACGATCCTGGGAGGCGGGGAGGAAACGACGATGAAGGCGGCGGTCTATTACGAGAACGGAGCCCCGGAGGTTCTCAAGTACGAGGATGTCGCCGATCCCGTCTGCCATCCCAAGGGGGTGGTCATCCGGGTCGAGGCGGTGAGCATCGAGGGCGGCGACACGCTCAACCGCTGGCGCGGGGCGTTGGCCGGGCGGCCGCACATCGTCGGCTATCAGGCGGCCGGCGAGATCATCGAGGTCGGGGCCGAGGTCGAGGACCTGAAGATCGGCCAGAAGGTCGCCACGGTGAACGCCCACGGCTCTCACGCCGAGCTGAGGGCTGTTCCGGCGCGAAGCGCCTGGCCGATTCCAGCGGGGTTCGATGTCCGCAAGGCGGCGGTGATCCCGGTGACTTTCGGCACCGCCGACGACTGCCTGTTCGAATTCGGCCGCCTGAAGGCCGGCGAAACGGTGCTGATCCAGGCCGGCGCCAGCGGCGTCGGGGTCGCCGCCATCCAGCTCGCCAAGCGGGCCGGGGCGACGGTTCTGGCCACCGCCTCCGGCGACGAACGGCTCGAACGGCTCAAAACCCTCGGCCTGGATCACGGGATCAACTATCGCACCGATGACGTGGTGGCGAGCGTCATGCGCCTCACCGACAACAAGGGGGTAAATCTGGTCGTCGATTCCGTGGGCGGATCGACCCTGCAGGGCTCGATCCTGTCGCTGGCCTATCGCGGCCGGGTCTCGGTGGTCGGCGCGGCGGGACGCGAGGCGATGAGCGTGGACGTCTCCAGCCTGATGGGTGGCAACCGGTCGCTCAGCGGCGTTTTCCTCGGCGCCGAGATCGCCACCGACCGGGTGCGAAAGAACATCCAGCGTCTGATCGACGAGGCGGCGCGGGGCGAACTGACGGTGATCATCGACCGCGAGTTTCCGCTTTCAGAGGCGGCGGCGGCCCACGCGTACATCGAGAGCCGGCAGGCGGTGGGCAGGGTGGTGCTGGTACCTTGAGCCCCGGGGGCTTCGAATGCGGAGTTTCGACGACATCTACGCCGGCGCGTCGGAGCGCAAGGGAGGGACGGCGGCGCTCGACGCGCTGATCGCCGAGCACACGGCCAGGACGCCGGACGAACTGGCCGCCACGCCCGACGATCGCTGGCTCGCCGGGATCACCCGCGTGATCTTTCAGGCCGGATTCAACTGGCGGGTCATCGAGAACAAGTGGCCCGGCTTCGAAGCCGCCTTCCACGGCTTCGACCCACCCCTCAACGCCGCGATGAGCGAGGAGGAGTTCGATGCGCACCTCAAGGACACCCGCATCGTGCGCAACGCCCAGAAGGTCGCCTCGGTGAGGAAGAACGCCCAGTTGCTCATCGACCTGGCCAAGGAACATGGCAGCGCGGCCAAGTTCTTCGCCGACTGGCCGGACGCCGATTTCGCCGGCCTGCTGGAGTTGATGAAGAAACGCGCCGCCCGCTGTTCGGGCGAGACGGCGATGCGCCTCTTTCGCTCGATGGGCAAGCCGTCGTTCATCACCTCGCGGGACGTGGCCGCGGCCCTCATCGAGGCTGGAGTCCTCGAAGCACCGCCGAAGAACCGCAAGGACCTCGAAGTCGTGCAGGCCGCGTTCAACGCCTGGAGCGAAGAATCCGGCCGCGACCTGACGGCGATCAGCCGTGTGCTGGCGATGAGCACCGGTCCGGAGATGTCCCGCATGTCACGATGAGTCGATGGAGCGCGATCGCGCGTCCGCGTGTTCGCCTGGATTCGCCTTCGCTACCGCGATAGAGATCGTCGTCGATTTGCCGGAGGTTCCATGGGATCCATCGCCGTCGCCTGCTACAAGCCGCGGCCGGGGTGCGAGGCGGCGCTGCTGGCCCTGGTGCGCGATCACATGACGCCCCTGCGCGCCGAGGGCCTGGTCACCGACCGCGCGCCGATCGTCATGCGCACGGCCGACGGAACCCTCGTCGAGGTCTTCGAGTGGGTGTCCAAGGAAACCATCGCCAGGGCGCACGAGAACCCGGCGGTGCTGGATCTGTGGAAGCGCTTCGAGGCGGTGTGCTGGTACGAGACGCCGGCCAATCTGCCTGAATTCCAGAACATGTTCTCCGGTTTCGAGGCCGTGTGAGCCGCCCGACGAACCAACCGGGCGCCCCCTCAGCGTAGCTCCAACCCCTCCAGCCGCCCGTCGGCGCGCCACGCCGCGAGTTTCTCGAAGAAACGCAAGGGGCCGGCGCCGTACATGTCGGAGAACAGGCCGCCCTTGTTTCCCGCCGCGCCTTCGCTGTTGTAATATCCCGGCGTGCACTCGGTGTAGAAACGCTGGCCCAGGCGCGCCAGGCTGCGCACCTCCTCCACATAGGCCTCCTCGCCCTCGGCGGTGGCCTCGAGGATCTGGCGACCTCGCGCCCGCGCCTCGCCGACCATGTAGGCGACGTGGTTGGCCTGTTCGTTCAGCGCCTGCGGCACGCTGATGGTGATCGCGGTCTGGGTGAAGCCGAGGAAGAAACAGTTGGGAAAGCCGTGGGTGGTGAGGCCGTGCACGGTGCGCAGGCCGTCGGACCAGTGCCGCGAAAGGGTCCGGCCGCCCCGGCCGACGATGTCGTAGCCGGCTCTGCGGGTAAAGGCCGTGCCGACCTCGAAGCCGGTGGCGAAGATCAGGCAATCGAGTGGGTATTCGCGGCCGTTGGCGACGAGACCGTTGCTGGTCAGCCGCTCGACGCCCTTGCCGTGGGTATCGACCAGGGTGACGTTCTGGCGATTGAAGGTCTGCAGATATTCGTCATGGAAACAGGGACGTTTGCAGAACTGCCGGTACCACGGCTTGAGAACCGCGGCGGTGACCGGGTCTTCGACGATGGCGTCCACCCTGGAGCGGACCTGGTTCATCTTGCGATAGTCGGCCAGCGCCATCAGCTCGGCCCGCTCCGGGTTGGTGAGCCGCCGGCCGAGGCGGCGCGAGGCTTCCTTGACCGCCGCGCCGTTGACGATGCGGAAGATGTCGGTCCAGCCGTCGTGGACGAGATCCTCGTCCTGCTGGCCGCCGCCGACCAGGATATTGAAGTTGTCCTGCCGCCGGCGCTGCCATCCGGGTTCCAGGGCCGCGGCCCAGGCCGGGTCGGTCGCCGCGTTGTTGCGCACGTCCACCGACGAGGGGGTGCGCTGGAAGACGTAGAGATGCTCGGCCGATTCGCCCAGATGGGGGACGCACTGGACGGAGGTGGCGCCGGTGCCGATGATCCCCACACGCTTGTCGGCGAGACCAATGAGGCCGCCGGAGCTGTCGCCGCCGGTGTAGCCGTAGTCCCAGCGGCTGGTGTGGAAGGTGTGGCCTTCGAAGTCGTTGATGCCGGGAATGCCGGGCAGCTTCGGCCGGCTGAGGGGGCCGTTGGCCATGGCGACATATCGCGTCCTGAAGACATCGCCCCGGTTGGTGCTGATCGTCCAGCGTCCGTCGTCCTCGTCCCAGCGCAGCTCCGTCACCTGGGTCTGCAACAGGGCGTTGTCGTAGAGGCGATAGTGGCGGGCGATGCTGCGGGTGTGTTCGAGGATCTCCGGGGCGAACGAATACTTGTGTTTGGGCATGTAGCCGAGCTCTTCGAGCAGCGGCAGGTAGCAATAGGATTCCACATCGCACATCGCGCCCGGATAGCGGTTCCAGTACCAGGTGCCGCCGAAATCGCCGGCCGCCTCGACGACGCGCAGGCTCTCGTGCCCTGCCTCGCGCAGGCGCGCGCCCATCAAGAGGCCGCCGAAACCGCCGCCGATGATGGTGAACTCGACCTCGTCATGGACCGGCGCGCGGGTGAAGCCGGGCTCGACGTAGGGGTCCTCGACATAGCGCGAGAACTCCGCCTTGACCTCGATATACTGGGCATTGGCGTCCGGGCGCAGGCGCTTGTCGCGTTCGGCGAGATAGCGGGAATGCAGGGCGTCGGGATCGAAGTCGATCTCGCCGACGATGTCGGTCAGTTCCGGGGGAAGATCCATGGGCGTTGCTCGTTCCTAGCCGGGCAGTCGTTCGAAGGCCGGGATGCCATCGGGGATATGATGAAAGCTCTGCTTGTCCGCCGTCCAGATGGCGATGCTCGCGCCGCCGTAGACGCTGGGATCATCGAGCGTGCCGACCTTGATGAACACGGCGGGGAAGCTCGGCGGGCGGCTGACCAGGTGCGTGCCGCAGTCGGCGCAGAAGTCCCGCGTGGCGGGGGCCGGCAGGTCGCCGCCGGTATAGCTCTTCGCCTGGCCCTTGGCCCAGGAGAAGCCCTCCGTCGGCATGCCGATCACGTGATTGGGCGCGCCGCCGCTGATGTATTGGCATTGGCGGCAGTGGCATTGCGCCTTCATCATCGGCTCGCCCTCGGCGACATAGCGTACCGCGCCGCAATAGCATCCGCCTTCCAGTCGCATGGGTCATCTCCGCCACACCCGCCCGGCAGGTTGCCCGCCGGAGGCCGGCGAGTCCAGGGCCGTGCGCGCCGTCGCTCTCCGGAGCGCGGGCTTCCAGCCCGCTTCTCTCGTGGGCGCGGGTGGATGCGATCTTACGCTCGACGCCTCGCTGACCACCCATCGTCGCGCGGGTGTCCGCTTTCCGGCCGGAAGCAAGGGTGAACGTGGACTCTAAGCCACCGTCGGCGAAATGCCGTCCTTCGGCGCTTGCGCCCATGCCGCCCGAACGGTCGCGATCACAAACAGGAGGAACGCGAGCTGAAGCCCAAACGGTATGTAGGTCCACAGATGGCGTGCGGATGGCTGGAGGAGGACGTCGCTGAATACGATCCCGTTATGAAGGACATCCAGCCCAATGATCCCGCTCGTCAGAACCAGTCCGACGCGGGGCCAAACGAACAGACAGACGGCGGCGACCGGGTCGGCAATCACGAGAGATGTCCAGAAAACCGTGCTCTCCCAACCGACGCCGCCGTAGTTCCAAAATATTCCATGCTGGATCAATACAATGGCATGCGTGCACGTCGCGCCCAACAGACATAGGGCGTAGACGCTTCTTATCAGAAGTCCGGAACGGTTCGCCCGGATGCGCATCGTCGTCGCCTGTGCCCCCGGGGCCATCGTAGAACCCGAAATTGGCGGCGGCAAACCACGCTTCTCAGCCATACGTAATGTCCTCGACGGGTGGCTAGCGATCGACCTCTTCGACGGGGGAGCGCGCTCCTCGAGGCGGCGCGGCCTTGGGCGCGGCGGCGGCCAGGGCGTGGATCGCCTCCTCGACGCTGTGGAAAATCCGATCCGGACCCAGCAGCGCCGCCACGCCGAAACGCTCGAACGCTTCCTGCGCGCGGACCGATTCCAGCCGCGCCACGGCGAAGTCCATCCCGGCGGCGCGCGCCTTGGCGATCACCTCGCGGAGGATCTCGGCGGCGGTGAAATCGATCTCCACGATGCTGCTGGCCTCCAGGACGAACAGGCGGACGGTGTTGCTGGCGCGGCCGATGGCATCCAGGGCGCCGCGGCGAAAGTCGTAGGCGTTGAGGAAGGAGAGGGGGGCCTGAAAGCCGAGAACCAGGACGCCGGGCTCGGTTTCGCCCGGCTTGGCGGCCGAGGCCGGCCACCACACCGTCGTCCCCGGCGCCCGCTCGAAGAGGAGCGGGCGGGCGCGGGTGATGGTGAACACCCCGTGGGCCAGGGACAGGAAGATACCGATGGCGACGCCGCTCTGGATCGGCAGGGCGACGATCAGAACGGCGGTGGCGATCGCCAGGGCGAACTCCGCGCGGGTGCGCCGCCAGATCTCGGCAAGCGTGGCGACGTGGAAGATTCGCTGGGCGACGAACAGCAGCACCCCCGCCAGCGCCGCCACCGGCACGCCGGCCAGGAGCCGAGCCCCGAAGGCCGCCATCAGCATCACCGCCGCCGCGGCGAGCAGGCTGGCCCACTGCGAGGCGCCGCCCGATCCGGCGACGACGGCGGTGCGCGGCGGACTGGCGTTGACCGGGAAGGCGCCGATGAGGCCGGCCAGCAGGCTGCCGACCCCGACGCCGATGTAGTCCCGATTCACATCCGGATCGCCATCGTCGCCGCTGAACGCGCGGGTGGTGGCGGCGGTCTGAAACATCACCACCAGGGAGACCAGCAGTCCCAGACCGATCAGGGGCAGGGCGCTTTCCAGGCCCAGCGGTGGCAGGCTGGCGTGGGGCAGACCGCCGGCCACCTGGCCCAGCACCGCCACGCCATGGCGGCCGAGGTGGAGAAAGGTGGTGGCCAGCGTGGCGCCGACCAGGGCGACGAGGGCTCCGGGAATGCGCGGATCGAGCCGTTCGCTCCCGTAGACCACGGCGAACACGCCCACCCCGATGGCGATCGAGGCCGGGTTCACCCCACCCCACGCCGCCGCCAGGGCGGCCAGACGGTGATAGACATCGCCGCTCTCCTCCGGCAGGCCGAGCACCGAGGGGGCCTGCGAGAGGACGATGTGCGCCGCTATGCCGGCCAGGAAGCCGGTGATCACCGGCCGCGAAAGCAGGTCGGCGATCCAACCCATTTTGAGCACGCCGGCGACGATCAGCAGGGCGCCAACGACCAGGGCCAGCCCCGCCGCCAGCGCCGCGTAGTGGGGCGAGCCGGCCACCGCCATCAGCGCCAGGGCGCCGGCGAGGATCGGCGGGATGGTCGAATCGGCGCCGACCGAGAGCCGCCGGTTCGCGCCGAAAACCGCGAAACCGACCGCTGCGGCGACAAAGGCGAAGAAGCCGATCTGGGGCGGAAAGCCGCCGAGGCGGGCGGTGGCCATCTGCTCGGGAATGGCGATCGCCGCCAGGGTCAGTCCGGCGATGGCGTCATGTCCCAGACTGATCGGCGTCGATCCGCGCAAGGCGGCAAACAGCGGCCACGGGGCCGGCCTCGGCACGGGGTGCTCGGTCATCGATGCGCAGACTAGGGCCTGTCCGCCCACGGCTCAAATCGACCCGGCCGGGTCATCGGGGGTCTTGCGGCGGCGGGCGTCGTGGGCCAAGCGGAAACGACGCGGTTTTTGACGACAACAGGGATGGAAGCCATGGCGCGGGCAACGCGGATTCTCAGCGAGGACATCTATTTCGGCGAAGGACCGCGCTGGCATGACGGGCGGCTGTGGTTCAGCGACTTCTACGCCCACGCGGTGAAGTCGGTGTCGCTGGCCGGCGACGCGCGGACCGAGCTGGAGATCGACGACCGGCCCTCGGGGCTCGGCTGGACGCCCGACGGCTCGATGCTGATCGTCTCGATGACCAGGCGCCAGGTGCTTCGCCGTTCAAGCGGTGGGGCGATCAGCGTCCACGCCGATCTTTCCGACCTGGCCGGCTTCCACTGCAACGACATGGTGGTGGACGCCGCCGGCGGGGCCTACGTCGGCAATTTCGGCTTCGACCTCGACGCGGCGATCGAGGCGCGCGGCGTCGAAAGCGTGGTCGCCAGCCACACCACCGCCAACCTCATCCGCGTCTCTTCGGAAGGCGCCGTAAGCGTCGCCGCCGCCGACATGCGCTTTCCCAACGGCTCGGTGATCACCCCGGACGGCAGGACCCTGATCGTCGGCGAGACCCTGGGCGGCGCCCTGACGGCGTTCGACATCGCCGCCGACGGATCGTTGAGCGGCCGGCGCGTGTGGGCCCAGACCCTGCCGCGCGTCCCCGACGGCATCACGCTCGACGCCGGCGGGGCGATCTGGATCGCCAATCCGATCGCCCCGGAGTGCGCGCGGATCGCGCCGGGCGGCGAGGTGCTGGAGGTCATCGACACCGGCCAGCCGTGCTACGCCTGCATGCTCGGCGGCGACGACGGCCGCACCCTCTTCATGCTCACCGCCCCGACCTCGATCGCCCACGAAGCGGCGGCGGCGCCCAAGGGCAAGCTGCTGGTCGCAACGGTGGAGGCGCCGGGCGCCGGACGGCCGTAGATCAGCTCGAATCGCTCCGGCGGCCGAAGGCTTGCAGCCGTCATTGACACACTAGGTCATTGACATAGGGAGAGCTGATGGACTACGAGTGGGATGATGCCAAGAGCGAGCGGACCAGGCGTGATCGGGGCCTGCCGTTTGAACTGGCGGTTCTGCTCTTTGATGGCCCGATCATGGTCAGGGTCGATGATCGGATCGACTACGGTGAAGTTCGCCTCCTGGCCGTGGGCGACGTCGGAGGCGTCGTCCTGACGTGCGTCTATACCGAAAAGGGCGACCGCCGCCGGATCATCAGTCTGCGGCGGGCCAGCAGGAAGGAACGAGATGCCTATCATTCGACGGTCCCGCGCTGAGGTCGACGCCGGCGCCTTGGTCGCGGAGTTGCTCGCCCGACCTGCGCCGACCGAGGCGGAAATCGAGGCCATGACGGCCGAGGACGGCGACGCCTGGACCGACGACGATCTCGCCGGCGCGGAACTGGTGTTGCCCGCGCCCACCGCCGAGGAAATCCGGGCGCTGCGCAGCCGCCTCGGTCTCAGTCAGCCGCAGTTCGCCCGCCGGTTTGGTTTCTCGCTGTCTGCCCTGCGGCAATATGAGTATGGCCGGCGCAGCCCAAGAGGGGCGGCCACCACCTTGATCAGGCTGGTGCAGGCTGACGCGGAGGGCGTAGCCAGGGCGTTGCGGGCGGCGGTGGGGTAGGTTCTGTCTACAACGTGACTCGCCCAGAGACGATTGAAGCGACAAGGATGAGGCCGACGAGGTGGTCGGCGGTCTTGTCGTAGCGGGTTGCTAGGTGGGAATTGTGCCTGGGCTCTGCGCCCGCGCGATGTTCATCGCAGCACCAAGCCGGGCTTTAGACCGAGGCGATCCCCGAAGTCCGGCGAAATCTTCTCCCAATGCTCGACGAGAAGATCGACAAGTTGGCGGCCGGCAATGAGGCCTATGCGGGGGAAGCCTGACTCTAACGCGACCTCGTAGGCAGCCTTCTGGAAGTTGGCGGTGGTAATGAAAGCCCCCTGGCCGCCAAGGGGAATGGCCTGACGAAGTTGCCGTACCGTGCTCGCTGCGATCTTCGTATCGGTCTTATATCGTTTGGCCTGGACGAAAACCTTCACGGTGGCGAGGTTGGCGATGTTCAATTCGCCTTTGGCGTCCACCCCGCCGTCTCCCGTCTTGCCGGTAACCTCCGACCCCTCGAAACCCAGGGCCGTCAGGAGTCGGGCTACGAGCACCTCGAACTCCTTGTCGTCGAGTTCCAGTACCTGCCTCAGGACGGCTTGATAGGGGTCGTATGCCGAATGGATGGGTGGTGGGACCTCCTCGCCATGTCCGGTCGCCCGCAGGATTTCGTCCGGCGGAGAGATGGCGAAAACGGTCAAGGACGAACGCATGGTGTTCTGGAGGGGCACGGACAGGCCCGAGCGCAGGATCGGCTCCCCACTCCACGTCACTGGGCGTCGCTGCGAATACCGACATGCCGGATCGTGCGGTTGGAACATGTATCTCGGTTCAGCCTTGATCACCCCGTGCCAAAGTAGTTCAGTATTGGCGTCCGGAGTTATGACGACATCGCCAGGGGCGATTTCGAGCAGGAACCTAGCGGCTTGCCCGACTTGGATGCCTACGACGGTGTTGCTCTTGTCCTCGGGATAGGCCGCCCGATAGAGCGGGTAGATTTCCTCGCGCGTTTCTATCTGACTCAGATCACCAAGTTCCTCCCAGCCGATCCCGACATAGCCGCCCTCGCGAAACTGCCGCGTGTAGGTGCCCCAGTCAGCACGAACGCACCAAGCGCGGATCATGTCGCCGCCTCCAATCCGTGCCCGACACGGCGGAGACGAAAATCCCCGAACTTCAGCATGGTCATTACCGACCCTTTCGCAGGAGAGTTGATCGCGTTTTTGCGACGGCACGCAACCGTTTCATGCGGCGCGCGCGCCAGCCCACGCCGACCGGCACAAGATCGACATCCTGGCACGTAACCACCGCTCTCCAAACCTTCACTAATCCTTCCCCGTCTCCGGGTCACTCAGGGTTCGCGATCAGAAACAGCGGTCGCGGCGCCGCTCGAACGCAGAAGCCACTCGGCCAGGGCGGTGTTGGCGCGCGTCTGCCAGCCTGGGCCGGTCGCGCGCAGGCCGTCGACGACGTCGGCGTCGAGCCTCAAGGTCACCTGCCGCTTGACCTTGTCCAGCTTCGGCCGGCCGCGGCGCACCAAGCGCTCGCCTTCATAGACGTCGGCGCGCGCGAAAAACTCATCCGTCAGTTCCGGCGCGTCGTCCGGGTCAATCCAGGTTGACGCGCCAGCGTCGGGCTTCCTTGGCATGGACATACCTCATTGAAATTATCCGGCGCGCGTCCCCGCGCGGGGTCCAGACGATAGCGACGACGCGGCCGGCGAGCGTGCCGACCGTGATGAAGCGAGCCTCGCCGTAGTCGCGCCTGTCGTCGGGCGCGGTGACGTGGCGAGCCACGAACACCTCCGCCGCCGCCGCGAAATCCAACCCGCGATGACGAAGCGCAAGATCGCGCTTGGCGGCGTCGAAGACGACCTTCATCGGATTATCGTAGTTACGTTAAATCCGGCTGTCAATGAGGCGTAGGCCGGCGCCCCACGCTGATCGTTGGGCGGCCATTGGCCCCTTGCGCGTCCTCGCTAGCAGCGGCAAGCTGATCTCCAAGCACCACGGAGCCTCAAGCATGGAGACGCCCGCCGACGCGCTCGCGCCGCCGCAGAGCTACTACGATGGCGTCAAGCAGCGGTTCGCGGAGGCGCGGGATCTGCGGCTCGGGTATCGGCCCGAGGGGACGGCGCAATATACCTCCGACCTCACCGGGGCGTTGGCCAAGTACGAGATCGATCCTCACGCCGACGACGGCGCGGCGCGGGCGCCGATCGCCGACACCGTGGAGTGCCTGTTCATCGGCGGCGGGTTCTCGGCCCTCCTGACCGCCGCGCGGCTGCGCGAGCGGGGGGTTCAGAGCATCCGCATCGTCGAGCGGGGGGCCGATGTCGGCGGGACCTGGTACTGGAACCGCTACCCGGGCGCGGCCTGCGACGTGCCGGCGGTCGACTATCTGCCGCTGCTCGACGAGATGGGCCATGTGCCGCCCCGGCTCTACGCCAAGGGGCCGGAGATCTTCGCCCACTGCCAGGCGATCGCGCGGCGCTATGATCTCTATGATCTGGCCGTCTTCCGCACCACGGTGATCTCGACGACCTGGGACGAGACCGAAAGGCTCTGGCGGATCGGCACCGATCGCGGCGATACGATGAAGGCGCGGTTCGTGATCTGCGCCAACGGCACGCTCTCCAAGCCCAAGCTCTCGAAGATCAGCGGCATGGAGACCTTTGCCGGCCATTCCTTCCATTCCTCGCGCTGGGACTACGCGTTCACCGGCGACGATCTCTCGGGCCTTGCCCACAAGGTGGTGGGAATCATCGGCACCGGCGCCTCGGCGGTCCAGGCGATCCCGCGCCTCGCGAAGGCGGCGAAGGAACTCTACGTCTTCCAGCGCACACCTTCGTCGATCGACTTCCGCAATGACCGGCCCACCGACCCCGACTGGGTGGCGCGGCTGAAGCCCGGCTGGCAGCAGGCCCGGCGGATGAAGCACATGCGGGGCCGCGAGCAGGACGCGGCGAAGCGCGCCGAACTCGCCGCCCTTTCGCGCGAGGAGAAGATCCTGCGCCAGGAGAACGCCAACATCGACCACATGATGCGCATCCACCGGCGCATCGAGGAGATCGTCGAGGACCCCGCCACGGCCGAGGCGCTCAAGCCGTGGTACATGTTCATGTGCAAGCGGCCGTGCTTCGACGACGAATATCTGCCGGCCTACAATCGGCCGAACGTCCATCTGGTCGATACCGGGGGCAAGGGGATCACGCGGATCAACGCCCGCGGCCCGGTGTTCGAGGGCCGGGAATATCCCCTCGATGTCTTGATCTACGCCACCGGCTTCGAGGTCCAGAGGACCGGCATCTACAACGAGATCCGCGGTCGCGACGGGCGCGAGATCAACCAGACCTACGCCGATGGCCTGCGCACCCTGTTCGGCGTCCACACCCACGGCTATCCCAACCTTTTCATCATGGGCGGCTATCAGGCATCGTTCCAGTTCAACCTGACCTTCATGCTGCAGACACAGGGCGACCACATCGCCGAGTGCATCGCCTACGCCCGCGACCACGGCCATGCCGAGATCGACGTTTCTCCGCACACGGAGGAATGGTGGGTGAACGAGGTGATCGCCCATCGTGGCAAGACCAGCCGCAACCAGGACTGCACGCCCGGCTACTACAATTTCGAAGGCCAGTTCAACCGCCGCCAGGACGGCAACTACAATGGCGGTTTCCTGCAATACTATACCCACATGCAGGCAGTGCGGAATGAATTGGGCGCCCATTTTGTCTTCGCCTAGGCCGCCGGCGAGGGAATTTCGCATCGACGTCGTGCGCGCGGCGGACCGGGTCGCGGACGTCAGGGCGCTCCTCCAGGACTATGCCGCCTCGCTCGACGTGGACCTCGGCGGCGAGGGCTTCGAGGCGGAGCTGGCGGCGTTGCCCGGGGACTACGCGCCGCCGGCCGGTGAGCTGTTGCTGGCGCGCGGCGGCGGCGGCGGGGCGCTCGGCTGCATCGCTCTGCGACCGCTCGGCCCCGGTTCTGGCGAGATCAAGCGGCTATACGTTTGCCCACCGGCGCGGGGCCTGGGCCTCGGCAGGGCGCTGGTCACGGCGATCTGCGCGGTGGCGGAAGGCCTGGGCTACCGCGAGATCAAGCTCGACACCCTGCCGACCCTGACCGCGGCGGCGGGCCTTTATGGCGCGATGGGATTCGAGCCGATTCCAAACTACGGCGCCAACCGGTATCCAGGGCTGCTCTGCTTCGGCAAGACGCTGGCGGGCGCGAGCCTCGCGGGAGGAAGGCCATGATCCGACGCGGCCGAGTCTACCTCGAACCTCGCGACCAACCGGCCGGCCCCGAGACCGCCCAGCTCGAGCGCGAGGGCTGGACCGTGATCCGCGATCTCTTCACGGCCGACGAGGTGGCCGACCTCGCCGGCGAAATCGCCGCCGTCTTCGAGCGCGATCCGCCGGACGCCCGCGGCCGGCGGGGTCCCGACGACGCCGCCATGTTCCGCTACGCCATGCTGAACCGCAGCCCCGCCGCCCAGCGGGCGGTCGCCAATCCGAAGCTGCTGGCGGTCATCGAGCCACTGCTCGGCGAAGACTGCCACGTCATCGCCAACACCGCCTGGCGCAATCCGGCCGGACATCCAGGCTCTCACGGCGGCCAGGCGTGGCACATCGACGCCGGCCCGCACGTGCCCTTGCCCGACGGCGTGCGTTGGCCCGGAGACATCCCCCATCCGGTGTTCGCCATCGGCGTCCACCTGTTTCTCGAGGACTGCCGGCTCAAGGACGGCCCCACCGGCGTCATTCCGGGCAGCCATCTTTCGGGGCGTCCGCCACCGCCGCGGCGCCCGTTGGACGACGATCTCGAATTCGAGGGCCGGGGCGTCGTCCCTCTGCTCGCCCGCGCCGGCGAGGCGGCCCTGTTCGTCTCCGACGTCTGGCATCGCCGCATGCCCACCGGCGATGGCGACCATGGCCGCTTCTTCCTGCAGGCGCACTACGGCCGGCGCGACATCGCCCAGCGCCTGCTGACGACAGACGAGAGCAACCAGCTCTCCGCCGAGGCGATCGCCCGCGCCGCCACCGACCGCGAGCGCCGCCTGATCGGCCTGCATCCGGCCTTCTTCTATGATGGCTGAGGCAGGGTTCGCGGCTCGCGCGGCCGGCATGAAGCTCTATCACTGCAGGAACGCCCGCTCGCTGCGCGTGTTCTGGACGCTGGAGGAACTGGGAATCGGCTAGGCGCTGGAAAACATGCCGTTTCCGCCGCGTTCCGCCCGTCCGGGCTATCTCGACATCAATCCGCTGGGCGCCGTTCCGACGCTCACCGACGGCGACCTGACGATGACCGATCCTCCGCCATCCACCAGTATCTGGCCGATCGGCGCTGGTATCTCTCGCGCCCGCGCAGCGTCGAGGCGGCCCGGGAGGGCCACGAATATCTGTGCGCCGACCGGTTCACGGCCATCGACATCACCGTTCACCACGCCCTGTTCCTCGGCCGGACTCTCGGGCTGGAACAGGGATACAAACCCAATTGCGCCCGCTATCTGGACCGGCTCACGGAGCGTCGGGCTTTCCAGCGCGCGATGGCGCGGCAGGATGACGCCTCTGGGTGACGTCATCGACCCCCGAGAACAATGGCCCCCAAACCCCCGCCGTCTTCACCGGACGCCGGTCGCGACCATGTAGGGCTCGACAGGTTGGGTCCACTGATGGTCCAACCCGTTAGCCTTCCTTCGCCTCGTGGGCGGTCGCGTAGCCGGCATAGGAGTCCTTCAGCGTGGCGTGGTTGAGCAGCATCTCGGCGAGCTGGCGCTGGCCGGTCGCGTCGAAGATGCGGCTGCGGACCCAGTAGGACTCGGTTCGCCGGCTTTCCGACAGCGCGGCGATCTCGCGGCGGATGACATAGTCCTCGCCGACGAACAGGGGGCCGTCGATCATGCGGATTTCCTGATCGGCGAACAGGCCGACGGCCGGTCCCTTGACCGGAAACCTCGCCTTGCCGCTGGAGTATTCCGCCAGCACGCTGACCATCTCCAGCGGGATGATCGCCCGTCCCCAGGGCGAGGCGGCGGGGTCGGAATACCAGGGCGAGGTCTCGGTGATCGCCGCCAGCTTCTGATCGAGCGAGAACGGATAGAGCGCGCCCATGTGCTGGCCCGGGTCCATGCGGACGCGCTCGTCCTCGGCGCCGGTCCTGCCCACCGCCAGATCCTCAAGGATCACCAGCCGTTCGGGCGGCCGCAGCCTGGCCAATCGCTGTTCGAGGAGGGTTTCGCCGTGGTCGGGGCCGACGCTGGCGCTGGCTTCGAGTACCGGCGTGCCATCGGCCTTCCGCGCCCACGCCCGCGTCGCCATCGCGCCGCGCGGCGGGATGTCGGCGAAGGCGCGGACCTCCTCGCCCTCGACCACCATGTTCTGGTAGTGGGCGGAAAGGCAGCCGCGCTCGAACCACGCCCGACCCCAGAGGTAGGCGAGAAGAGGGGGAAACAGGCTGAAATGGGTCGGCCCCTCGATCGGGCCGGCCCGGAAGCCGAGCCTTTCGGCCATGGCGTCGTCGTGGATCGACGAATGGCCGCCGTATTCCTGCTGACTGAGCATCTGGCGCGGCTGGCGCGCCGGTCCCTGCAGCGTCAAAAGGGTGTCGAAGCTCACGGCCGTGTCCTCATCTCAAGTGGTTTGGACGGCGAAGACCTCGGGGGATAGCTTGCCGGCGAGAGAAAGCGAAGGGGAGGGGTGATGAGCGGCGTGCTGTCGGGGGTTCGCGTGCTGGATTTCGGCCGCTACATCGCCGGACCCTATTGCGCGTCCCTGCTGGCCGAATTCGGCGCCGACGTGATCCGCATTGAAAAGCGCGCCGGCGGCGAGGACCGCTTCCAGGCGCCGCTGACGCAGACCCAGGAGGGCGGCCTCTACATGCAGATGAACCGCAACAAGCGGGGCATGACGCTCGATCCGCTGAAGCCCGACGGGCAGGAGGTCGTCCGCCGGCTGGTCGCCACCGCCGACGTCGTGGTCGCCAATCTCCCTCCCCAGACGCTGTCGGCGATGAAACTCGACTACGACAGTCTCAAGTCGGTGAAACCGGACATCATCCTGACCATGGTCACCGCCTATGGGCGGGGCGGCCCCTATAGCGAACGCGTCGGCTTCGACGGGGTCGGCCAGGTGATGTCGGGCGCGGCCTGGATGACCTCCGAGGCGGAGGGCGAGCGGCCTTACCGGTTTCAGGCCCCGTGGGTCGATTTCACGACCGCGCTGCACTGCGCCTACGGCACGGTCCTGGCGCTGATGGCTAAGCGGGAGTCCGGCGTCGGCCAGGTCGTCGAAAGCGCCTTGCTGGGCGCGGCGCTCACCGTCTCCAACGGGTTGCTCATCGAACAGGCGGTGCTCGGGATCGATCGCACGCCGACCGGCAACCGGGGCCAGACCGCCGCGCCGGTCGATATCTTCCGGACCCGCGATGGATGGATCCTCGTCCAGGTGGTCGGCGATCCGCTTTATCGGCGATGGGCCAGGTTGATGGGGGAAGACCAGTGGCTCGCCGATCCGCGGTTCAAGGACGACATCTCACGCGGCGACAACGGGGCGGCGATCTCCGAGCGCATGAGCCGCTGGTGCGGCGAACGCACATCGGCCGAAGCGCTGGACATTCTCGGAAAGGCGATGATCCCGGCCGGAGCGGTGCTCAAGCCCCAGCAGGCCCTGGACGATCCCCACGTCCGGGCGATGGGATTTCTCCAACCCATGGATTACCCCGGCCTGCCCGGACCCGCGCCCATCGCGCGGGCGCCAGTGGGGCTTTCGGCGACACCCGGATCGATCCGCCATCGCGCCCCGACGCTCGGCGAACATACCGACGCGATCCTGGCCGAAGTCGGCTACGACGAGCAGGCCATCGCGGGCTTGCGCGAAGCATCCGTCATCTAAAGACCCAGGGTCCCGATCGTGCATCGCAAGGCGACGACCTTCCCGACCCGCGACGGTCTGCGCCTCGCCGCCGACGTGGCTGGCGACGGCGCGCGCGGCGTGCTCATCCTGGCCCATGGCGGCGGCCAGACCCGGCACTCCTGGGTCCTGGCGGGCAAGCGCCTGGCCGACCGGGGATGGAAGACGGTCACCGTGGATCTTCGCGGTCACGGAGACAGCGACTGGGCGCCCGACGGCGACTACCGCGTCGAGCGGTTCGCGGAGGACCTGATCGACATCGCCGCCACATTCCCGGCCAAGCCGGCCCTGATCGGCGCGTCGCTGGGCGGTCGCGAGATCGAAATTCCGGTCCATCTGATCCGCGGACGCCTGAGCGAACTGGTCTCTCTGGAAGCGGCGTGGGCCTTCGTCGCGACGCTCAGGAACGGTGTGTTCACCGACGTGGCCGGCGCCGGCCACATGGTCGCCGGCGACCGCAACGACGTCTTCCTCGATGCCGTCACGGCTTTCTTCGATCGCTCTCCGCGATGAGGCGAGTTGGCGAAGCCGGCGATGGTTCCGCGTCGCGTTGGACGAGCCAATCGACCTTTCCAAGACCGACGCCCCGGGATAAGTCTAGGCTGAGAAGACGGCAAAGACATTGGAGGTCGGCGTGGACGGAAATGCGCCTTTGGCCGCGTCGGGCCCGCCCGATCCCTGGACCGTCCCCCTGGACCGGATCGATCCGAGCCGGGCCGATCGTTTCCAGACCGGCGAACACCATGAGTATTTCCGCCGTCTTCGCCGGGAAGACCCGGTCCACTACTGCGCCGAGAGCCCATTCGGACCCTACTGGTCGATCACCAAGTTCAACGACATCGTCGCGGTCGACAGCAATCACGCGGTGTTCTCCTCCAATCGCGACATCGTCATCGGCGATCAGATGGCCGGCTTCGCGCCGCCGATGTTCATCGCCATGGACCCCCCTCGTCACGACGCCCAGCGCAAGGCGGCCACGCCGGCCGTCGCGCCCGGTCGCCTGGCCGATCTGGAAGCGATCATCCGCGAGCGCGCCGGCCTGATCCTCGACTCCCTGCCGCGCGGCGAGACCTTCAACTGGGTTGAACTGGTGTCGAAGGAGCTGACCACCCAGATGCTGGCGACTCTGTTCGACTTCCCCTGGGAGGATCGCCATCTGCTGCCCTACTGGTCGGACATCACCACGGCCACCGAGACGGTCGGCGTCGCCGCCGACGAGGCGCTGCGCCAGCGGGTTCTGGGCGAATGCCTGAGCTATTTCTCCGACCTCTGGCGCGAGCGCGCCGCGCAGCCGCCGAGGTTCGATTTCATCTCGCTCCTGGCCCACAATCCTGAGACCCGGGGCATGATCGACGACCCGATGGAATTGATGGGCAATCTGATGCTGCTGATCGTCGGCGGCAACGACACCACCCGCAATTCGATCTCCGGCGGCCTCTGGGCGCTGAACCAGTTTCCGGGCGAGTACGCCAAGCTCAAGGCCGATCGCTCGCTGATCCCGACCATGGTCCCCGAGATCATCCGCTGGCAAACGCCGCTGGCCCACATGCGGCGCAATGCCCTCGGCGACATCGAATTCGGCGGCAAGGCGATCGCCAAGGGCGACAAGGTGATCATGTGGTACGTCTCGGGCAACCGCGACGAGACGGTGATCGACGACCCCGACGATTTCATCATCGACCGCGGCCGCCCGCGCCACCACGTCTCGTTCGGCTTCGGCATCCATCGCTGCATGGGCAACCGGGTCGCCGAACTGCAGCTGCGCATCCTGTGGGAGGAGATCCTCGCCCGCTTCGATCATGTCGAGGTGGTCGGCGAACCGGTCCGGGTGATGTCCAATTTCGTCCAGGGCTACGAGGACCTGCCGGTTCGCATCCGGGCGTGACCTGGAACGCTCCCTCCGCGAAGGCGCCGCTCACGGCGCTTGGGAGGTTCGCGCGAATGCGATAGCTTGGCCGGAACAAAGCGCGAAATCCCAGCTTCCCGCCTCGCAACCCGCGCGGGCTCCGCGCGTTCCCGCCCTCTGAAGGGGAGGCATCGATCATGGCGCCATCGGACGACGCACCGGCCCTCGCGGCGGTAAGGCCGGCCGGGGACGCGCGCCTGCTGGCGAGGTATCGCGCCGTGCGCGCCGCCAGCCAGGCCCTCGCGGCGCCGCTGTCGCCGGAAGATCAGCTCGCCCAGTCGATGGCCGACGCCAGCCCGACCAAGTGGCATCTGGCCCACACCGCCTGGTTCTTCGAAACCTTCGTCCTGATCCCCAATCTGGAGGGCTATCAGGCGTTCGACCCGGCCTTTCGCTACCTCTTCAACTCCTATTACGAAGCCATCGGCGAGCGGCACCCGCGGCCGGCGCGCGGCCTGCTGACCCGTCCCTCGGCGGCCGAGGTCGCCGCCTATCGCGCCCATGTCGATGAGGCGATGGGCCGGCTCCTGGCCGGCCCCGTCGCCAGGGAGGTCGGCGACCTGGTCGTGCTCGGTCTGGCCCACGAGGAGCAGCATCAGGAACTGATCCTGATGGACATCCTGCACCTCTTCAGTCTGTCGCCGCTGCGGCCGGCCTATGCCTCGGACGCGCCGGTGGCCAAACCCTCGGCCCGCCCGGCCGAGTTCGTGGCCGTGGCCGGCGGCCGCGTGAAGCTCGGGGCCGGGGAGGGCGGTTTCGCCTTCGACAACGAACGGCCCCGCCACGATGCGCTGCTCGCGCCCTATCGGCTCGCCAGCCGGCTGGTGACCAGCGGCGAATGGCTGGAGTTCATGGAGGACGGCGGTTACGGCCGGCACGAGTTCTGGCATGCCGACGGCTGGACGCGGGTAAAGGCGGAGGGTTGGCGGGCGCCGCTCTACTGGAGCTGGGACGAGGCCGCCGGCCGCTGGCAGACGCTCACCCTGCGCGGTCCCGCCCCCGTCGATCCCGACGCGCCGGTGGTCCATGTCAGCTTCTATGAAGCCGCCGCCTACGCCGCCTGGGCCGGGGCGCGCCTGCCCACCGAAGGCGAATGGGAACATGCCGTCGGCGCCGGGGCCGAGCGCTTCGAGCAGGTCCACGACGCAGCCTGGCAATGGACCGCCAGCGCCTACTCGCCCCATCCCGGCTTCGCCGCCGCCGCCGGGGCGGTCGGCGAATACAACGCCAAGTTCATGGTCGGACAGATGGTGCTCAAGGGCGGCGCCTGCGTCACGCCGACGGGACACAGCCGGGCGGCCTACCGCAACTTCTATTACCCCCATCAGCGCTGGATGTTCGCCGGCCTGCGCCTGGCCCGCGACGACGCCGGCCCGAGCGCCGGGGAATCGTTCGCCGCCGATGTCGTCGCCGGGCTCTCGGCGGCGCGCAAGAGCCTGCCGGCCAAGTGGTTCTACGATGCGCGGGGCTCGCGGCTCTTCGAGGAGGTATGCGAGCTGGCGGAATACTACCCGACCCGGCAGGAGACGGCCCTGCTGAAGCGCATCGCGCCGGAGATCGCCGCCCACATCCCCGCCGGCGCGGCGTTGATCGAGCTGGGCAGCGGCACCAGCCTGAAGACCCGGATCATGCTCGACGCCGCCCCGCAGATCGCCGCCTACATCCCCATCGACATCAGCGGCTCGGCCCTGGCCGCCGCCGCCAAGGCTATCCGCCAGGACTATCCGCGCTTGGCGGTGACACCGCTGGAGCGGGACTTCACCGTCGTCCGCGAACTCGCCGACGCGGCCGAGGGCCGGCCCCGGGTCGGGTTCTTTCCCGGCTCGACGATCGGCAACTTCGCTCCCGACGAGGCGGTCGAGCTGCTCGGCCGCCTGCGCGGGCTGCTGGGTGAAGGCGGCGGCTTCATCGTCGGGGTCGATCTGGCCAAGGATCCGGCCACCCTCGTGGCCGCCTATGACGACGCCGCCGGAGTCACCGCCGCTTTCAACCGCAATCTGCTCGCCCGCATCAACCGCGAACTTTCCGGCGACTTCGACCCCGGCGCCTTCGCCCACCGGGCGCTTTGGAACGCCGCCGAAGGGCGGATGGAGATGCACCTCAAGGCGCTGACCGATCACACCGCCCGCGCCGCCGGCCGCGCCTTCGGCTTCGTCGCCGGCGAAACCATCCACACCGAGAATTCCTACAAGTTCACGCCCGCCCGCTTCGCCGATCTCGCCCGCAGGGCCGGGTGGCGGGTCGATGGCCAGTGGGTGAGCCCAGCCCCTGAGTTCGCCATCTTCCTGCTCAGCTCCGCCTGACCCCCTTTTCGCGCGCCCCCACCGACGCCGGCCGGGGTGTCTCAGACCGGCGTCGGCCGGCGCCCGCCGCCGCGGGAGGCGGCGCCGCCCTTGCGGCCGGCGTTGGCGGCCAGGTCGCGGTTCTGGGCGAAGCTGCGCTTTTCGCTCGGCACGCTGGCGCCGCCGCGGCGGGCGATTTCACGCCGGCGCTCGGGGTCCATGGCGGCGAAACCGCGGCGGCTCGGGCGGAAGGTTTCGTCGGTGGGGCTCTGCATGTCGCTTTCCTCGCGAATGAATGAGAACATGTCCGACCTAAACCGCCCAAGAGGGCTTGGGGTTGCGCGCCGTGGAGAATTCCCGATGATGATCCATTGGCGCCTGGCCCTGGGCCTCGTCGTCGGGCTGGCCGCCTGGTTCGCCGCCTCTCGGTTCGGGGCGCCGCTTTCGACGCGCGCCCTGATTGGCTGGAACGCCGGCGCGGTGGTCTACATCGCCGCCGTGTGGACCCTGTTTATCCGCGCTCCCGAGGCCGAGGTTCGCCTCCGCGCGGCACGCCAGGACGAGGCGCGCGGGGTGATCACCCTGATGGCGATCGCCGCCATCGCGGCCTCTCTGGGCGGCATCGTCTCGGCCCTGATCCAGACCAAGGGCGAGAGCGCCGTGGCCCACGGGCTGGTCGATTCCCTGGCCGCCCTGACCTTGGTCACCTCATGGGTGTTGCTGCAGTCGATCTTCGTCAGCCACTACGCCCACCGGCATTACCAGGCCATCGAGGCGGGCGGCCAGGGCGCCGGCTTCATGTTCCCCGGCAATGCGCCACGCACCTACATGGACTTCGCCTACCTCGCCATCTGCGTGGGCGCCACGGCCCAGATATCCGATCCCTCCGTCCCCACCACCCCCCTTCGCAACCTGATCACCACCCACGCGGTGACCTCCTTCGCCTACAACACCGCCGTCCTGGCGCTGGGCATCAACATCCTCTCGGGGCTGATCGGGCACTGAGCGTCCTACCGTTTGACCACCACCGAGAGGCCGTCCCCGATCGTCGCCAGGGTCATCACCACGCGCTCGTCGTCATGGATCTTCCGGGCCAGGGCGCGCAGGGCGACGGTGTCGGCGGACTGATCGGACTCATCGGCCACGGTGCCGTTCCACAGCATGTTGTCGATCAGGATCGCGCCGCCCGGCCGCACCAGCCGCAGGCCCAGCTCGTAGTAGGAATCATAGCCGGTCTTGTCGGCGTCGATGAACATCATGTCGAAGCTCTCGGCCTGGCCCTCGTCGAGCAGGGCTTCGAGGCTCTGGGTGGCCGGCCCGATGCGGGTGGCCACGATCTGTTCGACCCCGGCCGCCCGCCAATAGACATGCGCCCGGTCGGCGTAGGACCGCGAGATGTCGCAGGCCACCAGTTCGGCGCGGTCGCCGTGCATGGCCTTCAGGGCCAGGGCCACGGCGGTGGAGGAATAGCCGGTGAACACCCCCACCTCCAGGGCGCGCCGCGCCCGGATGGCGGTGGCGAAGACCTGCATGAACGCCCCTTGCTCGGGCGATATCTGCATGATCCGGCGCGGATCGCCGGCGGTCTCGGCGCGGCATTCGGCCAGGGCGTCGTGCTCCCGCGCCCCTACCGTCTGGACATAGGTTTTGACGGCCTCGGAAATCCCCATCGAACTGGACATTCGTCGTCTCCCGATCAGGTTGAAGGGACCCCATCATTGCCCGATGGCGAACGAGCCGCTAGCGTCGCTTTGACTCGGCGATACGGTCGGGGGAGCGGGGCGAGGAATTGGACCAATGGCAAGTGTTCCACAGCCGGGCCTCCGCCTGGGGCGCATGTTCGGGCGCAAATCGGTCGCCCAGATCCAGTCGGAACTCGAACACGGCGAGCTGAAGCGCACGCTGGGCGCGCTCAACCTCATACTCCTGGGCATCGGCTGCATCATCGGCACCGGCATCTTCGTGCTCACCGGCCAGGCGGCCGCGCAGTACGCCGGCCCCGCGATCATGATCTCCTTCGTGATCACCGGCATCCTCTGCGCCCTGGTGGCGCTGTGCTACGCCGAACTGGCTTCGGCCCTGCCGGTCTCCGGGTCGGCCTATTCCTACACCTACGCCTCCATGGGCGAAGGCGCGGCCTGGATCATGGGGCTGTTGCTGCTGCTCGAATACGGCCTGGCGGCGTCGGTGGTCGCGGTCGGCTGGTCCGGCTATTTCGTCAGCCTGATGCAGAACATGCACATCATGATCCCGCCGGCGCTCACCGCCGCGCCGGGGGTGCTGGTCAAGGACGCGGCCGGCGTGGTGATTGCCACCGGGGTCATCAACCTTCCGGCCATCTGCATCATCGCCGCCGCCATCGCCCTGCTGGTGGTCGGCGTTTCGGAGTCGGCGACGGCCAACAACATCATCGTGGCCATCAAGCTGACGGTGGTCGCCGCCTTCATCGCCATCGGCGCGCTCTATGTGAATCCCGCCCACTGGTCGCCGCTCATCCCGGCGCAGATCCCCGCCCCGCCGCCCGGCACGCCGATGGACATGGGCCACCAGATTACAAGGTCGCTGTGGGAGGTGATCACCGGCAACAGCCATTCGCGCTACGGGATCGGCGGCATCATCCACGGTTCGGCGGTGATCTTCTTCGCCTATCTCGGCTTCGAGGCGGTTTCCACCGCCGGGGCGGAATCCAGAAACCCTGGACGGGACATGCCGATCGGCATTCTGGGCGCCCTGGTGATCTGCACCGTGCTGTTCATCGCCACCTCGGCGGTGCTGGTCGGCATCGTGCCCTACAGCTCCCTCGACGACCCGGCCCCCATCGCCAAGGCCGTCGATGCGATCGGCCTTCCCTGGTTCGCGGTGGTGGTCAAGATCGGGGCCATCGCCGGGCTTTCCAGCGTCATGCTGGTGCTGCTCTACGGCCAGACCCGGATCTTCTACACCATGTCCCGCGACGGCCTGCTCCCCTCGCAGCTCGCCGTGGTCCACAAGCGGTTCAAGACCCCATGGATCAACACCATCATCGTCGGCATCGCGGCCTGCTGCGCGGCGGGGTTGATGTCCCTCGACGAGTTGGCCAATCTCACCAACGTCGGCTCGCTGGCCGCCTTCGCCCTGGTCTGCGTCACGGTGATCTATCTGCGGGTCTCCAGTCCCAATCTCGTGCGCCCGTTCAGGACGCCATTCTTCCCCGTGACGCCCATCCTGGGGGCGCTGATGTGTCTCGTGCTTCTGATGAGCCTGATGGCCGGCGCCGCCACGCGGCACTTCTTCCTGATCTATCTGGCGGCCGGCATCGTGGTCTATTTCCTCTACGGCATGTGGCACTCCAAGCTCGGCAAGGGGATCGTGGTCACCGGCCACGAGGCCACGCCGATGGAATATCCGGGGGAGGCCGAGTAGGGGACGGCTTGAAGCTCGGCCATATTCTCACTACAGTAGTGAGAATGACCCAGGCGACGCTCACCGTTCCCGCCGCCGAAGCCAATCGCCGCTTCTCCAAGCTCATGCGCGCGGCCCGGGAGGGGACGAAGATCACCATCACCTCCCACGGCCAGCCCGTGGCGGAGCTGCGCGCGGTCGAGGTTGGCGCCCAGGAAGCCGAGGCCCGCCGAATTGCCAAGGCGCATCGGGCGCTGCTGAAGCACCTCAGGTCGGTGAAACCCCACGTCGTCGGTCCATGGACCCGCGACGAACTCTATGAACGTGACTGACCAAATCCCGCGCTTCGCCTTCGACACCAACATCCTTGTCTACGCCGAAGGGGTCGAGCGAGTTGCCGCCGACGCGGCCAAGTGCGCGACGGCGCTGCGCCTTGTCACCGCACTCAAGGCGGGAACCGTCGTCTTGCCCCGGCAGGCATTGGCCGAGTTGCACTCGGTTCTGGTGAGAAAGGATGGCCAGTCTTCCGCGCAGGCCGCCAGGCGCGTGCGCGGATGGACCGAGAGGGCCCGCGTGATCGACACCGATGCGGCCGTCTTCGAAGTGGCCCTCGATCTTGCCGCCGATCACGGATTGCGGATTTTCGACGCCATCATCCTTGCCGCCGCCTTCGAGGCGCGATGCGACCTGCTGCTCTCCGAGGATTTCCAGGACGGCTTCGGCTGGCGCGGCGTCGTCGTCACCAATCCCTTCGGACCGGCGCCCGACCGGCGATTGGCGCGCCTGTTGGCGTGAACGCCCCTACGCCGCGAACCCCGCCTCGGCGAAATCGACCATCCGCGCCAGCAGCGCCTCGACATCCCCCTCGCGGGTCAGGCCCTCGGAGAGGGTGTGCAGGCGGTCGAATTCGGCGAAGCGGTTGTTGTGGATCATGCCGAGCACGAAATGCAGGCGCCAGTAGATCTCCGCCGGCGCGAGATCAGGCCGGGCGGCGATCAGGGCGTCGGCGAAGCGGCGCAGGTGCGAGACGTCGGTGGCGATCACCTCGCGCACCGCCGCGTCGCCCTCGCTGCGGGCGCGGATGATGAACTGCAGCGACACCCGCCGGGCGCTTTCCGGCGCCGACCAGCGCAGCGGCGGCTCGATCAGGGCGGTGAGGATGGCCCGTACACTCGGCTTGCCGCCATGCCGCGCCGCCGCCTCGTGCAGCATCCTCGCCCGCTCGCGGTTTAGCTCCGCCGTCCGCCGGCGGAAGATCTCGAACACCAGGGCGTCCTTGGAGCCGAAGTGATAGTTGACGCTGGCGAGGTTGACCCCCGCCGCCGCGGTGATGTCGCGCACCGAAACGCAGCGAAGGCCGTTCAGCGCGAACAGCCGCTCGGCCGCCGCCAGCACCGCCGCCTTGGTCGCCGCTTCGCGCTCGGGATCGGCGGCGTCTTCATCCGCGGGGGCGAGCGACTGGGTCATCGGGCCTTTCAAACCTTTGTTCGATCCCCCACTGTCGGGCCACGGGCGATCGGGCGCAAGGGCGCGCCGCGCCCGGCCGTCGGGCGAACGCGCGGCGCGGGGCAGGGGGTGGGCATGCGACCGTTCGAATTCATCATCGTGTTCTTATCGTTCATCTACACCCTGGCCCTGACCCATCTGCTTCTCGCCGCCGCCCAGATGATCCGTCATCGCCGCGAACTTCGGTTTTCCTGGCCTCACGCGCTGTGGATGCTGAGCGCCTTGCTCCTGCTGGCCGGCAACTGGCTCAGTCTGTGGGACTTCCACGGACTGTCGATGATGTCCCTGCCGACCATCGCGGCCGGTTTCCTGTTGGTCGTCACGCAGTATCTCATCTGCGTTCTGGTCACCCCGGATCTCGATCGCGAGGCGGGGTATGATCTGCGGCGGTTCCATGAGCGCGAGAGCGGGACCTATCTCGGCGCCTTCCTGGCGATGATGTTTCTGGCGCTGGCGTTGAACGCGGCGGCCGGCTCGGGGCTGGGGGTGGCCAATTGGAGCCATCAGAATCTGCTCGTACTGGCGATGTTGGCGCCGATCGTCGCCGCCCTGACCGTGCGCCGGCCGTGGGTTCAGGTGGCCGCGCCCCTGGTCATGGTCGGGCTCCAACTGGCCTTTCCGATCCTCTACTACCCGGTCCTCCAGTAACCGGGCCGTTCAGGCGCGGCCGGGCGCGAGGCGTCCCCGGGCCACGGCCGCGAACCACCGCCCGGCTCGAACACCGTCTCCGCCGCCTCGATCGCCGCCCTCACCGGCCCGGCATGGTTGACCAGGGGCACGAACGAGCGGGTGTAAGCCACCGTGACGACAGCCGTGAGCCATGGCCACGCTCTCGGCGATCCGCCGCATCTCCGCCTCGACGGCCTCGCTCACCGCCGGCGAAAAGCTGCGCACGTCGCCCGATATCCGCGCCTCGCCCGGCAGCACGTTCCGCGCTCCGTCGGTGGTCAGTTCGGTCACCGAGACCACCGCCGCCTCCAGCGGATCCACGCGGCGCGCCACGATGGTCCGCAGCGCCGTCACGGCGGCGCAGGCGGCGACCATCACCTCGGCGATCTCGTGGGGCCGCGACGAATGCCCGCCCCGGCCGGTGAGGACGATCTCGAAATCGTCCTCCGCCGACGTCAGCGGCCCGGCGCGGGTCTCGAATGCCCGATCGCGAACCCCGGCATGTTGTGCAGGCCGTAGTTCTCCTCGATCGGAAACCGCGCCAGCAGGCCGTCGCCCAGCATCGCCGCAGCGCCCTTGCCCCACTCCTCCGCCGGCTGAAAGATGAACCTGACCACGCCGTCGAACCCACCCGCCGAACGAGCGCAGCGTCCGCGCCACCAGGGCCGCGGTCCGCGTCTCCTCGAATCCAAACTCCGGATGGGCGTGCAGATCGCGCCGCCAGGCGGTCATCTCGCGGACGAGAGCTTGCGGGTCCACCGTCAGATCTTTCGCTTCACGAAGCGGAGACCATAGAATCCGTGGGCGGCGGCGCCCACCCCCGCCCAGCCCGCCGATCCGCCCCCGGACTTTGTCGGGGCGGGGTCTGGCCCCGCCGCAACGATCGCGTCACGCGAGGTCGGAGGGGTCCGGCGGCTCGGCGCTCTTGCCGGCCTCGCGGCGCCGGCTCATGGCCGCCGAAACGCTGTCGGCGGCGCGGCGCACGCCGTCGAACACGCGGTCGTCGAGTTCGGCCATGCGGCGGCTGAAGGCGGAATCCGGCCCGATGCTGTCGTTGATCCGACGGCCGAGGGAACTGAGTTCCTCCTGCAGCCGGCGGCTCGCCGCGTCGAAATCGGCCCCCCCGCGCGGCCTCTCGCCCAGGCTCATCCGCACCGACTGGGCGATGAACCCCGACCGGGTCATGCCCCGGGCCTCGGCGGCGGCGTCCAGGCGCTGCACCAGCCGCTCTCCCAGTGAGATGTTCACCCGCACCGGGGGGTCATCGACGACAACATCGACCAGGATGGTGATCACTCCCGGCTCGGCGACGACGGACTCGACCGGGGTAGGGGCCGGCCAGGTCTCGCCGGCGTCCGCCAGAGCCTGGAGACGCCCCGATAGGGCTTGCCGGGCATTGGCCAGCAGTTCAGCCAGATCCCGGCCCTCGGCCTGGCAATCGCGAAGGTCGGGAAACGTGGCGCGGTAGCCGGCGGCGTGATCGCCGGTCACCCCGGCGACGAAGACAAGGGTGCTCATTTCAATTCGAATCCTCGCGGGTTGAGACCCTTAGTATTGTGTAGTTATGCGCAAAAACAAGAGCGACTCACGATTCCGGTCGGATCGGCTCGCCCGTCCACTCCCAGTGCCAGGGTTCGAAGGCGTAGTTGACGAACCCGAACCGTCCGGCGTTGGCGACCATCCAGCGATAGGCCGCGCCCCGGGTGATGGCGAGCCGATTGGCGTCGTCGCTCGAATCCGGCCCGAAGCCGGGGGCGGCGCCCAGATCGAGGTCGATGGCCAGGCCCGTGCGATGGGCTGAACAGCTGGCCCGGGTGATGCCCTGGCAATCGTTGTCGCGGGCGCAGCGCGCCGCGTCGCTGGCCGGACTGCGATAGGCGGAGAACAGGGTCATCAGTCGGCGGTCGGCACGCACCTCGGGCGCCTCGGCCCTCGCCGCCGCCAGCATCCGCTGATAGGCCGCCAGACCGGGAGGACGCAGCCACAGGATCTTGCCGCCGTAAGATTGCGCGGCCGGCACGGGCGCCAGAGTGGCTTCGTCGGGCGACGCCGGGCAGCCTTTGCGGTTGGCGGCGACGAACGGCCGGCGCGCCTGCCAGAGGTTCTTCATCGCCGCGAAGGTCGCCTCCTCCATGACCCCGCTGGCGCGCAGTCCGTGGGCCGACTGCCAGGCGGCGAGATCCTGGGCGAAGGCCGGCGAGCCCCCGGCGCAGCGGGCGCCGATCTCATGGGCGATCAGCGGCGCATAGATCTCCCAGCCGGTTTCGGCGCGACCGAAGGGAGCGAAGGCGAGGGTCGCCATCCCCGCTTGGTTGCGCCGTCCGGCCTCGGCCAGGCCGATTGCGCAGGTTTCGCCGCCGAGGCGAGGGGCGGCGGCGGGCCAAGAGGCGGATCGGCCGGTTTCCGGGGGCGCCAAGGCGGCGGTCAGGGCGCCGAGCGCCGCCGCCGCCGGCGCCAGGCGATGGAACCGCCGCCCCGGCCACGCCTTGCCCTTGTGGAGAGCGCCCTCGGCGGGCGCGGTGGAGGTCGATATGGGATTGCGTGGCGTGCCGGTCGGTGGAGCGTTCATGGCCATCGGCCTATGGCTCATCGGTTGCGACGACTTCAAGTCCAATTCCAGACCCGCCCGGGCCGCCGGCGAGGCGCCGCCGCCGGCGATGTCGCCCGCCACCCCGGTCACTCCCGTCGCGCCGCTGACCGCCGCGCCGCCGGCCCCCGCCCAGCTCCGGCCGGCGCCCGCCGATCCGGTCCTTTCCCAGACGCCGGCGCCGACCTTCGGCTCCGCCTCGCCCCGGGGCAAGGCCATCGACGCCGCCGTCTTCGCCGCCGCCGCGCCCGCCGCCTCGATGCGCCGGGTGCTGATCAGGGCCGAGGTCATCCTCGATCGCGCCCACTTCTCCCCCGGCGCCGTGGACGGCCGCGACGGAAGCAATTTCCGCCGCGCTCTGGCCGCCTTCGAGACCGCCCGCGGCCTCGCCGCGCCCGCGCCGGCCGGCAAGGCGAGCCTCGACGCCGCCGCCTGGCAAGCGCTGATCACCGCCGACGGCGGTCCGGTGACCCAGGACTATGTGATCACCCCGGCCGACGTGAAGGGGCCATTCCTCGGAACGGTTCCGGCCACCATGGCCGGCCAGGCCAAGCTGCCGCGCCTGGGCTACACCGGCCCGGTCCAGGCTCTGGCCGAGAAATTCCACATGGACCAGGCGCTCCTCCGCTCACTCAACCCCGGCGCCGACTTCGCCAAGGCCGGGACCAGCCTGGTCGTGATCCGGCCGGCCGACGCTCCCCTTCCCGCCGTCGCCCGCCTGGAGGTCGATAAATCGGCCGACCAGGTCCGCGCCTACGACACCGCCGGCAAGGTCGTCGCCGAGTTCCCGGCCACCGTCGGCAGCACCGAGCGGCCCGCCCCCAGCGGCCAGTTCGCGGTCAGGTTCGTGGTCCACGACCCGACCTACACCTACGATCCCGCCCGCCTGACCTTCGGCAAGGCGTCGATGGGCAAGCTGACCATCCAGCCCGGCCCCAACAATCCGGTCGGCTCGACCTGGATCGATCTGACGGTGGAGACCTACGGCATCCACGGCGCCCCGGACCCCAGGGAGATCGGCAAGACCGCCTCGCACGGCTGCGTGCGCCTGACCAACTGGGACGCCGCCGCCCTGGGAAGGGCGGTGAAAAAGGGCGTCCCCGTGCTCTTCGTCGGGGCGGCGCGAAAGACGTGAGCTGGAGCTCGCCGCGAAGACTCGCGCCTCAGGCCGGCTGGACCCGGGGGAGGAACAGCGTCGGCCGGGCGGACGCCTGGGGATCGTGCGTCCAGCCGTGGACGGCGCCGGTTTGCGACCCCATCGCGGCCATGGCGGCGATGAACCCGTGCGCGGGCACGGGGAGGATTGCCCTGGGGGCCGCGGCGGGTGTGGAGGGCGGCGGAGGATCGACGATCCGGGTGCCGACGCCGCCGGCCCCCAGGCTGGTGGTGAAGGTCGAGCCCAGGTAGTCGCCGATGAGATTGATCTTGGCGATGTGGGTCCCATCGGTGACGGTGAGCACGCCGCTGGTCGTGGAGCCGCTGAAGGTGGCCGTGGTCACGCCGCTGGTGAAGGTGATGTCGCTAAGATCGAGCGCGTTGGTCCCGGTGGTCGAAAGGCCCTGGATCCGCCCTTTGGTGTAGCCCAGTGAATCGGCCAGTTCGAGCGTGCCGGTCGAGCCGGCGGTGAACACCACGTTCTCGTTGAACGTCCCGGCGAAATCGAGGGTCCCGCTGACTACCTCGCCATAGCCTGATCCGGTGACCGCGCCGGTCACCGTCATCGAGCCGCCGTTGACCGCGAAGTGGCCGGTGTTGGCGACCGCGCTGGCGATGGTCATCCCGCCGGCCGACGTC
>Ga0208849_1000443_pt1 | contig 38867 bp, 31 predicted proteins | sample NGESurdeep072012_10_FD_184470 | JGI IMG/M metagenome (GOLD analysis project Ga0208849, IMG submission 184470) | Arctic peat soil microbial communities from Barrow, Alaska - NGEE Surface sample 53-3 deep-072012 (SPAdes) | ecosystem: Environmental > Terrestrial > Soil > Wetlands > Peat ... | reverse complement strand
AGGCCTCGCTCAACCAGCGGTCGAGCGAGATCTCCCTCTCTCGGAAAGAAAACGAGAACAACCTCACCACCCAGCAACCAGAGGTTGCCCTATGAGCGAACCTCGAGCGCCGTCGCCAGCGCACAGAAGCGCGTCGGGCCGGCGCCCACCCGCGCCGCGCGCCCGCCAAGCGAAGATTGCCCACCGAGCGGGGATCGCCCACCGAGCGAAGAGCGCCCGGCGCGGCGCGCGGCGGCGATCACACCTTCATCGCCGCCATGCAAGCCCCGCAGGCCGTCGGCCTCGAAGTAGGCCAGGCCCGGCCGTCCCAGCTCCAGAGCGGCGCCGATGCCCTCGAGTGCGCGCGCCGTCGCCTCCCATGCCTGTGCGACACCCAGCGGATCGGCCGCCACCAGGCTCAAGTCCGGGCAGCGGGCCAGCGCCTCGCCCAACATCATCCCCGCGCTCACACCGAAGGCTTCCGCGGCGCCCGATACCTCTCCCACACGGGCCTCTCCCCCGGGTAACGGGGCGATTGCCAGCACGTTGCCGGCCAACGCCTCGGGCCCTCCGGCGGCTATCACCAGCTCGAAACGGGGCAGATAGAAGCAGACGACCATATACGAACATATGTTCGCACATGGTGCAAGCCCCGTCCAGTGTCCCGAGTCAAAAATTCGCTGGCGTTTCCCGGCGCCTGGACGCGCCTAACGCCCGCCGCCGTCGGCCCATGTGCTACCGGCACACTGGCCGACACCATCGAACGTCAGATCACGACCATCCATCCGGCAAACACTGACCGAATTTTTGACTCGGGACACTAATCCATCGTCAAAGGCCCCTCTGCCGATCCGCTCAGGAACTGGCGCACGAATGGGTTCTCCGAGGAGAACATCCGCTCGGCGTCGCCCGCCTCCACGATCCTGCCCCGCCAGAGCAGCGCGATGTACTCGCCGATCTGCCGCGCCGAGGCGATGTTGTGGGTCACGACGATGTACGTGCCCCCGTAGGCGGTGTGCATCTCCTGGATCAGGTCACACAGCAGCGCCGTGCGCACCGGGTCCAAGCCCGAGTCGGGCTCGTCGAAGATCACGATCTCCGGCTCCATCACCAGCGCCCGGGCAAACCCGGCGCGCTTGCGCATACCCCCGGAGAGCTGGTTCGGCAGGTCGTCGATCGCATCCGTGAGCCCGACGTCCGTCAGACGCTGCCTGACGATCTCTGAGATCTTCGCCTCGGAGAAGTCCGTGTGCTGGCGCAGAGGGAAGGCGACGTTGTCGTACACCGACATCGACCCGAACAGGGCGCCGTCCTGGAAGAGCACCCCGATTTTGCGGCGCAGTTCCAGCAGCTTGGGCATCGTCAGGCTCGGCACCGACTGCCCCTTCACGATGATCTCCCCCGAGTCCGGGAACATCAGCCCGATCAGGTTCTTGATCAGCACGCTCTTCCCCGTGCCCGACGGACCCAACACGACGGTGATCGTCTCGTCGGGAATCGCAATGTTCAGCCCGTTCAATACAGGCACCCCGCCCAAGCGCTTGTACACATCCACGCAGCGGATCGACCAGTTGCCATCGGCCGGATCGCCCGTCAGGTCGAGCTCGTTGGAGTGGTACTCGAACTCACTGGCCTGCTCGAGCGTGGCCCGACCCTCCGGGTCCAGATCCCCTCCAGAGTCTTCGGGCATACCACCAGTCCTCTCCACGCCCCCATACTAATCGGCGGCGCACCCACCATCAACTCGACGGCCTCCCCGCAGCACTGGACCGCTCCCAGCAACGCCTCGGCGGCGCCCTCGCAGCGACTCCACAGCGACTCCGCAGCAACTTCGCAACGACTTCGCCCGCCCGCTTGACATTGCCCCGTTGAGCAGTCTACGATATTGCGTCAGAATCAGTTTATAGCCCGGAAGCAAGCGCAGGAGATGGGCAACCCAGCGAGCCACCGCTCGATATGGCGCTGCCGGCTCCTCCACCGGACACAAGGGAGGAAGGATGTTCGACCATAGGCATCTCGCCGCCGCACTGGAGTCCGTTTCCAGCGTGCCGGCGGAGCCCATCGCACCGGGGCGCCAGGGTGAGCAGCCCGTTCACCAGGGCCTCGGGACCGGCCGCTCCACCGATCCCCGGCGCCGCATCCTCGATGCGATGATCGAGACGGTCGCGCAGCGAGGCTATGACCGCACCACCCTCGACCGCGTGCTGCTGGTGGCGAAGGTCCCCGCGCCGGTCTTCGACGAGCACTTCGAGCACAAGGAAGAGTGCTTCCTCCAGGCGATCGATGAGCTGGTCGGCCGGCTCGAATACATCGTGCTCGAGCGGCTGCACCAGCCGGCGCCCTGGCCTGAACGGATACGACTCGGCTTGGAGACGCTACTCGAGGCGCTTGCCGAGAACCCCGACGGCGCGCGCGTCGTGATGGTGGAGTGCCTCAGCGCCGGCGAGGCGGCCGTCGCGCGCCTGCGCTCGACCCTGGCAAGCTTCGTGCCGATCCTCGAGGAAGGACGGGCGCTGGCGACCGATCGAAGATCGTCCAGCACCGAGCACCTGCCACCCGAGATCTCAGCGGCCGTGGTCGGCGGCATCGCCTCGATCGTGCACCGACGCGTGCTCGAGAGGAATACCGACGAGCTCCCCACACTGCTCCCCGATCTGCTCTATTTCGTGCTGATGCCCTATCTCGGACACCGTCGCGCGCTGATCGCCGCCGGGCCCGGGGTCGGGGTCTGACGGTCGCCGCCAGAATCTGCCTACACCGCCGGGATCTGACGGTCCCGCCGGGATACGACGGCCGGCGCGAGATCCAACGGTCGCCGCCGGGTTCGACGGCGCCGCCGGCCTACTTCCCGCCGTAGACCACGTGCGGGAACTGGCTGCTCTGGCCGTTGAACGTAAACGGGCTCTGCTGCAGGCAGGGGGGAGCCGGGACCGAGTTGGGCTGTTCAGGCGCGTTGGCGACGTGCAGTTCGATCAGCTGTTCGATGATGCCCTGTGACACCGTTTCGTTAGGCGGACCGGTCACCGCCGGCGCCGAGTTCGCACACGTGCTGCTGCTAAACGCCGGCAGCCCACTGCTGAGGGCGCTGAAGGCGCCTGGCTTGAAGTATGGATTCCCCCGGTCGGTGCCAATTCGCTGTGGGTAGACCGCCAGGCCCTGAGGGGCGAGCGCGTTCATCCCGCGCAGGTAGTGCTCCTGGGGACCACCCGCGTCATCGGCGTTGGTGTCGTGGGCCTCGCTGGCGGCCGTGACGTTGGCGAACAGCGCCTGCAGCTCGGGCACGTATTCGCCCATGTACTGCAGCAACGGGTCGAGGTTGTGCAGAACCGGGCTGGTGTTTTCGAGCAGCGGAACGGTCAGGTTGAGCTGCTTGGCGACATCCGGCAGACCTATCTTCGCCGCCTTCGTCAACGGCCCCAGCGCCGTCAGGAAGCTGTTGAAGGGAGGAGCGAAGGTCTTCGTCTGCTTCGTCACCAGCGCGAGCTGGCGCTCGGCCGGGCGGAACTGATCGAGGAACGGGCTGGTGTTGGTGGCGAAGCTGTCAAGTTCTCTCAGCGCGACACTCGAGTTGTGCTCAAACGCCGGTAGTGCTTGGAATGCTTCGGCGAACGCCTGGCTGCTTTCGGCGGCGGCGTGGAAGGTGCGCTCGCCGTTGACGATCAGCCCTTCGAGCTGGTGGTCGCGCCCGGCGAGGGCGTTGAAGACCACCCCGGTGTTGTGCACCAGCGCCGTCACGGCCCCCTCCTGGGAGGCGAGGATGCTCAACAACTGGTTGGCGTGATCGACGAACGGTTCAAGCTCGGCGAAGTCGGCGTTGATCGATTCTCCGTTGCCGACGAGCCCTACCGCCACGGACTGCTGCCACACCTGGAAGGCGCGGCGCGTCTTCGGGTCAAGCGCGGACAGGATGTCGTCGAGCGTCACCGACGGTTCGACCTGACTGTTGGCCAACTGGGCCCCGTCGGGCAGCGGCGGCGCGCTCCCGCTCTCAGGGATCAGCTGCACGTAGGTCTCCCCCAGCAGCGTCTTCTGGCGCAGGATCGCGTGCATGTTCGAGCTTATCGGCGCGTACTTGCTGGCGAGTTCGAGCGTCGCGTGGGTGCGGCCATCCTTGCCGAGCTTCAACGTGATGACGTGACCGACGTCCACGCCGCTGATGCGCACGTCTGACTGTTCGGCCAGCGCGAGCGTCCGCGGAAAGGCCACGGTGAAGCGGTAGCCCTTCGGCTTCAGCGGCAGCGAGCCGCCGAAGGACTCCCAAAGGAACAGCAACAGGCCGAAGCAACTCAGTGCGAACAGCACGATCACCAGGATGTTGCCCAGCGTGGGGGCGCGCTTCTGCATGCTCAGCCACCCGCCTTGCTCACGCCTGCCGGCGAGCGCCGCGTGGGAGTGGCGTGGCTCTGGCCGAACGCCCCGCCGGCGAGCCCGGTGAGCAGGCCCGGCGAGCTCGTGGATTTACTGAAACCGCGTGCCGCGCTCGCTTTCGCAGTCGCATTAGTTGGACATGCCAGCTCGCCGGAGGACAGCCTCGATTCCTTGGTCGGCGGGTTCAGCAGGCCGAGCAGCAACCTGACCGTGGGGTTGACTTCCCCAGCCCCCTTCAGGATCGGCACGACGTTGCAGTTGAAGTAGAGCAGGGTGTTGCCGAGCGGGCCCTGCGCGTCCGCGGTGCTGACCGCGCTGTTGAAGTCGTGGTTGGCCCACTCCAGGAAGAACAGGAACCCGCCCTGCTTGGACCCGGGGTTGTAGGCGAACTCGTTGAAGAGTTCATTGAACACCGAGAAGCTGCTCGCCAGCTTCGGGAACGCCGCGCTCAGTTCCTTTGTGTCGGGCTGCAGATCGTTGATCACGGGCAGGATCTGTCGCGCGAACGGCCGGATCTGATTCTTGAAGACCGGGGTGGTCTGTACGAAGAGCTTCCGCGAGGCTTCCTCGGCGGGGGCAAGCGAAGTAGCAAACGGCTGCAGCTGCTTGAGCGTGGGGCCGATCAGGCTCGCGGCCGTGGCGAGCTTACCCAGACCCTGCTTGGTCTTGGTGAGCGCGCCGGGCAGCAGGTGCAGCGTGCTCTGCACGCTCTGTTCCTCCGCCGCGAACACCTTGAACACCGCGTTGGAGGAGTCGACCAGCTCAGCCAGCTGCCTATCCTTGCCGCCCACCGCTTCCAACAGCAGCTTGAAATTGTGGATCGAACGCGCGATGTTCGCGTGACGGACTTCGAGCAGCGCCGCAATCTTCTGCAGGTCGCGCGCCGTCGGGTCAAAGCGCTTGAGCGCCGCCGACAGCGGCTGCCCGTTGTTCTTCAACCCTTCGCCCGCGCCGGCCAGCAGCTCCTGCAGATAGGCGCGCGTTTCGCCATCCAGCCCCGCGAGGAATTCGTCGAAGCCAACGTTCGGAGCGGTCTGCGCCAGCGGGATCGTGGCGCCGCTCTGCAGGCGTCCGCTGGCGGGCGAGCCAGGGTCGACCTCGACCGTGATGTCCTGCAACTGGGTCTTCGGGCGCAGCAGCATCGTCGCGTCGCGGTACAGGAGCGCGTATTTCGGGATCACGTGCATCGTCACCACCGCGACCCCGTTCTGCAGATCGACGCTCGCGATTTCCCCGATCTTCGCTCCCGCGATCGTCACCGCCTGACCCTGGCCGGGCGCCACCGCCTGAGCGGTCTGGAAGTCCGCCTTCAACGTGAAGTAGCTTTTGCCCAGGACCGGCACCCAGCTGGGCAGCTTGAGGTTCTCGTGCGAGAGGATGTAGCCGCCCACGAACGCCGCGATCACGACCATCGAGACCACCGCGAGGAACGCTGTCCGGTAGCGCCTGATCTGGTCGGCCACACCCAGCCCGCCCTCATGTGCCTCGGTCGGATGAGGCTCGCTCGGGCTCATCCGCCGCCTCCATCTGCCGGCCCCGATGCCAAGGGGCCGTTGAAGTTTGGCACCGCCTGGGTGTAGCAGGGCACCAGCGGCTTGTACGGCGGCTCTTCCGCGGGGAACGCCGGGCGGGTGCCTTCCGGGATCAGCGGCGAGCGAGCGACCAGCGACAGGCCCTTTGCATTGCTGCCGACGATCCCGACCGGCGCCGAACGGAACGTGGAGCCGCCGCCACCGACCAGGAAGCGAGGCATCGTGCCGTTGCCGTCAAAGCTCTGGCCGATGCCCGCAAGGCCCGCCATTGTGTACCAGAACTCCTTGTAATCTTCGACGCCCGAGGTGTGCGGTCCGTCCTGAAGCTTGGTGTTACCGGCCGGGTAGAACACTTTGGTCAGGCACTTGCTGAATGCGTCGGTCTGTTCGAAGAACGCGGGCTGTTCGCCGAACAGCTTGGCGAGCGCCGGCGTGGCCGTGACCAGGCCCTTGGCGACGCCCCCGAGCTCGGTGGGCGCCAGTGAAGCCTGCACCTGTTCGATCCAGGGCAGCGCCGCGCTGATCGTCGAGGGCGTCAGCTTGACCCCCGGGATGATGTCCAGCGCGAACCTCCGCGTCGAGGGGAAGGCCGCGTCGAGTGAGACGAATGCACGATCGGCGTTGCGCAGCGTGCTCGGCAGCAGCGCGACCGTGGCGGCCAGGCTCGCGGACTGGACGGCAAAGGAGCGGAAGAACGTGTTGAAGTTGCCGATCAGTTCGCTCAGATCCTGCTCATGGACGTTCAGCGCCGCAGTCACTTTGCCGATGCTCGCAACCAGTTGGGAGAGGTCGTGCTCTTCGGTGCCGGTAACAGCCTGGTTGACGATCGCGCTGCCACGCAGGGCCGCAGGCCCGCGATGGTAGGACTTGTTGAGCGCTTGCGCAGCGTTCAAACCGCGCACGTCGGGGTCCTGTTCGGCGTTTTCGGCGGGCGTCGGCTTGCGCGTCAGCGCGTCGCCGTAGCCGGCGAGGAAGTTCTGCAGGTTGGCACGTGTGTCGGTGTTCAGCGCGTCGAGGACCTGGTCGAGCTGGACCGGATCGGAGGTCTGCGTGGTCGGGATCGTCGCGCCCGAGGAGAGCGTCCTGGCCGAGGGGCTGCCCGGCTGTAGTTCGACGAACCAGTTGCCTTCCAGAAACAGTCGCGGGCGGATCTTCAGCGTGGCGTCAGCGTGGATCGGCAGACCGCGCGATTCGATTTCCATGCTCACCAGGCCGGTCTGGCCTTCGCGCTTGACCGCGCTGACCTTGCCGACGTCGACCCCGGCGATGCGCACCGGCGACTTGGGAGCGATGTTGACCGCCGTGGCGAAGTCCGCCTTCAGACGGTAGCCGTGTTTGAACGGGATGGCCTTGGTGAAGCCGAAGTACACGGCGATCACCACGATCACGAGGAACACGATCCCGATGCGCAACGGGTTGTACCGCTGCATCTCGACGACCGACAGCTCGTCGCGGCGGCGTAAGCGCAGGCGGCTCACTTCTTCTTCCCCTTCGTGGCGGGGGTCAACCCGAGGCTCTTCAGCGTCGCGCTCGAGTACGGCTGCCCGAACAGGTTCTGTTCGCGGGTCGTCGCTTCGTGGGTCGTACCGGTGTTGCCGGGCGCATGGCCGATCACTGTCTGACCCACCACGTAGGTCTCGTTGCCAGCTTCGCACTCATGTGGCTGGCCGGGGCCGGCGACGTTCGGATAGGGGTTGTAGTGCAGGTGGTTGTCGTTGATCGGCTTCCCGGGGATCGTCCCAAAGCTGGGGCCACGGTCGATCGACGGCCCGTTGGCCGGCGCCGAGGCGGGGAAGCCCTCGGCGTTGACCCCATCCGGGGAGAGCACGGGCAGCACGCGGGAGACCGAGCCGACGCCGATGTTCTCGGAGAACAGGCTCGCCACATTGCGGAACGCCAGCGTCAGGTAGTTGCAGGTGGCCTGCTCGGGCGCGATCCCGGCGACGAGCGGGTTTCCGACCTGCGCCGTCTGGGTCAGGTCTTCCAGGCCGAGCGTGACGACGGGATTCTGCGCGAATGCCTGGAATGCCTGCGCGGAGGAGGCCAGCTCGGCGTTCAGCGCGGTGGCGGCACGCAGGTTGACCGCACCGACGGCGAAGGCGTGACCGAGCGGCGCGGCTGAGGTGCTCAGCGCTTCCGCGCTCGGGCGCAGCAGACGCATGAACTCGGCGCTCTTCCTCACGAATGGCGCCTCGAACGGGAGCGAGAAGGTGGCCTGTTTAAGCGCCGCCGGGCCGCCTTCGATCGCGCGTTCGAGCGAGCGAGAGACGCCAGCCCAGGCCGAGAAGAACGTGTCGACGTCGATCCAGCCCGCGGCGTTGATGTCGGTCACCGCGGCAGTTTGCGAGGCGGCTCGATCGAGCGCGATCCACAGCTCGCGCAGACCCGTCTTCGGCGCCGCGAGGTTGCGTAGCGCCGGGGTCGCGTTGGTGACGAGCGGGCGTAGCGTGGCAATTGTGTCGTTCAGCCCCAGCCCGCGCCCGGCGAGGCCGTCGCCGAAGTTGTTCAGGTTGATCTGGTTGGCGGTCCTCGTCTTCTGGTCAAACATGTTGAACAGCTGGTTGATGTCGACAGGTTCGCGCGTCTGCGAAACCGGGATCGCCTGGCCCGGCTTCAGCGTTTGCGCGGATGTGCCCTTGCGCAGTTCCAGGTACTTCAGCCCGATCGCCGAGACGGACAGCACGATCGCGGTGGTATCGGCGGGCAGCGGCTCGACGCTCTTTTCGAGTTTCAGATCGGCGATCGCGGTGACGCGCCCGGTGGCCGGGTCCTGATGGGGGCTGAGCGAGCTGACAAGGCCCACGCGCGTGCCCGCGATGCGCACCTGGTTGGTGGGCTGCAGACCCGAGGTTTCCGGGAGCACCACTTTGATGTTGTACGTCGGGACGAACGGCAGCCCGTTGTTGGCGTTGTAGGACAGGAATACGGCCACGACCACGATCAGCGTCGTGATCGCGCCGATCAGCAGCGGGCTACCCGCGAGCGAGTTACGCCTGCGCGAGTTCACGTGTTCCGTCCCAAAATTCGGTCAGCGTTTGCCGAGTGGATGGTCGTGATCTGAGGTTCGACGGCGACGGTCTGCGTGCCACCGATCATCCGGGATCGGCCAGCACGTGGGCCGTCGACGGCGGGCATCAGGCGCGGGCAGGCGCCGGGAAACGCCAGCGAATTTTGGGATCGGGACACTAGGGGGTCTCCGAGGGGTCGCAGCTGACCAGGCCGTTGTCGACGAACGGCGAGGACCCATCGGCGGCGGGCTGTGTCGCCGCGCCCGGGCAGCGACGCAGCTGACCGGTTTTCAAGCCTTCCAGCCCCTGGCGCGGGCTGACTGGGGAGAGGGTGTTGTTGGCGCCGAGCGTGAAGTCGTCGAACGCGGGGCCCACGCGCGCGTAATGGCCGTTGGCGTCGTAGTAGGCGCTGCCCACGCCGAAGTCACGGATGAAGCCCTCGAGATCCGGGGTGTAGGGGCCGAAGAAGGCCGTGATCGGCACCGATTCCTTCAGCGCGGTGACGCCGTTGGGAGAGCTGGTCGACAGCACCCGCGCGAGCACCGGCAGCGCGCGGATCGCATCGGTGAGGTCGTTGTTCGGGCCGGGTCGGTCGATCGCCAGGCTGAAGTTGCTCACGACCGGCGTCGCCGTGCTCAACAGCGGGGCCAGCCGCGAGAAGAACAGCGCGAGCGTCTTGGTGTTCGGCTTGGATACGTTCACCAGCTGTGTCAGCGGGCCGAGCACTGACGGCAGCGCCAAAAACGTGCGATTTCCCTGGCGCAGGGTGACGGGCAGCTCACGCAGACCCTGGGCGAGGCTCGCCTGCTCCGAGCCGACCGCTCGGAAGGTCGTGTTCGCGTTTTCGACCAGGTCCGTCAGCTGTTCACTGCGCGCGCCGATCGTTGTCACGGCCTTCGCCGATTCCACGAGGAAGCTCGTGAACGTCGCCTGGTCTTTGACGAGCTCGGAGAAAAGATGGTCGGCAGATGCCAGCGAGGGGTTGAAATACTTGATCGACACGTGGAAGTCACGACCCGCGCCGGCGTACTGTTCAGCCGAGCCCTGGATCACCTCCTGCAGCGCCCTTCGCGTCTTCGGGTTGAACACGTTGAACAGCTGGTCGAGATCCACCACGCCGTGGGTGGCAACTGTCGGCAGCGTCGCCCCGGCGGCCAACGCGGGGCGGTTGTTGGGACCGGGCGAGAGAGCGACATAGCGGTTGGCCACGCTCGTCAGCGACGGCACCCGCACCTGGGCAGTGGTGCCTTCGTGCAGTGGGGTCAGCGACGAGTCCACGTGGATCGTGATCAGCGCCTTGAAGTCACGCGTCAGGACGATGTTTGTGATGCTCCCGACCGGCACGCCGCCGACCTGAACCTGGTCGCCCTTCACGAGCTGGTTGGCTTCGTCGAACAGCAGCTGATAGTTGGCTCCGCCGCCGCTGGAAAAGACGAGGTAGGCGACGATCAGCACGACCAGCGCGAGCGCACCCGCGGCGAGCGGGCGCACGAGGCCCGGCGGCGAGGAGCGCACACGCCCAACCGGGGACGAGGGATCACCCGGCGGTGGCGAGGCTGCGGGCGGTCTGGGTGGGCTAGCCGTTGCCACCGGTTTCCTTTCCTTCGCCGCTCGTCGAGGGCGCGGCGGCGGCGGGCGCACCCGGAGCGTCGGGGATCGACGCCGACGATGGCCCGCTGCCCACCTTCGGGTCGGGGATCTCGCCCAACCGCGAGATCAGCTGGATCCACTGTCCCGGCGTGACCGCCGAGCCGAAGGCGCCCGCGGCGCGAGCCTTGCCGGCGGTGGCGTCCAGCGGGGCGAAGGCGACGTGGATGCTCTCGCCCCGGCCCGGCGACGCGAACGTGTTGGCGGCACCCGGGTAGCTGCTCAGGCTGACGATTCGACTCGGCTTCATCGTGCCCTGCAGCGTCAACAGCTTGCGAACCACGATTTCGGCGATCGAGCCCGGGTGGGTGGGGTCGGATCCGCCGGCGATCGGGATGCCGTTGACGGCCGCGATATCGACCGCGTCGCCGGCGGATGTCTCGGCGAGGTTGGCGGCGACGGCGGGGGCCCGGCTCCCGCACTTCAGTGAGGACACGGTTGGGTTCAGCCCCGAGATCGACAAGAACTCGAGCGTTGCCAGCACGCGCCGGTCGACCTGGCCGGTCTGGACGTCCTGGCGCCCGCACGCGGCCAGATGGACCCCGGGGTCGCTCAGCACCTGCTGCTCGAGCTGCTCCTTGGACTCCAGCAGCACCTGCCCGACGGTCGGCGAGTTGCCCAGGAACGGATTCTCGCCCTTGGCCCTGAAGATCGAGGTGTTTTCAAGCTGCACCCAGCCGTCGAGGATCGGCTTGGGGTCGATCAGCGGCGCCCCCACCCCGGCCGGGCGAATCTGGAAGAGCATGTGCGGCGTATCGCCTTCGCCGGCCGTCGCGCCAGTGCCATTGGCGGGCGATCCCCCAGCGCTCGCACCGGGTCCAACATGGCCGAGGACGGTCCCCGCGAGTACCTGTACGCCGACGCTCAGGGGATGCAGGTAAACGTCATCGGGACCCGCGCGAAAGACCCGCGGCGCCGTCCCCGACGGGGGGGCGGGGGACGGGGGCGCGACCGCAGGCGGGGTCGGCGCAGGCGCTGGAGCCGGTTCCAGACCGGCCGCCGCGCCCAGCGCCAGCCCAGAGACCGCGGCGCCCGCGGACAGCGGCGAGTGAGGCTGCGCGCCCGCGCTGGCCGGGCCACTCGGAGCAGGTTCGCTGGACCCGCCAGGCTCTATCCGCGGGCTGACCGCGGTATGGTCGTGCGGCTGGAGTACCGGGTAGAGCGTGGCGACGCTGCCGAGCTGAGCGTAGGTGTAGGTGTTGCCGTAGGCGTCGCGCAGCGCGACGAAGCGCCCGAGCGAGGAGCTTTCGCCGAGCCCGACGATTTCCCCGTCCTGTACGGCGATCACGGGCGCACCCTGCTGGGAATAGATCGTCGTCCCGACAAGCGTCTTCGGCGTACCAGAGCCGCTTGCGGGGGTGATGGCGAAGCCATCGCTGAAGCGCGCCTGCGCGTGCACCGGGAAGCGAGCCTCGGTCAGCCCGGTGATCGCCCCGAGCAGTTCGGGCGGTGTGCCGCCGAGCAACTGCGCGCGCAGCATCACCGAGTCGACATACGCCTGCGAGTGATTGTAGGAGAAGACAGCGTCGCGGATGTTGGTGTCGCCGCCGGCCGCCTTCAGGTAGCGGGCGGCGGCGAAGATCGCGTCGGCCGGGTTGTACGGGTCCTTGAAGCCGTCGCCGTTGGCGTCCACCCCGTACTGGGCCCACTCCGCGGGAAGAAATTGCATCCAACCCTCGGCGCCGGCGCTGGAGACGCTCAGGTCGCGCCCATAGTCGGTCTCCACCTCGTTGATCGCGGCGAGCACCTGCCACGGGAGCCCGTAGGCAGTGCCGGCGGCCTGGTAGATCGGCAGCAAAAACGGCGGAATCCGAAAGCTTTCGATGAAGAAGCTCGACACGCCCGAGATCGGCGATCCGAGCGTGAGCGGCAGCGGTGGCGTCAGCGCCGACGGCGCGGGCGCGCGATGTTTCGGGCGGGTACCCGTCGCTGCGGAGCCTTCGGTCGCTTCCGTCTGTTCGCCGCCGCCGGCCGAGCCGTTTGATTTCGCGTGCGCGCCGCGAGTCGCGCCGGAGCGTCCACCGGGTGTGCTCCCCTGCGCGTGCTGGTGGCGCACCTGCGGCGTCGCCGTCGTTTCGCTCGGCGCGCTCGCGCTCGGCGGCGCGGAGGCTGGAGCGCCTGCGGTCGTTGGCGTGGTCGTGGATGGCGCCGGGGCGGGAGCTTCGGGGGCGGGCGTGGCGGATGTTGTTTCGGGCGCGGTGGTCGTTGCGGTCGAAGTCGTGCCGGTCGAGGTCGTCGTCGTGGTTTCGGTCGAGGTCGGCTGTGAGGGCGTCGGTTCGGTGGCGCCTGCCGGCGCCGGCGCCAACGCGAGCGCGCCCAAGGCGGGGAGCAGCAAACCGATCACGGGGCGGATGAGTGGACGTGTGGTCATCGGTTGGCGTGTGGTCATCGGGTCAGCAGTCGTGTGGTGGTCGCGGGCATCGCGTCGATCAGTTGCCGAGCAGGTAGTTGAGCAGCATGCCGCCTGCTTCGGTGCTTTCAGCCGAGGGCCTGTAATAGGTGGTGCCTCCGCTCGCGCCGCCCACCGGCTGAGTGGTGGACGTGGCCCCACCTTCGGAGCCAAGGCCCGAGAGCGCGCCACCGCTTGGGGCGAGCGTCGAGATCGAGCCCGGATACTTCGCGATCGCCTGGGCCGGGGTCGCTCCCTTCAGGACCGCGAGCGTCCGGTCCATCACGAGGCTGGTGGAGGCGCTCGAGGCCTTGGCGGAGGAGGAGGAGGAGGAGGAGGCAGAGCCTTCGGTCTTGAAGAAGTTGGCGCTGCAGCCGGGCTGGGGAGTCACCTGGTAGCCGACACATGGTTTGGCGACGATCTCCGAGCGCACAAAGTGGCCGAGCGAGTCGTACCCGTTCAGGCCGCCGCCGCCCAGGAAGATGAGATCGAGCAAGCGCTCCAGCCCACCGGTGGAGCGCAGGCTGGAGAGCAGTTCGGAGAGGTTGCCGGCGAACGGGTTCGCGGCGCCGCCCAGCGCCTGCAGGTGGCCGAGCAGCGGCTGGGTGGAGGCGAGCGCCGGTCCAGAGACCTGGGCGGTCTTGCCGAGGCTTTTGAAGAACGCGTTGGAGCTGCTCGAGAACGGAGCCAGATGGGTGAAGGCTTCGTTGATCCCGGGCGCCGCTGCATGTAGAGCGGCGAACGTCGGGATCGTCTGGTCGGCGAACTGGCCGAGGCGTTCCATCGCCGGCCCGAGCTGGCGCAGAAACGCCGGGAAGTCGGCCAGGTTCTGGGCGAGCGCGCCACGGTGCTCGGCGGTGGCGCGCGCGAGCGTGTTGCTCTGCACGATGAAGTCGGCGACCCGGCCGCGGACCGCGGCGAACGGGCCCAGCGCTTTGTCGGAGTCCACCGCGAGCTTTGCCAGGATCTTGTTCTCGCCGGCGAAGATCGCGAGCACCTTGTCGAGTTCCCGCAGCGCCGGGTCGGCGCGTTTGACGACCACGTTCAGATCGCTCCCCCGTCCCGCCAGGCCGGCGCCGAGCTCGTTGATGATGATCGTCAGGCGCTGGCGCTCGGGTAGGCGCGTGATATCGCCGAGCAGGTCGACGTCGACCGGGCTGGAGGTGTTCTTGACCGGCAGCAGACGCTCCCCCGCGCCTTCCAGCCCGCTCGGGATCTCGTGCAGCGGTGGCGGCAGCGGCGTGCCCGCGGCACGGGGCTGTGTCGGCAGGCAGTTGACGAACTTCTCGCCGATCAGCGCCTCCGGTTCGATCGTGCAGCTGGCATCGGCGCGAAAGTCCTGAAAGCCGGGGTTTTCGATGTTCAGCACGACCGCCGCCTTCGCCTGTGGCGTGGCGGTGACGGAGCCCACCGTCCCGACCTTCACGCCGTCGATCTTCACGTTCTCACCGGAGATCACGTTGCCGGCGTCGTCGAAGATCGCACGCACGGTGTAGGAGCCGCCCGAGCCGCCCGCAGAGATGGCCAGCAGCACGATCGCTACCAGCGCGGCCACGCCGAGCGCGCCGGCGATCCCGGTCGCTCCTCTCCTCCACCCGACGGTCTGCGTACTCAACCCGATCACTTCCTTGCGGTTCAACTGAGCGGAAGGGGGCGCCATCGTGCTGATGGCGCCCCCCGCCTACTTACGCTTCGGTCTAGCTCCCGCCCCGCAGGGCGCGAGCTCGCCGCTGTCCTGTCGTCTACTTCTTAGGGCACGGAGCCTTGTACGCGGCGGTGACGGTTTCGCCACTCGCGAACGTCAGTTCCGACTTCACCGGGAAACCGCCCTTGGGGCACTTCTTCGGCAGCGTGCCGTAGGAGATCGTCTTCTTGCCCTTCTTGTAGGCAGAGCCGACCTTGAGGTTGATCGAGGTGGTCGAGACCGGCGGCGCCCCGGGCACCGAGTCGATCAGGTTCACCGCGCCGTTGAACTCCAGACCGTAGGGAGGCTTCGCGGAACCGAACATCCCGGTCGCAGCGACCAGCTGGGCCGAGATCGGCGCTTCGGCGTTGGCGTAGAACTCCAAGCCGCCGCCGGGGGCGAAGTACGCCTGGACCGTCGCGGTCTCTTCAACCAGCTGCCCGCCGATCGGGTCGACGACGCCGGCGCTGCCGATCGGGCTGGCCTGTGACTTCTTCGGGCAACCGCCCGGCACGAGTTCGATTTTGCCTTCGCGCTTGATCTCGTAGGGACCGACGGCTTCAAGCGTGGCCGGCGAGCAGGTGGTGAACCCCTGCGGGTGCAGCTTGGCGCCGGCCGGCAGGAAGAAGTTGACGTGCGTCAGCTGCGAGGGCACGCCCCCGGTCGATTCGGTCCCTTTGATCGTGTAGTTGACTTCCACGGCCGCTCCCGCGCCGAGGATGTTGCCGGTGCCGGGGAAGCCCGGGATCGGCACGGCCTTTGCTTTGAGCGTGACCGTCGGCGCCGCTGACGCCGTGGCCGACAGGCCAAGGACGGCAAGGCCGAGCAGGGCCAGACAGGTGGATATTCTGCGCATCATCTCTCTCCTCTATTTGATGGACAGATCCGCCTCGATCCGGGTAGCTCCGGAACCGTTCGGTCCGGCGACTCGAGATCTCCGGTGTATTGAGCCGGAGAACAATGGCGATCTCTACAGCAACCATATCCGTCACGGCCGATGCCTTCAAGCCCGAAGGCGCAGGCGAGCAGCGACTTGCAGCGCGCGCACCCCTTCCGCTTGGCTGGGCAGCCAGCTTGCTAGGAGCTCTGTAGCCCATTTCGCCTGGCTATACAGGCCAGGTGCCACGCCCTCCGTCGCCAGACTAGCTTCCTCATTACCCTCAGGCTCAACTAGAGGGTCTGATTATGACAGCTCGAGCTCCTCGCCGGCGAAGCGCACATCGACCGGCTCGAGGATCACCTGGCGCGGCCCCTCCTCGACACGTCCGGCGATGAGCGCGCTCAGGCCGAGTCGCTGCGCGATCGCCACGATCGCCTGCCCTGCCCCGGGGGCGCAGTACAGGGCATAGCCGGATCCCATGTTGAACGTCGAATATGCCGCATGCCCGTCCAGCTCCGCCCGCTCCGCCAGAAAGCTCAGCACCCTGGGCACCTCGGGCAGACGTTCGATCCGATATGTAAGCGCCCGCGGCGGGCGCATCAGCTTGAGCAGGCCATGACCGGTGATGTGGCTGATGTAGGTCAACGGCAGCTCCTCGGCCAGCATTGCCTGCACGAGCCCCACGTACATCACCGACGGCTCCAAGAGCGCCTCGCCCAGCGTCGTGCCGTCTCCCAACTCGGTCGCGTAGCCAGCGCGCAACCGCCCCGCCAACAGCCGCGCCAGCGAGGCCCCGTTGGCGTGCAGCCCGCTGGAGGCCACGAGCACGATCTCATCCCCGGCTGCCAGCTGCTCCCCCAGGATCGGCCGCCGTCCTACCGGCACGACGCCCACGGCGGCGCCCGCCAGCTCGATCTCGCGCTCGTCCAGCAGCCCCGGCAACGACGGCGACTCCCCGCCCCCCCAGGTGCAGCCCGCGTCCACGCATGCCCGGCGCCAGCCCTCGATCAGCGCCGCGCCGCGCTCACCCTCGCGATACCACTCTGAAGCGCCGGTCGCAAAGTAGGCGTTCACCACGAGCGGCAGCGCGCCGACGCAGCAGAGGTCGTTCAAGATCGCCGCGACGGTGTCGTAGGCGACATCCCCGAACCGGTTGATCCCCTGGCGCTCGAGCACGTGGCGGGCGACGATCGACTTCGTGCCCAGCCCCTCCACCACGAACGCAAACGAGCGGCCGTCCAGCTCAAACACGAACGCCGGCTCGCCCCGCGACGCGTCGAGCGCCCGTCCGCCCCGCGCGGCAAGCAATTGCGAAGTGGACAGCGCCTTGGCCATCGCCCCCCGCTTGCCCGCGTCAAGCGTCTCGTAATCCACGCCCGCATCGCGATAACTGGCTCCTTCTTGCGTCATCGGCGATGATCCTAAGCCCATTGCCACCAGGAAGGAGCCTCGATGGACTTTCAGCCGAGTGAGCGTTGCGCCGAGTTCAAGGAGCGCTTGAGCGCGTTCATGGACGAGCACATCCACCCCGCGGAGGCGCTCTATGAGCGCCAGCTGCGCGAGGCCGGCGATCCCCACCACCAGCCTCAGGTCATGGAGGAACTCAAGTCCCGCGCGCGCGAGACGGGTCTGTGGAACATGTTCCTCCCCGATGCCACCCTCGGGGCGGGGCTGTCCAACAGCGACTACGCGCCGCTCGCGGAGATCCTCGGGCGCTCCCACATCGCCTCCGAGGCGTGCAACTGCTCGGCGCCGGACACGGGCAACATGGAGGTGCTCTTCCAGTTCGCCACTCCCGAGCAGAAGGACCGCTGGCTGACTCCCCTGCTCGACGGCGAGATCCGCTCCTCGTTTGCGATGACCGAGCCCGATGTCGCCTCCTCGGACGCGACCAACATCGCGCTTCGAATCGAGCGCGATGGCGATTCCTACGTGCTCAACGGGCGCAAGTGGTGGACCTCCGGAGCCATGCACCCACACGCCCGGATCATGATCGTGATGGGCAAGACGAGCGGATGGGGACCCCACCCACCCCCGCGCCACAAGCAACAGAGCATGATCCTGGTGCCCTTCGACACACCAGGCGTGACCGTCATGCGCAACCTGTCGGTGTTCGGCTACGACGACCAGGAGGGTCACGCCGAAGTCGACTTCTCCGATGTACGGGTGCCCACCTCCAATCTGATCGCCGGCGAGGGCGACGGCTTCATGATCGCCCAGGCGCGTCTGGGGCCGGGGCGAATTCATCACTGTATGCGCGCACTCGGCGCGGCAGAGCGGGCGCTGGAGGCGATGTGCGCGCGCGCAGTCTCACGCGTCACTTTCGGAGCGCCGATCGCCACCCGCAGCAACGTGCTGGACTGGATCGCCGAGTCGCGCGTCGAAATCGAGATGGCGCGCCTGCTGACCCTGAAGGCGGCCTGGCTGATGGACACCGTCGGCAACCGTCACGCGCGCACCGAGATCGCCGCGATCAAGGTCGCCGCGCCTAACGTCGCACTGAAGGTCATCGACCGGGCGATCCAAGTCCATGGCGGCGGCGGCGTCTCCGATGACTTCCATCTCGCCTGGGCTTACGCCCACCTGCGCACCCTGCGCTTGGCCGACGGGCCCGACGAGGTCCACAAGCTCTCGATCGCCCGCCGCGAGCTCGCGCCCTACGTTCCACGCGAGGCGTGAAGCATGGACTCGATCAAGGGCTCAGGCGCCCTTTTTCGGCGTCACCTCGACGGCCGCTGAAGCGGAGACGCCGACGGACTGGCCAACCACGCGCACGAGTGCGTCGACGACCAGTGGGTCAAACTGTGTGCCGGCATTGTCGATCAGCTCGGTGAGCGCTGCCGAGCCAGGCATCGCCCTGCGGTAGGAACGAGTCGTGGTCATTGCGTTGAAGGCGTCGCAGCAGGACACAATGCGCGCTTCGAGCGGAATTTCGGCGCCATGCAGACCATCGGGATAGCCGCCACCGTCCCAGCGCTCATGTGAGGAGCGGACGATCTCGCCGACGTCACGCATAAAGCCACCCACGCGCTCGAGCATCTTCTGGCCCTCGAGCGTGTGCGTCTTGATGATCGCCCACTCGCGGTCGTCGAGCTTGCTTGGCTTGTTGATGATCTCCTTCGGCACCGCGATCTTGCCAACGTCGTGCAGCAGGGCGGCGAACTCGACGTTACGTCGCTCATCGACATCCAACCCCAGCTCTCTTGAGACTTCGAGCGCAAGGCGAACCACGCTCTTGCAATGCTCTCCGGTGTAGCTGTCGTCTGCTTCGACAACATCGCCGAGCAACAGCGCGGTGCCTTGATATGCGTCGTTGAGCTCGACCAACTGCTCCAGGCGAGCGCGTCGCTCTCTCGAGAACAGCCTCATCACCCCGAACAGCGGCGCGATCAACAGCACCGACCATTGACTCTGCACCGGAGAAGTGGCGAACGCGATCGCGAGCCCGAGCGGCGACAGCGCCAGATCGAGGGCGTATACCTGCCGGACCTCCGCGAGCAGCTCCCGCAGCGTGATGTCGTGGAGCAGGCTCTCCCGCACCGCGTTGGCCGTGAGGTCGCAAGCGAACTGCGCCAGCAGCGCCAGCAGCAGAATGCCCCAGCGCCCATCGGGGTTGCGGTCGTGAGCATCGAGCAGGACGAGCGCGGGACCCACCGCGAACCAGCAGTTGCCCGGCACCGTCAATATGCGGCTGACCGGCACCTTGCGGCTCAGGATTCCCGGCGCCATGCCCAGCGCCAGCGCAAGCGCCACCAGCAGCGGCACAAGCGAGAGGGGCACGGCGAACAGCATCGGCACGAACACCGCCTGCGTCGGCACGGTGAAGCCCGCGCCGATATCGAACCGAACCTGACTTGCCACGGCAATGCCCAGCACATACAGAGCGACGATCGGCAGCGAAAAGCTTTGGCTCATTTCCCCGACCAGGGCAAGCGCGACCGCCACGACCATGAAGCCACCGCCGACCAGCAGTTCTCCTCGGCGCTCGACGAAGGCCATTCGCTGCACTCGGCGCGCGAACGACGCTCGCGCGCGCTCGGATTCTTTGAAAGCGTGAGCGGACATAAAACTCCCCGACCATCGTCAAAACCGAGCTGAAAGAAGAGACCTGCACGTCCGGCACCCTCTCTACAGGACAGCAATTCTGGCTATCTGAACAATCGGGGTTATCGTCAACTCACCACTACAACAAGTGTCCAGATCCCTTCCCTCGAGACGATCTGTGCTTCATGCTTGCCGACCTAATCCACGACCAAGACTGAAAAAGGCAAACTCGTCGCGAGGCGAGGACGCAAAGCCAGAGGTCTCGAACACGAGATAGCTCAGCCGCCAGATTAACGCACGGAGGCTGCTTGTGTTCCCATATTCGTCTCGCTCCGGATCCGGCAGGATGCCGCACCGAGCATCCCACGTAAGCCTGTCGCTGTGCCTCGCCAGCATGCTCGCGAGCCTCACCGTCAACGCTCTTCCCGCCGCGGCGGCACAGGGCGCGCCTGTCGCTAGCACCTGTCCCGCGGTCACGCTCAGCCAGCCCTTCCTCAAGTGGGGGGACTCGAGTTCCTATCAGCTCGTCGCCGGTGGCTCCTTCGAGGGCTCACTGGTGGGATGGACCCTGAGCGGAGGCGCCCAGAAGGTCGCCGGCAGCGAGCCCTATGGCGCGACCGGAACGGTTGGCTCATATTCGCTGGGCCTGCCAGCCGGAGCGTCGGCGCAGTCGCCCTTCACCTGCGTGGAAGCGAGCTATAAGACGTTCCGATTCTTCGCCCGCAACACGGGGGCTGCGTCCAAGGTCCTCGTCCACGTCACCTACCAGACGCCGATCGGCCTCGTCTCGATCCCCGTCGGAACCGTCACGTTGACCAACGGTTGGCAGCCGACGCCCGCGATGCCCACCGGCGCGGAAGTAGCCGGAGGACTATTGGGCGGGACCGCCCAAATGGCGCTCACCTTCACCGCAGTCACGGGCAACTCAGTGATCGACGACGTCTTCGTCGACCCGCGTATGCGCTAGGCCCCTACATAGGCCTCGGGTTTCTCCGCGACGGGATCGTACATCCCGCAACACCCGCACGCAGACCCACAGTACCCTTCGCCTTGCCTACGTGAGCAATCTAGGGTTCCAAACCACGTTGCTCTACCCGTGCGTGCTCGCACTGCTCTGCGTCGGCGCCGGGCTGCTGGTCGACCGCGCAAGCGGAGGCTTCCTGCCGGGAGCGCTCCTTCCGGCGGTCGGCGCGGCGGCGCTGATCGGCGTCTCCCAGCTGACGACCTACTCGGTGAGCGCCGCGTCGGCAACGCCCTACGTACTGGCGCTGCTCGCCGTGGCCGGCTTCGCGCTGGGGCGACGGCGACTGGGGATGCTGGCGCGGCGGTGGCGTCGATGCGGGTGGCAGCTTGCCGTGCCGGTGCTCGCGTACGTCGTGGCGCTGGCCCCCGTGCTGTTCGCGGGCCGGCCCTCGTTCTCCTCATACGGGGTCTTGACCGACTCGGCATTTCACATGCTGGGGGCCGATTTCCTAATCCGTCACGGCCAGGACTACGCGCATCTGGATCTGCGCAACTCCTACGGCCAGTACCTCAACTCCTACTACAACGCGAGCTACCCCTCCGGCGCGGACACGCTGTTCGGTGGAAGCGCCTTCCTCCTGGGCGTGCCTTTGATCTGGGCCTTCCAGCCGTTCAACGCCTTCATGCTCGCGACCGCAGCCGGCCCGGCGTGGGTGCTCGCGCGACGGATCGGACTCGACGGCGCGCTGGCCGCCGCGGCCGCGTTGACCGTCACGGTTCCCGCACTCGTATACGGCTACGAGCTGATCGCATCGGTCAAGGAGATCACCGCGCTAGGAATGATCCTCACGCTGGGCGCGCTCGTCGCTCTGCACACGCGCTGGTTGCGAGGGCCTCCGCAGGCCGCCGCACCGTTCGCGCTGGTGTCCGCCGCGGGAATCTCGGCGCTCGGGGTGGGGTTTGGCGCGTGGGTGCTCGCGGCGGTGCTCGTGCTCGCCGTGATCGCGATCCGCCAGGTCAGGGAGGATGGGCAGAGTTCGCGGCAACCACTGCTGCTGCTCGCGGCCGGGGCGATCGTCGCGCTACTCGCCGCGCTGGGGACATGGATCGACCTGCCGGGGTCGCTGCGCGTGGCACAGAGCATCGCATCGACGAGCAATCCGGGCAACCTGCAAAAACCGCTGCGGACCGTGCAGGTGCTCGGGACCTGGCTGGTGGCCAGCTACAAGCATGTACCCGTCGGTGGCCATCTCACGCTCTCCTATGCGCTGGCGATCCTCGAGCTGCTCGCCGCTGTGATGGGTGGGCTGTACGTCGTGTATATCCGGCAATACGCCTTGGCCGGCTGGATCGGATTGACGCTTGCGGTCTGGCTGGGGTTGACCGCCTACGGAACGACCTGGGCCGAAGGCAAGGCCCTGATGCTCACCTCGCCCGTGGTCGTACTGCTGGCATGGGCAGGCGTGGCCGCGCTGTGTGCCTCGGCTCCGCGATCGGTCTTCCGCCCGGCCGCGCTCGTGCTGGCGCTCGCGCTCGTGGGCGGCGTCGTGGCATCCGACGCGATGCAGTACCACGGCTCCAACCTGGCGCCGACCGCGCGCTACGAAGAGCTGGCTTCGCTCAATTCGCGCTTCTCCGGGCGGGGGCCGACGCTGTTCACCGACTACGACGAATATGCGTTGTACGAGCTGCGCGACCTCGATGTGGGCGGTCCAGGCTTCATGTTCCCGCCCCGTGGGGTGGTGTTGGCGCATGGACTGCCGGTCGACCTCGACCGGGTTTCCCCGGCGGCGCTGCTCTCCTTCCCGCTGATCGTCACGCGCCGCAACCCCGCCGCCAACCGCCCGCCGGCCGCCTACCGCCTGCTGTGGCAGGGCACCTACTACCAGGTGTGGAGCCGTCGCCCGGGCGCGCCGGCGGCGATCGCACGACTCGGGCTGTCGAGCACCGCTCCCGCGGCGACCGCTCAACTCGGGCTATCGAGCACGCGTACGGGCTGGCTTCCCGTCCCGTGCTCGCGCGTGGAGCGCCTGGCGCAGGTGGCGAGATCTCATCGCGCGCAGTTGGTCGCCGCCAGCCCCCCGCAGCTCGTGCGGGTCGACGTGGCGAGCGCCATCCACCCAGTCTGGGCGAACACGCGGCTCGGCCTCCTGATGTCGCGCCCCGGGAGCCTGCGGGGCTCGTTCGCGCTCCCCCACGCCGGCGTGTGGGAGCTGTGGCTTCAGGGAGAGATCATGCCGGCGGTGCAGGTGAGCGTGGACGGGCATCCGCTCGCGTCGATCAGCTCACAGCTCACCGGCGTGGCGAGCGACCCCGACACGATGGCGCCGCTGCGTGTCCGGCTCGCCGCGGGGGGCCATCGCCTGAGGATCACACGCGGGACCTCCAGCCCACTCGCCCCGGGCAGCGGCGGCTCGGCGATCCTGGACTCGATCTTCCTCACACCGGTGGGAGCCGGATCGCAGGCGACGCTGCACGTCACCCCCGCCGCTCGCTGGCGTTCGCTCTGCGGGCGCCGGTTGGAGTGGATCGAAGTCGTCTGAGGCCCGCGGGAGCAGAGCATGCCGGCGATGATCTGGGAGTCTTTGGCGCTATCAGTCAGCGCATATCTCGTGGGCCATCACTCGCAAATCTCGTGGGCCGTCACCGCTAGAAGGAGCACTCAATGACGTTGGACCAGACCAAGATCGGGCATGTTGTGGCCGCACAGATGGAGGCGCTCGAAGGGCGGTATGACGATGACTGTCAGATCGGCGACGTCTGCACGATCGTCGAGGTCATCGGACCGCACGGCTCCGACGTGGCGGTGCGCAGCAGCGAGGCACGCCCCCATGTTCTCCTGGGACTCTTACGGATGGCCGAGACGATGATTCTGAGCCAGATCGGCGGGGAGAGCTCCGGGGAGTCCGACTAGACCCTATGGCGTAGGTCGCCGTTTGAGTTAACTGCCGGGGTAGGTAGGCCGGACACTCCTCGCGGGGGCTTGTCTGGCCGGAGACGGGCTCCGGCTGACCCCATGATTAGTGAGGAGGTCCGGCCATGACAGGAGTGATGACTTATGCGGGTTTGGATGTCCATGCCCGCTCGATCCATGCGGCGGCGACCTCCTCAGCCAGCCGCCCCGTCGCCACATAGCGCGTAGCCCGACCCCTCCCCTGTTGGACGATTAGCCCGGCGTCAAGAAGCCTTCGCAGATCATTGCTCGCGGTCGGCGCGGATACATCCGCCTCGACCGCGTAGCTTGCGCGGTCGACCCCCTGGAACAGGCTCTGCTCCAGAGCGATGACGAGCCGATCGAGCCAACCGCGTTGCTCGACCAAGTGCTCCAGAAACGCCCACCGGGTCCCCGCCTCCGCCAGCTGGCGCAGTCGCCGATGCGCCTGCCCGATGTGGGCCTCGATGCAGAAGCGAACGAACGGCATCGCGTCCCGCTCGGGCCGGTAGGCACCTCCCTGGACCGTCTGGAGCACAGCGTAATAGGCGGGCGTGTGCTCGCCGAGGTATTCCTCGATCGTCACGAACTCGGGTGCCAGAAGCCCACCTTGGGCGAGCACGAGCGACTGGGCGATGCGAGAGATGCGCCCGTTCCCGTCCTCGAAGGGGTGCACTGAGACGACGTGCAGATGGGCCATCGCCGCTCGGACGGCCAAATGCGCATCGGCGTTTTCCGCAGCGAGCCAGTGGATCACCTCTCCCATGAGCGGCCGGACATCCTCCGCCGACGGGCCGACAAAAGAGGGCGGCCCGCCGCCCGGGCTCGTGACCTCGATCCCCTGGGTCCGGTACTGCCCGGGCCCCTTGTCTTTCTGGAAGTAGCAGGCGTCAAAGTGCAGGTCGAGGACGACCCGGTGGACCCACTCGAACCCGGGATCTGCGGCCATCACTCCGACGTGGTCCATGGCCTGCGCGTAGGACGAAAGCGCCATCCGATCTTCGTCGGTTGGATTGGCAGGCTCGGCCCCGCCTGCCACGGAGAGCCGCTCATCCTCCGGGACTCTGAATCCCTCGATCTCGATCGAGCTCTCCGCGGAGGACGCCCGCCACTGCCGGCGCAGGCTGCCAAGCCAGGGACCAGCTACGTCCGCCTGGGCGCTTAGTTCGCTGCGCAGATCGTCGAAGGTCTCCAGTTGGGCCTGGAGGTTTGCGTCGGGCTGCGGGGTACGATAGATCATGTCGCTCTCATACGATTATACGTATATTCGACGCGCCGCTGAAAAGCTTAAGGTCTGCCGCAACGCCTCCTCAATGCGCTCAACGACCCCGAGCGCATCGCAACGGCGATTCGCGCCTAATCCTTAGTGGCCGTAGCGCTTCTCGTGCATCTCCTCGGTGCGGCGTGTCAACGTGGCCAGGCTCACATGTAGGCCGTCGCACAGCTTGAGCAGGGTGCTGTACGTAGGGTTCCCCTGGCCACGGATGAAAGTACCGATCTGCTTCTCATCCAGGCCAGAGTCCCGTGCCACGGTGTCCAGGGTCATATCGGCGTCTTCGGCGATCACCAACTCAACCGCCTGACCTAACGCGGCGTGGCGCAGACTGCGGGGCTTGGCTCTCCTTGGGCGTGCCATGGCCGGCAGCCTTACTCATTCTCGGGGGAGGGGTTAGGGCATATATGTGGAAATCGGATGATGACAATCGTCTTCATCGCAATTTGGGAGCTTTCCTTGCCCGAGAGCAGACACATAGCTGCGGATCTCCTCGTCCTCGGGCGGGCGGTTCGGCTGATGCGCGAGCAGCGGGGCACGAGCGCCGAGGAGTTGGCCGATGCCACCGGCATGAGTCGTCATCGTATCGACGCGCTCGAGACCGGACGCCTCGACCCAACCTACGAGCAGCTGCTGGAACTCGCCGAGGGACTCGGCACACAGCCATCCGCCCTGGTGACCCTCGCCGAAAAGCTCAAGGAATCGAACGAGCCGTGAGGGTCCGCCCGAGCTGCGCCCACCTCTGGCCCTGGGCGGTGCGCACCTCATAGGTGTGACCACCCTTGCGCAGGCGCTCGATGGCATTCGCGCGCACGGCCTCCGTGCGCAACGTCCGAAAAAGTGGAGACGGCGGGAATCGAACCCGCGTCCGCGATCGCGTAAGGGTGGCTTCTACGAGCGTATCCGGCGCTCTGATCTCATCCCTCGCTCGCCTCGCCGGCGGGGTTGCGGGGGACCAGCCTCCTTGAGCTTCCCCGGCTTGGCGAAGGCGGACCGCACCGGGTGAGCCTGCTTTCTGATCCCGGCCTTCCCCGCCGCAGGCAAGCGGGGCCCGAGACCTCACTCACCTAGTGTTAGCTAGGCAGCGAGGGCGTACTCGTGAGAGTCCGCACTTATGTTTTTCCCGGGTGTTTTACGAGGCCGCCCGGGACCTCGACTCGCCACCACCCCCACGAGCCGACCACGTCGAAGCCTGTCGTCCCCGGGGATGTACTGCCGCTCCAGTGTAGCCGTGTGGGCAGCACAGTCGAGCGAAGGCCAAGGAAAGAAGGCCCAGGAGAAAGGCCAAGGGCCAAGGAGAGAAGGGCCAAGAAGAGGCCGAGCGGCGAGGACAAAAAACGACGCGGTCCCGGGCCGCTTGAGGAACCCGCGTCGGCTGACCCGAAGGCCTGTCGGTTTGGGTGGCGCGGCCTTACACCTCAGTGGCCTCGCTCTTTGCGGCTCGGTTCCGCGTCTAGATCCAAGCTACGCCCCTTCCCGGGCAATTGCAACCCCCCTGCGACCAACTCCCCGCACGTTCCGAAAAAAACGGTCGATCATTAGGAACCGCTTACCGGTGCTGCCACAATGGAGGGATGGATAGCGGCGATCTTTCTCTGCCTGCGCCTGCGGTCTCCGGCCCGTCCACCGTGCCGGCCTCTCTGCAGGGAGCCCAGTCTTACCCGTCGCAGGCCCGACCGGCCGCGATGCAGCCCACGCCCGTGTATACAGCTCCCGGTGCGAATGCTCCCGGCGCGAACCCGGCAGCTCGCGCGAGCCCAGCGTCAGGCGCGAACCCTTTCGGTGAGCAACGCGGCGAGCACGGGCCCGGGCCTGCGCGGAACTTGCGCAAGCGCATCGGCAGCGTGTTCGCCGGCTTGATCGCGCTGATCGCGAAGTTCGGGGTGGCGCTGAAAGCGCTGTTGGTGGCCTTGCCGAACGCGAAGGTGTTTCTGACCGCGGGCACCGCGTTGGTGTCCGTCGCCGCCTATTCGATCTTCTGGGGCTGGACGTTCGCGGCGGGCTTCGTGGTGCTGCTGTTCGTGCACGAGATGGGCCATGTGATCGCGCTGCGTCGCGAGGGGATCAAGGCGAGCGCGCCGATGTTCGTGCCGTTCCTCGGCGCACTGATCACCGCGAAGTCACTCGGTGAGAACGCGCTGGCGGAGGCGCGCGTGGGCTTGGCCGGCCCGATCCTCGGGAGCCTCGGCGCGGCGCTCGTCGCAGTCGTCGCCGTGCTCACCGGCAGCGACATGCTGCTCGCGCTGGCCTATGTGGGCTTCCTGATCAACCTCTTCAACCTGCTGCCTGTCGTGCCCCTCGACGGCGGCCGCGCGATGGCGGCGATGGCGCCGTGGATGTGGTTCCTCGGCTTCGGCGGGCTGATCGCGCTGGCGTTCGTGATACCGAACCCAATCCTGTTCATCATCATCCTGTTCGGGGGCATGGAGACCTGGCGTCGCTGGAAGCTCCGGGGTACACGCTCGCTCGAGCAGGCGGCCTACTACCGCGTGTCGCCGCGCAACCGGGTGATCGTCGGCGCCATCTACCTGGGGTTGATCGCGGCGCTGGCGTTTGGGATGTATGAGACGCACCTGCTCGCGACCGCCGGACACAGCTTCCGCTCGGTTTAGGAGACACCGCCTCGCCCACCGCTGTCCGAAGGCCCGCCTCACCCACCGCCGGCCGGAAGGCACCGCCTCGCCCACCGCTCCACGGGCCAAGCGTGCGTCAGCGCACTCGATTTACCGTCTGGCCTCCCGGACAGCCCGATCCATATCCCGCTTGGTCTCGCGCTCGCGGATCGTCTGGCGCTTGTCGTAGAGGTCCTTGCCGCGAGCAAGCGCGATCTCGGCCTTGGCGTGGGTGCCGGCGAAGTAGATGCGCGTCGGTACGAGCGTCAGCCCGCGCTCCTTGGCGCGCGCGGAGATACGGTCGAGCTCGCGCCGGTGCAGGAGCAGCTTGCGCGGGCGCTCGGGGTCGTGGTTCTCGCGCGAGGCGGGCGCGTAGGGAGGGATGTGGATCGAGTGCAGCCACAGCTCGCCGCCTGAGATCGCGGCGTAGCCATCCTTCAGTTGGGCGCCGGAGGCGCGCAACGCCTTCACCTCGGTGCCCTCGAGCACCAGCCCGCACTCGAGCCGCTCGATCAGCTCATAGCGGTGCGAGGCATAGCGGTTGGACGCAACGTCGCCCGCTCCGATCTTGCGCTTGCCCTTGCCCTTGGCCATGCCCCGAGCGTAGATGGTTTACCCAGGGGACAGGCTCAGAGGAGCTTCTACGCGGGGCGAAGACTTCGGGAGCCCCGGGTGGGTTGGTTTCGATCTGTCGGCCGCAGGTAGCGCGGTGAGGCTATGCGGGTAGCAGGTCGACTCGGCCGCGGGCTACGTCCACGCGCGCAACGCGCACCTCGACGGGGTCGCCGAGGCGAAGTGTCGAGGAGGCATGCTCGCCGTGGAGGATCGTGCCCTGCTCATTCAGCTCCCACCACTCGCGCCCGCCGCGCTCGCCGCGCATGCGCCTGACCGGGAGCATGCCTTCGTAGGCGAGGGACGCCGGGTCGCGTGCCTGCGCGTCGCCATCGGCCGCAGGGGCGGAGGCGGCCGCGGAGGCGGGAACGGAGGCGGCCTCGGGGACGCCGAACGCGATGAACGCGCCGGCCGCGATCAGCCCGACCACCTCGCCCGCGAACGTCTGCTCGGCACCGCCCTCGAATAACACCCGCTCCAAGGCGAAGACCCGCGCGACATCGTCCGCGTTGCGCTCGATCGTCATCGCGTAGCGCTCGCGGTCGGAGGTCCACTCGGCCAAGTCCCCCATTCCCGCGGCTCGCGGAGCGGGTTCGCCGGCGACGGCCGAGAGCAGCGCGCGGTGACAGACAAGGTCGGGGTAGCGACGGATGGGAGAGGTGAAGTGGCAGTAGTAGGCCGTCCCAAGGCCGGCGTGACCACTGTTCTTGGGCGAGTAGGCGGCCTGCTGGAGCGTGCGCAGGATCAGCGAGGTCAACGCCGCGCGCCCACCCGATGGTCCGGCGGGCCCCTCCTCGGTATCGGCCTCCCCGCCATTGGCCTCCCCGCCATTGGCCTTTCCGCCATTGGCCTTCCCGGCGCCGACCCGTCCAGCGGGGGGATCGCCCGACCCTCGGCTCTCCCCGGGACGCCTCGCGCGCGCGGACGCGGCGCGCACGTGCGTCTCGACGCGTCGGGAGATCTCGCCCATCAGCTCGGCGGCCTGTGACGGCGACATGTTCTTCGGCAGCGGCGGCGTGGGAACCCCGAGCGAGGCGAGCTGGTCGACGAGGCGCTCCACGCGCTCGGGCTGCGGAGACGGATGCACGCGGTACAGGCACGGTGTGCCGCGCTCGGAGAGCAGCCGCGCGACGGCTTCGTTGGCCGCGATCATCAGGTGCTCGATCAGGCGATGGGACTCCGTCTGCACGCGCACCAGCACCTCGCTCACGTGCCCGTCGCGGTCGAACACGAACTCGGGCTCGGGGGAGTCGAGGCTGAGTGCGCCGCTGTGTCCCTCACGGCGCGCCCGCTCGAGCGCAGCCGCCGCCTCGCGCGCGGCCTGCAGCGGCTCCCCCCAGGGCGCCGCCGCGCGCTCGCGGCCGGCGAAGATCTCATCGACGCGCTCATAGCTGAGGCGCTCATCGGAGCGGATCAGCGAGCGATAGAAGGCGGCCTTCGCGACCGTCGCCCCCGCCCCGCGCAGCTCGAGCTCGACCGTCACCGCCACGCGCTCGACCCCGGGCACGAGCGAGCAGGCATCGTTCGAGAGCGCCTCGGGCAGCATCGGCTCGACGGCGCCCGGCACATACACGCTCGTGGCACGCCGCTTCGCCTCCAGGTCCACGAGCGAGCCTTCCGGCACGTAGGCCGAGACGTCGGCGATGTGCACCCACACGCGCACGCCGCCGTCCGGCAGGCGCTCGGCGGAGATCGCATCGTCGAAGTCACGCGCGCTCGCCGGGTCGATCGTGAACGTCGCCAAGCCCGTCAGATCGCGCCTGCCGGCGGTCGCCTTGGGTCTCTCCTCGCTGGCCGCGCGGGCCTCGCGCTCCACCCGCTGCTCGAACCCTCGCGCCAGGCCGCGATCGAGCATCAGCCCCTCGATCAGGTCGCGTGCCACATCCGGGCGCCCCAGCACGCGCGTGATCCGAGCCCGTCCGCCGCCGACTCGAACGGGCTGCTGCACCAGCACCAGATCCCCCGCGCGCGCCGTCCTTGATCCAGCGCCCGCCCCCTCCCCTACCCCCGCCCCGGCCACCCGGTTGGAGGCGAGCGCGATGCGCCGGGACCCGTGGCCTTGCCGGCCGCCGTCGGCGGCGCGCGGCGCCGGGAACAGCGGCTCTGCCGACCAGAACTTCCCCCGTTTCTCGAGCACCGCCACCACCGCGCCGGAGGAACGCGTCGCGGGGAAACCCCTCGCGGAGGACCCTGCCTCAGAGGAACGCGTCTCGGCGGAACCTGCCTTGGCAGAGCGTGCCTTGGCGGAGGGCGCCTTGGCGGAACGCGACCTTCCCGCAGAGTCCGCGCCCGCCGGCTTACCGGCCGACCTTTGATCGCGGGGCTTGCGACCGGTCGGCCTGCGACTGCTGCTCACTTGACTTTCGCGGCGAGCCTGTTGAGCGCCGCGGTGAGGCCCTGGGGGCTGTCGACGACGCCGCTTGGGAGGAGCACTTCAGGGGTGATACCCGCACCCTGCTTGACGCCGCCGCCGCCGAGGTTGCGGCCGTTGGGCGTGAAGTACTCACCGACGGTGATGTCGAGCGCGCCACCATTGGACAGCGGCTCCTCCTCCTGGAAGACGCCCTTGCCGAAGGTGTGGGTGCCGACGACGGTCGCGCGGCGGTGATCCTGGAGCGCCGCGGTGACGATCTCCGAAGACGAGGCGGTGTTGTGATCGACGAGCACCACCATCGGTGTCTTCGGCGCGATCGGGTCGCCGGTCGCGGTGATCGACTCACTCGGCTGGGTGCGCCCGCGGGTCGAGACGATCATGCCGCGGGCGATGAACAGGCTGGCGATCAAGCGCGCCTCCTCGACCAGACCGCCGCCGTTGGCGCGCAGGTCGAAGACGATTCCGCGGACGCCCGCGTGCAGCTGCTTTTCGACGGCCTCGGCCACTTCGCCGTGCGCCCCGGGGCTGAACGTGGCGAGCGCGATCACGCCGAGCTTCACCCCGTGGACGGTCCGCGTCGCGGAGGCCACGACCGGCTCGGAGATCGTCGCGCGTGTGACCCGCACGGTGCGCCTGCTCGAGTGACCTTTCGCGGGGTGCCCGGCTCGCGTGATCGTCGCCTGCCCGCCGACGCGTCGTTCGATCCCCAGGAGGACGTCGGTGCCCGGCGCTCCCTTGATCAGCGCCGTGGCCGCGTCGGCGGAGAGACCCACGAGACTGCGGCCGTTGACCGTCACGATCAGTTCGCCGGCGCGCAGCCCGGCGCGCCGGGCCGGAGAAGAGTCGAACACGCGCGCGATCATCAGCCCTCGGTGTTCGGGAGTGACGACGACGCCGATGCCGGTGAAGCTCGGCGGCGAGTTGAATTCGTGAAATTCCTTCGGGGTCAGGTAGTGGGAGAAGCGATCGCCGAGGCTCGCCACCACGCCGGCAATCGATGCGTTCGCCAGCTGGCTCTTGCCGATCGGCCGGTAGTAGTCGCTCGCGATCCGCGTGATCGCTTCGTCGACCACCTGCGTCTGATGATTGGCGTCGAACGTGCTCCGCGCGAACGCCGGCAGGTCTTCCGGATGCCCCCCCAGCCAGATCCCCACGACGAGCAGGATCGGGAGCAGCACGGCGAGGACCACGATCAGCGGCTGTCGTTTACGAGCAGGCATAAGGAACGAGGCAAGCCTAGTCGAGTCTCAAGCCCTCTGAGACGGTCGTGGACCAAGCCTGGCTAGGACGCAAGGAGCGTGGCGTACCGATCAAAGATCGGCTAGCACGCGAGCGACTGAGGACGACGCCAGGCGCCGTGTCCACGGCCGTCTCAGACGCGGAGGAAGCGGCGCAAGGACAAACCCGAGCCGGCGGCGGAGACGGCGATCGCGCAGGCCATGAGCACGAGGATGAGCAGGCGGAAGTCGATCATGTTCGGCTGGGAGATCAGCTTGACGGTGTTCGCGAGGGGGTCGACGAGGGTGATCTTGGCGAGCGCCAGTAGCCCGATCGCACCGGCGCCTCCGAGCGCGCCGAGGAACAGGCCCTCGAGCACGAACGGCCAGCGGATGAACCAGTCGGTGGCGCCGACGAGCTTCATCACCTCGACCTCGCGGCGGCGCGAGAAGAGGGACAGGCGGATGGTGTTGGAGATCAGAAGGATCGAGGCGAACACGAGCAGCCCCGCGAGCAGGGCCATCGTGAGCTTGATCGTGCGCGTGGCGGAGAGGATCGTGTTCGTCTGCGCCTGACGATTCTGCACGTCGACGATCGCCGCGTCTGTGACCAGGCGCGTGCCGAGCGGGCTCGACTGGTCGAGCTCGGCCCGCAGCGCACCCGACTCGTTGGGGTTGGTCGGCGTCAGGCGGAAGATGTCGGGCAGCGGGTTGTAGCCGATCAGCGCAAACGCCTGGGGATTGAGCTTGCGCTCTTCGGCATAGCCCTGCTGCTTGGAGACGAACTGGATGCTCTTCACGTGCGGCGCGCCCTTGAGCTCGCTTTTCACGCGCGCGACTTCGGCTGTGGTCGCGCTCGGGCTGAGATCGACGTCGACCAGCACGCGCGAGCGGATGTCGTTGGCCGCCCCGTTGGTCGCCTGGACGACGGGGATGAACACGCCGAGCACGAGCGTCGTGACGAGCACCGAGGCCAAAGCCGCGAAGCTGGGAACGGCATTGCGCCGCACCGACCTGATGGCCTCTTTCAGGAAGAACCCAGGCTTCATTTCACGCCAGGGGGTCGTGGACCGAACGAGGCAAGAACGCAGTGAGCGAAGTGTGCTCGGCACACGTGCTGGCCGATCCCGGACGATCGGTGAGGACGCCGCCACGCGAAGTGTCCACGATCTCCTGGCGCAGGCGCTGGCCGAGCTCGTCGGTGTTCTCATCGCGCGAGCCGTAGAGGCCGGAGGCCTCGTCGCGGATGATGCGCCCGCGGCGCAGCTCGATCACGCGGCGGCGCATGCGATCGACCATCTCGTTGTCGTGCGAGGCGACGATCACGGTCGTGCCGGCGCGGTTGATGCGGTAGAGCAGCTGCATGATCCCGATCGAGGTCTCGGGGTCGAGGTTGCCGGTCGGCTCGTCCGCGAGCAGCAGGGGCGGGTGACCGGCGAACGCGCGGGCCACGGCGACGCGCTGCTGCTCGCCGCCGGAGAGCTGGTGGGGAAAATTATGGAGCTTGGTCGAGAGGCCGGTCAGGCGCAGGATGTCGGGGAGCGTCGCGCGGATCTGCTTGCGCCCCGCGCCGGTGACCTGGAGGGCGTAGGCGATGTTGTCGTAGACGGTGCGCGTCGGCAGCAGCTTGAAGTCCTGAAAGACGACGCCGACGTTGCGCCGGTAGTAGGGGACCTTCTTGCGCTCGATCTCCCCCAGGTCGCGCCCGGCGACGCGGATCGTACCCTCGGTCGGCTCGAGCTCCTTGATCAAAAGGCGCATGATCGTCGACTTGCCCGAGCCGGTGGCGCCGACGAGGAACACCATTTCCTGGCGGTTGACCGCGAAGGTCGCGCGCTCCAGGCCGATACCGCCGGGACCGTAGAGCTTGGACACGCCGCGGAACTCGACCACGGTGTCGGCGCCCGGCTGCACCCGCGGACGAACCGACGCGGGGTGAGCGCCCACGCGCATGCGGGGCGCGGCGCGGTGGCGACGCAGCGCGTCGCGATCTCTGGCGTCGCGATCTCTGACATCCCTCTCGGTGGCGGCCATCGCCGGGCACAGTAGCGCGGCGACCCCTCTCCGATTGACAAATTTCCTGCATGCAAGCGGGTTTGCAGAATGCAAAGACCGCCCAAAGACCGCCGGCGCCCGGCCGGTGGCCGGCTCAAAGACCGCCAGCGCCCGGCCAGTGACCGGCTCGAGCCATTCCCCTGACTATTGTGAGGCCATGACCGAGATCGAGACGACGACCGTCCCGGAGAACAGGCTGCCCGTATACAAGGTCGCGCTGCCGGGCACGCGGGCGCTGACCGTGCTCGTGGCGTTCGACGCGGGGGCGCGGAACGAGCAGCCGGAGGAGAACGGGATGGCCCACTTCCTCGAGCACCTGGTGTTCAAGGGCGGGGAGAAGTACGCGACGTACAAGGACGTCAACGAGACCGCCGAGCGGCTGGGTGGCGTGCTGAACGCGTATACGAGCCATGACCTGGTGGCCTTCCACTTGACGGTCCGGGCCGAGTCCGCGCCGCAGGCGATCGACCTGCTGAGCGATTTCGTCGGGCGCCCGAGGATCGACGGAGAGGAGCTCGATCGCGAGCGGGGCGTGGTGATCCAGGAGATCAATCGCGCGTATGACCAGCCTTCGACCGTCGCCGAGTACCTGATCGACAGGGCCGCGTTCGGCGAGCACCCCCTGGGGCGCACGGTGCTCGGCCCGGAGGAGAACCTGCGCGCATTCACGCGCGAGGGGATCGTCGCGTTTCGCGAGCGCCGCTGGGCGGGCGCGCGCGGCGGCGCCTTCCTGGCGGGCAACCTCGACCACCTGCCCGACGAGCAGGAGCTGAAGGAGCGCTTCGCGCGCTTTCCCGCGCTGGCTGACCCCGCGCCCTACGCGCCGGCGCCGGCCTTCGCGCCGGAGAAGCTCGTCGAGGAACGCGACACCAACCAGTCGCATCTGCGCATGATCTACCGCCCGGACGTCGCCGTCGGGGATGTCCGCAAGCGCGCGGCGTTGACGATCTACGCGACGCTGCTCGGCGGCTCGATGGGCTCGCGGCTGTTCGAGGAGATCCGCGAGAAGCGCGGCCTGTGCTACTCGGTCTACGCGATCGATCATGCGTTCGCCGACGTGCCGATTCTGCAGCTCGGCTCGGGCTTGGAGTCGGGCAAGTGCGTGGAGGCCTACACGCGGATGCGCGAGATCGTCGACGAGCTGCGCGACGACGGCCCGAGGAAGGAGGAGGTCCAGCGCGCGCGGGCCTACGCCGCCGGGCGCAGGGTGCTTGCGTTCGAGAACACCAACGCCGTCGCCCGCTATGCCGCCAACCAGAAGATCGTGTTCGGCGAGGACATCGACCCCGACACCGCGATCACGGCGCTGGACGCCGTCACCTACGACGAGGTCCGCGAGGTCGCCGCGGGCGTGGCCGACAACCTGGCCGTCGCCTGCGTGGGACCACACTCGGCCGAGGAGTTCTGAAAAGCCTTTTCTGGGATGCGAGGAAGCGCGCTTCTTCGTATGACACCCCTGAAACCGGCCTCAACACTTCCTGGCACCAGGAGACGGCCGTGGACACGGCGACACAGCCCCTCCGGGCTGTGTGCCCCCGTTGTCCTTACCGATCGGAGATTGACGGGATCTCCGATCGGCCAGCACATGTGCCCCGTGCACACTTCGCTCACTGCGTCCTAGGCCAGCTTGGTCCACGACCGTCTCAGCCGAGAGCGACCATCCGGTCGATCGGGACTTTCGCCTTGAGGGCGATCTCCTCGGGGACGCGTACCTCGTACTTCATGTCGCGCAGCGCGTCGCGGAGCTTGGGGAGGGTGATCATCTTCATGTACTTGCAACTCGCGTCGGGGTTCGCCGGGATGAAGTCGACATCGGGGGCCGCCATCCGCAGGGGATGGAGCATCCCGATCTCGGTTGCTACCACCGCCTCGCGGAGCCTGGCCTGAGGAGCGGCGGCTCGATCCGCGCCGGTCCGGCCCACGCCGCTGCCGGATTCCGTCGCGCCACCCGCGTGCTCGACCGCGCCGCCCGCGGCGCGCTCCTCCGCGCCAGCCGCGACGCGCTCTAGGGCTTCGGCGTATTTGAGCATCCCGCCGGTCGAGAGCATGTGGACGCCCTCCGAGGAGACGTCGCCGCTGGCGACGTACTCCATGACGCTCGTCGAGCAGCCACACTCGGGGTGGATCAGGAAGTCGGCGCCGGGGTGCGCGGCGCGGGTGGCCTCGATGTCGGCGGGGCGGATGCCGGCGTGGACGTGGCACTCGCCGTCCCACACGTGCATGCGCTTGTCGAGCTCCTTCTCGACGTAGGCGCCGAGCCACATGTCGGGGCCGAACAGGATCTCCGTGTCCGGGCCGCGTGTCTCGTAGATGTGGCGGACGACGTCCACGGCGTTGGCCGAGGTGCAGCAATAGTCGGTCAGCGCCTTGACCTCGGCGGTGGTATTCACGTACATCACGACCACGCCCTCCGGGTACTGCGCCTTCCAGTCGGCCAGCTGCGCCGCGTCGATCGACGCGGCGAGCGAGCAGCCCGCGTCGAGGTCGGGGATCAGGACGGTCTTCTCCGGGCACAGGATCGAGGCGGTCTCAGCCATGAAGTGCACGCCGCAGAAGACGATCACCTCGCCCGCCGCCGCGGCCGCCTCGCGCGAGAGCCCGAGCGAGTCGCCGACGTAGTCGGCGACGTCCTGGACCTCGGGCACCTGGTAGTTGTGCGCGAGGATCACCGCGCCGCGCTCGGCGGCGAGCGCGCGCACCTCTCCCTGCATCCGCTCGATCTCCTCGGGCGACAGCTCGGCGCGTGCGGCCCGGGTGGGAGCCATCGGCAGGGTGGCCAGCGGCAAGTTCATCGCCCCGCGCTCCAAATCGTCCGACGACCGCCCGTCATGCCGGCGGGCAAGAGGCTCGCGGCGGGAACGCCGGCATAAGTACCATTGCGGTTACCGGCGGGCAAGGGCGTCATGGCAGGGCCTCCAAGATCAGCGACAAGTCCAAGGCGGGCGCCGAATGAGTCAGAGCGCCCATCGAGATCCATTCTACCCCGGTCTCCGCCCGCGCCCTGAGCGTCTGCAGCGTCACGCCGCCGCTCGCCTCCAGCGCCGCGCGACCCGCCACTTGGGCGACCGCCGCGCGCAGCTGCGCGTCGTCCATGTTGTCCAGCAGCAGCCGCGGCGCGCCGGCGGCGAGCGCTTCGTCGATCTCGCGCGAGCCGCGCACCTCCACCTCGAGCGTGCCCGCCAGCGCGGGGGCCGCCGCACGCGCGCGGGCGACCGCCTGGGCGATCCCGCCCGCGGCGGCGATGTGGTTCTCCTTGATCAGGATCGCGTCATACAGTCCCGCGCGATGGTTGCACGCCCCCCCGGCCGCCACCGCGGCCTTCTCGAGCGCGCGCAGGCCCGGGGTCGTCTTGCGCGTGTCGAGCACCTTCGCGCCCGTCCCCTCCACCGCGCGCGCGGCGCGCGCGGCCATCGTCGCCACGCCTGACAGGTGCGCCAGGAAGTTGAGCGCGGTGCGCTCCCCCGTCAGCAGCGCGCGGGCGCTCGCCTCGACCGTCATCACCGGCCCGCCCTCCTCCCGCCATCGGCCCTCCTGCACCAACCGCTCGCTCCGCGCATCCGGGTCGAGCTGGACGAACACCGCCTCGGCCGCATCGAGTCCGTAGATCGCCCCCGGCGCCTTCTGCGTGATCCTCGCCCGCGCGCGCGCCTCCGGTGCGACCGTGGCCTCCGTCGTAGCGTCGCCGGGGCCCACGTCCTCAGCCAGCGCGTGACGCACGAGCTCCGTCAGGTCGTATTCGCCCGTCACTTCGCCCGCCCCGCCTGTGAGTCAGGACGTGGGATGAGCACTAGCTCTAGCGGCCCGTTGATGCCGTCCACCGCTATTCGCCTGACGACGCGTTCGAGAGCAAAAACGCACGCACGAAATCATCTAAATCGCCGTCCAACGCGCGTTGCACGTCGCCCATTTCGTGCCCGGTGCGGTGATCTTTGACCATCGTGTACGGGTGCAGCACGTATGAGCGGATCTGCGAGCCGAAGTTCACGTCCTGGGCCTCGCCCTTCTCGCGCGCGATCTCTTCCTGGCGTTCGCGCTCCTTGCGCTCCAGCAGCTTCGCCCTCAGCACGACCATCGCGGTCGCGCGGTTGGAGGACTGCGAGCGCTCGTTCTGGCACTGCACGACGATCCCCGTCGGGCGGTGGGTGATCCTCACCGCCGAGTCGGTCTTGTTGACGTGCTGGCCGCCGGCGCCCGAGGCACGGTAGGTGTCCACCTGCAGGTCGTCCTCGTTGATCTCGATCTCGCCCGTGTCTTTCACCACAGGCGCGACCTCGACGCCCGCGAAGCTCGTCTGGCGGCGGTGGGCCGAGTCAAACGGAGACAGTCGCACGAGCCGGTGCACGCCGCGCTCGGCGCCGAACAGGCCGTAGGCGTTCTCGCCCTTGACCTGGAAGGTGGCAGACTTGATCCCCGCTTCCTCGCCCGCGCTCGCCTCCAGCAGCTCGACCTCAAAGCCGCGCCGCTCCGCCCAGCGCATCAGCATCCGCAACACCATCTCCGCCCAATCCTGCGCGTCGGTCCCCCCCGCCCCGGCGTTCACGCTCACAAGCGCGTCGCCTGAGTCATAGCGCCCGGAGAACAGCCGCTGCTCCTCGAGGCCCGCCAGGCGCGCCTCGACCGAGGCGAGGAGCTCGTCGATTTCAGCCTGCAGCGACGCGTCCTCGGCGGCCATCTCCACGAGGCCGTCCAGGTCCTCCACGTCGCTCTCCAGAGCAGTGAACGTCTCCAGTCGCCGGGCGGCGCGCGCGTGCTCGGCGCCGACCTTCGCCGCCCCGTCCGCGTCGTCCCAGAACCCCGGCTCACCCATCTGCGTTTCGAGCGCGCCGACGCGCTCCTTCAGCTCTTGCGGGTCAAAGATAGTCCGCAAGCAGCTTCAATTGCTCGCGTATTGCAGCCAAGCGCTGCGGCGTCGATTCGGTGGGCGCAGTGGTCATCAGGTTCCGTGGCACTTCTTGAACTTCTTACCACTTCCGCACCAACAAGGGTCGTTGCGGCCAACCTGGTGCTCGTGGTCGACCACGCGCTGCTCGACCACCGGCAGCGCTTCCACTTCGCCCTCGCTGCCTTCGCCGCCTTCGCCGGGGTAACCCTGCGCGCCCTGGACGCCGCCCGCCGCGGCGGCTGCCGCGATCGCGCCGGCGCCGACCGCGCTGCGACCGCCGGAGTATGAGACGCGGCCGGCGCGCGTGGAGCTGCCGCCTGGGGCGAAGGCGGGAATCGGCTCGCGCGCGCCGCCGTTCTGGGGGGGCGGGCCCTCAACATTCACCTGCACGTTGAAGATCATCCGCGTGTAGTCGG